>Ga0126377_10001639_pt1 | contig 14816 bp, 9 predicted proteins | sample PanSoiMetPlot_22_FD_92647 | JGI IMG/M metagenome (GOLD analysis project Ga0126377, IMG submission 92647) | Tropical forest soil microbial communities from Panama - MetaG Plot_22 | ecosystem: Environmental > Terrestrial > Soil > Tropical forest > Bulk soil | place: Panama | collected 2016-02-17
ATCGTGAGCGAGCCCGACTGGCCGGCGCCCGGGCGGCCGACGCTGCCCTCGCGCTCGCCGCCGGCGCCCTCGGGCGTGAAGCCGACGCGGAGCGGGCTGCGCGTGCCGCTGCCGAGCGCGCGGATGTTGCGCTGCTCGTCCGACTCGGTGTCGCCGCCGCGGTCGCCGTCGCCACCGCCGGCGACGTCGCCACCGTCGAGGCGCTTGCCGCGATCGATCACGGCGAGGCCGAAGTCTCCGACCCGCACGCGGCCCTGCTGATCGATGAGCACGTTGTCGGGCTTGAAGTCGCGGTGCACGATGCCGGCGGCGTGGGCGGCGGCCAGACCCGCGCCGGCGCGCAGGAACACCTCGACGATCTCGCGCCGCGTGCGCGGCGCCTCGGCCAGCCAGCTGCGCAGCGTCTGTCCCGCGACCAGCTCCATGGCGACGAAGACCTGGTCGCGGTAGCTCCCCACGTCGAACACCGTGACGACGTTCGGATGCGAGAGCTGTGCCAGCGCCTTCGCCTCGCGCAGCAGCCGCTCGCCGGCGCTCCGTCCTGGATCGCGCACCAGCTTGAGCGCGACCTTGCGATCGAGTCCGTAGTCGTGGGCCGCGTACACGACGCCCATCGCGCCGGCGCCGACCTCCTCGAGCAGGACGTAGCGGTGCACCGTGGTGCCGCGCGGCGGCGACCAGGCGCGGAGCTCTCCGGTCGAGGCCGCCGACGCCATCGTGAGCTGCGCGCGCGCGGTGGCGTCCCCGGTCGCGATGTCACGGGCCTCGGCCATCTGGCCCCTGATACGCGCGACCCGGCGCGCCGCATCCTTCGCCGTGTCCCTGTAACAGGGTGTGACTGTTCCAGTCAGTGGACACGCCTGATCCACCGGGACACCCTGGCCGCGTCGTCCTTCATGCCCGCCTTCTCGTAGCCGGCACGGGCCTCCTGGGCCAGGTGGCGCGCGCGCCCGCGGTCGCGGTGCGCGGCCCACAGCCCCCGGGCCAGGAGAAAGCGGGCCCGCGCGGCGTTCTCGTCGTTCTTGCCCTCGGCCCGCGCGTAGATGGCGACCGCGCGCTCGAGCGGCGCGATCGCCGGCCGCGCCCGACCGGTGTCCAGGTAGACCTCGCCGAGCCCGACCAGCGGATCGGCGACCAGAGCGTGGTCGGCGCCCGCGCTCGCCTGGTAGATGGCGATCGACCGGCGGTAGCGCGCGATCGCCTCCGGGTAGCGCTCGAGCCCGGCGAGCGCGCCGGCGGCGTTGAGCTGCGCCTCCGCCTCCTCCTTGTTGCCCTTGCCATAGAGCGCGAGCTTGACCTCCAGGGAACGCTCGAACTCGGCGAGCGCGCCGGCGAGGTCGCCCTTCATCTCGAGGAGGAGGCCGATGTTGGTGAGCAGGCTGGCGCGCACGTACGAGGCCTGGCCCTCCGCCTTCTCGGCCATCGCGAGGGCGCGCCGGTCGAGCTCGAGCGACTCGTCGACCCGGCCGAGCTCGCCCAGCATCGCCCCCTCGTTGAGGAGGTTGCCCAGGTTCGCCGGGTGCTCGGCGCCGAGCGCCTTCTCGGTCAGCTCGCGGACGCGCCGGTGCAGGCGCAGCGCGGTCTCGTGATCGCCCTCGGCGCCGGCCAGGATCGCCATGCGCTTGATCGCCTCGCGCACGACCTGCTTGTCGGGGCTCGATCCCTTCTCGGCCAGATCCAGCGAGCGCTGGAGGTGCGGCCGCGCCTTGGCCAGCTCCTGCTTCTGGACGTGGAGCGTCCCGATCAGGCCCTCGAGGTCCGACTCCAGCTCGCGATCGCCGCCCATGCGCTCGAGGGCGCCGCGGGCCAGGCGCGCGATCCGCTGGCCCTCGTCCCACCGCCCGGCCTCGACGCCGACCATCCAGCCCAGCTCGAGCCACGCGCTGGTCGTCGTGGCCATCGCGCGCCCGGCCTGGCCGGCGGCGAGCGCCTGGTAGAGCTCGTCCTCGGCGCGGTCGATGTGGCCGAGCTTGCGCTCGAGCTTGGCGACGTGGAGCAGCACCTCGGCCTCGAGCGGCCGGTAGCCGAGCGCGGTCACGTCGCGGGCGAGCTGGCGCGCCGGCTCGAGCGACTGCACGAACCGCCCGGTCCTGGTCTGCGCCTGCAGCCTGGCGAAGCGCGCGCGCAGCGCGGCCACGCGCGCGCTGCCCTGCGGGTCGGTCGGCGGGCGGACCTGCTCGTCGAGGGTGGCGCCGTCGGCGCAGCGGGCGAGCGGCGACAGGTCGCGGGCCGCGTTGATCGAGCGCTCGACGGTCTTCGCGTCGACGTCGCGCGCCGACAGCGCATCGACCAGCGCGCCGAGCTCGGTGCGCCGCTCGGCCAGGCACGCCATGCGCAGATCGAGGACCGCGGGGCTCTGCTCGCCGCGCACGCGGGTGGCCTCGCACGCCTGCGTGTGCATCGCGACCCAGTCCGACACGAAGCCGTCGATCGAGCGCTCGACCCGGCCGAAAGCGCTCGCCGCCAGCGGCGATCCGGACGCGCCGAAGGCCGACTGCACCGCGTGCCGGCGGGCGCCGTCCCACACGCCGCGCATCCTGGCGGCGGCTCCCTCGCACGGCTGCTCGGGGGCGGCGAACAGGCCGCCGGCGCCGGCCAGCGCGATGGCGATCGCGGCGAGCGCGATCGCGGCGGCCGCGGCGGCCGCGATCCGGCGGCGGCGCCTCCCTGGCGCGCGGCCGAGGTCGGCGAGCAGCGCGCTCATCGACGGATAGCGGTCGTCGGGCGCGGTCGACAGGCCGCGGGCCAGCACCCGGCGGAGGCGAGCCGGCAGGTGGCGCCCGGTGGCCGGCGCGTTCGCGGCGCCTGGCCCGCCCGACCCGCTCGGCGGCGGAACCGGGGGGGCCCGGTGCCCGGCCGTCGGCTCGTCGCGCTCGCTGCCCGCCGGCCGCGCGCTCTCGTCGGCGACGGACGGCCGCGCCCCGCACAGCGCCTCGTGCAGCGCCACGCAGTAGCTGTACTGATCCGCGCGCGCGCCGACCGGGGCGCGCCCCGACCGCTGCTCCGGCGCCATGTAGGCCGGCGTGCCCACCGCCGCGCCGGTCGCGGTCAGATCGGCCGCGGGTCCCGCCGCGCCGCGGTCCGCGCCGTCCTCGCCGTCATCCTCCTCGTCGTCGTCGGGCGCGACCTCGTCGTCGCCGCGGTCGATGAGCGCGAGCCCGAAGTCGGCCACCAGCACGCGGCCCCGATCGTCGACCAGGACGTTGTCCGGCTTGAAGTCGCGGTGCACGATGCCCGCCTCGTGGGCGGCGGCCAGCCCCTCGCCGGCGCGGCGGTAGACGTCGATCACCTCCCGCCTCGTGCGCGGCGCGTCGGCAAGCCAGCGGCGCAGGGTGCGTCCGTCGACGAACTCCATGGCCACGAACACCTGATCGCGGTGGGTGCCCACGTCGAACATGGCCACCACGTTCGGGTGTGACAGCTGCGCCAGCGCCTGCGCCTCGCGCAGGAGGCGCGCGCGCGCCACGATGCGCCGCGGGTCGCGCACCAGCTTGAGGGCGATCTTGCGGTCGAGCTGCACGTCGTAGGCGGCGTAGACCACGCCCATGGCGCCCTCACCGAGCGGCTCGAGCACCACGTAGCGCCGGACCTCGGTGCCGGGCGCGAGCAGGTCCGGCCTATCCTCGACACCAGCCATGGCAGAGCTCCACACCGACGAGAGACTCGACTCCTCGGCAGCGAATGTAACAGCCGTTTGCAGCCCGCGCACGCCGTCGTGCGGGCCAGCTGTGGGCTGCTAGCTCCAGCTGCGCGGGCGCGACAGCTTGTGGTCGAGGCTGTAGCGCCCGGCGCCGGCCATGAGCAGGGCGAGCAGCGCCACCCCGTCCTCGATCGCATGCGCCGCGCCGCCGAAGCCCTGGCCGTGCTCGAGGTGCATGGTCGTGGCCACCAGCATGGTGAAGATCATCGGCAGGCACGCGAGGCGCGTGAACAGGCCGAGCAGGAGGAGGAGGCCTCCGCCGGCCTCCGACAGGCCGGCCATGAGGCCGAACGCCTGGTGACCGAAATGGATGCCGAGGTTGTCGACGGCCTGTCCGTACTTCACCCAGCCCTCCGCGCCGCTCATCAGCTTCGGGATGCCGTGCGCCATGAACGCGGCGCCGAGACCGAGGCGAAGGATGAGCAGGCCGAGGTGCAGCTGACGCTCGGTGGAACCCAGGAAACGGCGCATCCGATCATGATAGTTCGAACCCCGATCGGGGGCTCGGCCCGCCGACCCGGATCAGGTCTTGCCGGGCCGCGCACGTCCGCGTGGGCCGGCCCCACCAGGCTCGGGCCCGCCGCTCCGGTCGCCGCCTCCCCCTTCGCTCTCGGCGCGGGGCGACCCGCGCAGGAGCGCTCGCGCGGCCGCGCGGCCGAACGCCGGCAAGGTCACCAGGGCGCGAGCGAGCGAGAACGCCAGCTGGAGCGGGGTGCGGCCGGAGGCCTCGATCGCCACGCCGCGCCCGGTGGCCGAGTCCTCCATGGCGCCGCGCGCGATCGTCATCCGCCCGTCGGAGCGGATCTCGACCACGAGGCGCGCGACCACCGGCGGCTCGCCCGGCCGCTCGCGCGCGATCTCGTCCGGGTCCGCGAGCTCGACCGGCTCGCCCGGCGCCGGTCGAGCCAGGTCGCCGGCCTCGTCGTCGCGTCGCGCCACACCCGACTATGGCACCGCGGCGCGGCCGCCGCATCAGCCATCGAGAGCCGCCGAGCGGCGCGCGGATGTGACACAGTGAGGCGCATGCCGAATCTCAAGCTGCGGCGCAAGTCGGACCTGTCCGCCTTCCGCAAGATCGCGCTCGGTACCTGGCACACCGCCTACGATCCATCGGTGTACGGGTCGCTGACCCTGCGCATGGAGGAGGCCGAGCGCTACCTCGACCAGTTTCGCCGCGCCACCGGCAAGCGACTGACCTTCTCGCACATGATGGCCAAGGCGGCGGCCGCCGCGCTCCAGGCCATGCCCGACGCCAACGCGATCCTCCGCCTCGGCGGCATCTACCTGCGCGAGCGCATCGGCGTGTTCTTCCAGGTCGCGCTCGAGGACTCGGCCACGGGCGAGATCGATCTCAGCGGCACGACCATCTTCGAGCCGGAGCAGAAGAGCCTGCTCGACATCGTCGTCGAGTTCGAGCAGCGGACCGCGCACGTGCGCGGCGGCAGCGACCGCAAGGAGTCGGCGCGCAGCCTGTTCCGCCGGGCGCCGTCGTTCGCGATCGGCCCGCTGCTCGAGGCGGTCGGCTTCCTGGGCTACACGCTCAACCTCGACCTGGAGAAGGTGGGCGTGCCCAACGACGCGTTCGGCTCGGTCATGATCACCAACATCGGCTCGCTCGGGCTCGAGGAGGCCTACCCGCCGCTGGTCCCCTACTCGCGCGTGCCGATCGTGATGGCGATGGGCGCGGTGCTCGACGCGCCGGTGGTCGAGCGCGGCACCGTCGTGCCCGGCCGGACGATGAAGGTGTGCGCCACATTCGATCACCGCGTGCTCGACGGCGTGCACGCGTCGGTCATGGTGCGCACGCTGCGCGAGTGGATGGAGGACCCGTTCGTCCACTTCGGACCCATCCCGGAGGAGAGCGCGGCGCGATGACCGATGTGGTGCGCACGCCCGAGCAGCGCTTCGCCCGCCTGTCGGGGTATCCGTACGCCGCGCACTCGCTCGCGCTCGACGAGGACGGCGAGCTTCACCTGGCGTACGTGGCCGACGGCGCCCACGACAGCCGCGCGGTGCTGCTCCTGCACGGCCCGCCCACGTGGAGCTATCTGTGGCGGAGCGCCATCCCGATGCTGGTCGAGGGCGGATGCCGGGTGGTGGCGCCCGACCTGGTCGGCTTCGGCCGCTCGGCCAAGCTCGGGCGCGCGCGCGACCACGCGCTCGATCGGCACGCGAGCTGGCTGATGGCCCTGGTCGAGGCGCTCGACCTGCGCCACGCCACGGTGGTGGCCCACGGGGCCGCGGCGCTGCTGGCGCTCCGCCTGGTCGCCGGCGCCGGCGACCGCTTCGCGCGCGCGGTCGGGGTCTGCCCGCTGTTCGCCACCAGCGGCGCGCCGGCGGAGGCGGCCCGGGCCAGCGAGCAGGTGGCCGGCGGCTGCGCGGGCGCCCTGTCCGACGGCACGCGCGCCGGCTACGACGCGCCGTTCCCCGAGGAGGAGCAGCGCGCCGGGCTGGGCGCGCAGCCGAGCTTCCTGGCCGGGTGGCCCGAGGACCTGCCGCCCATCGAGATCCCGATCCTGGCGGTGGCGGGAGACAAGGACGCGCTGGCCGACGCCGACTGGACCGGCCACGTGCCCGGTCCGCCCGATCGGCGCCGGCGCATCACCATCGCCGGCGCCGGCCACTACCTGCCGGAGGAGCGCGGCCCCGAGCTGGCGCTCGCGCTGCTCGCGTTCATGGCAGAGGGCGCGTAGCCGGCAGCAGGATCGCCGGGCCTCAGCGCGGCTCGAAGTAGACGTAGCCGAGCGGGACCTGGGACGACTTGGTGTAGCCCACGCCCGCAGGCGGCTCGACCGCCGTGCTCAGGTACTCCTTCGCGCCGCCGGCCAGCGTCCGCTCGTAGAGGAAGAGCGGGGCGAGGTTCTCGTCGACGGCGTCCGCGGTGAGGAACAGGTAGCCGTCCGCAGGTGCTCCGGTCGGGTGGCTATAGCCGCCGGCGCTTGGTGGCCACACCCCCGTGATCGTGCTGTCCGGCCCGAGCACGCGGTCCGTTCCGTTCGAGTAGATGTAGGCCGGGACCACGACCGAGCCCGGATCCTGCCAGTCGATGGTGCCGGTCGGGCGGCGGAGCAGGACGCCGTCCGCCCCGATGTGCTGCCACGTGCCGGTGGGGAACGGCTTCACGTTCGGCCGTCCGTCGGCGTAGCCCTGCACCGTGCTGACGTAGTCGGTGCCGCTCTTCCACACGTGGAGCCCGAGGTCGTTGTAGGCCGACGCGTTGACGGTGAGGATGTCGACGCCGTTCGGCAGGGCGAGGCCCTCGTGGTCGCCGTTCAGGTCCCACTCCTCGCAGAAGTGCGCGCTCGGGTCGGTGCGCGGATCGGGGATCTGGTTGATGCAGTCGTCCGGCCCGGTCGGGGGCATGTCTGCCCAGCGCGCCTTGCCGAAGCAGAACACGGGCGGGACGGCATCGACGTACGCCGCCTCGAAGTAGAACGACGTCGGCGGGGGCGGCCAGGAGCGGACGCCCTCGAGGACCGCCGGCGGCCGCCCGCGGACGCCCACGTAGTCGGCGAGCGCGATCGTCGTCTTCTCGCGCGTGTGCGTGTTGCCGGTGCCGCAATAGTCGGCCCGCGCCTCGCGCGTGCAGGCCTGGTGCGCCCTCCAGGTGTTGCGGTCGTTCGGGTCGGTTCCGGGCTTGTAGCCCCAGGAGACGCACTTCTCCGCGTCGCCGTCGTCAACGCACGCGAAGCTCACGCGGTCCGAGGTGCCCTCGTGCACGCCGGTGCGCGAGAAGGTGCCGAGGAACGGGACGGCGCTGACTCCGTTGCACGGGTCCGACCGCGCGCCCGTCGCCGCGTCGGTGCGGCTCAGCGTATAGTGCGAGACGTCGGCCTTCGGACCGACGCGCGTGAACTGCAGCTGGTCGCCGTTCGACGCGTTCAGGGTTCCGCTCGCCACGTCGAGCGCGGCGCTGCCGACGACCTTCACCACCTCGGTCGTGCCCCTGTACCGGCTCGCGCTGAAGTAGTGGTCCGCGTCGTCGCCCGGGATCAGGTCCATCGCGACGCCGAGCAGGTAGGGGCCCTGCATCTCCTTGCCGGTCTCGGCGATCCCGAGCTCCGGCGGATCGTCCTGGGCGGGCTCCTCCTCGGACAGGGCGCACGCGCCCGCGCCGGCCAGGGTGCTCGCGGCGAGGATCAGGAACAACGAGAGGGGGGTCGAGCTCTTCATGATGTCCTTGCTCTGTAGGCCTGGGTCACTGCAAAGGAGGCGGATCCGCGCAGATGCGGACGCCGGCGTAGATCGATCGCATGCGCGGATCGCCGATATCGCGGTTGCTGACCATCGCGGACTGGATCCCGTGGTACCAGCCGCCGCCGCGGAACACGACCTGCGTGCCGGGGCCCGGCACCCACTCCCAGACGTTGCCGACCATGTCGGCGACGCCGAACGGGCTGTCGGAGCGCGGGTGGGAACCGACCTCGTCGGGGCCGTATCCGAGCGGCTGGCGTCCATACGTCATGTCGATGTCGGCGTCGTCGCGCTCCATGCGTTCGCCCTGCGGGAAGCTGCGGCCATCGGCGCCGCGCGCCGCGCGCTCCCACTCCGGTTCGCTGCACAGCCGGGCGCCGGGCACGCGGCCAGTGCGCGCCAGCCACGACGCGTATGCGCGCGCCTGCTCGAACGACACGCCGTTGACCGGCATGCGCTCCCAGCGCACCGCGCGGCGCAGCGTGCGGTCGGGGAAGACGAGAGGCTGACCCTCGGCGAGGCGGCGGATGTCGGCGTCTCGCCGGACGAAGAGCGTGAACGGACCGTCGCCGTCGAGCCGCATCTCGGAGATGACTGCGTCTGGATCGGTGCGCGGCCGCTGCCTCTCGCGGTCGGCGGGCTGGAGGTCGCGCAGGTAGACCATCCACTCGGCGAACGTGACCTCGTGGCGGCCGATCAGGTACGCCGCGGTCGTGGCGTTGTGGGTCGGCGGCACCTCGAGGAAGTAGCGGCGCAGGAAATCGTCGCTCGTGCTGCCGGTCAGGAAGCGCCCGGCCGGCACGTAGACGAAGCCATCCGGGATCTGCTTGGCGCGAGGCACTGGCACGGTGACGGCGACGCGCTCGCCGCGCGCGATCAGGACCGGCGACGCCACCACCAGGCCGTCGCGGCCGCGCAGGTCGACCGCATACGAGCCGGGCGCGAGCGACGCCTCGATGGTCGGCCCGCTGTGGGTGACGATCGGCGCGCCCCGCTCGAATCGGCCCGAGCGGTCGACGAAGGGCCGGATCACGATCTCCACCGCACCGGGCGCGTCGACCGTGAGCGCGGCCGGCTGGCGCCAGCGGGCCACGAGCGTCCCGTCGTCGTAGGCGGGCAGGCGCTCGATGAGCTCGGCGGCGGCCGGCGCATCGTGCTCCTCCTCGGCCAGGAGGGCGTGCCGGAAGATGACCTCGGCCATGCGGTGCCGGACATCGACCCGGCTGCCGTCGATCTGAAGCGCGGCCTCGAGCTCGCCCGCCGCCTTGCGGTATGCAGTGCGGGCCCTCGCCACCACCTCGTGCATCTTGCTCCAGCGCTCCTCGCCGCCGTCCTTGTCGCCTTGCTCGAAGAACTGCATGGCCTGGGTCCGCCGCCTGCGCGCATCGCTGCTGGCGTCGTCGCCGGCGCGGATCTGCTCGTCGGAGGCCGCCACGTGGCCGGCGATCGCGTCGTCCCGGTCGGACTGGGCATGCATGCGCACGCCGAACAAGGTGATGGCGACGGCGAGCGGGACGCTGAGGGCGAGCGCGAGGCGCGCGGTGCGCCGCAGCCGCAGCGCGCGGCGGCTGGCCGACAGGAAGCGGCGGTCGCGCTCGGTCAGCTCGTCCAGCCCGGCGGCCTCGGCCACCTGGGCGCGGCTCCACAGGAGATCCGAGCGGCGACCGAGGCGGTTCCACTCGTCGGCGGCGGCGGCGAGGCGCGTGCGCAGGCCGCGCTGCCCTGCCGCGTCGTCCAGCCAGCCGCGCAGCGTGTCCCACGCGTCGAGCAGCGACTCGTGCGCGAGCGTGTAGAGCGGCGGTCCGTCGGCGGCGTCGCGCGCGACCACGAGTCGCCCGCCGACCAGTGCCTCGAGGGCGGCGGAGGCGACGCGATCGTCGGCCGCGACCAGCTCGAGGCGCTCGCGGCTCGCGCGCGTGCCGCTGGCGGTGACCAGGCCGAGCAGGATGCGGCGGGCCGCGGCCCGCTCGCCCGGGCCCAGCGCGGTGACCACGCTGTCGGCGTGGCGGGCCAGGCCGCCGGTCACGCCGCCTATCTGATCGAGCGCGGCCGCGGGGATGACGCCGCGCGCGGCGTCGCGGCGGTCCCACAGCTCGGCCAGCGCGAACTGGAGCAGCGGCAGCGCGCCGGGGCTGTCGTCGATCGACGCCGTGAGGTGGTGGACCATCTCCTCGCTCTCGAAGCGGATGCCCTTTGCACGCGCCGGGCCGGTCACCGCCTGGCGCGCGTCGGCCGGGCCTAGGACGCGCAGGAGGTGCAGGCTCCGGGTGAGCAGCGGGCCGAGCTCGGGCAGCGACGCCACGCGGGTGAGGAAGTCGCCGCGCACGGCGACGAGGAGCTTGAGGCCGGGCACGCCCTCGGCCAGCGCGGCCAGGAGGCGGGCGGCAAGCGCGGCCTGGGCCGGCTCGTTGAGCGTGACCAGCTCCTCGAACTGATCCACGAACAGGAGGAGCCCGCGGCCCGAGTCGAGGCCGAGCGCGCGGCGCAGCTCGGCCGGCGACGGGTCGGGGCCGAGCTCGCCGATGCCGAGCGCGTCGCGCAGCGCGGCGGCCCCGCGGCGGCCGATGACGGCGGTGACCCCGCGCCAGGTGCGCCCGTCGCCCAGCGCGCCGGCTTCGACCGCGGGGATGACGCCCGCGCGGCAGAGCGACGACTTGCCGATGCCGGAGTCGCCGGCGACCACGACCAGCGGCTCGCTGCGCAGGCGATCGACCAGCGCGCTGACGTCGGCGCCGCGGCCGTAGAACACGGCGCGGTGCGCCGCCTCGAACGGGGCCAGCCCGGGATAGGGGTTGCCCTCGGGGACGGCGGGCGCGCCGGTCAGGAGGCGCTCGATGCGGTGGGCGACGTCGTCGGCCGACTCCGGCCGGAGCGCCGGGTCGCGCTGCAGGCAGTCGGCGACGAGCGCGACCAGCTCGGGGTCGGCGCCGGGGACCATCTCGCCGAGCGGCGGCGCGGGCGGTCCGCGCAGCACCGCCTCCTCGAGCGCGTCGCGCTGCTCCTGCGGGAACGGCGCCGCGCCGGCGCAGAGCTCGTAGAGGAGGACGCCGAGCGAGTAGATGTCGCTGCGCGCGGTGGCGGGCTCGCCGGCCCACACCTCGGGCGCCAGGTAGCGCGGGGTGCCGAGCACGACGCCGGACAGGGTGTGCTCGAGCGGTTCGGCTGGATCGCGGGGCTCGGGCGAGCCGGCGGGCAGGCGCCCGGGCGCGGCGGCCAGCGCGGCGAGCGTGACACCGGTGGCCGCGGTCTCGTCCGCCGCGCCGGGGAGCACGGCGTGTGCCGCGGCGAGGACAGCGTGTGCGTCGGGGAGCCCGGCGTCCAGGCCGACGGCGGCGCGCGCGCCGAGCGCGGCGGCGGCCACGTCGACCGTGCTGGCGACGTCGGCGCGCGCCGGTCCGGGTGCGGTCTCGACCGCGGCGGTGCGCAGGGCTCCGGCCGAGGAGCCGCGCACGTCGCCGAGCCCGTCGGGCGGCGGCGCCAGATGTCCGCCCCAGGTCAGCTTCGCGAGGCCGAAGTCGAGCAGCTTGGGCGTGCCGGCGTCGTCGATCATCACGTTGGCCGGCTTGACGTCGCGGTGGAGGATGCCGCGGCGGTGTGCCGAGGCGAGACCGCGCGCGATGCCGAGCCCGATCTCGGCGGCGCGGCGCGGATCGCACGGCCGCGGCAGCCGGTCGAGGCTCTGCCCGCTGATCCACTCCTGCGCGATGTAGGGCTGGCCGTCGCGCGTGGTGGCCGTGCGATAGATGGTCACCACGTTGGGGTGGCTGAGCCGCGCGACGGCGCGCGCCTCGGTGAGGAAGCGGAGGCGGCTGGCCTCGTCGGCGGTGCGGGCGCGGATGAGCTTGATCGCGACCAGCCGGTCCAGGATGGTGTCGTGGCCGAGAAAGACCGAGCCCATGCCGCCGTGGCCAAGGGCGCGCACGAGGCGATACTCGTCCACATCAGCGCTCGCGGCGCTCTCGGGTGCTTCGCGGCCTACCGCCATCATCCAGCCCAGTCGGCGGCCTTGATGCGGTATCGCTTGAGCTTGGTGGCGAAGGTGCGGCCCGGCATGCCGATGCGCTCGGCGGCGCGGTTCTGCACGCCGCCGGTGGCGCGCAGCGCCTCGATCATCCGCGTGCGCTCCAGCTCGCGCACCTCGTCGGCGATCGGGCGGAAGCCGGGTGGCGGCTCGGAGGGTTCGGGCTCGAGCGCGGCCATCACGTTTCCCGTGACCGGGTGAGTGAGGGGCGAATCGGGCGAGTCCGACAGCGTCTCGAGCACGGGCCGCGCCGCGGTCCCGTTGCGAAAGGCCGGCCCGGCGGCGCCGTCGGCGGCGCGGCGCGCGACCATCGCGAGCTGAGGCGGCAGGTGCCAGGCCTCGATCTCGTCAGCGGTGTCGGGGGCCGCAGCGGCGGCGTAGTCGAGAGCGTTCTTGAGCTCGCGCACGTTGCCGGGCCAGTCATGCAGGAAGAGTGCCTGTGCGGTGGTCACCGACAGCGAGAGCGGCGCGCGCCCCAGCCGGACGCATGTCTCCTCGAGCAGGCTGCGGGCGAGGACCGCGATGTCGCGCGGCCGGTCGCGCAGGGGTGGTAGCTCGAGGCGAGCTGCCCCCAGGCGAAAGAAGAGGTCGCGGCGGAACCTGCCGCTGGATACCTCGCTCTCGAGATCGCGGTTGGTCGCTGCAACCACGCGGACATCGATGCGGCGCGGCTTGACCTCGCCCACCCGCGTCATCTCTCCTCCCTCGAGGACGCGCAGGAGCTTGGCCTGGACCTGCGCCGACAGCTCGCCGATCTCGTCGAGGAACAGGGTGCCGCCGCTGGCGGCCTCGAAGTGGCCGACCTTCGCGGTGGTGGCGCCGGAGAAGGCGCCGCGCGCGTGGCCGAAGAGCTCGCTCTCGGCCAGCGCCTCGGGGATGGCGGCCCCGTTGATCGAGATGAAGGGCCCGCTCGCGCGCGGAGAGAAGGCGTGGATCGCGGCCGCGGCCAGCTCCTTGCCCGCTCCGGTCTCGCCCTGGATGAGGATTGGCATCTCCGATCGGGCCAGGCGGCGCGCGAGATCATAGAGCTGGACCATGCCGGGGTCCGCGATGACGATGCGGTGCGGGCCGGCCTGGAGCTCGCGCACGGCGTCGCGCGCCAGCAGCACGGCCCCGGGGCTTGCGGCGTCGCCGGCCGCGCGGGCGCTGGCCAGGAGGGTGTCGCCATCGACCCCGTCGCCGGGCGAGACCGCGATGCCGCAGGCGATTCGTCCCTCGGGAGCGATGGCGGGGGACAGCTCCGCCGCGACCAGGGTCGCCTGGTCGCTGTCGAGCTCCGGGAGCATGAGCGCGAGGTGGTGATCGCCGAGGAAGGCGGCGGAGTCCATGAGGCGGAGCCGGGTATCCAGGACCGCCGCGGCGCGGGGCGGATCGAATGGCGCCGGCGCGCGCATGACCAGCACTGCCAGCTCGCGCTGATAGTAGACCGCGCGCTCGGCCTCCTCGTCGAGGCGCCGGGTGAAGGCGGCGAGATCCAGTACATGGCGCGCGGCGGCGGCGCGCAGCGGCCGCTGGACCACGACCAGCGTGCTGCCGATCGTGATGACGTCGCCCGAGCGGATCGCGCGCGGCGCAGACACGGGCTCGCCATTGACCAGCGTGCCGTGGCGGCTGCCTCGATCCGACAGTCTCAGGCCATCGGGGCCGACCAGGATGTGGGCGTGGCGGCGGGAGACCAGGGGGTCGGCGAGCGACAGGCCGACCTCCGGGCCGCGTCCGATGATGAGCTCGCCGGCCACCGGCAGGTGCACGGTCCAGGACCGCTCGCCCTCGATGACAAGCAGGTACTCGTTCGAACGATTCGCCAAGCCGTCCATCCCGGGTGTCTCCACGACCTCGGTAAGTGGCCCGCTCGGCGCCTCTCCCATGCGCCGAACACTACTCGCGTGCGCAGGACCTCAGCAAGACAGACGCCATTTCCGTCCCTGACCCGGCGGGCTCGGTCGGCGACAAACCCGGGCTCGGGAGACGGGAGCAGGATGAACAAACGGCAACCACGCCCACACCTCGAACGCCGCGGTCGAGAGCCGCATGCCGATTCGGCATGCTGTTTCTGCGGGCATGCCGTTTCAGCGGGGCCGCCCGGGCACCTCCGCGGAGGGGCCGGACGAGGGGTCCGGAGGACGCGGCGGAGGGGCGCCGGCGATGGCCGCCAGCGGCCACCGGCCGGGTCCGGACCGAGCGCGGGCGTGGTCGCCGGCGCCGCCCGAGCCGGCAGCCCCCGCGGCGCCGCCGATCGGTCGTGGTGCCACGGCGAGGTTGACCTGGTGGTGAACGGTGACGGCGCCGCGGACCTGAGGGCCACCGTGGTCGTCGACTCGACGTCGTGTTCCGCTCGTCAACCTGATTCGACAACGATGGTGATCACGTCGACGGCGCCGGCGCCGGCGCCGTCAAGGTCAACGACCACGTCCACGCAGCCGGTCATCATCTCTGTGGCGTGGAAGAACGGCACCTGCCTGGCCATCATGGCGCGCCGTCAGGCCGGGGCCTCGCTTGCCAGCACGGAGTCGCGGGCGCCGTCGAGGAAACGGAAGCCGGGGGGCGCGCTGAGAGCGTAGCCGTCCTCCGACGAGGTGAGGCCGAGGCCGGTCCCGTCCAGGAGCGCGCGAAGGCGGTGGATGTTGACGAACAGCGCGTTGGCGTGGCGCAGCGGGTGATAGCCGACGCCCCAGGCGGCGTGGGCCAGCACGTCCTTGGTCACGACCTCGCCCGGACACAGCGCCATGCGGTAGAGCAGACGGCGGAGGACGTGGCGCCTGGCGAACGGAATGGTGACGGACGGCGTGCGGAGCTCTCCCGAGTCGCGGTCGAGCACGATCTCGCCCCGCGGAGGGAACCATGAGCGCTCGGGCGCCATGCGACGGCCGCTGGCGGTGACGACGACGTCCCCGAGCACGA
>Ga0126377_10001640_pt1 | contig 14813 bp, 23 predicted proteins | sample PanSoiMetPlot_22_FD_92647 | JGI IMG/M metagenome (GOLD analysis project Ga0126377, IMG submission 92647) | Tropical forest soil microbial communities from Panama - MetaG Plot_22 | ecosystem: Environmental > Terrestrial > Soil > Tropical forest > Bulk soil | place: Panama | collected 2016-02-17
CGCATCGATAATGTACCCTTTATCGAGGACGTAATTCGGTCCCAACTACTTCACCTCCCCCGACAGGAATGAGGCATTGCGGTACGCGGTCCAAAGCGCAGCGTCTTTGGCAACCTCGTTGGCCGCAGTGTTATAGGCAAGGCCGGGGTTGGCATCCATCAGGACCTGAATCCGGCGTTCAACCTCCACAACCGGGTCGTCAGTCGTCTGACCCCCTGTGGGGTTTGCCCTACCCTGCTCGCCCAGGCGGACCATGCCAGTTTTGCCAAGCTCAGTGAGGAACTCACTGAATTTCGCATACTGGTCGTCGCCACATTCCATCAGGAATGTCTTGGCCTTGTCGCGCGCAGGTACCGGGAGCGCAAAGCCGTCCGTCTCAGTCAGCAGACGATCGACCTTATTCTCCTTCAGCAGGCGCTCAGTCGCGGCCAACCGGGCAGTAATTTCTGCAAACTGCTGCGGCTGTGGAGACTGCGGCTGGTCTGGAGGCGGTTCGGGGGCATCGGGTGGGGCCGGCGGCGCCGGATCCCCCACAGGGGGCGTCTCAACACTAAACGCCTTACGGAGGTCGTCGTCAGACGACGTTTCCGTAAGACCCTTCAGAGCGGCAATCCGCTCAAAAAGACCCATATGCTGACTCCTAGTAATCTCCTCCAAATCGGAGAGCTGGACCGGCGCGATGTGATCGCGGAGGAATGGCCGATTTGTGAGGCCGCCTCCAAACACCACGTCACGGTATTTCGCGCCGCTATGTGGGTCTGTCCACGTATCGGCGAACTCGGGTGAGAAGTACCGATATTCCTTTTTCCTAATGGCCTCCTTCGCCTCATCCGTGAACTCCACAAGAAGGTCCAAACCGCGGTCGTTAAACTCCGCACCCTGGACCCAGCCAGCAGCCTTTGTGCCATGCGCACTGGACTGTTTGTGATCGTAGTCGATATCCAGCGCAACGCCACGTACATTCTTATTTACGTTATCCGCAAAGCGTTGATTACGCTCGGGCGTGAATTCAATCATCCCATACCGCGGATGCTTGAATCGCTTGTTGTTCGGCAAGGCATGCAGGCGGGTCGATCCTTGCTCTGCAAGCGTGACGGAGAACAAGTCAACCGCGATGCCGAGCTGCATGGACTGACCTCCTTTGGGTTTGGGCGAGCATACACGAAACGGTGCGGTCATTACGACCAACCGTGATGTCACGATCAGGCGTTGACGGCATCCAAATCGCCGTACGCGAACGTTACCGTTTTGCCGCTTGCAACCCCATTTATCTTGTACCAATATCTGCCTGTGGGCGTCAACATCTCAGCGGTAAAGGGAACGGTCAGCACGCCATCCGTCGGCGGTTCCACAACCGTCCCAGGGCTGGTTATGTTCGATGCGGCAATATCGGGGACATCTTTCGACAATTTTCTAATCAGCGTAATCACGTGACCGGTAAGGTCATACGGTGTTTCCGCCTGCGTAACAGGATCGCGAATGACCACCGCTACCGTGTGGGTACGGTCATTTCCCTCCGGGTACCGGAGCGGCTGGTAGCTCATGTCACCTCCATAATTGCCGGGTCAACTATCGCTTTGGTACCTTCAAAGACCACCGTTGCGGTGCTGTAAAACAACACTGCGCGTCCAAGGTCTTTACCAACCTGGGTCGCGAGATCGATGATCGTTGGGATATCGACCGATGATAGAGTACCTGCGTCAGTTACGTTCAGAGTTAGAGATACTATGGTGGCTTCAGCCGAAGACAATGGGGCTGTGTCTATCATTGGTACTGTTGCTGATAGGGTTATTGATTCTGACCCTGCGATTACGCCAGCGTCTGCGACAGACACAGGAGACGATACGACTACTAGTCCTATACCTGTCAGAGTGCCCGCATCTGCAATTGCAAGAGTTACCTGAATCGCTGGAGATTCCAGCCCCGAAATTGCCCCTGAGTCGGCGATTGAGATGGCGCCTGCAACAGTTACGCTTTCGGCGCCAGATATGGTCCCTGACTCGGAAACGTTAATGGGTGCGGAGACGGTAACCGCCTCGCTTGCAGCGACCGTATCTGTGTCTGACACAGATACGGGCACCGCAATGCTGGTGCTCTCGGATGCCGCGACGGTACCGGAATCTGCTATGGAGACCGGCGCAGTGATTTGAGCCGTATCGGCACCAGATACGGTTCCTGAGTCGGAAACGTTCACAGGTAAGGAGACCGTAACAGACTCGCTTGCCGCAATGGTATCCGAATCTGCCACCGATATCGGTACGCCAATGCTGATGTCCTCGGCGACTGACACCGTATCGGAGTCGGTCACTGGTACGGCCGCATCAATGAGAATCGACTCTGAAGCAGATACGGTCCCTGAATCCGAAAGGCTGATTGGAAGTGAAACTTGGATCGCTTCGCTTCCGGCTACGGTGCCTGAATCTGTTCCTGCTACTGACGCAGCAATTGTTGGAGTGTCTGCCGCGGACACCGTTCCAGAGTCGGATGCGTCAACGGTTGCGCCAATTTGAGGCGTTTCTGTGGCGACGACACTTCCAGAATCAGTTACACCAACATCGGCAGCAATCGACACGCTCTCGCTTGCCGAAATAGTGTCAGAGTCAGAAACGCCAACTGCCGTCGCCGAGACCTTGACGGCCACTTCCACAAACATCGCGTGGGCGCCGGGCAGTGGGCTGATTGACGTTGAGTACCCAAGCCGTAGCTGCAACGCATCCAATTCGGATTGCGTATCATAGTTGGCAAGCGTGAGCAGCTTGCAAACCCAGCCCGCGGCCGTTGTGCTGTTGTCAAAGTTCGGGTCGGCAGCCGCAAAGAACGTTTCCTCAGTGGTGCCATTGTAGGCACGCAGACCGATAGCATTGGCAGTTGCCGACCCTGACCACCCGACGATCGCCGCCCGAAGCGCCGCGATGGTCTCATTCGTTCCAAGCGTATAGGTCGTCATCGGCAGCGACGCGGCGTTGCCGGTGCCTGAGGTCCGCTGACACAGCCCCGTTGCGGTCGATCCAATCAGTGGGGGAACCTCGCTGACCGCGCTGAGAATGTTGGCTGAGCTGAATGTGGTATCTGCCGTCGAGTTGGTCACAAAGCGCGCAGTCGCGTTCGCCGTACCAATTTCCGTAGCGGTCCCACCGGTATCAGGTTTGAGCAGGACAACCTTGTGGACACCCAGGGGGTAGTCGCCACTGGTAATGCTCAGCACCCAATCATCATAATGCACATTTCCAGTTTGGGCGGTGTTCCACCCAATACCCATCTGCGAAATTGTCGATGCGCTGCCGTTGTTCCCCACTGCCTGTGGCTGGGTTGCATAATCGACGCGCCAATCAATGGTGAAGTTCGCTGTTGAAACATCAAAGCGCACGTCAATCCAATACCAGCGGTTGGCCTCGACAACGAGTCCGTCAGCATTCACGACCGTAGAGGTACCGACCGACGCCCGCAGGTTCGCCGTTGAGGCCATGCACCGGATGAATACGCTCGGCCCAGCCGCCGAGGTAATGTGCATAAGGTCCAAATCAGATGCGGGGAGGCTGGCAAGGCGGACGGCAAAGCTCGTTACCAAGACCGTCTTGCTCGCTCCGAATGTGTTTGACGACCAGCGGATAAACGCATTCGCAGCGGTTGAGTTACAGAGCAGCCCGTACGCGCCAGTAAAGGCAGCAGTTGCACTGACCGACATTGAGCCCGTCGCGGTGTCAAACATCTTCACGCCGGTATTCCCGGTCGTCAGGCTCGTTGCATTCGAAACGCCGTGGTCAAACCCTGTTGCCGCAACCAGCGCCACGCTTGCCTCCGCTAGGTATACCGGTCCTTCAGCTCCACAAGCGCGCGAATCGCTTCAAGACGAGCAATCAACAATACGCGGCGGTAGCGAGCACCGGGGCCGGCAGGGCACGTGACCGTAACGTATTTCGTCTTAAATGCATCATTGCGGCCCAGGCCAGCACCGTACGGTTCCAGTCCCCGGTAATCATCCGTCTGTATAACCAGCGTTGACCCATTGAGGCGCGTTAGCTCATACTTGTATGCACCACCAGTTGGCAGTGGATCCTGGCGAATCTCATCCACTAAGCCGGTGTTGTAGAACGCCGTTGGAATGCCCGTTTCGGGGTTCATAATTGCAACCCCAGCCCCCCACGGGAACGGGCACTCATCAGTCGGAAGCTTAAATCGCTCCTCAACTCTTGGCGGCTGGTCGCCAACGACAACCCATTCCATTACACCGACAATGTGACCGTGAGGGTGAGCGTCCAGACCTGACCCGCGGTCTTCGTGCCTTGTGACGAAACGACCCGCTGCATCATCGTGCCGGTACCAAACGCCGCACCACCATTGAACGCGCCGAATTCATTCCACGCGAAATTCCCCTCACCCGAGGAGAATGTGGCAATAAACGTCAGGACGCCCGAGCCATTGTCGGAGCTGGATGTCATCAGCTTCTTGAGCTTGTTCGTGGCTGCTTGAAGGTCAGTCTGCGTCGCGGCAAACGCGGTTGAGGAGTCCCCAACCCCTAGGTACCCATTCGTGGTATCCCACTTGTTTAGTGTCGAGCCCGTGAGGTAATCCCCCAGGTAATCGCGAAACGCATTGACAAGGGCCATTACTCCACCGCCTCGCTACCCTGGAGCCCGGCGAGACTCTGGCTCAATTGGCGCTGCACGTCAGCCTGCTTGTCAAGGAACTGGCGCTGCTCGGTCGTCACATCGTCCTGCGTCTCCTCAAACACCCAAGGAGACGCCGTGACCGCGCCAATTGGCACATCAACCTCATCGCCAGCCTGGTATTGTTCGCCGCCGTAATTGAAACTGTACGGCTCGGCTACCGTCACCTTCAACGCGCACCCTCCTCTGTCGTCTGGTCAAGCAGGTGCCCACAGTGGGCACCGGTCTTGGCGTTGTACCAATGCTCACACGGCGTATACGGGTCGTCCCAAAACCGCGTGACCGTCAGGCGGTAGGACTGTGCCGCTGCGCCGTTGTCTCCGATCATTCGGCCGTCCCCGGCTCTAATGTCTCAATAACTTTTTTATTCGCCGGGTGGTCCCCATCGAAATACTCGGGGAAGTTCCCGCTGTGGACCTGCGACGTACCGCCGCCGCTCAGCGTCACGAGCAGGTGGTGGTACAGCGCGTTATTGATCGTATTGCTGATCCAACTCTTATCAGCGTCGTTGAGGGGCAAGTCCTCTTCACCTCCACCAGCAGCAACTTCCTTGCGGAAGCTATCCATATTGAACGACGGGTCAATTTTGCGGCCAGACGGAGAACAGCTCTCCTTGTGGCCCCAAATTTTATTCGTCCCCCACCCTTCAGCCTCTAAGATGCAGGCCATGCCAGTGGCATAAGCGTCATAATTGGGGAATGCGCTTGGGCCGGACGCATCAATCGGAATCGGGCCAGTGGCCTCAATTCCCCACCCGGTCGAATTGGTCGGAGCGCCAGGCTGGCTCTCACCAGCGTGATTGGCATACCCCGAGGCAATAAGAACCCAGGTGCCGTCCTTATGGAGAGCCCAATTGCACAGGGGGCCGGGCAGGTCGCTGCGCCCATTAACGAGCACCGAGTCGCAGTCGCTTGTCGTGGCGGTGTGGTGGTCAATAGCTCCAGTATTGGGGTTAAAGCTGTACGGGCGCCCCCGGCCGTCCCAACCCGAGTAATACTGCACCCGCAGGCCGCGTTCAACCATCAGGTTTGCAGCCCGCCGCATTCGATCAGCCGTCGTCACCGCTCACCCCTCCCCTCGACATCGATGCGCCATTCGTGTAGTGTGACATCGAGGGGGAGGGAGTGGTCTATATACCACTGCACGATATCGGCCACTGCAATTCGCTGACGACGTTCGTGCTCTTCTGCTTCATTGAGCGGTGGGGGATCAAGGGTTGGATCGTCCTCGCCCGGCGGTTCTATCATCGACACAAACCCCCTCATAAAAACTTCGGGTCGTCCTCAGTGTAAATTGCCTCACCGTGGGCGACGTGAAATTCGGTATGCGTTTCCTGCTCCTCACCGGTCACGAGACTGCCACAAACATTGCACGTGTAGGTGAGGCTTTTGTGATCGGCAACCTCATACGTTACTGGCTCGGGGGGCGGCACGCTTCCTCCTTTTCTTTTTCGCCTGTGCGTTGGAAATCTTTGCCGCTTTTGTCTTGGACATCCCCTTGCCTCGAAGCGCCTCATAGGTCTTTGGCGCCTTAATCGAGGGGCCAGGAGATTTGCCGCCAGGCATTATTTGCCCTTCTTAACGCCGCTCACGCGCTTCAGCCGCAGGTTCTTCCTTACAGCGGCCTTGGATGCCTTACGGGCGCCGGCAGCAATAATGGCGCGAGCACGCTCTTTCGAGAGGCCCTGCCGCTTTGCAACGCTCGACGCGGCCCCTTCAAAGCCGGGGTGCGCCGTCCCGCCCTTGGACGGGAGCTTGCGCTTTTTCGCCATATCTTAACTCCCCGCACTATTGTTGGACGGCCCACCGACCCGGGCAGAGCCGGTAGTATTGCGCCGCTGTGGGGGCTTGTTGTCCTTGGACGACTTCTTATTGCCCCCAGCCACCTGGCCAGCATTGGACTCGCGCTGGAGCTGCTGTTGCTGCTCGAACTGCCGTTCCTGCATCTCGGCCTGGAGCTTCAACTGCTCGATCTTGCGGTCGGTCTCCTCGTCGTACAGCGGCAGGTCGGTCTCCTCACGCAGCCAATTTTCCAGCGGCAGGTCGGCGCGGATAAGATCGGCGCCGACGTAGTTGCGCAGCGCGAAGCTGAGTGTTCGGTGGTCGGTCGTCTCGCCAACACGACGGACCTTCAGCTCCGGGTACCCAACGCGGGAATAGTTGAAATCGACCAACTGCCGAATCGCCCACTGGTTGAAGCAGTCAGCAATCGTATCACCCACGAACCGAGCTGATTTCAGGAAGAGGTCATTGAACACTGCCGTATCGCCTTGCCCCTGCGTGAATTCCCCCAGCACGTTAGCAAGGATCATGCGGTTGTGGTGCTCGATGGAGGTGATCGCATCAACTGGCTGACCTTCCAGCTTGGCAAACTCAAGCTCCCACATCGGCGGCAGGACGACGTGCGCTTTCTCATTGACTCGCAGGTTGCGCCCAATCTCGTTCGCGAGCTTGGCATCGTTCTTGGAAAAGTTCGGCGGCAATTTGATAATCGGGACGCCGATGCCGTGACGCTCTTTTTGGATCGCGTCGATCTTGTAGAGATTGTCTTTGAAGTACCAGTGCTTGTACGCGCCGCGCAGAACCGACGTACCTTGCACATTACCGCCCTCACGGTCCCACGTGACGATCACAAGCTTATCGATCGGGATGTAGACCTCGGTGGCTGAATTGGCGGTCTCACGCATCATTTTGATCCCACGTGGGCCACCGTGCTCGTCGTAGTCAAATTCCGTGATCTGGAGCGGGTGCCGAGGTGCGAACTTTTTCCACACAATCCTCGGTATGCCATCAACGACGCGAATGTCGTAGACCTTTTCCCACACCCAGAAGCCGAAATCGAGGCATTTGAGGCTTTCGTAGAGCATCTGGTTGAACGAAATTGTCATAAACTCTGTGAAGCAACGCCACACAAAATCCGCGACGTTGCGATCACGAGTCGATGTGGACGCAGCCTGCACATACCAGCGCCCGGCAATGACAGGCGTTTTCAAAAGGAGCAAAGATTGCCGAACCTGCCCGTCGCTCCTCCGCATTTGGTCATAGACCTTCAATCCCTGCAATCCGCGCAGCTTTGGGTTATACTCATCCTGCCAAAAGGAACCGTAATTCGTCTGCCCGGTCGTGCCCAACTCAGTGAAATCGACCTCGGTGAGGAGCGCGAGCTGAGTCGGCTTTTCGCGGGTGACGATATAGCCATACTCCGGGTCAACGCTTAGCACCTCGCGCTCGCGCAAAATATCGGCTAAGGCCACCATTGGAGCCGGCGGCTTGGCCCTCCCCCACGTTACGTTACTCAAAACGCCTCATCCCAATTCGTCGTGGCCATTGAGAAGAACGTGTCCCCGCCACTCAGGGCCATGGCCATATCCGACAGGTGCCAGTCGTTATTCGTCCGCGGAGGCGGGTTGGACTGAATAACCTCCTCCAGGTGGCGGTTGCCACCCAGCTCATACAGGTGGACTAAGGCATAGCGAATGGCATCCATTGCGTGGTCATTGCGCTTCTTCGCCTTGTCCTGTGGGTCATTATCCGTCTTAGGTGGGTCCGCAGCCCGGTAGTTGTTAAATTCACGAATCGTGTTCACACACGAATGATCCACCACCAGACCGGGAATGAGGACCGGAGCGCCCCAATCGTCGGTCTTTCCGGTGTCACGAGTCTTGAGAAAGCGCTTCACCGTCTCCACGCCCTGGCGCCAATTCTTCGCATCGTCCATTGCCAGCACCGGCACGAACAGGCTGGACATCTCCATGACCGCTTCGGGGTCGGCAGAGTCGGCAAACCCCAATTCGAGGTGGTACTGGTCGGGCTGCGGGCGCGACTGCATAATGCGAATGTGCTCGCGCAGCGTCGTGAACGAACGGTAATGCTCCCGCCAAACGCGAATCTGGTCGGTCGGCGTCACCTGAAACTCAATTGCGGCAAACGGGTTGGCAAACCCCCAATCGAACGCAATATAGTTCGGCCAGGCGGGGTTGTACGGCACCGTCTGCACGTGCGACTGCTCTGACCACTCCGGGTAGATCCGTCCAACGAACGCGGTGAACAGCGCACCAATTTCCTGATCGAACCACTCCGGGGTAACCTCAGACCTAATTCGCAAAATTTCATCATCGTGTTCCCCGCCAGGAAACACGTGATTGTTCAACCAGCTCGGAAACTGCCACGAGGCCCAATTCTTATAGGCAGGGTCCTGGCCCCACCGCCAGAGGTTATACACCCAATTTTGGCCCTCTGGCGTGGTGACAAAGCTGGCACTCCCAAGCCGGTCGGCCAGCGCAGGCTGGAGGTACTTCTCCCACGTCTCCCGGCGCTGCTTCGCAGCCTCAGACACGATGACCCAATCAAGCCGCTCGCCCACCAGCGTCTCAGGGTGATCGCTCGATCGGACCTCAACTCGGGACCGCCAAGGGAACTCGATATACATATTCCCCTGCTTTAAGGAATATGCCCTTCGGATCCGCTTGTCAATGGCCATTTTCTTCCCGACCATCAGGTCATCCCAGATAACCCGAAACTCCTTTTCCCCAAGGTCATAGGTGGGGCCGACAATCCAGCCACGAGTATTCGGCGTCATCAGCAATGGCCCAACATCGCGAGCTGCCATCGTGCTCTTGCCGAATCTCCGGCCGCAAACAGCCACGCGAAAGCGAGCAGCAGACTCGTGATAGAGCCACTGCTTTGGGTGCGGCACATGACCAATCTGGTCAAAATACTTCGCCTTCACCCTCACGAGCTGAGGAATACTCAATACCGCCTCCAGGCAGTATTCGGGATCGGTTTGGCCCGAGTCCAGGCCGTACAGGAGCCAAGTGCACCAAGCGTGACAACCGTTTGGCTGGTGATGGCCGTAACCCGCCGCATTGTCCACTTATTGCCTGCGGTGAGGTAGGTATGGACCCAATCGCCAACGGCCACGCGCCGAGCGTTCACTTACCACCTCCGCGCAACAATAAGAATTGCCAGAGCGACAAACACCACCACCAACAGCCACAGCAGGTCCATTACAGACTCCAGCGGCCCAGGTACCCTGCACCGCCCCTGGCAGTGCTCCGCCGATCCACATTGGTCAGCGTATATGCGGCAGTGCCTTTCAGTGATGGTACCCGCAGGTTCACCTGACTCGCCGTACCCCCCGGGCCGGTGACAATCGCCGAATACGTCTTTCCCGTCGTATGCGTATACAAAACCGACGCCGGGCTCGACCCCTGGGCCAGCCCCCGATAAATCGTGCGAGCCATATCCGCCTCCTTTGGCGGCGTAGGCGCCCAGGTACATTGCCTGCAACCCCTCCGGGCGCCTACGCCAACCTTCAATCCATTTCCATATCGTGCATTTTCTCGATCATCTGGAGCAACGGGTCCGCCTCGCGCTCACGCCCGATATCAAGGCCCCGCTGAATAAGAATCTCCGAGGCACGAAGGCGCACGCGGTCATCACCGGCATGCTGGCTGAGCTGCCGGATCGACAGCACCGCCATCGGAACGCTCTCCTCAAGCAGGCGCTTGCCCATTTCGACATCGCCCATATCCGACTGCCGCAGCTCAGCCTCGTACTTGGACAGCACCGCCTCGGCATCCCACTCCCGCTCAATCACGTGCACACACCTCCCAACACGTAGCTAGACGACACATCTATAGATACCCTACTCTCGTCGTACCGGCAACATTTGACCACGCATGACGTTACACTCGGCCGGAACCCGGAAAACCCCACAGGGGGCAGGCGTGTTCCACTGGCTCTTTTATACCACAATCACCATCCAAAAACCACATATTGGCACATTTTTCGTCTGTAAAAACCGTTTTTTCCCTTTTTTGGCCCATGCAGGGTTCCAATCCGCCGATTTGCCCTTTATTTACCCGGTAGACCCAAAACGGGTCGTCAGTCTCCTCGACGCCACATCCTCTTCCGAAATCATCAGGAGGTTGGACATTGAACAGTCGGGATCGACTGAAATTTGAAGTCGCCAAACTCAAGGAGGCGATCCACGACTTCAAAATCGCCTGGAGTAAGCTGGTGGCCACGCTGAGGAGGCGAAATGGCAGCAAGTGAGGCATCCTCCCGGTCCACAACCCTCAAATGGCGCCCAGGCCGCAAACTCGGCCGAACCCTATATTTGCAAGTTGGTGACAATCCGGGGTATGATGACAAGCTCGTCGGTATGATGGACACTCCAGAACTCGCCAACCTTGTCATCCACGCCGTGAACAAACACCTCGCCGAAATGGAACACCAGCGAGCGTTTTGGCCAGCAGAGCCAGTGCACTGCCAAACCTGTTGGGGCTATGGCCTCTGGGCCGATGGCGGTGGCGCAATGGGCGCAATGGACGCCCGCGACGGTATGCCAACAATGAAATGTCCAGAGTGCGGCAGAAACCCCAACCCCATCATCGACAGACCATAAATGTGGCGGGCCGCTCGGCCGTGTAAGGGCACGAGGGCTGGCGGGGCCGAGGAGCCACCGTGCCGCCCCCCACAAAACGAGAGGAAAACCATGTCGAATACCGAAGACCTTGCCCGCGGCCTCATCGTGGCCGACGCCGGCAGGCGTGTCGGGTGGGCAAAAGCATTCTCAGCCCAACATAAAATCGAATCCCTCGAAGACGAAGTGAAAATGCTCTGGACCGAATTAGAAACCCTGCGCCGCGCCTACTCTCGCCTGCTGGGCTTCACCCAAGCCCTGCCCATCCAGCGATCGGCCGTGCTCGACGCCGAACTGGCGGCCCACTTCGCCGCAGAGCGCACCTTCCGCGACCCTGCCAGCCACCAGGCGGGGACGGCCCGTGCCCAGGAGCACGAGAACGCGGTCCGGGGCACCCGTGCCGGCTCCCTGGACGCTGCGGGGCGCCAGCGGCGCCACAAGGCCCGCCAGCAGGCCAGCGACCTCAAGCTGCGGGACGCCGGCAAGCAGCAAGGCCACCACGCCACCATCCGCCACACCTCGGCCACCACGGCAACGGTGCAGTGCACCTGTGGCGAGGCCCTGACCGGCACCTCCCAGGAGGCATTCGCCTGGCGCAACACGCACCTGGGCGCCGTCGTCCACGGCCTCACGCCAGAGAAGCTCTCCACCCGTGCCAAGCGCGAGTACGACAAACGCCTCAAACTCGCCCGCGACCTCATCGCAAACGCCGAAAAAGACAGCAAGAGCAAGAGCGAGAGCAAATGAAAATCTACATCAGCGGCGTCATTTCACAGGGTGGCACCTTGCGAGAAGCCCAACAATTGGAGAACGCCAAGCGCTTTCGCGTCACCGCCCAATACATCTTGCGGCTGGGGCACGAGCCCGTGAACCCCATTGAACGCCACGGCCTGGGCGCAGTGCTCGCCTGGTCAGACTACATGAAGCGCAATCTCGCCGACCTCATCTCATCCGACGCCATCTACCTGCTCTACGACTGGCACCTCAGTCGCGGCGCCCGCCTCGAATTCACCCTCGCGAACGAACTCGGCATGCACATCTTCTTCGAAAGCGAAGGCATCACCTAATGTGGGTTCCCGTCGTTGACCATGGGTATGACAAATATGGTGCCATCGTTGTGGAAGACACCCCCATCCGCTGGGTCCTGGCAGTCGAATTTGGCTGCTGGCTCACAGGAAAAAAGGGGTTGGGCCGAATCGGCTACAAGTGGCTCCTGTGGGCCAGTGGCGCTGAGTCCACCCGCTCCCGGGAGGTCTTCCGGGTCCCCTTAACGGAACAAACCCACAGGGGCGTCATGCACGCGCTGGAGGAACTTGCAAATGGATAATCCAAGGAGCCCGCAATCGCCAAATCCGCCGACTGCCTCGCCGGCCGCCACCGAGCATGCTACGGGTGTAGCTGTCCCTGCCAGCTGCGGCCCACCCACACCCCCGCCCCCGCCCCCGCCCCCGCGATGCCCCAACCACGCCGATCCCACCCACCAGCCTGCAATCTTCCCCGGCGAACTGCACCAAGAAAACCCCGGAGAATGGGTCTGCCCCGTGTGCGGCTACGCCTTCTATGACACCGACGACGCCTTCATGGCCTCCTTAGAGGACCAAACAGCATGAAACCCGCCCCAGGGGCGAGTGACTGGAACCTGTGCCTGGCGTGCGGCCACAACCACGCAGGCGGGAAGCGGTGCTGGTGCGGCTGCCAAGCCTAGAAAACCCCACAGGGTGTGGGGGAGAATCGAAAGGGAAATCTGAAGTCGTATGCCACCACTTTTTGGTTTTGACACCCATGGAAGCGGCCACTCCCGCACGGAGTGGCAAAGCTGCTCCGTGTGTCGGGGCTCAGGGCGCATAGGAGAATACTACTGCGGCGTCTGCGACGGCCGTGGGGAACTCGAAATAACTGTTCACGAACATTCACACTATGGTCAAGGCGACCCCGCGAGAGGCTCTATCTGGGATTCTCATTACCGTGAGGGGCCGCAACCTCCCAAGAAAGTGCCCGAAGGAGACTGGACATGTCGGTCTTGTGGGACTGTCAACTCGTACAAACGCAGAGATTGTACTAAAATTATTGCAAATGAGGCTTGTCCGGGCCGTAAACCCCTGTGGAACTGAGCCCCTAACCCAGTCGATATCCAGTCGAAATCCAGTCGAAATTCAGTCGAAATTCAGTCGAAATTTCCTCGGAGAGAGGGCGCACTCGCTGGAGGACCCAAAACGGACAACAGAGCAAATATAGTTAGTTCGGACAAACCACAACAAAACCTCACAAACTCGCAGGAACAGACGCCACTCGAACACACTCGCAGGAACAGACAAAGGGCTCAAGCGTATTTGACCTCTATATGGAATACAGGACAAACGTAATGTGACCACATATAGACCGTGATATCGCAGTGTATTAACACCTATAAACCAATCGTGGTCGTATGGTAGCACCACATCCGCGTTCCCCAAGCTGTGCCATGTCCTCTATACGCTATCAGGGAACAGACTCTATATCAGTGTCCGTATAATCCCCCTCTCCAATATACTCTATAGACTATATATAAATGAGAGAGTGTACGTGAAGAAATCACTATTATATAACGATTTGTGAATTAGTGCGTTCTTTCGTACACAGGGGTATCTATTTCACCAACGTCTATATGAGGTCGCTCTCACATATAGACCATGACCTAACAAAAACTCACTGTGTAGTGCTTCCCTCACAGAACATCCACCCGTCCCACACAACACCCCCTGAGACGCTCCCACAGCCAACCTCCGCCACGTTCACCCCGTCCCCCGTACCACTCCACCCCTTCGCCCCTGTGGGATCTGAGGGCGCGACAGCGCCCTTTGTACCAACACAATCAGCTGCCGGACCACCACGATTTCAAACACCCCCAAACGCGCAGGTTCACCTAAACCACACTCGAACAGGACCAGGCGCACACAGACGCACGCAAACCCGCAGGTCAGACCCGTTGCACATTCCGCCCACCTGCGGCACACTGGCCCGGCACGGCCCGCATGCACCCAAGGCGCGCAGTCGCCGGGGCCGCGCCGAAGCTTGACGAACTGAACAGCGCGCGACTCACCCGTCGATCCGGTGCGCACGCACCCCCTGTGGGGTTTCGCGCACCGTGCCGCCACGCAGACAGCTCGACCACGGGCACCGTCCCAGACGCGCCACAGGGCGCCGAGAGCTGCGCGAGTCAGCCGGGACCACCCTGGACACCGGGCGAGCCCAGAGGGCGCACCACGCGCCGCTCACGCTCGCACAGGACCAGGTGACGAGAACCGGAAAAACGCGAAGAACCACGCGGCCGCGATCTTGGTAACAACGCGGCAAGGGATGACAACCTAGGGCGCCGAGGCTAGGTGTGACAAACTGGACATGCGGGACGCATGACCGGGCGCGCGTTGCGACCATTGACACGTCAATACAGAGAAACGCAGTCGGGGCGAACCACCGCGTACGCCAACCCGTCCGGCATGTTCCGTGGATGAACGGTCAAATTGCGCCACAAGGCGCATGCGAACGCGAGACCTCAAACCGAATGAAAGCGTTTCTAACTCCCCAAAAAGACTAGGCGCATTTTTGCGCCTAGGTTGGGCACACACTCCCTCACCCCCTGTGGGGTTGCGGTAAATCGGGCGCAAGCTCGTTATAAGTCAACCGTTGCCACGGTTCGGTGAGTGTTGCAAAGTGTGTGGCCAATTGGGAGCTAAGGCAGAA
>Ga0126377_10001641_pt1 | contig 14813 bp, 10 predicted proteins | sample PanSoiMetPlot_22_FD_92647 | JGI IMG/M metagenome (GOLD analysis project Ga0126377, IMG submission 92647) | Tropical forest soil microbial communities from Panama - MetaG Plot_22 | ecosystem: Environmental > Terrestrial > Soil > Tropical forest > Bulk soil | place: Panama | collected 2016-02-17
CGAACACGTCGGTCCATCCCATCTGCCGGAGCCAGGAGGCCGTCATGGCGGCGCGTACGAAAAGATTGTCCGCCAGCACGACGCGGGCATTGAGCGTTCCGACGTACTGGTCCGTCGCCTGGACCAGCTGGCCGCCCGGCGCCGACAGCGCGCCGGCCACGTGGCCGGCGGCGTATTCGCGCGGGTCGCGAACGTCCAACAGGTAGAGCGTGCGCTTGCCGTCCGCCTGCCAGCGGCGCACCTGCTCCAGTTCGACGGTCTGCACGCCGCATTGCCGTGCCACCCGCGCGGCCGCGGAGAGGGCCCAGTCGAGCGCGCGGCGTGACGGCGCCTGCGGCGACAGCCGGTGATCGGCGCCGCGATCCGGGACAAGGCCCGCCAGCGTCCAGCCCATGGTTCCGTTGCGCAGCGCGACGACGCGATTTGGCATGCCGGCATTGATCAGTGACTGGGCGCCGATGATGCTGCGCGTGCGGCCGGCGCAGTTGACCACGATTGTGGTGTCCGGCGAACGCACGAGGTCGGGGAGCCGCAGAACCAGCTCGGCGCCCGGAACATTGGTGGCGGTCGGGATCGACACGCGGACAAATTCGTCGAATGGGCGGCTGTCGACGACCACGATGTCGTCGCCGCCATCGATCATGCGCTTGAGCTCGCCGGCATCGATGCTGGGCGTGTGGCTTGAGTGCTCGACCACCTCGCCGAACGCCTTGCTTGGCACGTTGACGCCGGAAAACAGCACGTATCCGGCGCGGCTCCAGCCGGCGATCCCGTCCGCCAGGATGGAGAGGTCGCTGTAGCCATGGCCGGCCAGGATGGTGGCGGCGCGCTGCGCCAGGCCGTCGCCGTCGTCCACCAGCACGATGCGCGTGCCGCGGCGCGGCACCAGGCACGGGACGCGCAGCTCGAGCCGGCTCAATGGCGCCGATCGCGCATGCAGGAGATGCGAGCCGGAATAGATCAGCTCCTCGCGGACATCGAGGATCGCCAGCTCGCCGCCGTCATCGAGCATAGCGCGCAACTGGGCGGCCGCGATCGGCTCGGCCCCGACCATGTGCGGTCTCGATCGTGCGTCCGGCGCGCCGCCTGTCAAGTCGCCCGCTGCGGCGTCATCTGCGCCACTTTGCCGGTCTTGAGGTCGAACATGGAGCGCGTGATCTTGTCGAGGTTGGTTCCGGTGACGCGCACGAAGCGCGACTTGTCGGGATAGTCGATCGCGTGGATCGCGCCGTCCTGGTAGATGCCGGCCTCGCCGGGATTGAGGCGATAGCGCTTGGTCACCCGGAGCTCTGCTTTTTCGCCGCCGCCGTCCACGCGCTCGAACTCCGTCATGTCGGTAAAGCGCGCGGCCTGGCCGTAGATGGCCCACGAGTGGCCATGATCGTGCGGCGGCGACACTCGCGCCTTCTCGTTGATATGCGCCAGAACCTGAAAGCCCAGCGCCGAATCGTCATGTAGCACGTGCAGGCCCGCCGGTGTCGCGTCCGAGCAGTGCTTGGCGATGAAGTCCGGATCCCTGAGCAGGCGTTCCAGGTCGCGGCGGATTTTTTCGCGTCCGGCCGGTCCAGGATCCTGCGCGAGGGCGGCGCGGCAGTCGGCGATAAACTGGTCGAGGTTGTAGGACATTTCGGCCTCCCGGGTTGAGCCAAAATGGCAGGGATCGAGTATCGGGCCGGGCCGCGACGATGTCGAGTATCGCGTGCGCGAAGATTCAGGCGAACCGGTCCTCGACGCCCTGCCATTTGTCGTACCCGACCAGCGTCTTGTACGTCTCGAAATCCAAACCGTCGTTACGGCGGGTGAACCGGCCCGACTTCATGTCGCTGAGGACGGTCTCGATTGCCTTGGCGGCATGCATGAGCGTATCTAGCCCGAGCACCGCGGAAGCGAACCCGAGCTCACCTAGTTCCTGCATGGTGAGGATCGGCGTGTGGCCGCCTACCAGCGGATTGCAGATCTGCGGCACATCGAAGGCGCGGCCGATCCGCTCCAGCTCCTGCACGGTTTGCGGCGCCTCGATGAAGATGCCGTCGGCGCCGGCCCGGATATAGCGCTCGGCGCGCCGCATCGCCTCGTCGAGGTCGTGCACCTGGCGGGCGTCCGTGCGCGCCAGGATCCAGGTCTCGGGGTCGAGCCGCTCCGACGTCGCCGCCCGGATCTTGGCCTCCGCCTGCTCGACCGGGATGACCTTCTTGCCGCTCATGTGGCCGCACCGCTTGGGCCATTGTTGGTCCTCGATGAGGAGGGCGCTCACGCCCATGCGCTCATAGGTCTGCACCGTGTGCACGACATTCTTGACGTCGCCATAGCCGTCGTCGGCGTCGACGAACACCGGCAGATCGCACGCCCCCATGATGTCGCGCACCGCGGCGGACATTTCGCCAAAACCCTTGAGGCCCAGGTCGGGCAGCCCATAGCGCGCGCCCGCTACCGGAAAGCCGCCGATGAAGTAGGTCTCGAAGCCAATGTGCTGGATCAGGCGCGCGCTCAGCGCGTCATGGGCACCGGGAACGACCAGGATGCGCCGGTCGCGCACCGCGCGGTTGATGATCTGGCGAAAGCTCGGGGTCATGGCGGCTCCGGACATGACAGGCAGGGCGGTGCTCGATCGGGGTGATTGAAGCGCAGTCGGCGCGGCCGCGCCAGTCGGCCCGACGCAGGATGGCGTGGCGCCGAGCCATGGCGCCTGGCCGGCGGGCGTGCATCCGCGACCCATGGCCACGGGTGCTGCGTTGACCGCGACCGGTTCCCTGCCTAGATTCGCGGCAATTTCAGCGCTTGAGCCCCGGCTCGGCCGGCCGGCAGGAGGTTAGGTCGTGCACATCATCGACTCACATTTCCACTGGTGGCCGCGGTCGATCTTCGAAGCGCTGCGCCGGCGCAAGACGTTTCCGCGCGCCAATCCCAATGCCCGGGGCGGCTACGACTACTGGCGCCGCCAGGAGAGCGCGGCCCATCTCAACAGCTGGGCCGAGTGGTTCGATCTCGACGAACAGCTCGCGCACATGGATGGGCTCGGCCATCGGGTGGACGTCGTCTGCTCCATCGGGCCGTTCTCGGTGGCCTTCTCCGACATGCCAACCGAGGAGGGGCGCGACTTCGCCATCATGTGGAACGAGGAAATGGCCGGCGCGCAGCGCAAGCATCCCGGACGCGTATGGGCCAGCGCCGCGGTGCCTCTGACCGATACCACGGTCGCCATCGAGGTGCTCGACGACGCCATCGCCAGGCTCGGCCTGATGGGCGTCAATCTCCCGGGAAGCATCGGCAGCGATCCGTGCATCGATGCCGAGCGTCTTGAGCCTTTCTACGCACGGGTCGAAGCGCTCGGGCTGCCCGTGTTCCTGCACCCCACCGACGTCATCTTCCAGGACATGCTCGACGGCTACAACGGCGCGCTGCATCTCAGCCTCGGCCGCGTTATCGAGGTGAGCGTCGCGGCCACAAGGCTGATCCTGTCCGGCCTGATGGAACGCCATCCGGGCTTGAAGATCGTCCTGTCGCATACCGGCGGCGCGCTGCCGTACCAGGCCGGCCGCATGGACAAGAACACAAAGGCCGCCAGGCTGCCGCAGCCCGCCACCACCTACATGAAGCGCATGTACACCGATACAGTGTCGCCGCACGCGGCCGGCCTGAAATTCGCCATCGACTACTACGGCATCGACCACGTGATGTACGGGACCGACTATCCCTGCTGGGATCCGGCAACCGCGCTGAAACTGCTCGCGGAGATCGACCTGTCCGCCGCGGACAAGCAGAAGCTTTTCTACGACAACGCGCGGCGCATCCTCGGCCTGCGCGATCCGGCCGACACGGGCGCCAAGCCCGGCTTGCGCGAACCGGAGTTGGCGTAAGCGATTTTCGCCCCATGCGCCGTCGTCCCCGCGAAGGCGGGGACCCATAACCGCCGCGCTTTTCGCATGGCCAGTGATCATGGGTTCCCGCTTGCGCGGGAACGACAGGCATGAGGTTGCGCTATTCCGCCGCCTTGGGAGCCTTGGCGGCTTTTTTGGCCTTGCGCGGAGGCCCGCCGCCTTCCGCAGATGCTGCCGCTTTGCCGTTGCGCTCTGCGGATGCTGTCCCTTTGCCGTTCCGCTCTGCGGATGCTGTCCCTTTGCCGCTGCGCGCAGCGGATGTTGCCGCTTTGCTGTTGCGCGCGGCGGATGCTGCGGCTTTGCCGCTGCGCGCGGCGGACGTTGCCGCCTTGCTGTTGCCTTCGGCTGCTGCTGGCGCTTGGCCGTTGGCCTCGGAGGCCTCTCTCGCCACCGCTTTGCGCGGGGCGCGCCGCTTCGTTCCTCCGCCGCGGCTGGCCTTGGCATCGACCAGCGCCACCGCTTCGTCGAGAGTCACGGTCTCCGGCGTCGAGCCGGCGGGCAGGGTGGCATTGACGCCGTCGTGGCTGACATAGGGCCCGTAGCGTCCGTTGCGGGCAACGATCTCGCCGCCTCTTTGCGGATGCTCGCCGAGCGAGCGGCCGGGCGCCGCGGCGCGGCGCCCGCGCTTCTGCGCCTTTTCGGCGATCAGCGTGACGGCGCGATTGAGGCCGAGGCTGAGCACGTCATCGCCGGCCTCCAGGTTGGCGTAAGTCTTGCCGTGCTGGACATAGGCGCCATAGCGGCCGATGCCGGTGACGATCGCCTCGCCGGTCTCGGGATGACGGCCGACTTCGCGCGGCAGCGCCAGCAGCTTCAAGGCAAAGTCGAGATCGACCGCCGCTGGCTCGGTGCCCTTGGGCAGGGCGGTGCGCTTGGGCTTTTCGCCGTTGTCGCCCTGGCCGAGTTGCACATAGGGGCCGAAGCGGCCAGTGCGGACGCTCACCTCCAGGCCCGTTTCCGGATCCTGTCCGAGCACGCGGACGCTGTTGTCAACCGCCTCTTCGCCCGGGGCCGGGACCGAGAACTGCCGCGTATAGCGGCACTCGGGATAGTTCGAGCAGCCGATGAAGGCGCCGAACTTGCCGAGCTTGAGCGAGAGCCGGCCTGAGCCGCAACTCGGGCACAGGCGCGGATCGACGCCGTCGGCACGCGGAGGGAACACGTGCGGAGCCAGCATCTCGTCGAGCGCGTCCAGCACCTGGCCGACCCGCAGGTCCTTGATGTCCTCGACCGCGCCGATAAAGTCGCGCCAGAAGTCGCGCAGCAGGTCGCGCCAGGCGACCTCGTTGTTGGAGACGCGGTCGAGCGCCTCTTCGAGCCCGGCAGTGAAGTCGTACTCGACGTAGCGCGAAAAGAAGCTCTCCAGGAAGGCGATGACGAGCCGGCCCTTGTCCTGCGGCATCAGCCGCTTCTTCTCAAGCCGCACATAGCCGCGCGTCTGCAGCACCTGCAGGATCGCCGCATAGGTCGATGGCCGGCCGATGCCAAGCTCCTCCATGCGCTTGACCAGCGAGGCCTCGGAATAGCGCGGCGGCGGCTCGGTGAAGTGCTGGGTGGCGGTGATCTCGCGCCGCGTCAAAGCTTCGCCTTCGCGCATCTCGGGCAGGCGGCGCGATTCCTCGTCCTCCTGGTCCTCGTCGCGCGCTTCCTGGTAGAGCGCGAGGAACCCGTCGAACTTGACCACTTGGCCAGTGGCGCGCAGCTCGATGGTGCGGCTGCCAACCTTGGCCGTGATGTCGACGATGGTGCGCTCGAGCTCGGCGGACTCCATCTGGCTCGCCATGGCGCGCAGCCAGATCAGCTCGTAGAGCCTGGCCTGGTCGGCATCGAGGTGACGCGCGACGTCGCGCGGGCGGCGTGACAGGTCGGTCGGGCGGATGGCTTCGTGCGCTTCCTGCGCGTTCTTCGCCTTGGTCTGATACCGCCGCGGCGCGTCCGGAACGTAGCGGTCGCCGTAGTCTGCCTTGATCAGGCTGCGAATGGCGGAGATCGCCTCGTCGGCGATCTGCACGCCGTCGGTGCGCATATAGGTGATCAGGCCAACGGTCTCGCCGCCGATGTCGGCACCTTCGTACAGGCGCTGCGCCAGCCGCATCGTGTGCGCGGGCGCGAAGCCGAGCTTGCGGCTCGCTTCCTGCTGCAAGGTCGAGGTGGTGAAGGGCGGGTAGGGGTTGCGCTTGGCGGGTTTCGCCTCGACCGAGGCTACGGAAAAACTCGCCTGCTCGAGGTCGCGCTTGAACCGCTCGGCCTCTTCGCCCGAGCCGATATCGAGGCGCTGGATCTTTTGGCCGTCGGCGCCGACCAGGCGTGCCTCGAAGGTGTCGCCGCGCAGCGTAGCGAGCAGGGCGGCCAGCGACCAGTATTCGCGCGGAACGAACTTTTCGATCTCCAGCTCGCGGTCGCACACCAGCCGCAGCGCCACCGACTGGACGCGGCCGGCCGAGCGCGCGCCCGGCAGCTTCCGCCACAGCACCGGCGACAGCGTGAAGCCGACGAGATAGTCGAGGGCGCGGCGCGCCAGGTAGGCGTCGACCAGGGCGCCGTCGATCTCGCGCGGGTGCTTCATCGCCTCCGTCACCGCCTGCTTGGTGATGGCGTTGAACACCACGCGCTCGACGTCCTGCTGCTTCAGCGCGCGCTTTTCCTTCAGCACCTCGAGGACGTGCCAGGAAATGGCCTCGCCTTCGCGGTCGGGGTCGGTGGCGAGGATGAGCTTTTTGGCGTCCTTGACGGCCTTGGCGATGTCGGAGAGCCGCTTCTGCGCCTTGGCATCGACCTCCCAGATCATATGGAAGTCGGCGTCCGGATCGACCGACCCGTCCTTGGGCGGCAGGTCGCGGACATGGCCGAAGGACGCCAGGACCTGATAGCCGGGCCCGAGATACTTGTTGATCGTTTTCGCCTTGGCGGGCGACTCGACAACGACGACGTCCATGAAAATACCAGTTTTTACCGTGAGTTAGCGTAAAATCGGGCCGGCCCTAGGGCCGCGTCGGCGACGGGAAGATGGGTAAGACGCCCGCGCATGTCAAATCGCAAGGTGGCGGCCGCACGCGCGGAAGGTATGAGCCTCCGCCCAAGATCTTGTCGAAGAAATATGTACAAGTATTTGAATTTCAATATATCTCAGTCGAATGCCCGCCGGGCGGCAGACTCGCGCCGCCAGGCCCGCGGCACAGCGCGGCACCCGGCAGCGTATCATCCTTAGGGCGCGCGGGGGGCGCCGAGAACCGATTAGTTCACAACCTGGGGCGCTGGATCGCTCAACTCAGCGACACGAGCCCGTTGCCATGGCGCTCCAGCCGACCGGCCAGCTCAAGCTCCAGCAGCACCATGCGCACCACTGCGGGTGGCGCGCCCGACAGCCGGATCAGATCGTCGATCAAGACCGGCGTCGGCCCAAGCAGGCCCACGATCATCGCGCGCTGCTCGCTGCCCGGCTCCGCCCGCGGCGACGCCGGATCGCCTGCTTCTCCCTCGGCAAAGCCGCGCGGGCCACCGATCATGGGTTTGAGCGCCGCCAGGACGTCGCCGGTTTCAGTGACCAGCGTTGCGCCCTGCTTGAGCAGATCGTTGGTGCCTTCGGCGCGCGGATCGAGCGGCGAGCCGGGCACGGAAAGCACCTCGCGCCCCTGCTCCAGCGCCATCCTGGCCGTGATCAGCGAGCCGGAGCGCTTGGCCGCCTCGACCACGATCACGCCGATGGCCAGGCCGGAAATCAGCCGATTGCGGCGCGGAAAGTCATGCGCGCGCAACATCCAGCCGAGCGGCATCTCGGAGACGGCGGCGCCGTCCTGCAGGATGGTGTTCAGCAGATCCAGGTGATTCTCGGGAAAGATATTGTCGTGGCCGCCGGCCAGCACCGCGACGGTGCCGGTCGGCAGGCTGCCGCGATGGGCGGCTGCATCGATGCCGCGCGCCAGGCCCGAGACGATGACATACCCGGCCTCGCCGAGCTCGCGCGCCAGGCGCTGCGCGATCTTCTGCCCGGCGGCCGAGGCGTTGCGCGACCCCACGATGGCGACTGCCGGGCGCGCCAGGGCGGCCGCCTTGCCGCGCACGGCAAGAAGTGGCGGCGGATCGGCGATCGCTGCCAGCGGGGCCGGATAGTCGGGCTCGGTGAGGCCGATCATGACGAGGCCGAGGGCCTGGCCCGCCGCAAGCTCGCGCTCGGCTTCAGCGCGCGAGCAGACGCGGGTCGGCCGCGCAGCGCCGCCGCGGCGGGCGAGATCCGGCAAGGCGTCCAGCGCCGCGCGGACGCTGCCGAAATGATCAAGAAGGGCGCGGAACGTGCGCGGGCCAACGTTCTCGCTGCGGATCAGGCGCAGCCAATCGAGCCGTTCCTCGTCGGAGAGACGAGCGCGCGCCGTCACGACCAGGTCGGTTCCCGTCATGGGCCAAAGCATTGCTCAGGCGCGCAAGGCGGACAACCGGCTTGTCGCGGCTGCGGTGCCGGCCGGGCGCTTACCCGCTCGGCGCCGGCTCGGCCTTTTGCCCGATCTTGCCCTCGGTGCCCTTGATCAGCCGCGCAATATTGGCGCGATGAGAAAAGAAGATGAGCACGGTCAGCAGCAGAAAGACCTCCGCCTCCTGGAGATCCTCGTTGAGCCAAAGGGTCACCGGCGTGGCAGCGGCAGCGACCAGCGCAGCGAGCGAGGAGTAGCGCGACAGCACCGCCACCGCGATCCAGATGACGCCGAAGGCGAGCGCCGCCGGCCAGGCGAGCGCGAGCAGGACGCCGATATAGGTGGCGACGCCCTTGCCGCCCTTGAACTTCAGCCAGACCGGAAAGAGGTGGCCGAGGAACGCGCCGATGCCGGCCAGCACCGCGAGGTCGGGCCCGAAAAAATGATGCGTGACGAGGACCGCGACGGTGCCCTTGAGCAGGTCGCACAGCAGCGTGGCGGCGGCCAGGCCCTTGCGGCCGGTGCGCAGCACGTTGGTGGCGCCGATGTTCCCCGAGCCGATGGCGCGGATGTCCTGCGTGCCGGCGAGCCGCGTCAGTATTAGCCCGAATGGGATCGAGCCGAGCAGGTATCCGAACGCCAGCGCGGCGGCGTAATAGGGCAGGGCCAGCGACCAGTTGATCGGACGAAGCATGGCGAAGCCCCGGTGCCTGCATGCGATTTGAGCGTACCGCCCGCGTCAGCCTGCCGACATCATGCAGCCGAGGCAAGCGTGGCGGATTCTTGGCCATGACTCCGGTGTTGTCCTCAATGGCGGCGCCGGGTGGTTTAAACGCACCTTTACCTCGCCATTGGTAGCCATATGTGCTATCGACCCGTGGTGCCGCCGAGGCGGAGACCGCGTCCATCCAGCCCCGGGAACATCCGTGACTCATCCCAGCGTGCCTCACGACAACGACGACGAGCATGACGACATCATCTATCCGTCGGCGATTCCATTCGTACTCGTCCACCTGACCTGTTTCGCGGCGATCTGGACCGGCATCACCTGGCAAGCCCTCGTCGTCTGTGTCGTGCTCTACTGGGCGCGCATCTTCGCCATCGGAGCAGGGTATCACCGCTACTTCTCGCATCGCTCCTATTCGACCAGCCGAGCGTTCCAGTTCGTGCTTGCGGTGCTGTCGCAGAGCTCGCTGCAGAAGAGCGTGCTGTGGTGGGCTGCCAAGCACCGCCATCACCATCTGCACTCGGATACCGAGCACGACGTGCATTCGCCGCGGCACAAGGGTTTTTTGTACAGCCACGTGGGCTGGATCTTCTCGCGCCAGCATGGCGCCACCGACCTCGTGAAGGTCGAGGATTTTGCCCGCTATCCCGAGCTGATGTGGCTGCACCGCCTAGAGCTGGTGCCCGGCATTGCGCTCGGCGTCATCTGCTTCCTGATCGCCGGCTGGTCGGGTCTGGTGGTCGGGTTTTTCTGGAGCACGGTGCTGGTCTACCACGCCACCTTCTGCATCAACTCGCTTGCGCACGTGCGCGGCAAGAAGCGCTACGTCACCGGCGACGACTCGCGCAACAACTGGCTGCTCGCGATCTTCACAATGGGCGAGGGCTGGCACAACAATCACCACGCCTGTCAGAGCAGCGTGCGCCAGGGATTCAGGTGGTGGGAGATCGATCCGACCTTCTACATCCTGCGCGCGCTGTCGTGGCTGCGGCTGGTCTGGGACCTGAAAACACCGCCGCTCGAGGTGCTGCGCAACGAACGGCGGCTCGGCGCCCGCGTGATCAACCGCGCGGCCGCGCAACTCGCGGCGCATTTCAATTCCGAACGGATTGCGCTCGCCGTCGCCACGGCACTGGAAAATTCACAGCTCTCCGCGCTGCAGGCCAAGCTGGTCGATGCCCAGCACCGCGCCGCCGAAGTTTTGGCCAACGTGCACCTGCCGCACGTGCCGACCCGCAACGAAATGCTGGCGCAGGCCATGGCCATGTTCGCGCGCACGCCCTCGATCGACGAGATCGTCGACCGCGCCTACGAGCTGGTGCTCGACGCCGTCGGGGCGCGGCTGCAGGCGGTCCCGGTCGAAGTGCGGCGTAACTCGGGCTGATCCTCTTCACCCGACTTGCTTCGCAAGTCCACGTCTCCCCGCCGGGCGAGGCGGAGCAAGTACTACGCCTGCATTTACCGCGGCAGCACGTCGTAGACGGCCTTGCCGCCGACCATGGTCAGGAGCGGCTTGATGTCCTTGATTTCGTCTTCCGGCACCGTGAGATAGTCGCGGTCGAGCACCAGCAGATCGGCATAACGGCCCGGCGCCAGGACGCCGAGATTTCCCTCCTGGAACAGGAAAGCGGCATTGGAGCGCGTGTGCGCGATCAGCGCTTCCTCGCGCGAAATGGTCTGGCGGTTGACATGCTGCCCGCCGATCATGCGTCCGGTCACGGCCAGGCTCAGGGTGTAGAATGGGTTCGACGGGGTCACCGCGGTCGCGTCCGAGCCGAGACCCCAGTGGATGCCGCTGTCCTGGACACGGCGGAACGGCGGCATGTCCCAGGCCCGCTCGCCGTGGATCTTGTGCATCAGCGCCCCCTGGATCAGCGGCCGGCTGTGGACCTGGGCCGACATGCCGAGGCGCTTCATGCGGTCGAGCTGCGCTTCCGTGACCTGGTCGACGTGCGAGAACACCCAGTGCAGCCCCTTGATCGGGTGGGTCTTGTTCACCGCCTCGTACACGTCGAGGAAGGCGTCGATGGCGGGCTCCATTTCCACGTGGGCGTTGAGGTGGAGACCGTGCGCGGCGAGGGCCTCGATGATGCGGCGGAACTGGGCCATATCCTCCGGCCTCGTATTGGCGCCCGCCCGCATCGTGTTGGTGGTCACCGGCCCATAGACCGACTCGCCCCAGCCGATCTGATCGAAATAGTCGTTGCCCTGAAACGGCTTCTGCTGCGGAATCTCGGTCAGCACCTGATCGACCTGCGCCGGCGTAGCCGGCTGGCGGATGGTCAGCCAGAACACGCGGGCATTGAGCTCGCCGCGCTCCGCCAGATACCGGTAAGGCTCGTAATGCTTGCCGCTCATGCCGCGGCCGCCGGCGTCCGACCACGCCGTGATGCCGAGCGAATTGAGATAGGTGACCAGCCGCCGCGTATTGGCGAGCCAGGCGTCCTGGTCCTTCAGCGGGATTTTTGCCGCCACGAATGCCACTCCGCCGGCGCCGCGCACGATGCCGGTGAGCTTGCCGGACGCTTTTTCGATCTGTCCTCCCGCCGGGTCTGGTGTGCCGGCGTCGATTTTGGCGGCGGCGAGCGCTGCGCTGTTGAGGTAGGAATGGTTGTAGATCGACTGCAGCACGACGGGAGTATCGGGCGCGACGGCGTCCAGTTCGGCCAGCGTGAAGCCGCGCGCCTCGTCGGAAAACTGCTCCTCCGACCACCCGCCGAGGACCACGACCCAATCGCCGGGCGCCGCGCCGCGTACGCGCTCGGTGAGCATTTTTAAGGCCTGCGCCCGCGACGTGACGCCGTCGAAGCGCAGCTCGTTGTGCTCGGCCGCGCGGATCCAGTGGGCGTGGTTGTCGATCAGGCCGGGAATGACCGAGCGTCCGCGCAGGTCGATGGCTTCGGTCGCGGCAGCGCGAAGCTTCTCGATCTCGGCATTGGTTCCGGTCGCCAGGATGCGCCCGCCGCGGATGGCCAGCGCCTCCGCGATCGTGAAGCGGTCGTCGACTGTGACGATCTTGCCGTTGAGGAGGATTTTTTCCGCCGGCTGGGCCTTGGCGCCGGTCAGGCCGCCGGCCAGCAGGACAAAGCAAAGAGCAGCAAGGATGCGTCCGACCATGTGGTCCTCCGAAACTTTCTCACGCTCCGGCTTGTTGAGCCCCTTTTTTCCGGCACGCCCGTAGCTCAAGCCGGTTCAGCCTAACCACGCCACAGGGGAACGCAATGTCGCCGTCGATCAGCCGGCGCGGGCGATGGGCCTCATCAACGATCATGTCGAAGGCTGAGTAATCCGGGGGCAAGGTTGAGCGCGCACACAAGACTTTCACGCGTCCGGAGCGTACGCGTCCACGCTAGACGTATTCGTACACCGTCCTTCCGGCCACGATGGTGCGCACCACGCGGCCCTGCAGGCGGGCGTCGTCGAACGGCGTGTTCTTGCACTTGGACTTGAGCTCGGTGGCGTCGAGCACCCACGGCACGTCGAGGTCGACCAGGATCACGTCGGCGGGCGCGCCGGGCCTGAGCGTTCCGCCGGGCAGGCCGAGCAGTTCGGCCGGGCGCGTCGCCATCGCCTTGAGCAGGGTGACAAGCCCGACCTCGCCGTTGTGCACGAGGCGCAGCGCCGCCGGCAGCATGGTCTCGAGCCCGATGGCGCCGGCGGCTGCTTCCGCAAAGGGGAGCCGCTTCACCTCGACGTCCTGCGGATTGTGGTCCGACATCACCACGTCGATCAGGCCGGCGGCGAGCGCCTCCACCAGGGCGGCGCGATCGGCCTCGGCGCGCAGCGGCGGGAACACCTTGAAGAAGGTGCGGTAGGAGCCGATGTCGTTTTCGTTGAGCGTCAGGTGGTTGACGGACGCCGCCGCCGTCACCGGCAGGCCGGCATCCTTCGCCTGGCGCAGCACGGCGAGCGATTCCGCACACGTGATCGAGGCCGCGTGGTAGCGGCTGTCGGTGAGCCCGACCAGGCGGATATCGCGCTGGAGCATGATGCTTTCCGCCGCGCGCGGAACGCCGGCAAGGCCGAGTCGGGCAGCGAATTCGCCCTCGTTCATCACGCCTTCGCCCACCAGGTTGGGGTCTTCGGTATGGTGGACGATGAGGGCGTCGAAGTCGCGCGCATAGGTGAGCACGCGGCGCATCACCTGGGCATTGACGACGCTCTTCGATCCGTCGCTGAAGGCGAGCGCGCCGGCGGCCTTGAGCAGGCCCATCTCGGCCATCTCCTTGCCTTCGCAGCCCTTGGTCAGCGCCGCCATGGGGTGGACGTGCACGATGGCCGTGTCGCGCGCCCGCCGCAGCACGAAGTCGACGATCGCCGGATCGTCGATCGCCGGGCTGGTGTCGGGCTGGCACACGATGGTGGCGACACCGCCCGCCGCTGCCGCATGGCTCGCCGAGGCCAGCGTCTCGCGATGGCCGCCGCCGGGCTCGCCGACGAAGGCGCGCATGTCGATCAGGCCGGGCGCCACGACCTTGCCGCGGCAGTCGATGACCTCGGTGCCCTCCGGCACGCCGGCGGCGTGAATGCCGCGCTTGGCCTCGCGGATCACGCCGTCGGCCAGCAGCACGTCGCCGGGGAAATCGAGATCGCGCGATGGGTCGATGACCCGGGCATTGGCCAGCAGGATCGGACGTCGGTCGGACAGCGGCATCACGCCTCACGCATTGGGCAGGTTCCGCGACAGCGCCTCGAGCACGGCCATGCGCACGGCGACTCCCATCTCGACCTGCTCGCGGATTAGCGAGTGGGCGCCGTCGGCCACGTCGGAGTCGATCTCGACGCCGCGGTTCATCGGCCCCGGATGCATCACCAGCGCGTCCGGTTTGGCGTAGGAGAGCTTGCTCTGGTCGAGGCCGAAGTAGTGGAAATATTCCTGCAACGACGGCACGAAGGACCCGTTCATGCGCTCGCGCTGCAGCCGCAGCATCATCACGATGTCGGCGTCGCGCAGGCCTTGGCGCATGTCGCCGGTTGCCTCGACGCCGAAGCGCTCGACGCCGGACGGCATGAGTGTCGACGGCGCCACCACGCGCACGCGCGCCCCCAGCGTGGTGAGCAGGATGATGTTCGAGCGCGCCACGCGCGAATGCAGGATGTCGCCGCAGATGGCGATCACCAGCCCTTCGACGCCGCCCTTGTTGCGGCGGATCGTCAGGGCATCGAGCAGCGCCTGGGTGGGATGCTCATGCGCGCCGTCGCCGGCGTTGATCACCGAGCAATCGACCTTCTGCGCCAGCAGCTCGACGGCGCCAGACGCGTGGTGGCGCACCACGATGATGTCGGGCCGCATGGCATTGAGCGTGACCGCAGTGTCGATCAGCGTCTCGCCTTTGCGCATCGAGGAAGAGCCGGTTGACATGTTCATCACGTCGGCGCCGAGCCGCTTGCCGGCGAGTTCGAACGACGCCTGGGTGCGGGTCGAGACCTCGAAGAACAGGTTGATCAGCGTGCGCCCGCGCAGCGAGGTTCGCTTCTTCTCGATCTGGCGGTTGAGCTCGACGAATTCCTCGGCGAGATCGAGCAGGCCGACGATGTCGTCGATGGAAAGCCCCTCGATCCCCAGGAGATGGCGCCGGCTGAGGACGAATGACGATTTCGGGGCGATGTTCATTAAAGCGGCACCTATAGGGGGAGTCCGCCGCCGCGGCAAGTCCCCGCCCGCCCGTTATGCCCCAATCTCTTGCGAAGAATCGGATTTTCCCAAAGGCCGGTTCCACCCGGCGGCCCCCGCTCCGTCAGCAGTCGACAAGGCGGACGTCCTTGCGCCGTCCGTTGAGGATGCGGGCGACGAACTTTACC
>Ga0126377_10001642_pt1 | contig 14810 bp, 9 predicted proteins | sample PanSoiMetPlot_22_FD_92647 | JGI IMG/M metagenome (GOLD analysis project Ga0126377, IMG submission 92647) | Tropical forest soil microbial communities from Panama - MetaG Plot_22 | ecosystem: Environmental > Terrestrial > Soil > Tropical forest > Bulk soil | place: Panama | collected 2016-02-17
GCCAGAGATCAAGCGCGAGACTGCCGCCGTAGGATCGGCGGCGAAAAAGAAGGTCTGCTCGAACGGGTTGTGAAATATCTGGAGGATGAACACCAGATCGAACTCATCACCGCAAATTCTGACTTTCTGCAAAACGGACATGCTTTACTTAAGCCGGCCGAAGGATGTCTTTATTATGACAGAAAGTACGATGACGACCCTGCCGGCAGGCTCAAAGTGATCTTGCATGAACTGGGACACCTCGAATTGCACGGCAGGCTCAAAAAGCTCTGTTCCGAGCCCGACCCGGTTTACGGCTCTATTTACGCCGCAAGCGGGTCGGGCGGGCTGACCCGGTATAACCCTCGCGCCCGCGAAGAGGCTGAGGCCAATGCCTTCGCCACGGAATTTCAGTGCCCGCGGGATGAAACGTTCCTCCTGTGGAAAAGCGGCCATGATTCGTCATCCGTCGCTGATTTTTTTGGCGTCTCGATTCACACGGTCCACGCGCAATTGGCCGAGGCGCTTTTTTCCATCGCCGGCGGAGAAGTCGGCGAGTCCGGAAAGAAGCGGTTCACAGGCTTCGAGCTCAATGACAGCCAGCTCGCCGCCGCGACATTCACTGGCGCTCCCGCTCTGGTCTGCGCCGGACCCGGAACCGGTAAGACCGCGACGCTGGTCAGACGTGTCGAATACCTGCTTGGCGAACGCGGCGCCGAACCTGAAAGCCTGCTGATATTGACGTTCAGCAACGAGGCGGCTCAGGAGCTGGAAGAACGCATCGCCGACAGATTCGGCGAGCAGATAGCATCCAGGATCAGAATCAGCACTTTTCATGGCTTCGGCGTGACCTTCTTGCATCATCACGGCCAACTAGCCGGCCTCGACGCGCTCGTTATGGACGAGGCCGGTCAGGGAGAGCTCGTAAACGGCATTCTCGGCAAGGCCGATTGCGAAATGCTTCTGAAGCTGAAGAGACCGTCCGAAACGGTCAAGCAGATAGTCGAGCACATCAATTACCTCAAGAACCGACTGCGCACGCCTGAATCGCTTGCGGCGTCGATTGACGAGTGGGAGCTTGCCGAGGACGACCGAAGCAGGCGGGCGGCCGGGCAGTTCCTGCAGATCTTTCGCCTCTATGAAGAGGAGAAGGCCGCCCGCCAGCGCGTCGATTTCGCCGATCTGATCGCGCTTCCGATAAGGATTCTCGAAAGCGAAAAAGAGCTTGTGGATCGCTACCGGAAGAAATACGAGTTCATTCTGGTTGACGAGTATCAGGACGTCAGCCGGTCGGTTGCGACCTTGCTGCGACTTCTTTGCGGCCCGCAGAATCCTCCGTGGGTGGTCGGAGACTCGAGGCAGGCGATCTACCGCTTTCTCGGCGCGGCCGCTGAAAACGTCGAGGATTTCGAGAAGGACTTTCCGGGCGGAGCTCGATTCGAACTCGGTGTGAACTATCGCTCCTGCGGCGAGATTGTCGTGGTCGCCAATCAACTGGCTTCGCTGATGGAAAGAGGGGGTGTCGAGCCTGAGGGGCGATGGCTTGTGGCGAGCGCCAATCCGTCATCATTCGGAAGGCATCCGGTCAGAGTCTCCGTCGCCAATTCAGATCTGGCGGAGCAGGAAGGCGTCGCGACTCAAATCAAGGACTGGATCAAACAGGGCGTAGCCCCGGGAGAGATCGCCGCCCTGGCGCGTCGCAACATCGACGTCCGAAACATCGCGCTGGCCCTGGGCCGTTTGGGGATCAAGGCCGTCACATCCGGCCTGGCGACTCCGGAGGGGGCCGCAGGCGATCTTGCTTGCGCGGCGACCTTTGCAGACCGCCCGAAGACGTCGCTGCCGCGAATAGCCATAGCGGTTGGAAGAGGGCGATTTGAAAAATCGGTCATTAATTCGGTAGTCAGATGGATCAGCGACACCGCCGATGACGAGTCGGGACCGCGAGCGGTAGCGAGCGAGGCTTCACAGTCCGCAGCCTCACTCGCTACCGCTCGCGGAACTGACAATGGGCGCGGAGATGACCTGGCCGCTGAGATTCGGCGCGCCTGGCGAGGCCTACTTTCATACAAATACGGCGGCGACGCATTTACAATGATGTGCGCTTTCCTGTTCGACGCGAGCGATTACCTGAGGCGGATCCTGGACTCATCATCCGGCGCCGAACGCTCGATGCTACTCGGAGAGATCACGACCTCGCTATCGCGGGCCGTCACGTGGCGCATCGCCCATCACGATATGCCGCGATCTCAATCACGGCTGAGCTTCGGAGAGTACTTCCGCGACTCATTGAACATGGGCGCTCCGAGCCTGATCCCGCCGCCGGCCACGAAGGACGCGGTCCGCGTCATGACTTGCCATGCGGCCAAAGGGCTGGAATTTCCCTGCGTCGCCGTGATCGGACAGACGCTCTCGGCGGCCACGCGCGCGCATAAGTGGCTGCCTCCGAATTTGCAACCGTCGGCTGAAGAGGACGTCCGCCAATCTGACTCTTTGTTCTTCGTCGGCGCGACGAGAGCGCAACGCGCCCTGGTCGTATCCTACGCCAGAACCGCGGGCGGAAATGCGCGCTCACACGATCGTGAGATCACCCCCTTGCTCGGTCGCTGGCACGGCGCATCCGCCGTCGACACCGTTCATCTTCCCGAAACGGTTTTGGAGCGTGGGCAGGCGGAGATCACTGATATTTGGGGAGGCTCTCCGAAAGTCCCGTTGCCCGCCGGCTCGCTGGACAGAGGGCGCTGCGCCATTCAGACTTACCTCAATGAATTCCTCGGCGCGCGATTTCCACTTCATGAAAAGCCGCTCTACCCCGCCTTCATTCAGGCCGTGCGACGAGCTATGGAGAGAGTGGTTTATGAATCCGGCGAGAACGGAAGCCTGATCGGCCAATCGGAAGCGGCGGAAATCTTCCTGGATGAATGGAAAGCCAATGGAGCCGGCGGGCATCAACACCATCGAATCTATTTCACGCTCGGACAAAAGTACGTCGAACGATTCGCGCTGGCTGCGAGGTCGTTGCCCCCGGCGGATAAATACCTTGAATCGGCGCTGGGCGATGACACGGCGGGGCTGCGCCTGCGACTTGATCTGGTCGCCTACCACCGCGCGGCGGACGGCTCGGTCATAGCCGTGCAATTCCGTCCCGAGTCATACGCCGAAAAAGCCAAAGATGGAAATATACAGTGGAGCAAGCTTGATAACGCTTACCGGATTCCATTCGCGCTTTTGAGCCGGCGTGAAGCCCAACTTCGCCCTTTTGTTTTTTCAGGAGAGGACGGGATACTTTACCCTTTTCTCTGGAGCGCAAAGAAGGGGTCAGTAGAAGAAGAAGCGCGTCGCGCCGAGGAGCGCTATAGACTTTTTTCGCGCAAGATCTTCAACCAGCAAATCAATCCCTGGAAATGCGAGCGATGTGAAGTCCACGTGATTTGCCCTCACTGGCTTGAAGCTGCAGGAGCCTAAAAGTATTTCAGCCAAGAATCTCTCCCAGCCGGCCTGATCGCCTCCGATGACCTTATATTGCTGACGCCAGGCGCGTCCCTCTGACGCCGATAAACACGGCGCTGTGTAACCGACCGCGGTTATACAAGTATAAGAAAGGAGGCGCCTGATGGCGAAACAAAACTTTCATACAGATGTCGGTTCGGAGTGGTTGAAGGCGAGACCGTCGCTCGGCCGCAGGCTATGCGCGGAAATCATCGATCGTCTCGCGCCATTCGCGATTGCTCCGATAATCGCCATACCGATGACGCTGATAGGGTCGAATGGATTCTTCTGGACATGGAACAGCGTCGCATTCCTGTGGCACCTGCTTCGCGATTGTTCGGCAAACAGGCGAAGCCTTGGGAAGTGGTTGCTCCGGTTGCGCGTTGTGTCAGTGAATGGCCGAAGGCAATGCGCCTGGCAGCGCGTGATCGCGCGAAGGTTACTTTCGGCGATGTCGCAAAGCGCCTATTCCATAGCGATCGTGGCGGCCGTAATGGATTGGCTAAAACTGGAACAGACTCCATGGCCCTGGCCGTTGTTCACGGAATTCGCGATCCCACTGTTGTTACTGGCGTTCGGCTATGATTTCGCGTCGCTCGCATCCATTTTGATCACTGACGGAGGCCGTAGGGTTGAGGATTTCATGGTCGACACTTGCGTAGTATGCGGAGCGGCCTACACACGCAATCGAAAGAAATGCGGCGCATGCGGCGAGCTGGCGCTGAAGAGCGAAACATATTGCTGGCGATGCGGCGAGCGAAATGCGCCGGAGATCAAGATCCGCCGGATGATTGAACCGGATTGACCGCAATAAAGGAGGAACGGCCATGAATACGAACGTCTACGCTCAAATCTGTAATCCGGCCAAGCTGAATTTGGCTTATGCTCAAATCAGATTACGGTTAGTAAAACTGACATTCGATCAACGAGCTGTCGCCGACTATGAAGACCATCTAGAGGCAAATCTGGAAGATCTGGCCGGGCGATTATGCGAAGGCCGTTATTGCCCCATTTCAGCGCGCATTTTTGAAAGCGCCGAATATTCATTCTCGCAAACGATGCGGATTATCGAAGACCAGATCGCACAGCGCGCCGTGTTCAACGCAATAGCTCCGTTATTGGCCCCCGCGTTGACCGATTGCAGTTTTGGCCCGCATAGAAATACGGAGGAGCGCCTGGCCGTTCGACAAGTGCTTGAACATAGGGCAAATGGAGATAATTACATTGTCAGGGCTGATATTTCCGAAGGGCTCAGCTTGTTCGATCACGACAATCTCATTTATCTGCTGCGCGCGCAAATCAACGACCATCAGTTGCTTCGACTAATCAGAATGTGGCTCGGTTGCGGCCAGGCGCTGCCGCGGGCGTCGAAAATTGAGGAAGAGTTCGAAGGCGTTCGAAATCCGCGGGATTTCGGCGACACTCTCAAGCGGTTGGGGCTCGAAGCGGCTCGAATCACAGTTGAATCGTCGCTGATTGCCCTCGCGTCGAATCCTCGATACAGGCGCATCTTTACAAGGAGAAATATCGCCATGGCTGGCGCAGCCGCCTTTGCGGCGACGGCTTACCCGGCGGCTTCACGATTACTACACGAGAAATTATCGGCAGGCCGCCCCCAATTATCGCTCGAATCTCCGATCTCTCTTTCCTGTCGGCCCGATGGACCGCCTGTCAGCTCACTTGCCGGACTGATAACCGATGTCGCTCTTCACCGGTTCGATGTCGCGATGACCGGCGCCGGATGGCGCCTGGTTCGTTACCAGGATAGGTTCGCAATCACGACGCCAGAAGAAGCGGACGCGCATATTGCGCTTGAACAGGCCGCGCGCGAACTGCGCCGAATGGAAATCCCGATCAACCCCCGAAATGCATGTATAGCGCATTTTGAAGACGGCGTTGAATTTCTGGGCTATCGCATATCGGAGCCTTCAACCCGAAAATTTCCGCCATGGCGGAAAATAATCGCTCGATTTTTTGAAACTGCCGGGTCTAATCTGTAACTACCGTTCGTTTTAAATTTAGAGAAGAGTTGTTCGTGTCGCAGTAAGCGGCGCACAGAAAAGAATGAAAATCAACCGCGAATGAACGAAGGCAGCGAAGAACACGGAAAAACCTTCGCGCTCTTCGTTTCTTCAAGGTCGATTTTCGGAGGAGGTGTTGTCGTGCTTGACCTGGACCCGGCAATCTCTCCAGCAAATTCCCCGACCGCAATATCATCGGGCGAGCCGGAGAACCAAATGGAAATTCTCGCTTTGCGATTAGCGCAAGGCGATGACGGCGTGTTCTGGACGCTTTTTGAAATATTTGGCCCGCGCCTCGCAGGGCTCTTTAAAAGAAAGGGAGTCGCGGATACCGACGCTGAAAATCTGGCTCTGGATTGTCTACTGACTGTCAGACGCCAGATCGGTAAATACCAACGGCAAGAAGGCGGTAGCTTTATGGGGTGGGTTTTCACAATCGCGTACCGTAAGTGGATTGACTGGCGCCGTCGCAACTTGACGACGCTACCCCTAGATGACGATCTGCTTAACAGGTCGAAAAGTGATGGGACCCGACCGCTCGAGCCGTTCATCGAGCCGGAAGTGGATCATGAATCGCCGGATGAAAGGAGCCAGGCGGTTCACGACGCGTTGAAACAACTTTCTAAAGATTATCAAGAGGTGATTCGACTTCGTTACATTGAAGCCTGCCTTGACAATGCCGAAATCGCGGCGCGGTTAGGGATTACGGTAAACAACGCCAAAATACGGCTTCATCGGGCGCACAAGAGGTTGAGTCCCATCCTTGAAAATGACAACCGAATCAAATTACGAAAGTAGGAGGCTATGACACAAAAGGATACCCTTGCAAAAAACGAGGAAGACGATTTCGCCGCTCCGGAGTGGCTGATTCAAAAGCTTCAACTGGCCGGTGATTACCAGGCGTTCAAGAGCGATGATCAGCCCACTCTATCAGAACAATATCGGGCGCGCGTACGGGAGATTAAGGAGACTCTGGATAAGCTTCGCGCCGAGCGTGAGAAGATCGGGTTTTGGCCTGTGCCGATTGGCGCCTACGTTCAAGATATGGCCAGGGAGGCGAACCTTTCCCTCCGCTCAACTCTCATTTGGCTGGGAATATCTGATATTCACCGTCCCGACCCCCAGTCAGCGAGAGGTTTTGCGCGTTTGGGAATAGAACTCGGTTTCAGTCTTTCCGAAACGCTGGCGCAAATACGCGTCGCGATCGCTAGATCATTCGGAGGTTTCCCGATCATTCCGTTTTCTGCGCGCTTCCGAGAAGGCGCCTCGGGACAGAACGATTTGCAAGCGTGCATGTCCAATCTCAGAGTGGTCGAGGCTACATATGATCAACCGATCCTCCACGATTTGCGCCTTATTGAAGCTGAAGTTCGAGCCGTTTATCAGCAGGAATCTCAATGATAAAGATGACATCGATTGAAACTCTGGATAAGAGGTGGCGGGCGAAGCATGACGCTCAAGCCGACGAATTCGTTCGTCGCTGGGGCGATAAGTTTCAGACCGCAGCCGAAGTGACATCGCGGGGAGACAACAGTTTCCGATTCACATGCGATCTGAGCGGCATACGCCTGTACGGCATGACAGAGGTCCGATGTCTGTTGGTGGGCGGCGAAGGCGACGCCACGATCCAGGCAGTGCGCGAGTTCAAGCAGCGCACCGGAGATTCAGGCGAGTTGCCGTTCGTGTTGGCGACTTCTCAGTACGCATGGGAACAAGCGCGAGCGGATTTGCCGACCGGCGCTTATTTGCTGATTGCGCCGGCAGAGTTGGAGGAACTCGTTGGGGCGCCAAATCCGTCCGATCGCTTGAAAGAGTTGTTGCGCAAACAAATCCCGCTGCGCCGACTGATCCCATATAATCACCTGCGTTCGGTGGAAGGAGGGATGTTCTTCGGACGGCGCGGCGAATTGGATAAGCTCTGCTATGAAAGCGATGTGAGCTTCGCCGTCGCGGGACCGGGACGCATCGGCAAGACTTCACTGGTCAATCATTATCACCGCAGGCTGCTGCCGGGCCTGCGCAACCCGCAACTACATAGAACGTTTCATATTGACTTTTATCACTGCCCGAGAGACCCCAACAGCGTGGCGCGGTTTCTGGCGATGAAATTGGACGCCGGGCGGCGCAGCAATGAGATAACGGTCAACAAGCTCCTGGACTTTATACAATATCAACGATTCCAACTCGGCGGGCCGCTTAATTTGTTGCTGGATGAGGTCGATAACGTGTGTCAGAGCGAGGCTTTCAGTGTATTGGGAGAGGCGGCGAAGCGAGGACATTGTCGCCTGATCTTGATCGGCAAAGGGGAGCTGCTCAACATGATGCTCTACAGCGAAACGCAATTGAAACAGCGCCTGCAGTTGCTGCGTCTCAAACCATTGGATGAAGCTGCCGCCCGAAGCCTTTTGCTGGAGCCATTGACCGATCTGGGATTTCGGATCGAGGACCCTGACAGGCTGGTCGATCACGTGTTTCGCTTAACCGGACGCCTGCCTCACCTGATGCAATTCTTCGCCAAAAGGCTGGTCGAACTCGCAATCGAAGAAGAGAGGAACGATATTTCGGCGGCGCAAGTGGAAATGCTGAAATGGGATTATGACACCGCCTTTTTTTTTCTCAGCCCGTTGGACGGTAAATATCTCGAAAACCCGGAAGCGCGGCTCATCGCATTTCTGCTACTTAAAGAATGCCCTGCCGAGATTACTACGACAAAGTTGCGCTCGCTGGTTCGGCGCTGGGGCCTGGTCCTTGATGAGGCGGGCGCGTTGAGATTCTGTAACGAACTGGTGATTCATAACGTGCTCATCTGGAATCGGGGCGGATTTCGAATCGCCAATGAGGCCCTGGTAGATTACGCGAAGAGCTTCGGGCTTCTAAATGGCGCCATCGAAACCGCGCGCCGAGCTTTGCAATTCCAACTCTCCTTAGACACATCCGGGAAAAGGATCGGAGGCCACCCATGACACCCTTTATTTATCGCCAAATCGGGCGCCCTCTGCTGGAAGAGTTGCGGGAAAATGTGCTCGGCCGGCGAGAAAGCGTTGTATTGATCGCCTCGCGATACAGCGGTAAACGGTATCTGATGAACCGCCTCTCCGGTATGCTGCAGGTCGGGAGAAGTTTCCACATCCTGCGATTGAATGCGACGCAACACATCGATGTAACAAATGCGCAGGAATTTCGGGACTGGCTGGCCAGGACAGTGCGCGAAGCGGACGACGGATTTAACGAGCCCGCCCTTTCATCACAGGATATGTTCGCTCCACTCGACTGGCTGATCGCCAGATCCGGTAAGCCGGTGGTTCTACTAATCTCCAATGTCGATAGTCTTTCACAAATTCTGGCGCGCGACCTGCTCTTGAAGATTCGCACACTGGTTGAAGAAAGAAAGCTGATCGTCGCATTGAGTGGCGAGGACATCTTTCAGAAACTGGTGCGCGGGCCGGCTTCCGATTTCAATTGCGCTTACCAATATTTTCTGCAGGGCTTCGATCGCGAATTGTTCGGGGAAGAGACGCAGGCTTATCGAAGAGCTATCGGTCTGCGCTTCGACGATGACGAAGCGGTTATAAGCCGGCTTTACGAACTCGCCGGCGGCCGGCTCAGCGTAATGAAGATTTTGCTGCGCAGTATTTTCGAAACCCGTTTTGAACGCAGGCTGCCGCTCGATTCGCCTATCACTACTATAGATATCCCGGACTCGATCGGTTTGGATTTGTTGCGCCAGCCGCCGCGGGTGATCAATAACGCGCCGGAATGTTGGGAGGACCTGAAACAGCTTCTGCTCGATGAAGTCTCTCAGATCAGTTCCAATTCCGCCGAACCCGGGCCGCTGGAACTCGCCGGCGTCGCCGTTCGCGAAGGGTGGAACATTCGCATTAGTTCCCCGCTGCTGAAGAATTTTCTCAAGAGCTATTACACTAACAAACGCCTCGGCGACTTATACGCGCGCAGGAAAGATTTCGATACCGCCTTTGTCTACTACGAACAGTTGTCAGAAGAGGACAGGGTTCGCCCTTCGAACTCTGATGATCGCCGTGAGCTTGCCTTCACAATCACGGCTCTCGCCGCGGAACTGCACTTTGTCGCCACTAAGAGCCCGGATGAAGTCAGGAGACTTTTTTTCAGAGCCTGTCGTTACGTGCTCGGGTTCCGCGAAGTGGGATGTTTGCAGTCGAATTTAGATGGAAGTTGGACCCCATTGCTATCTCCAGGATGTAACCTCAGTGAATGGACTGTCAAAGAAATCAATCAGCGTCTGCCGAAGAGCGATCCTAAAACCGGTCTTTTTCCCATCACGGATGTCCTGGGACAATTCGCCCTGGCCGCGCTGTCGCCGACTGAGCGTCCCGACCAATATCTTGCGATGGTAGCCTGCGACCGGAGCGCCGAGAGAACAGTATCTCCGGATCGCAGACGGTTCACCAACGACCTTCTCGAACATTTCGTCAGGGCGCACGAACAAGCTACTCGAATCGTGGCCGCCAATAATCATCTTGAAACACGAGATAAGCATATCAAAATCGCCAACTCGATCTTCGACGGATTAGGCAGTCGCGCGCATAACGCCGAGCACGTCATTCAGATGGCCGCCCAATCGCTGCGCAGTCTGGGCTACAGGCGAATATCTTTTTGCCTGGTTGATCCGGAGAGAAAAAGGATAAAAGGCGTGTTGGACGATTCGGATGACGGTTCCGTGAACGTCGCGGATATGACCGACTGGCCGCTGGATAACCCAACTGCTGACATTCAACCCTATGTGATAAAGAAGAAGAAGCCAAAGATCGTTTCCAACGCGGTACGCGAACCTCTTGTAAATCCCGAAGTTAGGGACAAAGCGCGCTTGAAAGCCTTTGCCGTTGTCCCTTTGCTTTCTCAAGATGGCGAAGCGATTGGAACAATCCATGTCGAGAGGAAAGACGGCTTTGCGCCAAACAAGGAGGAGGTAGATGATCTCGTACACTTTGGGCGCCAATTGGCCATTGCTATTGGTCAAAGTGAGCGTGTCAATTTACAGCAGGCGGTGCTTGATAAATCTCATTCGCCAGTCCTGATTGTTGATTGCACGCGCAAGGTGCGCTATGCAAGTCAAAAGGCTGAAGAAACATTGGGCGTGAAATGGGGCTGGCGAGATCAGGCGAAAGCCGAATTACTCAGGGAAGATATGATCGGCGAGGAAGCAATGACTCTGATTCATGATTCGCTCAATGGCCAGCGTCGTGAGCGCCACATAAGACTACCCAGAGATGATGGCAATACCCGATACTGGGAGACTACTTCTGACGTAATTCAAGATAGCCATGAACAAACACTAGGGGCTTTTATTCGGATTAAGGACGTGACCTTCGCGCACAAAATGTTCGGGGCTTTCAGTTTGATTGCCGAGGCCAAAGATAAAGTTTCTGTGTTACAGCGAATATTGCTGGCCGGGAGCCGTCTTGAATTCAAGTGGGGCAGGCTCTACCTGGTGGACCCGCAGGATCCCAAATGCCTGGTCAGTCACGACTTTTTTGGCGATCTCCCTCAAGATCTGCAAGAAAAGTTCCGTAATGGCGGAATCAGAATGCCTCGGCGAAAAACTCCCGGGAAGGAATCCTGGGCTTGTCTCGACATGGGGAGGCCACTGGTTTTCTATTACGACCCGAATCTCGAGGACGGCGGCATCTACAAAACCAGGAGAGGTCAGGAAGCTTATGTTGTTAACGCCCCCCGGTTTCAAGTCGAACTGGATAAACATCCTGGAGATTTCTGGGTTGACCTACCTTTACGCGCGCAGGACGGCCAACCGATTGGAAAAGTCACCTTCGAGTGGAATGAAGACAGGTGGCCGCGCGAATTCGATCTGGTGAATGCGCTGGCGGAGATGGTCTCTCGCGTATTGGAGGCTTTCCAGGCGCGTGAACTGGAAGAGGAGCGGATGCAAGCGGTTCGCTCGCAAACCGCTCAAAAAATCATGGCCGAGGTGGCCCACAATATCGGAACCCAGTTGGGCGCGCTCCCCGCGCTTCTCAGGCGTTATAAGAATAGAGAAAAAGATCTACCTGCTTTACAGGAATTGAACCGGCGCTTCGCGACGATCAATGAGGAGACAAGCAGAATAATTACTAGGGCTAAGGAGCGGTTGATAGGGGTTTCGCCCAAGCCCTCATGGCTCAATTTAAAAGAGTGTCTTCAAAACACGTTGCTGTCTCACCTGGTGGATATACCTTGGCGCGTAGAGTGCCGCTATGATGTTTTTGAGATACAAGCCGATGGTTACTTGTTAAAGCAGGCGTTATACGAACTCATTCAAAATTCCATCGACGTAGCTAGCGACATCAATAAACTCGAAATTACCATAAACCTGGATTTTTACTCTCGCGGTGAAAGCAGTGTAGCCAGAATTACATACCGAGACAACGGTCCCGGCGTGCCTGAAAATATCAAGGAGAAAATCTTTGAAGATTTCTTCTCTCATCATCCGGGCGGCGCCCGCGGTACAGGGTTGGGGATGGGCTTTGTTCAGCGAGTCGCCGAAGCGCACGGAGGTAAAATAATAGAGTGCGGAGTTCCGGGAAAAGGCGTCGAATTCGTTATAATCCTGCCGGTTAAACAAACAACTGAGGAGCCAGTGGCTGTATCTGAAGATCAACTGCCTCTTCTTTTCGATCAGCAGCCAGCTGCAATCAATCAATAACGAGAACACACAAGCCGTCAGCGCAATTGTCGGCTCCTTCAAAAGTCGGGGATAAAGCTATGTTTCACATCCTTATCGTCGAGGATATATTGAATACTCTTGAGGCGCTTCGCGACTTGCTGCAAGAAGAGTTTCCGAACGCATTGATTGAAACTGCGCCGACCGTAGCGGAAGGCAAGGAAAAGATCAGAGTCGCCATGGCGAAAAATCAGCCATTCAATATTGCTATCCTTGACTTCAAGTTACCTGCGCATAAGGGGCATAACCCGGAAGTCGATGAATCGTTGTGCCAGGAAATCAGATCCGTCATGCCCGAGACCTTGGTTATACATATTACGGCCTTTCATGAGGACCCCGCAGTAGCCAGACATATCACTAAGTATCACACTGGTGTAAACGCCCCCAGAGTTGGGCTGATTCAAAAAAACGCTCGCTGGCCTGAAAAACTCCTTGGTGAGATGAAATCCTATTCTATCGAAGAGCAAATGAACGCGCTGTTTGGCCCTAAAGCTATTGCGTCGGCGCGAAGCCTGGAATCCGGCCGAATTGGCGCCGGCTTAACCCAAACCTTAGCGAAACTGATCCGCGATATAGCAACTTATTGGAACGACCTTGATGATGAGACCAAAGAGAAGGTTAGAGACCGCTTTAGTATAAGCGATAAGCAACCACCGGTTCGTGTTAGTTTGCGATTGGACATATAGCTCCCGCTTAACGGTAATTAAAGAGCAAATCAAAATGATGCGCCTACAAAATAACCTCACGGGCACGATGTCGTTTCTTCAATCAGAACACTTCAGGATTAACTACTCTTTGCGCAATCCCCGGGAAGGACAGGGGCGAGGGACCAGCGGGGTCAGCGGAACTGGCGGGCTGATAGAAGCCTATAAGGATGGGTTGGAGATGCTTTACCGCGAATTGACCTCTTCGCCAATGTCGCGCCCGGAATTGGACCAAATAACTGAGGTTCACATTTTGGACGTGGCTTCCATATTCCCCATAATGTCGGCTTCCTTCACTTCGGAGGACCAGGATGGCGTTCCTTACATCGTACTGCCCTGCCGCACTTCAGATCCGACCTGCGAGGCTGAGCGACAACGGGCATTGGCTACGGCGGTTCATGAAGCGACTCATGTTTTCAATTACCGTAAACGGCCATTGAGCTCTCCTTATTCAGCAAGGTGGGGATGGTTCGACGAGGCGCTGGCCGTGCTTATGGAAATGCGACTAATCACCGATTATCGCGATCATTTTCGATTCCTCGGGGATTGGATAGAGAAACCGGAGCTCTCGCTCGATTCGCCGGTAGCCAATTATCAGGCGGGGCAGTTTTTAGCTTACCTGGCAAAGCGACTTGGAGTCGAATTTGTCAACCGCGTGTGGATGGAATCAGAAGAGAGAGAAACTCCACTTGAGACCATAACGCGGTTGTTGTCGGCAGGGCCGAAATTCGCGTCCGCTGACCCTGATGAAAGTGATTTGTTCGCGTCTTACTGTTTGGAGTCCTGGTTTTTAACCGACCCCGCCAGCCGGATGTATGCCCCGGATTTGTATGAACGGTATGGCGAGCGAGCTATAACGGAAAGCTTCGTTTTGCGTGGCTGTGAGAGCGTGGGGACGAACGAGAGGCCGGAGAAAAAGCATGCGCTGGATCACCTTGCTTGCCGGTATTACCGTTTTTATCCGAAAGATGGAATAAAACAACTGAGTGTCGAACTTCATTCGTTTGACGAGGCAGGGCGATCCCCGCTCAAAGCGGAATTAGCTGTTGTAACCAACGAGAATCGGCTTGGGCGAGTTATACCTTTACGACCAGCTCTGGATAATACAAATATCCTCGTCGCTCACGTCAATCAGGTTGATCCGCATGAGCATGACCATTTCATACTGGTGGTTACGAACTGCGGCGTCAACCACCGCTTTGACGACGAGAAACAATTCACCATCAAAGCTCTTGCAATATGACTCGAGCAGCCTATAAAAGTTCAATCTCTGACATCGCTGCAATCATCGTTACAGTAGCAACCATTGGCGTCATTAGGCACATGATGCAAGAAGTAGCCGAAGTAACGCTCGCAATCCTCCGCATACTTTCGTGTATGCAAAATATGAGCATGCCAATATTGGTCAACATCTTTATCCGGCTGGAGCTTGGCCTTCGGCTCACTCTTACATATCATCAAAAATCGAAGGTACTTGTGTTCCAACTCATCGAGTTGTTCAAGGGTGAGTTCCGAACGCTCCTGAGCCACCCGCATCCGGACGGGAGCCAAATCAATCCGAGGCAAATCAGAAACAGCGATTGTTTCAGTTCGCCCCGCTAGAGGGTCTATATCCAAAGACATTGACATTTTGATCCTTCCTTGTTTTGAATTCGCGGGACACTGAATGTGAGGTATTGATCATGGCTTGTTAGTTAATGGCCGCGCCTAGAGTCAAGTTGTCACGCTCTGGATGAGGAGGCGGTTGGGAGTCGAGTCGGGGATATTAAAACTACTCTTGCAGCAAACTTCTATGACAGGGCGTCACTTCTTGATCTCAAGACAACATCAATCATCAACTGCTCCCACTAATGGTTGTTAAAGCAGGGAGACTTTGGGGGCGAACATCATTCTGCAAGATCAGCGATCATCAGCAAATGGAGA
>Ga0126377_10001643_pt1 | contig 14806 bp, 11 predicted proteins | sample PanSoiMetPlot_22_FD_92647 | JGI IMG/M metagenome (GOLD analysis project Ga0126377, IMG submission 92647) | Tropical forest soil microbial communities from Panama - MetaG Plot_22 | ecosystem: Environmental > Terrestrial > Soil > Tropical forest > Bulk soil | place: Panama | collected 2016-02-17
CCCTCGCCCAGGAACGCCGCATTGCCGACCATCGGCCGCAGCCGCGTCTCGCTGTTGCAGAACGGAATGAGGCTCGGCGAATGATTGTGGCACACCGCCATCACGTCGGGCCGTGCCTTGTAGACCTCGCCATGGATGACCCGCTCGAAGAACAGCCGGTTTTCGCCAGCTCGGATTGGCTTGTTGTCGAGATCGAACTGGATGATGTCGTCAGCACTCACGTCGGCCGGCGGCATGCTGCGGGTGAGCCAATAGCGCTCCGGGTTGCGCGGATCGCGCGTACTGATGTGGCCATAGGCGTCGAAGATACGGCGGTGAGCGAGAATGTGGTTTGCCGCCACGAGGTCGTCGATCAGTTCGGCATGCGTCATTGTCAGGTTGCGCTCTCGGCGAGAGCCGGCGGCTCAAATGCTCGCACCGGCGGCGCGGGCTCATTGTGGCGCTCGATCTCGACCAGAACCGTCGCCGAGGTCGGGCCCTGACCCAGGCGCGACGTGCCCTGATCGCGGGTCAACACATTGGCGTTGCCATGTACACAGGTTGCGCCTTCTCCCGCATCGACCGGGTCGTACCAGGCGCCGCAGGAGAGCCGCACCACACCCGGCGCCACCGCATCGGTTACGATCGCACCAGCGAGGCAGGAGCCGCGGGCGTTGAACAGGCGCACCAAGTCGCCATCCGCGATGCCGCGACCGCGGGCATCGACGGGGTTGATCGCGATCGCCTCGCGTCCTGCAATCTTCCCCCGCCCACTCACCGGACCCATGTCCATCTGGCTGTGCAGCCGCTCGCGCGGCTGGCTCGACACCAGGTGAAGCGGATAGGCCCCGGCGCCCCCCAGCCACTCCGACGGCTCAAGCCAGGTCGGATGCGGCGGACAATCGTCATAGCCAAAGCCGGCGATGCGCTCGGAATAGAGCTCGATCCGTCCTGACGGAGTCGCCAGCTTCTTGCTCTGCGGATCGGCGCGAAACTCTGCCAGCATAACGTAATCGTCGGCGCGCCGCGGCAATTGGAAGAAGCCCGTGTCCCAGAACCCGTCGAAATCGGGGACCTCCGCATTGGTGCGCAGCCGCTCGCGCCAGCGGCCATAGAGGTGGCGCAGCCATTCCATCTCGCTGCGCCCTTCGGTGTAGGCCGCCTCGCAGCCCACGCGCTGTGCCAGCGCCGAGAAGATCGCATAGTCGCTCTGCGCCTCGCCGACCGGCGCGATCGCCTGCTGCATCGCCAGCACATAAGAGTCGCGATGCGCAGCACCAATGTCGTTGCGCTCGAGCGTACTGGTCGCCGGGAGCACGATGTCGGCGTGGCGGGCGGTCGCGGTCCACCACGGCTCGTGCACGATGATGGTCTCGGGCTTTTGCCAGGCACGGCGCAGCCGGTTGATGTCCTGGTGATGGTGGAACGGATTGCCGCCCGCCCAGTAAACAAGTCGAATGTCCGGATAGGTGTCGCTCTTGCCGTTGTAGTCGTAGCGCTCGCCCGGATGCAGCAAACAGTCGGCGATGCGTGCGACCGGGATGGCGCGGCCGAGCGGGTTGGACAGCACCTCCATGGCGGGCGGCCCGAACGCGAGCGGGCTTTCGGCAAGCCCGGCCGATGAGCCATAGCCGAAACCGAAACCGCCGCCCGGCAGGCCGATCTGCCCGAGCGCAGCCGCCAGCAGAAGCACCGCCCAATAGACCTGCTCGCCGTGGTCAGCACGCTGCAGCGACCACGACGCGCTGATCATGGTGCGGCTCTCCGCCATGCGCCGCGCCAATGCGCGGATGGTGTCGGCGGAAACGCCAGTAATCGCCGCCGCCCAATCGGCGTCCTTGGGCTGGCCATCGGTTTCGCCCATCAGATAGGTCCGCACCCGCTCGAAGCCGACGCAATAGCGAGCGAGGAAGCTCCCATCGTGCAGCTCTTGCGTCACCAGCGTGTGGGTGAGCGCGAGCAGCATGGCGGTGTCGGTGTTGGGCCGGATCGGAATCCAGTTTGCTTTCGCGGCCTCCGGTCCGTCGTCACGCACCGGGCTCACATTGACGACCTCGACACCCGCGCGCGCCAGAGCCGTCATATGGCCCGCGATCGTGTGCTCGCCGCAACCGCCCTTGCCGATCTGCATGTTCTTAGGGTTGGCGCCGCCGAACAGCACCAGCAGCCGGCTGTGCCGCACGATCGACGACCACGACGTGAGCGGTCCTGTCGCTGCTTGCGCCGAGCCCAGCACATGCGGCAGGAACTTGAGCGCAGTGCCGAAGCTGTAGTTGGCGTCCTGGTCGATGAAGCCGCCGAACGCCGCCAGGAAGCGGCGCGTCTGCGTGCGCGCATCATGGAAGATGCCGGCCGAGCCCCAGCCATAGGAGCCGCCCATGATCGCGGCCGCGCCATGCTCTTGCTTGACGCGCAGCAGCTCGGCGGCGGCAAGATCGAGCGCACGTTCCCATGACACGGGTACGAAGCGCTCGCGGCCGCGGCCGGCGCGGCTCTCCGGCCCGCGCGCCAGATAGCCCTCGCGCACCATCGGGCGAGCGACCCGCGTCTTCGAATAAACCGCTTCAGGCAGCGCCTCGATCAGCGGCGATGGATCGGGATCGCGCGCGAATGGCCGCACGCCGACCATGCGACCGTTCTCGACCTCAGCCTGGAATGCGCCGAAATGCGAGTGGTGCTGAACCAGTTGAGCTGCCATCGGATCAATTCCTCACCGGCAGAAACTCCTCGGTATAGAGCGTCTTCATATCGGGCGCCGACGGCAGGATGTCGAGCTCGACAAACGAGCGCGCCAGCACTTCGAGCGCCTTCGGCCGGAAGCGCAAGTCGCGCGAGAGCATCGGCATCGCCTTATCGTATTCGCGCGTCTGGATGTCCTCCGAAAGCTGGCTCACGGGCGCGACCAGCTTGATCGTCTCCTCGCGATTTTTCGCCATGAAGTCGATCACCTCGATCCAGCCGGCGAGAAAACGTTTCACGCGATCCGGGTGAGCGGTGACAAATTTCTTCGTGCCGAAGATGACGTGGGTGTGGAAGTCTTTAACGTGGTCGCCGAACTCGACCAGCACGCGGCCGTCGCCACTCTTCTCCAGCATGTAGCCGATCGAGGACGAGGTCACGATGCCCTGCACGTTGCCAGCCTTCAGCGCGGCGACCTGCGCCGGGTTGACGCCAAGCGGCACCGTCTTGATGCCGGCCGGACCCCAGCCGCGCTGACGCGAGAACTCGCGCACCAGCCAGAAGGTGAGCGAGCCTCCTGTTGACACCGACACGGTCGCGCCCTTGAGATCGTCGTAGGTCTTGATTGGAGAGTTCTTGCCAATGGAAAGTCCCATCGCCAGCGGCTCGTTCGCCATGGCGGCGACCGTCACCGCCGGCACACCTTTCGCCAGGAAGCCCATGCCAGGGCCGGAACCGAGCGAGAAATCGATCGAGTCGGCCACCATTGCCTGTTGCAGGCGTGCGTCGCCGCCGAAGCCGGTCGATTCGACCTCGAGGTTGTACTTGGCCCAGATCCCTTTCTCCTTGCCGATATCGATCGGCGCGAACGCGAAGGTGGTGGCGGAGGCCTTGCCGACGCGAACCAGATCGCCGGCAAGCGCGCTGGTCGTACCAGAAGCTGCGAGCACAAGCAGCGCGATGGCGAGTAGTCCACAACGTCCGTACGCCGGTCGCAAAATCTCGGTTTCTTGAGTGCGGGTTCCTTGAGTGCTCATGGACCACCTCTGTCCCGGCTAATGGGGCGCTGTAATCCCGCAGCCAAGCCCGAATTCTCATCCGGCGCAAGAGTAGTGCGCGCTCTTGTCCGGACCGTGCGAGCCGCCAGCTAATGTATTCCGACGCACCGCAGTCATGCATGAAAACCCGCACGCCACCGCGGGAAAGCGTGCTATCAGGGATTCTCTCCTGGTTCCCGCCCCCGCCATCATGACCTATCGATTCGTCCTTCCCCTGCTGCTCACCGCTCTGTGCGAGCAGATCGTGACGTCGCTGATGCGCATCACCACCACCTATCGGGCGGTGGAGCTTGGCCTCTCGGTGGTGTGGCTCGGCATCATCACGGCGTTCTTCGCGGTGCTGCCGATGGTGACGGCGGTCAAAATCGGACGCTTCATCGACCGTGGCAACGACGCCCGCACGGCCTGGATCGGCGGCGGTCTCCTGGTGATCGCCTGCGCGGGCTTTGCGCTCGGGCAATCGCTTGTTGCGCTTCTGCTCTGCACTGCGCTGCTCGGCATCGCGCACCTCATGCTGGTGATTAGCCAGCAGGTTCTGTGCGCGCGCCATGGCGGCCAGGAGGGCGTCGACCGCATGGTCGGCAACTACATGGTGGCGAATGCCGTCGGCCAGGGCATCGGCCCCGTGATCGTTGGCTGGGCCGGCGGCTCCGCCAGCATCCCACCAACGCAGCTGCTGTTCACCATCGGGCTTGCGTTCGCGACGCTGTCGCTCGCGGCCTCGTTCTTTCTGCGTCCCAGCCCGCCACGACCGCCGAAGCAAGGGGGCGATAAGCTTGTCCCGGTCACCGAGATCGCGCGCATCCCCGGGCTCAAGCTTATCTTCTTCGTGAGCGTGGTGACGGTCGCGGCGCAGGACCTGATCGTGGTCTATCTGCCGGCGCTCGGAACCGAGCGCATGATCTCGGTCGACATCATCGGCATGTTGTTGGCCGCGCGCGCCATCGCCTCAATGGCCTCCCGCTTCCTCTATGCGCGGCTCTCTGTGCTGCTGGGGCGCTGGCGGCTGATGGCGATCAGCACATTGGCGAGTGCGGTCTTCTATGCGGCGATCGCATTGCCACTGCCGATCCCGCTCATGGTGCTGATGGTCGCAGCCGCCGGCTTCGCGCTCAGCAACGCCATTACGGTCAGCATCGCGACCCTGCTGGCGATCACCAGTGACGAAACCCGCGGCACCGCCAACTCGCTGCGCATGATGGGCAACCGGATGGGGCAGTTCGTCATCCCGTTCCTGGCCGGGTTGATCGCGGAGGCCTCCGGAGTTGCCGGCATCTTCATCATCATCGGGGCGAGCCTCGGCATCTCCGGCGCGGTCGCGCAAATCCAGCGGCGCACGCAATGAGTGGGCCGCAAGCAGCGCTCAAGTCTAGCAATGTTGCGCGCGCGGCCGCGCTGGTCTCGGCGGGCTCCCTGACGCTCGTCGTGATGGCAACCGTGGTCAAACATCTGGGCAACGAGCTGCCCGCGATGGAGATCCTGTTCTTTCGCTCGGCCATTGGATTTCTATTCGTGCTGCCGCTGTTCGCCCGCGATCCGCTGGAGCCGTTTCGCACCAAACGTCCCGGCATGCATCTTCTGCGCGGCGCGATCGGCGCGGTCGGGAATGCCTGCTTCTTCTGGACGATCACCCACATGCTGCTCGCCGATGCGATGGCGCTGCAGTTCTCGCGCCCGCTGTTCATGATCCCACTGGCCGTGTTCCTGCTCGGCGAGACGGTCGGGTTGCGCCGCACCGCGGTGGCTGCGGTCGGCTTTGTGGGCATCGTGCTTTATGCGCGCCCGTTCACCGGCGGCTTCGAGCCTGATGCATTTGTCGGCGCGCTTGGCGCGCTGACGGGTGGCCTGGTGGTGATCTGCATCAAAAGGCTCGCCACCACCGAGCCGACGCGCGTGATCATGTTCTACTATGCATTCTGGAATGCGTTGTTTGCGCTCATCCCGGCGGCAATGCTCTGGGTCACGCCCACGCTGCCGCAGCTGGCGTTGCTCACCGTGGTCGGCATTCTCGGCATTGGCGGACAGAGCCTGATCACCCACGGGCTCACCATGGGCGAAGCAACCGTGCTGGTGCCGCTCGACTACTCGCGCATCATCTATTCGGCTGCGCTCGGCTACCTGCTGTTCAACGAGATCCCAGGTCCCTGGAGCTTTGCCGGCATGGCCCTGATCGTGGGCTGCTCGCTCTACCTGGTGCTCACCGAGAAACGGCGCGCCGCGCAATAGTTCGTTATTTTTTGAGACGGACCTCTTCGCTGTCGGACCCAGTATTGCAAGTGCATTTGTTGTGAACCTTGGACCGTCCGCACGGTCAGCGTTAACTGGGTCCCCGCGTTCGCGGGGACGACAGCAGCTTGGTTCGTGCCAAGGATATTTGAGGTGGTTCACACGAAAGTGGGAAATGAGCAGAGAATGCTGCGAATCAACGATATGCTGACAAAACCTTTACGCCTTCGTGCCAGCATCGCAGCATGGCCCTGAAAACCTCCGCCTGGCGCGCCGAACGCAACCGCAAGGCCTTGGCGCGGCTGACCAAGGCGCTGCCGGCGATCTTCCCTGCGCCGGTGCTGACTTACGCCCTCAAGCGGGCGTTCATCCCGCCGATGCCACGGCTGGCGATCGATGGTTACTGGCGCGCACACCCGCTGCGCGCCGATCGACTGGCGCGAGCGCTCGCTGCCAAGAGCGGCGCGCCCACAGGTTGGACCTGGCGGCTTGGCGAGAGCCGCAGCAGCGACCTGCCGAAGAGCTTCCGTCTGCCGCCCGCGCCCTATCGCGAGCGCGCCCACACGCGCGGCGGCGGCTTCTGCTGCGTCTGCGGCCAGCCGGTCTACCGGCTCGGCTGGCACGTCGACCTCTGGGGCACAGGCCCGAACCCGAAAGCGAGCTGGCACTCGGCCTGTGTCGCCGCCTGGAATTTCTGGAGTGCGCCGAGCGACCAGGTGCGGCTGTTGCGACGGCTGCAGGAGCGGCGCTGCGGAGCAAGCGGTAAGCGTCTGCTCAAGACCGCCGAGGTCGACCACCGCATGCCGCTGTTCCAGGTCTACAAGGAGCACCGCGACCTGCCGTGGCCACAGCTGTTGAGTTACTGGGGCTTGCCCAACCTGCAACTCATCAACCGCGACGCCCACGCAGCCAAGTGCGCGGCCGAAGCCGGCTATCGCAGCCAGAAGCGTGCGGACACGGTGGCAGCCTAATCAGCTCGGCATTGATCGTTTACTATTCGACCAACTGCCAAATGTGATCGCGATCACGTTGTGGGCGATTTCATTGGTGCTGCTGCCTGCAGCTTGAACCACCGCCGGGGTGGCCGCAACCAATCACTGACCGTGGCTAAATGCCTACCCCCGGCTATCCTGCGGTTCCTGGGCCCGGCGCCCCCCCGCCGGGCCCTTTCATCTTTTGCTAGCAGCAATGGAACATCGACACCTGAGACATTGACACGCGTTCCGCTCGTTGCAGGTTCAAGCTAGGGTCGGAGCAAATAGTTGCGGCCAGAGGAAACAGCATGGCCTTCGTCCCGACATTACGTGCGCCGCTCTCGTCTGTGACGTTGCTTGCGGTTGGTTTGGCGCTTGCGAGCGCGCCTGCCGCTGCGCAGAGCGTCGCCGATTTCTACCGCGGCCGTACTATCAACTTTGTCGTCGGCTTCGGCCCCGGTGGCGGCTACGACCTCTATGCCCGCGTCATCAGCCGGCATATCGGCCGTCACATCCCGGGCAATCCGATCGTGGTGGTGCAGAACATGGATGGCGCCGGCAGCGTCCGCGCCTCGAACTACGTCTACACGGTAGCGCCCAAGGACGGCACCGTCATCGCGGCGGTGAACCAGAACATGCCGATGTATCAGCTGCTCGGCGGCGCCGGCGCGCAGTTCGAGACCGAGAAGCTCGTCTGGCTTGGCAGCATGGCGAACTCGAACGGCGTGGTCTACACATGGCATTCGAGCGGCGTGCGCACGATCGCGGATGCCAAGACCCAGCTCGTGCCGCTCGGTGCGGTCGGCACCGCATCCGATTCCTATATTTTTCCAACTGTCGTGAACGCCCTCGCCGGCACCAAATTCAAACCGATCCCCGGCTATTCCGGCACCGGACAGATCAACATCGCGATCGAGCGCGGCGAAGTGATGGGGCGCGGCGGCACCACCTGGGCCAGCGTGCAGAGTGCCAACCGGGCGTGGCTCGACAACAATCGGATCAATATCCTGTTGCAGATCGGCTTTGAGAAGGAGCCCGAGCTCAAATCAGTGCCGCTCTTGCAAGATGTGGTGAGCAACGACGAGGACCTGAAAGTCGCCAACGTCGTGAGCCTGCCGACCGTGCTCGGCTATGCGCATTGGGTTGCGCCGGGCGTGCCGAACGATCGCGTCGAGGCACTGCGCCAAGCTTATGCGGCCACGATGAAAGACGCGGAGTTCATCGCCGAGGCACAGAAGCTCAACATGGAGCTGCGGCCGCAAAGCGGCGCACAGGTGAGCACGCTCGCCAAGCGCGTGACTGAGACGCCCAAGCCGGTACTGGAGCGCACCGCAAAAATCTTGGGATGGTGATCTCGCGATGGTGCGGGGGTAAAAGCTATTTATGTCGAATTAACACGCGCACTGCTTGAATTTCAGCCGTGAGGTTCTACACCTTGCAGGCGGGTTGGAAGACGCCTGAAAGTTGGAAGACACCTGAAAAAAGGGAGAACCCAATGCGCCTGGCTATCACCGCAGCGGCGTTGGCTGTCTGCGCCACCACGCTACCGACACCAAGCGTTGCTCAATACCAGCACTGTGTCGCGGGACGCGGATGCGTGCCGGCAACACAAGCGAGCTACGACGCCTGCTTTCACCTTGCACTGCAGCGCGGCCTGACGGTCACGGTCGGCGACAAGCGCAATCTCGATCTGTTCATCTATCAATGCCTGGCGGGCCGCATTCCGCATTAGCGGCGCGGCTTCTCGTAGGGTGGGCAGAGGCGAAGGCATTGCATCTCAGCAAGGGAAAGCTTTGCGTTCGCCGTGCCCACCGGGAAACCGTACGACTCACATTCGATGCCGCTGGTGGGCACGGCGTACGTTAGGCGTTGCCGAATGGAAAGGCTTTGCCCTCGCCTTTGCCCACCCTACAACGCTTTACCATCGAGCAGCGCGTGCTGCTGGCCCGATAGGGTGTGCGCTGACTACTCTGCCGGGCTGCGTGGCCAGCGCCACCCTCGCGGACCGCTATCAAGTTTGGCCTTCTGCTCGCCGTTGAGCGAGGCATGAAAGGCTTCGAAAGCCGGCACGACGAGATGCACCGCCTCGCGCAATGCCGCGAGGCGCTTCTCCAGGAACACCAGCCGCTCCTGTGCGCTGCGGGGAATCTGCGCCGGACACACGCCAGTACTGGTATCGGCCGCTTTGGTCACGGCTGTCCTCAGTTCGGCAAGGGCTGCCTGCTGTGAGCCGGTCGGACTTACCAGCTTCTCGATCTGCTCCACGCCCCAGCCTGCTTGCGCCGCCGCGCGTGGATTGCAAAGCGCCGAAAATCCGCCATGCGCAATAATGACGGGCTCGATCACCATCGTGGCGCCCCAGCCCGACCCGCGCGGCAGCGTCTGCGCCTGCAGCGGCGCAGCTTGCAGGAAGAGCCCCGCAACCCACGCAATCGGTAATAAATGCGCAGTCGCCGTCATGGTGCCTGCTTCCGTGCTCGTGGATCGATCGCGGCACCCCTCGGCGAAAGCTTCGGAAGCAAAATGGGCACGAGTATGTGGGGCGGCCAGAAGTCCGCATAGCCGCTCGGGCGCGATTGGTCACACCCCGGTTCCCGCTGCTGATTTTCTGCCCATGGCCCCTCCGGCGAGTGCCTATAATTTAGGCGGCAAGCGACGGCCAATCCTTGGCAAGCCACTCAATAGCCCCCACACCCTCCCCAAGCTGTGATAATTCATCTCATAAAATCAAATAGTTAGAACAGGGCACAGCCTTGGCATGGTCTTTGCGAATTGGGTGAACGCGGTCGCCTCAACGGCCGATCGCACGCGTCAAACAGAGGGACATCGCGATGTTCATTCCCAATCGTGCGGCCGCCGGACGGCCGCTTATTCGTCGCTGGCTGATCGCCGCGGCGGGACTTGCGCTCGGGGCCGGCGTTGTGGGGCAACCTGCGCAGGCTCAGGAAACAATCAAGGTCGGCATCCTTCACTCGCTCTCGGGCACCATGGCGATCAGCGAGACCACGCTGAAGGACGTCATGCTGATGCTGATCGATGAGCAGAACAAGAAAGGCGGTGTGCTCGGCAAGAAGCTCGAGGCCGTCGTGGTCGATCCGGCTTCTAACTGGCCGCTGTTCGCCGAGAAGGCGCGCGAGCTCATCACCAAAGACAAGGTGTCCGTGGTGTTCGGCTGCTGGACCTCGGTGTCCCGCAAGTCGGTGCTGCCGGTGTTCAAGGAACTCAACAGCATCCTGTTCTACCCGGTGCAATATGAAGGCGAGGAGAGCGAGCGCAACGTGTTCTATACCGGCGCCGCCCCCAACCAGCAGGCCATCCCGGCCGTCGACTATCTGATGAGCAAGGACGGCGGCTCGGCCAAGCGCTGGGTGCTCGCGGGCACTGACTACGTCTATCCGCGCACCACCAACAAGATTCTCGAGGCCTATCTCAAGCAGAAGGGCGTCGCGCAAACCGATATCATGATCAACTACACGCCGTTCGGCCATTCCGACTGGCAGACGATTGTCTCCGACATCAAGAAGTTCGGCTCCGCCGGCAAGAAGACCGCCGTTGTATCGACGATCAACGGTGACGCCAACGTGCCGTTCTACAAGGAGCTCGGCAACCAGGGCGTCAAGGCAACCGACATCCCCGTGGCGGCGTTCTCGGTCGGTGAAGAAGAGCTCGCCGGCCTCGACACCAAGCCGCTGGTCGGCCATCTCGCCGCCTGGAACTACTTCCAGTCAATCAAATCGCCGGTCAACGCCAACTTCATCAAGACCTGGCAGACCTTCACCAAGAATCCCAAGCGCGTGACCAACGATCCGATGGAAGCCCATGTGATCGGCTTTGCGATGTGGGTGAAGGCGGTTGAGAAGGTGAAGTCGACCGATCCAAACAAGGTCATCGACGCGCTCCCCGGCATCGAGGCGCCCAACCTGACCGGGGGCACGTCCAAGATGCTGCCCAACCATCACATCACCAAGCCGGTGTTCATTGGCGAGGTGCGCGCCGACGGCCAGTTCGACACGGTATGGAAGACGCCCGGCCTGGTGCCCGGCGACGCCTGGTCCGACTATCTCGACGGCTCCAAGGAGCTCGAGGCCGACTGGGTAACCCTCAAGTGCGGCAACTACAACAAGGTCACCAAGAAATGCGGAGGCGCATGATTGCCTGACACCATGATGAGACTGTTGACAGCATGATGAGACTTTGGGTGGGCGGCCGCTGGCGGTCCACCCAAAATGCCAATGCCGGGACATCAGATATGCGTAGCTTTTGCGAACGCCTGCTGGCGCTGGTCTTCGCGTTGAGCGTTGTGTGCGTCGCCGCCAATGCGGCCCGGGCAGACGCTTACGAGGATGCCCTCGCCAATTTTCTTGCCGACAGTTTCGACGACACGATCGAGGGCATCAACGCCGTCGCAGCGAGCGGCCATCCGTTGGCCGAGAAAGTGATCGTTGCACTGCAGGACGGACGTCTGCTGTTCAGCGCTGAAGAGAAGCGCGTGTTCTTCAAGGACGAGGCCGATCGCCTGTTCGATGCCGCCTCCGGTTCGCCCGCCACCGGCTCACCACCCGCCGATCTCTCCCCAGTCCGTCTCAACAACCGCCTGCGGCGCATCATCGAGGCGACGCTCGGCAGCCTCACGCTCATGGCGCCCGATCCCGTCAAGCGGTTCGAGGCCGCGCAGGCCGTGTTCAAGTCGAAGGATGCCAATGCGCTGCCGGCTCTCGACCAGGCGATCGCCAAGGAAACTGTTGCGCGCGTCAAGCGCGCCCTGACCGAAGCGCGCGCCGCCGTCATCCTTTATCTCGACAGCGCGGCCGAAACCGACAAGATCGACGCCGTCGGTATCATGCGCGAGCGCGGCGACCAGGAAGCGCTCGCCGTGTTGCGCGGTTTGCCGGACAGCAACCCGCCAGCCGTCAGGCAGCTCGCCGCCGATGCGATCGCGTCGATCGAGCGGACGCTGGCGGCCTGGGAGACCGTGCAGAATGCCTGGTATGGGATCTCGCTCGGCTCGGTGCTGCTGCTCGCCGCCATCGGGCTTGCCATCACGTTCGGTGTGATGGGCGTGATCAACATGGCGCACGGCGAGATGGTGATGCTCGGCGCTTACACCACCTTCGTGGTGCAGGAGGTGATACGCACCCGCTATCCCGGTCTGTTCGACTACTCACTGTTCATCGCGATCCCGCTCGCCTTCCTGATCGCCGGTTTCGTCGGCGTCCTGATCGAGCGCGGCATCATCCAGTTCCTCTATGGGCGCCCACTCGAGACGCTGCTCGCAACCTGGGGCCTCTCGCTCATTCTGCAGCAGGCCGTGCGCACCGCCTTCGGTCCGACCAACAAAGATGTCGGCAATCCATCCTGGATGAGCGGCTCCTTTGATCTCGGCCACATCACCATCACGTATAACCGGCTCTGGATCGTGGTGTTCACACTGCTGGTGTTCGTCCTGCTGTTGGCGCTGCTGCGCTACACGCGCCTTGGGCTCGAGATGCGCGCCGTGACCCAGAACCGCTCGATGGCGGCCTCGATGGGCATCCGCACCGGCTGGATCGACGCCATGACCTTCGGGCTTGGCTCAGGCATCGCCGGCATCGCCGGCGTGGCGCTGTCCCAGATCGACAATGTGAGCCCCAATCTCGGCCAGGGCTACATCATCGACTCCTTCATGGTCGTGGTGTTCGGCGGCGTCGGCAACCTCTGGGGCACGCTGGTTGGCGCACTGACGCTTGGCATCGCCAACAAGTTCCTGGAGCCGTTCGCAGGCGCCGTGCTCGGCAAGATCGCGATCCTGGTGCTGATCATCCTGTTCATTCAGAAGCGCCCGCGCGGGCTGTTCGCGCTCAAGGGCCGGGCGGTGGAAGCATGAGCGCCTTCCCGCTGACCCGCGCGCTCGATCGCGCAACCGTCATCGTGGTGTCACTGCTCGCCGCCTTTGCGATCCTGGTGCCGCTGCTCAATCTCGCGGTGCCGGCGAGCTCACCCTTCCATGTCTCGAGCTATTTCGTCGCGCTGTTCGGCAAATACATCTGCTACGCCATCCTGGCGCTCTCGATCGACCTGATCTGGGGCTATTGCGGCATTCTCTCGCTCGGCCACGGTGCCTTTTTCGCGCTCGGCGGCTATGCGATGGGCATGTATCTGATGCGGCAGATCGGGACACGTGGCGTCTACGCCAATCCGATCCTGCCCGACTTCATGGTGTTCCTGAACTGGCCTGAGCTGCCCGTCTATTGGTACGGCTTCCAGCATTTCCCCTACGCGCTGTTGATGATCGTGCTGGTGCCCGGGCTGCTCGCGCTGGTGTTCGGCTGGTTCGCCTTCCGCAGCCGCGTCACCGGCGTCTATCTCTCGATCATCACGCAGGCGCTCACCTTCGCACTGATGCTCGGCTTCTTCCGCAACAATTTCGGCTTCGGCGGCAACAACGGCCTCACCGACTTCAAGGACATCCTGGGCTTCAATGTGCAGGCGCCGGGCACACGCGCAACGCTGTTCGCGATCTCGACGCTCGCCCTGATGATCGGCTTTCTGATCTGCCGCTCGATCGTCGCTTCCAAGTTCGGCAAGGTGCTGATCGCCATCCGCGACGCCGAGAGCCGCACGCGCTTCCTCGGCTATCGGGTGGAATCCTATAAGCTGTTCGTGTTCACGTTATCGGCCTGCATGGCCGGAATCGCGGGCGCGCTCTATGTGCCGCAGGTCGGCATCATCAACCCAAGCGAATTCTCGCCCGGAAACTCGATCGAGGCGGTGATCTGGGTCGCAGTCGGCGGGCGCGGTACGCTCACCGGCGCGATCCTCGGCGCGGTCGTGGTCAACTACGCCAAGACCTTCTTCACCAGCGGACCGCTCGCGCCCTATTGGCTGTTCATGCTCGGCGGCCTGTTCATCGCGGTGACCTTGCTGCTGCCGCGCGGCATCGTCGGCACCGTCGAGCACTGGCTCAAGCGCAAGCCTCAGTCAGACGCCCAAGCCGCCACGGCAAATGATGTGGCCGGCTCGCCCTCCGGCGAGCCAGCGCCGCGGCCTGCGGAGTGACAGGACATGGACGACGACCTCACTGCCGGCTCGATGCTCTACCTCGACGGCGTCTCCGTCTCCTTCGACGGCTTCAAGGCGCTCAACAACCTCTCGCTGACGGTCGCGCCTGGCGAGATGCGGGCCATCATCGGCCCGAACGGCGCCGGCAAGACCACCATGATGGACGTGGTCACCGGCAAGACCAGGCCCGACGACGGCGAGGTCTTCTTCAACGGCACGCAGGACCTCACCGCGCTCGACGAGACGCAAATCGCCGAGCTCGGCATCGGCCGCAAGTTCCAGAAGCCGACCGTGTTCGAGATGCACACGGTCGAGGACAATATCCTTCTCGCGCTCAAGAGCGATCGCCGCTCGCGCGCAACCCTGTTCTGGCGGCCAAACAATGTCGATGACCGCCGCATCGAGAACATCCTGCAGATCGTGCGACTCTCGCCCCTGCGACAGCGGATCGCTGGCAGCCTGTCACACGGGCAGAAACAATGGCTGGAGATTGGCATGTTGCTCGCACAGGAGCCCAAGCTGCTCCTGGTCGATGAGCCGGTCGCCGGCATGACCGACGCCGAAACGCAGCAGACCGCAGAACTGCTCAAAGAGATCAATCGCGACCGCACCGTGATCGTGGTCGAGCACGACATGACGTTCGTGCGCGAGCTTGGCGTCAAGGTCACCTGCCTGCACGAGGGCACAGTGATTGCCGAGGGCTCGATCGACCAGGTGTCGGCCAACCAGCGCGTGATCGAAGTGTATCTGGGACGCTAGCGATGCAGTTTGGGTGGTGCATATCAGCCGTTCGTCCCTTTTGGCGCGAGTTCCAACATGCTCGGCCTCATGGTGAGAAGGCGCGCGTAGCGC
>Ga0126377_10001645_pt1 | contig 14798 bp, 10 predicted proteins | sample PanSoiMetPlot_22_FD_92647 | JGI IMG/M metagenome (GOLD analysis project Ga0126377, IMG submission 92647) | Tropical forest soil microbial communities from Panama - MetaG Plot_22 | ecosystem: Environmental > Terrestrial > Soil > Tropical forest > Bulk soil | place: Panama | collected 2016-02-17
CGTCCCACACCGCGCGCGAGAAGCCCTCGAGCGGCAAGAGGCGGTTGGCCAGCCCGATCTCGACCGCGCGGACGCCCGACACGACGTCACCGGTGAACATGAGCTCGAGCGCGCGGCCGAGCCCGACCAGGCGCGGCAGCGTGAACGTGCCGCCGCCGTCGGGCATGAGGCCGCGCCTGACGAAGATCTCGCCGAAGCTGGCCCGCTCGGTCACCAGGCGAAGGTCGCAGGCCAGCGCGAGGTCGCAGCCGAAGCCGATGGCCGGCCCGTCCACCGCGGCCACGACCGGCGCCTCGACCGCGCGCACGGCCCGGATGAGGCCGTGGAAGTAGGCGCGCATGTCGCGCTCGACCTCCGCGGGCGGTCGCGGCCCGGTCCGCATCGCCTCCTTGAGATCGAGGCCGGAGCAGAAGTGGCCCTCGGCGCCGGCCAGCACCACGGCGCGCGCGCCCGCCGCGGCCGCGCCCTCGAGCGCGGCGATGATCGCGCGGTTGGTGTCGACGGTCAGGGCGTTGCGCGACTCCGGCCTGCGGAGCTCGATCCAGCGCACCTGGTCGCGGTCGGCGATGCGGAGGGGTTCGGTCATGAGCTAGAGGTTGCCTCCCACCGAGCAGATGCAGATCAGGCTGTTGTTCATGGCCGCGTCGCAGCCGAGCGGGTCGCCGCTGGGGACGCAGACGTCGCCCGGCGGCTCGGTGTTGTTGACCGCGTCGATGCACTGGCCGCCGAAGTCGGCGCAGTGCTGGCCGCAGCTGGCCGCCTGGCCGGAGTCGACGAAGAACGTGCACGTGGCGTCGTTCTCCTCGCACAGCTGGTAGCCGGGCGACCGGCCGTACTGCTGGTCGCACGCCGACGGCGGCGGCGCGTCCGGCGGCGGCGCGTCGGGCGGCGGCGCCGCGTCCTCGACCGGCGACGCGGCATCGGGCTCCGCGGGCGCCGCGTCGTCCTGCACGCCGCCGCTGCCGCCGCTGTCCTGGCCGCCCTGCCCCGCCGGCATGCAGCGCTGCTCGACGCACTCGAAGCCGTCGGGGCACTGGCCGTCGCCGCACGACAGCCGGCTCCCGCCCAGGTCGACGTCGACGAAGCAGCCGGCGACCAGGCAGCCGGCCAGCCCGGCCAGCGCGACCAGCTCGAGCGCGACGACCAGCCCGACCAGGGCGGGCGCTCTCCGATGTCTGGGACGATCGAGTGCGTTCATGACACCCCTGCGAGCAGCCGAAAGCCGGTTATAAACCGGCCGGCCGCCAGCTCAAAGCCCGAGCGCCACGCCGAGGGCGAACACCGACGCCAGCGCGTCGGCCACGAGCAGGAGATCCAGCACGGTTCCGTAGCTCTGCAGGCGTGCGCCCAGCGGCGCGCGCCGCTCGTGGGCCGTGATCGACAGCCCCGAACGGCGCAGCGCGACGGGGACGCGGTCGAACAGGTCCCAGTCGCGCGCCGAAACGTACCAGGTGGACCGGCGCCGCTGCCGGAACGCGACCGCGTCCCGGTACACGTCGATCGCGGTCATCTCGTCGGGCGTGACGCGGAATCCGAAGTCGACCCAGCCCCACCTGACCCCGTCCGCGTCGATGCGCAGCCGCGCGCGGCGCACCGCGTAGCCCACCACGGCGACGCTTGCGCACATGAGCGACATGGCGAGCAGCATCTCGGTGGTCTGGCCGTGCAGGCGGCGCGCGGCCACCATCACCGTGATGGTGTTGGCCACCAGCACCAGGAAGAGCACGCGCCCGGCCAGGCGACGCGGGCGCCGGCGGCACACGAACTCGCCCACCGCCTGCCCGGCGAAGGCGATGCCGGGCGGCGCATCGACCGCGCTCACGCCGGGCTCCCCTCGCGGGCGCCGTCGGCCGCCGGGGCGAGCGCGGCCACCAGCAGCTCCTCGACCTCGCGCGAGCGCGCGCCTGGGGCCAGCTTGCCGCCGCCCGCCTGCCGGTCGGTGACGTAGAAGGCGTCGGCCACCTTCTCGCCCTCGGTGGTCACCTTGGCCAGGTGGATGTCGAGGCCGAGCTCGGTGAGCGTGCGCGTGATGGTGTGGAGCACGCCGACCCGGTCGCGGGTGGCGACCTCGACCACGGTGAAGTCCTGCGACGCGTCGTGCACGACCTGCACCGACGTCTCCACCGCCGGCGTCACGCGCGGGCGCAGAGACGATCGCCGGCGCCGCCGGTCGATGAGCTCGGCCACCACGTCCGACGGCTCGCCGCTCGCGCGCACGACCTGGGCCAGGTCGGCGCGCACCTGGGCCCAGCGCGGATCGTCGGCCGCGATGGTCTTGCCGTACGGGTCGCGCACCGCGAACTGGTCGAGGGCCAGGGCCGGCCCTCCGCCCGGCGGGTCCACCGTCGTCACCACGGCGGCGTCGACGCTGACCCGGTGCGCGGCCATGACTCCGGTGACGTGCCCGAGCAGCCCCAGGCAGTCGTCGGCCACCAGCAGGAGCTCGGTGTGCCCCTTGAGCGGGTACTCGGCGACCTCGAGGTCGACGGTCGCGCCGCTCTGCGCGCGCCGCTGGACCAGGCCGAGGTGGCGCGCGATCTGCCGCGGAGACAGCCCCACCAGGAAGCGGTCGTCGAGCGCGCCGACCAGCGCCGCCAGCTCCGGCGCGTCCGCCGGCAGGAGGTCGCGCACGCGCGCGCGCGCCGCCTCGAGCTGGCGCCCGCCGTCGACCTCGCCGCCGCCGGCGGCGCCCCGGTAGACGTCGCGCGCCCGCGTGTACAGCTCGCCGAGCAGCTGATCCTTCCACGCCGACAGGTTGCCGGGCGCGGTCATCGCCGTGTCGCAGCGGGTGAGCAGGTAGAGCTGGGCCAGCGCGGTCTCGTCGCCGATGCGCTCGGCGAAGCGGCGCACGACGTGCGGATCGGTGAGGTCGCGCCGCTGCGACAGGTGGGCCATGGTCAGGTGCTGCTTGACCAGCATCTCTGTGCGCGCCGCGTCCGCGTCGCCGAGCCCGAGCCGGCGCGCGACGGCGCCGGCCAGGCGCGCGCCCTTCTCCGAGTGCCCGCGGCCGAGCGGCTTGCCGACGTCGTGCAGGAGCGTGCCGAGGAAGAGCGCGGGCGAGCGGGCGGCCGGGCCCAGCTCGCGCGCGACCTGGGTGGCCAGCGGGGCCTCGTCGGCCAGGTCGCCGCGCAGGGTGCGCTTGAGCATGGCGACCGCGTAGAGCTGGTGCTGGTCGACGGTGTAGACGTGATAGAGGTCGTGCTGCACGCGGCAGGTGCAGGGCGCGAACTCGGGCATGACCGCCGCCAGGACGCCGACCTGGTGCATCTGCTCGAGCAGCGACGGCTGGCGCGCGTCGCGCAGGTCGCACAGCGCGGCCAGGAAGTGGCGCGCCGCCTCGGCGTCCCCCGCGATCGCGTCCGGCTCGACCGCCAGCCGCTCGGCCACCAGCTCGCTGGTGTGGCCGTAGATGGCCACGTCCTGGTCGAGCGCGGCGCGGAACATGCGCACCATCTCGCTCGGCCGCTCGAACACCGCCGGGTCGGACACCGCCAGCTGCCCGTTCCACAGCAGGAACGTGGAGTCGATGTGGCGGATGCGCGGCTTGCGCCGCTCCGGCACCCGCGCCGAGTCGAGCAGGCGATCGGCCACCCGCACGACCGCGCGCCCGTGCAGGTAGTAGTCGCGCATGAGCGCCTCGACCGCCGGCGCCACCGCCGGCTTCACCCCGGCCCGGCCGGCGTCCGGCGCGTGCGCCTGCGGGTAGAGGCGCGGCGCGATCGCCTCCTGGATCTCGAAGGTCAGCTGGTCGCTGGCCCGCCCGGCGTGGAGCTGCACCAGCGAGCGAAGGCGGAGGAGGAAGTCGAGCGCCTCGCGCAGGAGCCCGGCCTGGCGGGCCGACATCTGCCCCTGCGCCACCAGCTCACCGAGATCGCCCACCGCCCAGCGGGCGCGCGCGGCCCACACCGCGGTCGACAGATCGCGCAGCGCGCCGATCCCCTGCTTGAGGTTGGGCTCGAGCAGGTAGAGCGAGTCGCCGAAGCGATCGTGCCGGCGCTCGCGCTCGCTGGCCAGCCTGGCCACGAACTGGTTCGGGTTGCCGCCGGGCGCCACCGCGCGGCGCGCGCCGCGCGCCAGCTCGTCGTGGAGCTCGCGCGCGCCGACCAGGTAGCGCGCGTCGATGAGCGCGGTGGCGGTGGCGAGATCGCTCCTGGCCAGCTGCACGCACGCGCCCGGGTCGCGCACCGCGTGGCCCACCCGCACCCCCGTGTCCCACAGCGGATAGAGCAGCCGCTCGGCCGCCTGGCGGGCCACGTCGGCCAGCCTGGGCGGCGCCAGCAGGAGCAGGTCGATGTCCGAGTGCGGGCACACCTCGCGGCGGCCCCAGCCGCCGGTGGCGACCAGGCACATGTTCTGCGACGCCGACGGCTCGATGCCGTCCTGCGCCGCGCGCCACAGCTCGACCACCATCTCGTCGAACGTGTCGGACAGGCCCGCGCAGACCGCGATGCCCGAGCCGGAGGCGCCGCCGGCGAGCACCTCGCCCATCCACTCCCGACGCGCCTCGATCGCGCGGCGAAAGCGCGAAGCGGCCTCGCCCGGAGGTGCGGGCTGCGAGACGTGTTGCATCGGCCGTTTTCCACTGTACCTCATGTGCGGCGATCGCAACTCCTCGTCATCCGGGCGGTCGGACGCCTTTGACAAGCCCTCCCGCTTTGATTAAATCGCTGTCCGGTCTCAGACCGCTGCTCCATTCAGGCGAACCCATGGCCACCCTCGAGCTCAGCACCCTCTCGGAACACCTCGAAAACGATCAGGTCAAGGCGGTTCAGCGCGCGCTGGCCGAGTCCGGCGCCCCCAGCCTGGCGGTCGACGACCACGCCGAGACCCTCGTGCTCGACCGCGACCTGGACGACGACGTCCTGGTCGACTTCTTCGATCGCCTCGACGCCAACGACGCCTCGGCCGACGTCTACCTGCCGATCGACTTCGAAGAGGTCCTCGAGGTGGACGGCATGCGCGTCGGGTCGGCCCACTCGCTCATCCTCGTGCTCGAGAGCCTGAAGGAGGACTTCTTCGTCGAGGAGGAGGAGGACGAGGAGGAAGAGGAGGAGGAGGTCGAGTACGAGGAGGAGGAGGACGAGGAGGGGGGCGAGCTGTTCGAGAGCGACGACGACGAGCCCGAGGTCAAGGACGACCGCCTGCGCCACATCTGGCGCGTGATGCACAAGGGCGCCAAGACCAGCGTGCGCAAGAACCTCTGCCTGTTCGTGCGCACCTAGTCTGGAGTCGATCGCCCGGCGAGGCTCACTCGGCCATCGCCACGGTGTCGGACAGCGCGGCCGCCGCCTGGGTCGGACGCGCGTGGCCGTCGATGACCCGCGCGACCGCGTCGAGCACCGGCGCCCGCTGGCCGAGCCGGCGGGCCAGGCGCACCCCGACGCGCGCGGCGCGCACCGCCTCCGGCTCGCGCTCGCCGTCGCCTCCCGGCGGCGGGCCGCCGCTCGCCTCGCTCTGCGCCAGCGCGCGCCCGAACTGGTAGCCGGACGCGCGATCGTCCGGGCCCGGCGAGGTGCGGACCAGGAGGTTGCCGAGGCCGGCCAGTCCGGTGAAGGTCCTCGCCTCGCCGCCGATGGCAGCGACCAGCCGCTGCCCCTCGGCCACCACGCGGCTGACCAGGACCGCGCGCGGCCCGGGCCCCATGCCGAGCGCGTCGGCCATGCCGAACGCGATGGTGTACGCGCCCGACAGCGACGCGGCCAGCTCGACGCCGGGCAGGTCGCGGCTGGTGTAGAGCCGGATGGCCGGCGGCAGGTTGAGCAGGCGCCGCGCCTCGCGGGTGACCTCGTCGAACGGCGACGCGCACACCATCGCGGCGAAGCGCCCGCCGACGAGATCGGCCGGCAGCGCGGGGCCGGCCAGCGCGCCCAGGCGCCGCGCCGGCGTCTCCTCGTGCAGGACCTGGCTGAGGCGCGCCACGTCGGGGCCCGCCAGCGCGCCGATCGCGTGGACGAGCATGTGGCGGCCGTCGACCACGGCGCCGAGCGCGCGCGCGCGATCGCGCGCCTCCACCGACGACACCGCCATGACGACCAGCCGGGCCCGCTCGGCCAGCTCGGCGGGATCGGAGGTGGCGCGCACCGCGTCGGGCAGGACGACGTCGCCCAGCCGGCCGCGGTTGGTGTGCTCGCGGTTCACTTCCTCCACCACCTCGGGCGTGGTCGACCACAGCACGACCTGGTGGCCGGCGCGGCCGACCAGCGCGGCCAGGGCGGTGCCGAAGCTGCCGGCTCCCACCACGCCGAGCGCCGCGCGATCGCCCGTCACCATCGGGCCGCGCTCCTGTCCGCCGCGTCCGCCTCGTCCGGGATGTGCGCGGTGCGGTTGCGGTAGTAGTAGCAGAGCTTCATGGCCCCGATCTGGATGCGCTCGCCGGCCGGCTCCAGCACCGGGTGCGTGTGATAGGTGGTGAGCGCGCGCAGCGCGTCGTCGAGCAGCTCGGGCGCGCTCATGACCGCCACGCGCTCCTCCACCCTGCCCCACTCGGGGGCGGCGGCGATGCGGCGGCGCAGCTCCTCGACCCGGCGGCACACGTCGTCGCGCCCGACCACGACGGCCGACTCCGGCAGGCGCAGCAGGCGGTAGATGTCGCTCTGGCGCGTGCGCTCGACCACCGCGTCGAACACCGCGCGGCTGACCAGGTGGGTGGACATGAAGACGGTCTCGCGCCGGAACCCGTCCGACAGGGCGTCGCCCAGCTCGCGCGTGTAGACCGCCTCGCGCTGGTGGTCGGCGTCCAGCTTTCCCGCCGCGTCGGCCAGGTAGGTGGCCGGGTCGATGCGGCGCCCGTGACGGTCGACCGACTCGCCGGCGTCGTCGACGCCGTTGCCGAACGGATCGAGCGGCCGGCCGAAGCGGATGGTGACCGCGCCCTCGTGGACCAGGATCTTGCGCACGAACTCGACGATGCGGCCCAGGCGCGAGAACTCGTCGTCCTCGATGATGTAGCGCGACTTGCCGGTCTCGGCCAGGTAGTCCTCGATCAGCGTCTCGGCCTCGAGCACCAGGCGGTAGTTGATGGTGGCCGGCACGACGTAGATGCGGCGGTGGCCGGCGCCGGCCACGACGCTGTTGCGGTACGCGGCCACCCCGGTGCCGAGCAGGCCCAGCTTGAGGTGGCTCTCGATGACGTTGGAGCGGCAGCGGGTGCCGCCGGGGAAGAACAGCGAGTGATAGCCCTGTTCGAGCAGGACCGTGGAGTACTCCTTGAGCACGTCCTTGTAGAGGCCGAAGCGCAGCCGGCGGTCGACCCGGTAGGCGCCCAGGTTGTGCATGAAGTAGCTGATGAACGGGTTGGAGAAGAGGTTCTTGCCGGCGCCGTAGGTGACCGGGGGCAGGAGCGCCAGCTTGAGGCCCAGGCCGATGACGACCGAGTCCATGTTGGACGAGTGGGTCGGCGTCACGATCAGCGTGCCGCGATCGCACGCGGTGCGCACCGCGTCGAGCTCGCCCTCGACCCGGATGCGGCGCGACATCGAGTCGAGCGCGCCCAGGCCGTGGCGCAGGCTCGACATCGGCGTGAACAGGATCGACAGCGCCGGCGGCATGACGTCGTTGGCGAAGCGATAGACCCGCGGGTTGAAGTTGCCGACGATGTCGCGCGCGTAGTGGGCGACCAGGCGCTCCAGCTCGCCCCGCTTCTCCACCTCGTTCATGCGGCCGAGCCGGCCGGCCAGGTCGCGCCAGCGCCCCGCCCCGCGGCGGCCGGACGGGCTCGAGTCGCGCTCGTGGCGCTGGATCTCCGAGTAGGCCACGTCGTTCAGGACGTACTCGATGGAGGCGTCCGGGCTTCGCTCGGCGGCGGCGAGGTGGCTGTCGGTCACGCGCCTGGTGACGAGCGACAGGATCGCGTCGCGCTCGCCGTTGAAGCGGACCAGGCGGTTCTCGGCCTCGGCTACCGGGCGAGGTCTCGTCATGCTGCTCGGCGTTTTAGCTGATCGGCGGGCGCCGACACAAGGCACTCACCATGTCAAGCCCCTGGAAATGCGAAAGAAAAGCAATGCTTCGCGGCGCGCCGCGACAAAGTTCGAAGAGACGGCTAGGCACGGCTGTGCTAAGGTGCTACAGACTCCCGCCGAGTAGCGGTTCGCCGCGAAGCCGGCCCCAGCGCGGCCGCCCGAGGGAGCGAGATCGGCTACCCGTGCACGTTGCCCGTTCCGCGGCGCCCGGCGCGCCGCCAGCGCAGGAAGTCTTGCAACTCAAGACCGCCCGACCGCACTCGTGACCAGCAAACCACCCGGAAGAGGCCCCGCGTCTGGCTCCACCGACGCGGAGGGAGAGTCGAAGTCCAGGAGCGCACGCGCGCGCCGCAACAGCGCGCACGGCCAGCAGTCGACCCAGCAGTCGAAGGTGAAGTCGACGGCGTCCGCCGCGAAGTCATCGGCCGGCGCGAGCAAGACCTCGCGCTCCAGGGCCGCGACGACTCCGCCGCCCAGCGCTCGCACTCGAGCTCGCCCGGGCACCAGCAAGCCTGCGGCCAGGTCGCCGGCTCGCGCGGTCAAGGAGAGCAAGGCGAGCGCGAAACCGGGCGCGAAGGTCAAGGTCGAGAAGAGGTTGGAGAGGTTGGAAAAAGTACAGAAGGTGGCGAAGGTCGAGAAGGTCGACCGCAAGAGTCGTGCGGCGGCGCCGGAAGCGGCGAGCCCGGCTGTGGCGAAGGGATCTGTGAAGACGCGCTCCCGCAAGGCGGCGGCGACCGCGGCACCGACACACGCCGTCACCCACGCCCCGTCGGCGGCGAGCACCGCGGCCGCGCTCGGCGTGCCGATGCCCACGGTCGTGCTGCCCGGCGAGGAGGGCTATTCGCCCGAGCTGCGTCACCTGGTCGAGGTGGGCCGCAGGCGGATGGGCATCAAGAGCCTCCGCCCCGGTCAGGCAGAGGCGCTCGAGCACATCCTGCGCAAGCGCGATGTCCTCGCGGTCATGCCCACGGGCAGCGGCAAGTCGCTGCTCTATCAGCTCCCGTCGCTCATCCTGCCCGGGCTGACCGTGGTCGTCTCACCGCTCATCGCCCTCATCAAGGATCAGATCGACAAGATGAAGGCGCTCGGGGTGGCGGTGTGCCGGGTCGACTCCACCCTGACCGTGCGCCAGAAGCGGGAGATGCTGGCGCTGGCGGCGGCGCCCGGCGGCAAGCTCCTGCTCACGACTCCGGAACGCATGGCCGATCCGGACTTCCGCCAGCTGGTGCGGGAGAGCGCGAGCGGGGTCGGCGCGTCGCTGTTCGTGGTCGACGAGGCCCACTGCGTGTCGCAGTGGGGACACGACTTCCGCCCGTCCTACCTGGTCCTGCGCAGGGCGCTCGACGACCTCGGGCGGCCGCCGGTCCTGGCCACGACGGCCACCGCGCCGCCGCACGTGCGCGAGGACATCCTCCATCAGCTCGGCATGCCGCGGGCGGGCAGCAGCGTCGAGATCGTCACCACGACGTTCGACCGGCCCAACCTCCACTACGAGGTGATCGCGCTCCCGGGCGACGACGACAAGAACCGGACGCTCGTCACCCTGCTGAAGAAGCTGCCGCGGCCCGGGATCGTCTACTGCGCGACGGTCAAGAAGGTGGAGGAGCTGTACGAGTCGCTGTCGCGCCACGGCATCCCGGTCGCCCGCTACACCGGGCGCATGAGCAAGAACGACCGCGACGCCGAGCAGCTGCGCTTCATGGCCCCGAAGTCGGAGCTGGTCATGATCGCGACCAACGCCTTCGGCCTCGGCGTGGACAAGCGCGACATCCGCTACGTCATGCACTACCACGTGCCGGGCTCGCTCGAGCAGTACGCGCAGGAGGCCGGGCGCGGGGGGCGCGACGACAAGCCGGCGCGCTGCGTGCTCCTGTTCTCGCCGGACGACGTGGCGATCCAGGAGTACTTCCTCAAGGGCACCTATCCCACGCGCCGGCAGGTGCGGGCGGTGTTCAAGGCGCTCGAGGTGTGGGGCGACCACGACGGCGAGCCGCCGAACCTGCCCAACCTGGCCCTGGGCGCGCGGGTCGGCGTTCCGCGCACGCGCACGGTGCTGTCGCTGCTCAAGGACGAGGGCTTCGTGGTGGAGGACGAGGACGGCCTGTTCGCGCTGACCTCGCCGCCGCCCGACGAGAAGGTCCTGAACGACAAGGCCAAGCAGTACGAGGCGCGCCGCATCGCCGACCGCCAGCGCCTCGACGCGCTGCTCGACTACGTGCGCACGCCGGGCTGCCGCAGCCAGGTCATCCTGGCCTACCTCGGCGAGATCGACCCGCCGGTGTGCGGCCGCTGCGACAACTGCCTCCGCTCCAAGGAAGCGGCCCTGGCCGCGGCGCGCGAGGCCGCCCTCCTCGAGGACGGCGTCATCCGGCAGCTGCGCGAGGAGGACCAGGAGGACGAGGACTCGATGGCCAAGGCGCGCCGGCAGGTGCGGACGCGCCTGGTCCGCATCGATGCGCCGGCGGCCGATTCGGCCGGCAAGCCGGCGGCGGTGGCGCCGGCCCCCATCCCGGTTCGCGCGGAGCTGGAGCGGCTCATCGCCGAGCAGAAGGCCGACGAGGCCGAGGCCGAGGCGGAGGGCCGGCGGCGCCGGCGGGCCGAGGAGGCGCGCGGGGCGGGCGCCGAGGCGGCGGAGGGCGGCGCGCAGCGGGCGCTGGCCGACGGCGACGAGGGGGACGAGGACGACGACGATCTCGCCGACGACGAGTGGGACGAGGACGACGACGACGACGGCGACGACGACGAGAGCGCCGAGGACGAGGACGACGACGAGGGGGACGAGGACGACGACGACGACGACGAGGACGACGAGGACGACGACGAGTGGGTGGAGGCCATCAACAAGACGGCCGCCGCCATCGCCGAGGAAGGCCTCGACCTGTCCGAGTCGGAGATCATGGTGCTCGCGCGCAAGCGCGTGCCCAAGCCCCCGCGCAAGAAGAAGCTCGCGCGCGATGCGGGCGAGGTCGGCGAGGGCAAGCGCAAGCGGCGCCGGCGCCGGCGCAAGAGGCGCGTCGCGCTGCCGCCCAGGTCGGCCTTCACCACCCCGGTCCTCGTGCGCCCGGTCGGCGCGCCGCCGCCCAGCGCGGGCGGAGCGCCGCCGCCGCCGCCCAGCCGCGGAGGCGGTGCCGGCCCGCTGGTCGAGTACGTGCGCGGTCCGATGCGCATCAACATGACGCCGGTCGCCTCTGCCACGCCCAACGACGTGGCCCCGAGCGCGCGCAAGCAGCGGCGCGGCCGGCGCGGACCGCTGCCGGGCGGACCGCGCGGCTCCGGCGGTCCCATCAACCGCTCGGTGATGAACGGCGCATCGCCCTCCGGCATGCACACCCCGCGTCCGGCGCCGCCCGCGGTCGCTGCCCCTCTGTCCGACGGGGACGCCGGCGGGAAGAAGAAGCGGCGCCGGCGCAGACGCCGCCGGCGCGGCGAGGGAGCCGGACCGCCGGGCCAGTCGTTCGACACCGGCGCGCCGGTCAACTTCTTCTCGGTCGAAGGCCAGCCGGGCGGCAACGGCGCCCCCGGACAGAACGGGCTCCGCCGGCGGAGACGCCGTCGCAGGCGCCGCGGACGCGGCGGCCGGCCCGACGCGCCGGGGGGAGGGCCCGGTCAGGACGGCGGGCCGGCCAACCAGAACGGCGCACCGCAGAACGGGGCGCCGCCGCAGGCGAGCCCGCCGGAGGCCCGGCCTCCGAGGCCCGACGGCTCGCACGACGCGGACTGAGCCGGACCTGCGCCACGGAGACGACACCCGTTGCGCGGCGCAGGCGCCCCCGGACGCCGACCGGCCATCGCGGCCGTGGTGGGACGACCGTCCCTAGTCCAGCTTCTCTTCGCTGGCCATCTCGGGCGCGGCCTCGTACTCGAGGCGGAGCTCGGCAACGTCGGCGATCGCCTCCGCCATGCGCAGGAGGGCGGCGCAGCGGCGCGCCTCGTCGAGGTAGATGGCGTCGCCGACCCGGCGATCGAGGTAGGCGACGTAGCGCCCGGTGGCGGGCAGGCCGCGCATGCCGTCGGCGCGCCGGCGGGCGACGATGACGACCGCGCGCAGGTGGAAGAGCGGCACCACCTGGCGGTTGGCCATGCCGAAGGCGCTCTGGTCCACGCGCAGCACGCCGGCCTCGCGGTCGATGGTGAGCTCGCGGCGCAGGGTCACGAGCACGGCACCGAAGATGGCCACCAGCGCGGGGAGAAACGCGAGCCACACCGAGACCGGCCACGCCCGCGTCGCCACCAGCGCGCCGGCCGCGAGCAGGAGCAGGCCGGCCAGCTGCGTCGTGCGCGACAGGGACAGGACCACGCGCACGTGAGAGCGCTCGCGAATTCGCAGGGAGCCGATCCAGTCGAACATGACGTACCTCGGCTAGCATAGCGGACGACCGCGGACGGGGCGACCGCGGGCGGTGGATTAGCGCGCGGGCGCGGGTCGCACGACGGCCCGGCTCCGGCGCGGTCACAGGTCGTACAGATGAAACACTGCCGGCTGGTTCCCGTTGCGCAGCGGCTTGACGATGCGGGCTCGGCCGCCGAACGCGGAGGCGAAGTCGCGGTGTGCGACGAGGAAGGCGGCGCGCCAGCCGCGGAACTGGCGGCACCACGCGCCCAGGTCGCGGTAGAGCGGCACCGGATCGCCGCGATCGAGGCGCGCGCCGTAGGGAGGGTTCGACAGGATGAGGCCGCGCTGACCGGCGCGGCCGGCGCCCTCCATGATGCGCTGCAGGCGCGCGGCCGACAGATCGCGGAAGTCACCGTGCAGGGGGTGCACCCAGCGGGAGGCGCCGGCGGCCTCGATGTTGGTGCGAGCCAGCGCCGCCGTCGGCGTGTCGATCTCGTTGGCCACGGCCAGCGGCTGCGTGTCGCCGAACAGCGGCTGCGCCCGCGGCGCGAGATCGGCGAACGCGGGGAGGCCGAGCGCCGCCGGCGCGCGGCCGGGCCGCCACAGCGGCGCCCCCTGCCCCATCAGCGCGGCCTCGATCGCGATGGTCCCCGAGCCCGCCATGGGATCGACCATCACCTCGCTGCGCGCGTCGTGGCGCGCCAGCATGACCAGCACCGCGGCCAGGTTCTCGCGCAGCGGCGCCACGCCGCCGCCCTGGCGGTAGCCGCGCTGGTGCAGCGCCTGGCCGCCGAGGTCGACCGACACGGTGAGCGCGCGGTCGTGCTGGCGCAGCGCCAGCAGCACGTCGGGCCGCTCGGGGTCGACGTGCACGCGCAGGCCGCGCGCGCGCGCTCCGTCGATGATGGCGTTCTTGACCGCGCCGACCAGCTGCAGCGCCGCGGCCGGGAAGTCGCCCAGGTTGCGCGGGCGGATGCTGAACGAGGCGCCGTCCCACAGCCAGCCGCGCGCGTCGGCGGCCACGTCGAGCACGAGCTCGTCGTGGAGCGGCTCGAGCCTCTCGGCCTCGCTCTCGTAGAGGTCCCACAGCGCGCGCGACGCGGTCCGGCAGTAGCTGGCCGCGAGCAGGGCCAGCTCGCGGTCGAACGGATAGACGAGCGCCCCGGGGCCGGCCTTGCGCGGCTCGGCCAGGCGAAAGCCGTCCAGCCCGCGGCGGGCCAGGCGGGACAGCTCGCCCGCCATGACCCGGTTCGAGCCGGGCGGGCCGACCAGGCGCAGGTTGTCGCGCGCGCTCACGCGGGCCCGCCGTTCAGGGTGAAGAGGAACCCGGAGCGGGCGAAGAAGCGCTTGTGCAGGTACCAGCCGCGCGTGCGATCGCCGGCGCCGCCCTTGGGCCGCGTGTGCAGCGCCGCGCGCATCAGCTGGTCCAGCGCCGCGTCCCGCTCCTGGTAGTACCAGGACAGGATCGGCGAGTCGCCCGCGTCGGCCACGCGCGCGATCCACAGCACGCGGCCGAGCTTGCTCTCCGGCGCCACGCCGTCCATCGACACCGCCGGGTCCTCCTTCACGCGCCACAGCCCGCCCCGATCGCGCACCACCGGCACGGTCTTGAGCTCGACCTCGCCGCGCCAGTCGGGTTCGGCGTGGCCGAGCTCGCGCACGCCGAGCAGGTGGGCGACCCGCGCGCCGAGCTCGCCCTTGTCGCGCCCCGCCCGGCCGAGGCGCACGCCGAGCAGGCGCGTGGCGCGATCGAGGAGATCCTCGAGCGTGTCCGGCTCGTCGGGCGCGGCCGGCTCGCCAGCCGGCGGGTCGGGTACCGGCCGCGGCCAGCGCGGCGACGGCGGCGCGGCCCCGCGCTGCGGCCCGAGGTGGACGAGCCGGCCGCCGAGCACGTGCGGCACCGGCTGCCACGGCCGCCCCAGCTCGCCGGTGCCGCCGGCCTCGAGCTCGGCACCTCGCCGCCACAGGCGCGCGCGCAGCTCGCCGACCGGACCGCCGCGATCGATGCCGGCCAGCGCGGCCATGTCCTCGAGGTCGGACCGCCGCGCGGCGTTCAGGAGCGCGGCCAGGTCGAGCGCGAAGGCGCGCCGCAGGGCGGAGTCGGTGTCGCGGTCGGGCGCGGGCCGCCTCCTGCAGCTCCGTCCGCGAACCAGGCGAACCAGGCGAGCCTGCGAGGAGCGCGGCAGCGCCGACGCGAAGTGAAGCGCGGCGTTCATGCGAGGATCTGCGCTAGAGTAGCAGCCGGTGATGACGCGCGCGCGCACGGCCCTCGCCATCGTCGCGCTCGCCGCGTGCGCTGCCGCGTGCAAGGGGGACCGATCGCGCCCCCTCGCGGCCGCCGCCGACGCGGGCGAGGCGAGCGAGGCGGCGGAAACCGCGCGCTCGCCGATCGCACACGGCGGGGCCGACGACGCGTCCGCGCCGGGCGCCGCCGACGCGGCCGCCCCATCCGCCGCACCGGGCGCCGGCGGCGACCCCGGCGCCGCCAGGCCGGAGCCGCCCGCACC
>Ga0126377_10001646_pt1 | contig 14796 bp, 31 predicted proteins | sample PanSoiMetPlot_22_FD_92647 | JGI IMG/M metagenome (GOLD analysis project Ga0126377, IMG submission 92647) | Tropical forest soil microbial communities from Panama - MetaG Plot_22 | ecosystem: Environmental > Terrestrial > Soil > Tropical forest > Bulk soil | place: Panama | collected 2016-02-17
AGTTGTTCTTCCATGAGAGCAGCCAAGTCAGGCGGCTCCTTCATATTATTGGCCCGGCAATGGTTCCGGGCGTTCTGCACCCAGGTATCATAATCCCAGGCATGCACAACGTAGCCGGTCTGGGGAAAGCGGTAACGGAACCCGTCCGGGGGGACGACGTTGGTCTTAATAAAGCTGAGTCTCGGCATAAGCGGTGGTCAAATTGCGCTTGGCCAGGAACCGTTTCCAGGGTGTGTCCAGGAGCGTTGGATCAATGTCAGAGGGCTTGGTGGGAAGCAGTTTGTCGCGCACCTGAAAAAGGCGGGCCAGGATGACGGCGCAATCGGCCAGGTCAGGACTTCTGCGGGTGCGCTCCTTCATTTTCTCCTTGGTTTCAAGGGCGATGTAAAGACCCTTCATGCTCCACCAGCGGCGGCAAAATTCGATGATGGTAGGGTCATCCAGACCTTTGATCTGCTCATTCTGGACGAGCAACCGGAAATAGAACCACAATTCGGTGACTGCGTTATAATACTCCTGGTCACCGCGCTTGGGGTTGGTGGTGGAGACCGGGGTCTTGCTTGGACGGCCGCCAAACTCGACACAGAGGATTTCGCGGCTCCATTCCCGTTGAAAGATGGAGGCCAGCCCGCCGCCTTCGCCGGTAGCGTCCAGGGCGAAAAAGTAAGGTAAAACACCGCGTTTAAGGCATTCTTCCTTGGTGGCGCGAACAATCTGGTAGTGGAGCGGGTCATCGAGGCTTGTTTTAGTCTGAATGTAAACAGTTTCCAAAAATTCAAGGGTTTTACGGCCATCCATCTCGCCGCAGCGGCCAAATCGCAGCGGGCAACGGTCACCGCCGCCAAGAGCGGTAAAAGAAGGGTCTAAAGCGGCTCCAAGCACATAAGACTGGTCAAAAACGCCTTTTTCACGCGATTTGCCCCGGATAATCATGGGCATGGTCAGAACGGTCTTCTGGATGCCTTCCGGTGCCCAAAACCCGCGGCGCATCTGCCAAAACTGAGGTGAATCGACCCCATACACCGCGGCCGTGGTGTCAATGTCGTTCTGGTTCAGCAGCCCCGGGTAATTCTTGGTTTTATCAAGGACATTAGGGCTTTTGAGGCCGTCCAGGTGAATGCAGATGCCTCGTTGAGTGGGCCACTCCTCGGATTCGACATCAATACTGTCCCAACCAGCCAAAGGCTCGCACATCCGGCCATGAGGATCGAGATGATCGTCTGCGTTACCCAATCCTTTGAATTCAAAGCTTGCTGAACCGCTCTCAAGGTTCACACAGGCTTCCACAATGGCTTCCGGGGTGTAAGGCATCTCGTCCACCAGGACAATCTCGTTGGGCGAGTGAAACCCGATGATCTTTCCTAGCGCCTTATCAATTTCGCCCTTGTCCGTGGCGATCCCAAAGATACCTGCGTCATCATCGCCTTTGCGGAACTGGATTTTAGGCGGTGGCCCTGCCACGGAGTGCCCATAAAGCGGCCGTAGCCGGTGAAACTTGGTGATCTCCTTCCAGATTCTTCGTTTCAACCCATCCAGGGTGGTGGAAGTGCAGATAACAACCGTGTTATGCGGGCTACTGTAGAAACTCGTTAGGCAATAGAGCGCAGCACAGGTTGTTTTCCAGGATGCACCCGGCCCGGTAACTGTAACCCACTTGTTTTCGCAGAAAGAACGCATCATCCGCTCCGAAAACTCGTTCCAGATCAAGGTAGCAGGCTTGAAAGCGTTCCAGATCAGGTCAATGGAGTTGCGTAAATGCTGGTAACGACCCAGCCCGCCCGGTGGATCGTTCTTGAAACACCATAACTCAATCGCTTTCCTGTCCTCCGTCGGGAAGTTCTTCCCGTATAGGTTCAACTTCAAGCACCTCCGCTTCTATGACAGGATTTTCTTCTGATGCATCTCTCACTTCCAGTTTCCCAATCAGGATTTCGCCTTCAATCAGGCCAGGCTCCTTCTCCGCAGGCCACAAAGTCGAGTAAACCCCGGCCACATCACGCACTTTGCGGGCACTATCAAGCGGCTTCTCCAAGTTCGCCGCCGCTCCCGCTGCGTTCTCCACAAACTTGGCCAGGTTCACCGTGCTCAACTGCTTGCTCCTCTCAATGGCACGCTTGATGATGTCGCCCATGTCCGGCCCTTTCTCCGGTTCAACCGCAGCTTTCTTCCACCCAAACTTGCTACACCATCCCAACATGGTGTTCTCGTTCACCCCAAGCTGACGCGCTGCCTCCCGCGGCCCAAACAACGCCACCAAAGCTTTGCATACAGCCTTCTCCACCTGCACCGCCATGCAGGTGTTCTACGCTCCGGCTTTTAAGAAGTCAATATTTTCAGAAAAGAACCCCCCTGGGCTTTGGTTGATGCTTCCCAGTGTCCATACCCCCCCTACCCCCCCTAAAAAATATTTTAAGAATTACTTGTGCCGGGTGCCGGGCTGCCACCCTTGCCGATCAAAGAGAAGGCATGCTTATGCCTGGGTGATTAGTAGCTACTGAGTAACATAAGAACCGCGTGATACCATTACTATTAAGTAATACATAATGAGTAATGGTAACTCAATTTGAAATTCTCAAATTGAGTAATCGCTGGGTTACTGACTGCATTCTATACTTAACAGGGCAACGCATACATACGGGGAGAATGCGAGCAGGTGATTGCGGTTTGATTACCGCGATTTGCGTTTGGGGAAAACAAAAACCCCGGAGTGCATTTCTGCATTTCTCCGGGGTTAAACGCTTCCCTGCGTTTACTTAGTTTGTCGGTGTTCCGCGGGGCGTTCCTGCTAACTCATTGCAAGCGTCACACAATCCGTAAAATGTGGACGGCTTGCCGCAAGATGTGCAAGGTTCCCTGCCTTCGTATGTGCTGATGATCGAAGCTTGAATTCGGATAACGTCTTTTTGGAGCGCGATTTGCGTTTCAAGATTCGCCATTAGTTTGCTTTCGGTTGCTGTCATAAATCCTTTGTCCTTCCTATCAATTTCCAAGTTAGATTGTCGCTCAAGTCGGCCGCATCGTGGAGAATGTTGGACACGATGCAAAGCACGATTGAGAGCGTGGCGAGAATAGTTCTTAGTCCTCCCATTTGTTGGGCAAATCCCCTTTCCCGCCGAACCGTTCGTATGCCGCTTGGAGACTCATTAGCAATTCCAAGTCCCCGCGCTTTTTGGCGCGTTCCACAAGCGCCTTGGCGATGATTTCGCTTCCCATCACGCCACCGCAAAACTCCATGTCAGACACGAAAATCCACGGCTTAGGATGTTTCAAGAGCCAGCGCACCGCGCCAAGGTCAACGCTGTTCCCGCCTCGGAGCGTGTTCTGTGGTAACTCGCCATTGAACCGCTTTCCCTCGAAAGCGTAAATGGAGAGAATCCCCTTGGCATGCTCACGGCCGGAGTAATAGGCGACGGTTGCGGTTGGAATGAGAGCGCACAGAGCGGCCAAGTTTTTCTTGGTTGCGCCCATGCTCCCGGATGCGTCGATCACTACGGTTCCGCCGGGTTTTTGCCGGACACGCCGGGAGAAAAGCCCGTTAGCGTCCCCGGTTGTGATGGCGGATAAAAACCGGGTTGGATTTATAATCACACCGTTAGGCGCGTGTTTGACTGTGATACTCTTTTCCTTGGCGCAAAATACCGATTTCGGACGCAAGTCTAAAATCTCCATTTTGCCCTCGATAGAATCGCCCGGCTTGACCGGGGCTAATTCGTCAGAAGGTGCGCCCGGTGGCGGTTCGTCATCGTCCGGGTTGTCCGGGGTTTCCTCGCTTTCGAGTAACGCCAGAAGCATGGAAATTGCTGTGGCCCGTTTTCTCCGGGACTTGGCGACTTCCACCACCATGTTAATGGCCCGGATTGCATCCGAACCGATAACGTCCCGGATTGCCTTTACACCGTCCATCCGGGTTTCCATCAAGTCCGATTCCCCGGCCGCGTAATGCTTGAGCATGGAAAGCGCCCGTGTGGCACAGATCAAATCCGCGTTACGCCTTTGTGGCGAATCTTGGATTTTCCCGGCCGCGACTTTCCGCGCCATTCGTTTCATCCGGTTTACGTCCCGGAGCGCGGTTGTCAGGTGCGCCCGTCGATATTCCTTCAAGCCCCGGGCACCGTTGGGCAGCGGTTTACTTTCCACGTTCACATCATCCACGATTTGCCCCACCAGAATTTCGCGGGGCGTTTGCAGTTTCCGCTTCGGTGGACTGTGATGCGTGGCGTGTCGGGTTTCATGTCCCCGGACTGTGATGTCTCCGGCTTTCATCCCGGCCGGAGCGCCAATCTTGACGACTCCGGTTTTCCGGTCGTATTCGGTAAACCCGCCGATGTCCTGCGAGCCAAGGGGCGCATCGCTCAACACGATTCGCGCACCTTTAAGCTTGCCTCCGGGGACGCTGCCCCGGATAACGTCGCGGATTGTTTTCTTAGTGGGTTGTTTCATTATGCTACCTCCGGGGCAAGTCCAAGCCAAGCGTTGGGAACGACTTTCCAACGTCGCGCCTCTACTTGGGACGGACTGCCCTTGTCCGGGTTTGCCTTGAAAAACTTGATCTGCTTTTCCCGGCGGATGGCCCGGTTGTTTTTGTTGCGGGTTGTTCTCCGGCGCTGTGCCTCGTAAACGCCTTTGCGTTTGTTGCGCCCGGAGCGGATACCTTTTTTAGAACTTTTCTGTTTCAATTTATGCTACCTCCGTAGGGTTGGTGTTTCGTTGAGCGTCAATCAAAGCGGTCAAAATCGCCTTGCCTTGCCCTTCGCCAAAGACAAGATCAGCGGCCAAAGCGTCCGGGATTCCACCGGCCACCAGCGCGTCGAATGAGAGCATCCGGCGGGGTGAAAGCTTCGGGGTGAATTGGTCGTTGTCCGGTTCGTTCGCCATCTTGTTCAAGATGAAAGCGGCCGATGCCGGGGTTAGTCTTTTCAGAATTCCCGGATGCGGAACCGCGCACCGGAGAACTACGTCAAAGCGGTCTAGGACTGCTTCCTGTAGTTGATCGGGTGAACCGTTCATTGTGGCGATAACCCGGAACCCTTCGGCCGGGGTTATCGTTTCGCCATTGTCCAAGTTAAGACGGCAAACCGCCTTATCGTCCAAAATCGCTTGGAGCGTGGAGTCTAATTCCCCGCCGCCTTTGTGGATTTCGTCGATCACCAGCGGTAACCCGCCGATGGCGGCCCTTGTGGCGGCCGCGTTTGTCCAATGCGTTGAACCGTCGCGCAGTAGGAATTTGCCTAGAAGCGCGTCCGGGAACATGCCTTGAGTTAGTGTGATGCGTTCCGCTTCAGGCGAAAGCGAAAGCGCATAGGTCGTCTTTCCAGTTCCCGGTGGCCCGTATAAAAGGATGCGCCGGGAAGCGTCAGACGGTAGTTTAGCGAGCATCTCTAAGACCTCGCTCCATTGCTTGGTTGTTAGTTTTACCATACAGTAGATTAGACCTACGGGGACGGTTCCCGTTCAATCAAAGAAAAATCTTTTATTTTGGCTTTGCCCGGCTGGTTGGCATGCCTTATGCTCCTATGTAATTGTGTCACACTAAAATGAAAACGAGAATAAAAGTCACACCGGAAATGGTTCGCGCCGTGATGGCCCACCTTGGGCACCGCAACGCCGGAAAGCGCCAGCGTGTCACAGCGGCCGGAGTCCGGCAGCGCCGGGCAGCCGGGAAGGCAAGCGGCCGCGCCCGCCGCGCCGCAGCCCGCCGCGCACCCGCCCCGGCGGCCGCCCACAAGGCCACTAGCACAAAACCACTAGCACAAACCACGCTCAAACCCTCCGCACCGGAGCGGGACAGCATGGAGTGCGATGCAGAGGGCCACTAGCACAATCTTTTCCAGTTGACAGGAACCATTATACATATCAGGTTGGCATCATCAAGTATGACAAAGCCGAGTAGCCAAGTGGTAAGGTCTCCCGCTGCAACCGGGTCAATCGACGGTTCGATTCCGTCCTCGGCTTCCAAACGTATCGTGCGCGAGTTTCTACGCAAGGCCGGACGCAAAGGGGGAAAGAAAAGCGCACAGCATCCGCAACGAAAAGCACTCAACCGCAACGCCGCACTAAGCCGCTGGCGCAAGGAAATACCTGAGCCAAAAACTATTTGATTTTATTTTGAACGATGCGAAGCTGTTTGGCATCTAAATAAGTAAACAGCAGAAAGAATCACCAATGAGACACAAAGACATCAAAGTTAAGTTGCAGATGTTGAAAGCTGCCACCGGGGACTTCGCCTATCAGGTGAAGCAGTTCACCGGGGCAGTTCAAGTTTACAACCCAATCACTGGCAAAAACGACCTGCGGGTTGGCGACATTCTCGACGAGAAGCGAGCCAATTTGCTGGCCAGCCATTACACCGTCACAACCGTATGAACACCACCACACTCAAACATTACCAACGCAACAAGCGCCTTCGGGACTTCATTCTCGATGCTCGCGCATTCATCGAATACGGATTCAAAGAGGGCATGGACAACACGGCCATCCTTCACAATCTGGCGCACGACATTTACGGTCTTGCCGCGAATGACGATCTGATGCTGCCGCGTGTCGATGGATACGAGAAGGCGCATCCCTACAAGCCGGAAAATGGCGGGTTGGGCGATTCCAGCCGGGGCGCACTCCTGCCAATCCTCAACTCCCGAAAGGCAGCACTCAAATGACCATCGAGCAACGAGTTAAACAACTTGAGAACAGCGTCATTAAGCTGGCCGAACTGGTGGAGCGCATGAGCAAAGTGCAATCCACCTTCATGGAAACGTTCGCCGCTTTTTTAGAAAAACTGAAATACCAAGGAATCACCAAATGAAAAAACTAGGACTAATGATCGTTGAAGATATTGACAAGGTGCATGTCGTTACCCCGGACGTAACCCCGGATGACATCGCCTTTGGACGCTACAAGCCGCTGGTCTCTTTCGACACTTTCGCGGAAGCGGAATTGTTCGTGAGGGCATACGCCAAGGAACAGGGGCAGAAGATCGTCGATACCAAGCAGCATTTTGTCATAGGACTACGAAAATGAACGCAATTTACAAAGGCAAGCTATACCGGTTAGGCGACAGTTTGCAGGAGGCAACCCTGATTGACGACGTTGAAGTGTGTGACTGCGGGATGTTTGAGGCATTCGAGGAATGCGACTGTCCCCGGACAACCTTCAAGGTCAGCTACGGAGACCCGGAACTGATCGTTGACCCGACTGACGACGAAATTAACAACCTTTTACCAGATTATGGCACCGAATAAGAACTACATCACATGGACACGGCCGAAGCTGAAACGCTTCAAGGAAGCTTACCAGAGCGCCATGGCCACAGGCGAAGTCATAGGACATGACCCGGAGACCTTCACCTTTGAAGGCAACGAGTTTGTCCCGGCCTATGCCAAGTATCTGATCGAATTTCTGGAACTGAAATTTTCACCAAAGAATCGAAAAGTGGAGACACCTATATGAAAAACCCAATGGAAGAATCACACCCACCGGACGAGCCAATCAAAGAGTTTTCGATCACGGCAAAGCAAACTGCGCCGGGAGTCTGGTATGTCGTTTGCCCGGAGTGGAATTACAAGAACGAACTGTTTGAGCACGTTGATCGACATATCGCCAGAGTGGCGAACGAGATCAAATGCCACAACGACATCAGCGGAGAATGATTTATGACAGAAACCGAGCGCACACATGACGAGGAATGCGAGGAACACTTGCATTCGGAACTGCGCCGACTGCGTGACCTGACTCGTAGGCAGGAAGCGGTGCTCTATCGCTTGCAAAGCTGGCTTTGGGGCATCCAGCCCGACCTAGTGTGGGGCAGGACTAGCACCAAGCACAAGAACGAGGCGGAGGGTTTCCGCCGCGACATTGAAAGGATACTAAAGAAATGAACACCCTAACACCAAACCGAATTTTGCAGAAAGGCGACGAGTTTAAGAGCGCCACCGGGAATTGGGAAAAAGTCCCGGCAAAAGATTTTGGCATCCAAGTGATGTTCAGCAAATATTCTCAGGTGCGTCGGCCGAGTGAGCCGGAGCACAAACCAATTTCCCCTGCGCCAGCGGTGTCTCCAAGTAGAGCCGCGAAAGCGGAGTTGCCTCAAGTGAGTGCTGGCAAAGGGGAACCAATCTCGCCGGACAGCGGGGAATCTGTGAAAACAGCCCCCGTTGCAAAGGCAGAGGGCGACAAAGTAGCCCGGCCTGTAGTCGCTCGCGGGCCGGGTGAACGCCCCTCACCCACTCAAACGCTGATCGAAGCGGTGAACGAGGCCAATCGTCGCGCTATAGCCGCTGGCAGGTTTCCGTCAGGACTAGGAATGACCGTTGTCCCGCCGACCGAAACAGAGAAGGCCATCGAGAAAGCCAAGCGAATCGGCGCGGTCAATGGCGTCCCGCTTGAGTTACCGTTCCCGATTGCCAAGGTCAAGCCAAGCTGGACTGGCCGCAACGGCACCTTTCTAGGTTACGGTCTGCATATGCACAGGATTGGCGACATGATCGCCATTTCGCCTGTGGGCAAGCGTGGGCCGGGGAACTGCCTCATCGAATTTCCTGCGGCTTGTATCCCTCAGATCATCGACTGGCTTACAAACAACACAGTAACGAAAGGAACCAAATAAAGAAACACAACCATAAATTGCATAGGCGACTTTTGAAGTGCTGCAAACGTCTTCCGTCCGACTTTGAGCCTTGGGGCCAGAGGCCGGACGAAGATCGGGGAGCCGACTGCTCCTGCGGCTGCAAGTTTTTCGAGCCGCTTGAGGGCAACATCGGCATGGATTGGGGCGTCTGCTCCAACCCTGTCAGCCCCCGCTGCGGTCTGCTCACTTTCGAGCACCAAGGATGCGAACAATACGAGGAATCACCAGAATGATAGACCAAGACCTAACAACCATTGTGAAAGATGAACTGGACGGGAAAGAGAAGTTTCCCTGCGTGAAATGCCCTCACCGTGAGCCGTTCAAAAGCGCGGCCGCGTTGCGGATGCACAAGATCAGGATTCACTCCCGCAAAAAGTGGGACACCAGCAAGAATTTCCATAAGGGAGCACAGAACCGCGAGGAACGGCTGGCTACCCGGCGAGCGTATCAGAGGCGGTTGCGGGAACGCTATTACGCCGAGGGCCGCAATTCCAAAGGCGAAAAGATGCCCAAGGGCTGGAAACCGAATGCCAAAAGGCGGGCAGCGCGAGTCGCCCTTAGTCGCACCAAGGAATATCAACGGCAGTATCAGCGGAACTGGTATGCCAAACGACACACCAGGAACCAGGAATCACCACAAAACACTAGCACAACTAGCACAACCCCGGACATAACCGGCGAGGCTGCCAAAGCCATCATGGTTGCTGCTTCCGTTATCCGGGCGGTTCAGACCGGAATGAAGATCACCAATCTATGAAAGCCAAACAACCTACACGCGATCACCTGAGGCAAGGCAAGAACATGGTTAAGCGAGTGGACTTCATTGGGAACGACTCGGATTACGAGGCTGCGTTCCTTGGGAGTCTCGGCTTCTCCACCCGTTGCATCATCACCCGAACCAAGCTGCGGCCGGGACAGGTAACTTACCGGCTCAAGAAAGCCTCCATTCGCCGGATTGATTACCGCGATGGCACCAGCGATATGGCAAGCCTAGTGCTGCGCCAGATGCGCCCGGCCATTGAGGATGAACTGAACAAGTATCTTAAAACCCTGCTGAAGGATGGTAGTATATGACGACGATGGACAAAGACAAACGATGGACGATGCACTGGATTCTGGACGCCAAAGGCGAGAAGCCTGTTGCAGTTGACCTGATGACTTGGGCCAAATGGTTTGAGAAAGGAAGTAACCGCATTGTGGCAAAGGAAAACCTTGGGCGTTACCTAGTCTCCACCGTCTTTCTCGGAATCGACCACAACTTTAGCCCCCAAGGCCCGCCAATCATTTGGGAAACGATGGTTTTCGACACGCACAAAAAGGAACACAAATGGATTGAAGTGGATTGTGAGCGGTGCGGCGGGAACCGGGAACAGGCCGAAGCCATGCACCAGAGGATGGTGTCCAAGTGGGAGATAGAGGAATGTCTATGAGGAAGATTGGCCCTGACTACGCAATAGGCGATCAGAAATGCCTGATCTGTCAGCATGATCTGACCGACACTTTCTGCACTGATGGCGACCACAGGCCAAGCGCCGGGGACGCCACGCTCTGCATCAAATGTGGTTCCATTATGGTGTTTGGTGACGATCTGAAACTGCGCTTACCGACTGCGATTGAGAAAGCTTCAATCGAAATCATGCCGGACGTTATTCATTCACAGATTTTTATACGAGGGAGGAAAAATTGAAACGCAATTTTCACGACTTACCCCGGGCTGAACTGCTCCAACGAGCCAAGCGGGTGATGGAGGATTACCCGCCCGAATCCAAACCCGAAATCCATTTCAAGTTTACCTGCGAAAAGTGCGGCGAACGCTGCGCCTTGGAGGAGCCGAACATTCTTTACGAGCATGGTGAATGCTTCAACTGCGGGCATTCCACCAAGATCGACAAAGGCGGCTTTATGCTGCAATTCGTGCTAGGACTTAAATGAAGAAATATCGTCTTGTAAAGGTCTCGCATGCTTCCGGCATCGTCACTTGGCGCATTGAGAAGCGATGTCTTGGGATTTGGCAATACGTGGATGGTTACGTCACTGAAAATTCGGCCAGACACGCCCTTGCCGCCCTGAAAATAGGCGTCCCTTTGCAAACCAGAGAAGTCATAGAATGAACACCATTGCCATCATGCCTTACGAGGAGCCAAGTAACGGAGTCAGCGATCACATTGACCCCGATGTCAGCAACAGCTTTCTCCTAGTCTTTTTCATCGTTGTCTTGGGCATTATGTTTTACGCCAAACGCCATGAGAAATAGACATCACCCTGATTACGTGAACGATCTTTCGGCCGACTTGGCGGAAGCCGAGGCCGACCTTGAAGCTTTAATTAACCGGGCACAGAACGCTCTCCCAACCCTGCTCTACATCATTGGAGACACCAATGACTGGCGCAAGGATGTCCGAACCGAACTGCACCACAATCTTCTGACGGCCGTCGAAAAGGCCCAAAGAAACCAACTAAAACGAAGGCACCACCATGAATCACCGTCGCCATCGCTTCCAAAAAACCACCTGCCTGAGCAAACGGGCGTTTCCGAGTAAGACCGCGGCCGAAGCCAGCGGTCAAACTGCCTACAAGTGTCCGGTCTGCCGCTTCTGGCATCGCACCGGCCCTGTGACACCGATCAGGAACCCGGTGTTAAGGTTTTCCTTAATTTGCTTAACGATTGCGTTAATTCTGCGCTTCATCTTCGACGCCGTGCAAGCCCGGGGTGAAGTTGTGATTAACGAACCCACCAGGGAAATTCGTTACGCCATCATCCAGAACATGCTTCACCATGGCTACAAGGTTCACAAGCTAACCACTAGCACGATGTATTTCATCTACCCCGGGGTTACCTATTACCACGGCGTGTTCCAGTGCGAGGAACAGCGGTTCAAGTTTGTGCTCCGAGACCGCTCCGGTGCCGTGGGCATCGAAGGCTTCGGGGTTTGTTACACCTACCCTTTTAGCTGGAAATATGACGAGCACTCCATCAACAAAATTATTTTGGACGCTTTTCCAAACCACCCTTGACAATCCGAAACAGCTTCGTATAATATCTCAATATGCCTAGAAAGAAATATTCACCACTGAAAGACATTTACCTTGCGGGTAAGCTGCAAGGCTACGCACTTCAACTGAACACCGAAGCTTTGGAAGCGTATCTCCAAAGCGACCCTAGCGACATTTCCTACAAGAAAGAGCTACGGGCAACCATCGACTACGCAAAGACAATGCAACAAGGAAACGACCATGCCAATATCAATTAACGTCAACATCGACAAGATCGACAAGAAACGCTTTTTCGAGGGGAAGAAAGGCCGCTACATGGACTTGGTTCTCTTTGAAACACCAGACTCAGACTACGGAGATTACATGGTGAAGCAGAGGGGCGAGAAAGGCGAGAGGATGCCAATTCTCGGCAACGGAAAGTATTTCAAACCGCGGGACAAGAAAGCCGCATCCAAAGAGGAAAATGACAATGGAGGCACCCACACCACCAAAACAGACCCTTGGTAAGACCGAGGAAATCCAGAAGGAATTCACTTCGCTGTGGGAATTCGTGCAGCGCGGTCAGGGCACACAAAAAGCCATCGACAACGCCATGCGACGGATGAAGCAAATCCAGGTGGAGCATAACCGTGAGCAGGAGCCTTCCATCAAGTGCCCCAAGTGTGGGCTGGTGAGCTATAACCCTTGTGATGTCATGTATAAATACTGCGGCAACTGCCACACCTTCCATGATGACTGGTTATGAGTTGCCGCTGCCCACTGTGCCAACACCAATTTAACCCGTTTCCTATGAACCTTGGAAAACTAGAACAAGGCACTCAGCACCGGAAAATGATCTGTGTGCTGTGCAACGAGCTAATAGACCAGAGCACAGACCCAATCGGTCACAACCCGTGGCCGCTCTCCCGCCACGGCCGGTGCTGCGGAAACTGCAACCGGGACAGGGTAATTCCTTCCCGCATTGCGGCCCGCAGTTACGGCGAGGCGGTGAAAAAAGGAACCATCGGAGTAATCGACGAACAACAGGCGCTTTGAACGTAGTAACTTTTAACGACCGAATTAAGGAAATGACCAAGCAGCAGGGAAGGCATCCTTCCCTCTCTGCTCTGGACTCCATGGAGAAGATGTTTCCCAAGTGGGAGACATCCCCTCTGTTCATGTATGACGAGCCGGAATCCGAAGCGGAAACAACCGCCATCGTGAAGGGCTACACCAATGATGTCTTTGCAGCTTTTCCCTTCCCCGTCTTTCGGCTGGATGTCACTGTCGGTGACAAGGCCCGGCCGACAGATTGGGGGAAATACAAGGCCAAGGCTCTGGTGGCGTCGTATCCAGAAGGCGCGGCAGTTCTCGCCCGGATTGACCAGCTAATGCACACCGATATGACCTATCGGTTTTATGGCAAAGAGAAGGATACGGCGCTGCCACTTTACATGCTGGTTCACGGCATCCGGCAGAATCACCCCGGTTCCACCGACTTTGAATGCAACGCCAATATCCTGTGCGGATTCAAAGGCAAGTGGGAATCGGAGCCACCGGAATTTTTCCGAAGCTACATCAACGGGTTTCTCAAATCGCTGGCTGCCTTCAATCTGAGCGCCATGTCGCCCACCAACCACATCGTGGAAGTAACGCCCAACCAGCCCGGCCGAAGCGTGGAATGGATTAAGGCCCGGACTCATTTCACCCTTATTTCACACGGCCACCCGGCCAACAGCACCGGGGTAACTCATGGTGCGCGGGTTGCCAGTGACCCGGACGCCGAATTGACCCGGATGGCGCACAACCGCCGGGCGCATCCACGAACCTACCGACACAAGCGTTACATCTATGCCCGGGGTAAGACTCGTTGGGTGAAGGCGTGTTGGGTTGGCCCCAAGGAATGGAAGGATGAAGGGGGCCGACAGATTTACAAGATTTTGGAACCTGTAGAGGAAACCGCAACCGCCGCTTATGCCGCTGCTTAATTACACTACCAGCATCCCAGCTTTTCGCACCATCAGCGAAATGCAGCACAAGCTGGCCAAGGCCGGGGCAAGCCAAGTCATGCATGGCTACGACAGTTTTGGCCGTGTCACTCAAATCGCTTTCCGCATTCATACTAAGTTTGGAGATATTTCCTACCTGCTTCCGGCCAACATTGAAGCCGTGGAAGCGGTCTTGAAAAAGCAATTCCCGCGCAGAAAACCCGATCTTGGACAAGCCGAGCGAGTGGGCTGGCGCATCCTCAAAGACTGGCTGGAAGCGCAGCTTGCCCTGATTGAAACCGGGATGGTGACCATTGAACAGGTTTTCCTGCCGTATGCACAGAATGCCCAAGGCCAGACGCTCTATGAAGCCTTGCTCGAAAAGAAATTCACCGGCCTCGCGCTACCCGTCGAATGAGAATCACCAAAGACATGGTTGAAAGCTTTATCCGGTATCATCCCGGCTGCACTCAGCGCGACATTGCCCGGGCATTTCCGACCGGCAACAAGATTTACGGCTCCCACAAGTTTGTGGCCAGCCATATCCAGGAATTGCGGCTGGAAGGGAAGCTGCCGGATGTCCCGCGCTGCGAAACCTGCAAACGCGCCATGACCCGCGGCCGCAAGAATCTCAAGCTTTTCCTGATAGGCGAAGAACCAGCAGCCGATCAAACAACCCTGGGTTTTTGAGAAAAATTATTTTGAGACTGCACTACCCCCGATTTTTTATGGACACCAAATGGAGAGTTGACGAATACCGCTGCCTCAGGAGGAACGAAAAAATTTCCATGAATGGCAAGCCGGGCAATTACGACATCATCATTCAGCGTCGGCCGAGCTATTGTGACCGCGGCGACTGGATGATCTACGTGGACGGACACAACGACATCGACTCAAGCGACGGCTTTCCCCGATACTTTTTCGGCACCGAGGAAGATGTAAAACGCCAGATGGAAACGTGGCTGCAACGCCGCCATTGCTGGCGGGAACGCGAGCACATAATTTGATTTGCTTTTACGAATCAGCTTCGCATAATATCTTATGGAAAAAATACTAGAACAAAAAGATGGCGAGCAGGTCATGCGCCCACCGTCGGTGCTCCTGCCGTTAATTAAGGAACAGCTTCAGAAATTGAAGCAGACGGAGCAGGAAGCATTGGGCCTGATGTCCGACATGATGCAGCCCGTTCGCATCGAGATCGGCAAGCTTCTCGGA
>Ga0126377_10001647_pt1 | contig 14786 bp, 15 predicted proteins | sample PanSoiMetPlot_22_FD_92647 | JGI IMG/M metagenome (GOLD analysis project Ga0126377, IMG submission 92647) | Tropical forest soil microbial communities from Panama - MetaG Plot_22 | ecosystem: Environmental > Terrestrial > Soil > Tropical forest > Bulk soil | place: Panama | collected 2016-02-17
CGCGCGCGATTCTCGACGCTGACGCTCGGCGCGATCGGCGTCGTCTACGGCGACATCGGCACGAGCCCGCTGTATGCGATCAAGCAGACGTTCGGCGCGCAGGCCGTGCCGCCGACCGAAGAGAACGTGCTCGGCATCCTGTCGCTGATGTTCTGGTCGCTGATCCTCGTCGTGTCGGTCAAGTACGCGGGCTTCATCATGCGCGCCGACAACAAGGGCGAGGGCGGCATCATGGCGCTGACCGCGCTCGCGCAGCGCAGCGTGCGCTCGAGCCAGCGTGCGCGCTGGTGGATCATCGTGCTCGGCCTCTTCGGCGCGTCGCTGTTCTTCGGCGACGGCGTCATCACGCCGGCGATCTCGGTGCTCGGCGCGGTCGAGGGCCTCGAAGTCATCGAGCCGCGGCTCGAGCATTTCGTCGTGCCGATCGCGGCGATCATCGTGCTGCTCCTGTTTGCGTTCCAGAATCGCGGCACCGGCCGCGTCGGCGCGGTGTTCGCGCCGGTGATGTCGCTGTGGTTCCTCGTGCTGGCGACGCTCGGCGTCTGGCACATCGCGCAGCATCCCGGCGTGCTGCGTGCGGTCTCGCCGTACTACGCGATCGAATTCTTCGCGCATGAGCACTGGGTCGCGTTCTTCGCGCTCGGCACGGTCGTGCTCTGCATCACCGGCGCCGAGGCGCTGTACGCCGACATGGGCCACTTCGGCAAACGGCCGATCCGCATATCCTGGTTCGGCCTCGTGCTGCCGGCGCTGGTGCTGAACTATTTCGGGCAGGGCGCGCTGCTCATCAACACGCCCGCCGCCGCCGACAATCCGCTGTACATGATGGTGCCGCCGTCGCTGCTGATCCCGATGCTCGTGCTCGCGACGGCAGCGGCGGTGATCGCTTCGCAGGCGGTGATCTCGGGCGCGTTCTCGGTGACGCGCGAGGCGATCCAGCTTGGCTACCTGCCGCGCATGGAAGTGCGGCACACGTCGAAGGAGACGCGCGGGCAGATTTATCTCCCGTGGATCAACCGCATGCTGCTGGTGCTGACGCTCGCGGTCGTCGTCGGCTTCCGCTCGTCGGACAACCTCGGCGCGGCGTATGGCATCGCGGTCGTCGGCACGATGACGATCGATTCGATCCTCGTCATGATCGTGTTCCGCCGCATGTGGCACTGGAGCAAGCCGAAGGTCGCGCTGGTCGGCTCGATGTTCCTGTTCGTCGACGCCGCGTTCCTTTCGGCCAACGCGGACAAGGTCGAGCACGGCGGCTGGTTCCCGCTGGTGCTCGGCGCCGTGATCTTCACGCTGATGGCGACCTGGCGGCGCGGGCGCGATCTCGTCATGCGCGAGATCAAGCAGAGCGGCCTCGCGCTGGAGCCGTTCATCAGCTCGATCGCCGCGCATCCGCCGCTGCGCGTGCCCGGCACGGCGGTGTTCCTGACGGCGAACCTCGACGCCGTGCCGCACGCGCTGCTGCACAACCTGAAGCACAACAAGGTGCTGCACGAGCGCAACGTGCTGCTGACCGTCGAAGTGCTCGAGACGCCGACGGCCGAGCCCGACGAGCGCATCGCGGTGGAGGCGCTCGGCAACGAGTTCTACAAGCTGACGCTCCGTTTCGGCTTCGCCGAGGATCCCGACGTGCCTTCGGCCGTCGCCGCGATCGACGAGTGCGGCCTCCCGTTCGACCTCATGGACACGACGTTCTTCCTGAGCCGCGAAAGCATCGTCGCCACCGACCGGCCCGGCATGGCGCTCTGGCGCGACAAGATCTTCGTCTTCATGCAGCGCAACGCGACGCCGGCGACGGCGTTCTTCCAGATCCCGGGGAATCGGCTGGTGGAGCTCGGTACGCAGGTCGAGATCTAGGCCGTTGAACGCCCGTTCATTCGCCGTACGGATTCAGCGGCGCGTTAAACCCTCATAATTGAGCCCTCGCCACGGATCGCTCGCCCGCTCGTCCATGTCCGACCGCCTCATCGCAGCCGCCGCCAGCCCCGACGAAGCGCTCGTCGAGGCCTCGATCCGCCCGCAGCGGCTCCAGGACTATCTCGGCCAGCCGACCGTGCGCGAGCAGCTCGCGATCTCGATCGAGGCCGCGCGGCGCCGCAGCGAGGCGCTCGATCACGTGCTGATCTTCGGACCGCCGGGCCTCGGCAAGACGACGCTGTCGCACGTGATCGCGAACGAGCTCGGCGTCAACCTGCGCTCGACGTCGGGTCCGGTGCTGGAGCGCCCGGGCGATCTTGCGGCGCTGCTGACGAACCTGCAGCCGCGCGATGTCCTCTTCGTCGACGAGATCCATCGCCTGTCGCCGATCGTCGAGGAAGTGCTCTATCCCGCGCTCGAGGATTTCCAGATCGACATCATGATCGGCGAGGGGCCGGCGGCCCGTTCGATCAAGCTCGACCTCCCGCCGTTCACGCTGATCGGCGCGACGACGCGCGCCGGCCTGCTCACGGCGCCGCTCCGCGACCGCTTCGGCATCGTGCACCGGCTCGAGTTCTATTCGCCGCTGGAGCTTTCGGCGATCGTGCGCCGCTCGGCCAAGATCCTCGGCATCGCCTGCGACGCCGACGGCGCCGCCGAGATCGCGCGCCGCTCGCGCGGCACGCCGCGCATCGCGAACCGGCTGCTGCGCCGCGTGCGCGACTACGCCGAAGTCAAGGCGAACGGCGTGATCGGCGTCGACGTGGCCAACGCGGCGCTCGAAATGCTCAAGGTCGATCAGGAAGGCTTCGATGCGCTCGACCGGCGCCTGCTCGGCATGATCATCGAGAACTTCGATGGCGGCCCGGTCGGCGTCGAGTCGCTCGCGGCGGCGCTGTCGGAAGAGCGCGGCACGATCGAGGACGTGCTCGAGCCGTACCTGATCCAGCAGGGCTTCCTCGTGCGCACCGCGCGCGGGCGCATGGTGACGGCGAAGGCGTGGCGGCATTTCGGGCTTGCGCCGCCGAAGCGCCTCGCGACCGACGACCTCTTCGACGGCGGCGGACCGGGGGGCGCATCGTGACGACGTCCGGTTCGACGAGGTGGCGCCGATGACGTCGGAGCGCGTCAGTCGCGCGCTTTCCGGCTCCCGGCTCCCGGCTTCCGGCTCCCCGATCTTCGCCTTCCCCGTCCGAGTGTACTGGGAAGACACCGACGCCGGCGGCGTCGTCTACCACGCGCGCTACCTGCATTTCCTCGAACGCGCGCGCACGGAGTGGCTGCGCGCGGCCGGCATCGGCCAGCAGGAGCTGCGTGTAAATCCCGGCGTCGTCTTCGTCGTGCACGCCATGGAGCTTCGCTTCAACGCGCCGGCGCGGCTCGACGATCTCCTGACCGCGACGGTCGTGCCGACCGAGCGGCGCAGCGCGAGCTTCGTCGTCGCGCAGGAGCTCCGCCGCGAACCCGAGGCGCGCGCGCTGGTCGAAGCGGTTGCGCGCATCGCGTGTCTCGATGCGGCCGCTTTCCGTCCGCGCCCGATTCCCGACCATCTTCTCGACGTGATAGCGAAATCATGAACAACGAACTCAACGTCTTCGGCCTGATCCTCGGTGCGAGCATTCCGGTCAAGCTCGTGCTCGGCATCCTGATCGCCTTCTCGATCGCCTCGTGGTTCATCATCTTCCGCAAGAAGGCGCTGCTCGATCGCGCCAACGCGGGCGCCGACGAATTCGAGGAGCGCTTCTGGTCGGGCGCCGATCTCGCCGGCCTCTTCAAGGACCTGACCGGCGGCGGCGAGCGCATCGTCGGCAGCGCCGCGATCTTCGAAGCGGGCTTTCGCGAGTTCGCGCGCCTGCGCCAGCGCCGCGGCGTCGATTCGCGCGCGCTGCTCGAAGGCGCGCAGCGTGCCATGCGCGTCGCGTCCACGCGCGAGGTCGATCGTCTCGAGCAGAGCCTCGAGTTCCTCGCCAACGTCGGCTCGATCAGTCCGTACGTCGGCCTGTTCGGCACGGTGTGGGGCATCATGATCGCGTTCCAGGGTCTCGCGAACGTCAAGGAAGCGACGATCGCGATGGTCGCTCCCGGCATCTCCGAGGCGCTGATCGCGACCGCGATGGGCCTCTTCGCGGCGATCCCGGCGGTGTGGGCCTACAACCGCTACTCGACCAAGCTCGAGCGCATCAGCGTTCGCTACGACACGTTCGTCGAGGAGTTCTCCTCGATCCTCGCGCGCCAGGCGCACGTGGACGACGCGGCGTGATCATGCGTCCGATCCTCCCGCCGGCAACCTTCCACCCGTTCGCGCTGGGGTATCGAAGCGCGGGCGGCGCGCACGGCCGCGGTCTCGCGAAGTTCGCCCTTCGATACCTCAGGGCGAACGGTGAGCTGGAACCCCGCGAGACGCGCGCGCCCGTTGGAGTTTTCTGATGCAGACCCTCGGCAGACCTCGCAAGCGCCGCAAGCTCAAGGCCGAGATCAACGTCGTGCCGTACATCGACGTGATGCTCGTGCTGCTGATCATCTTCATGGTGACGGCGCCGCTGCTGAACCTCGGCGTCGACATCCAGCTGCCGCAATCCAAGGCGAAGTCGATCCAGAACGACAAGGAGCCGGCCGTCGTCAGCGTCGACCAGGACGGCAAGCTCTATCTCACGCTCGGCCCCGCCAAGCGCGAGCCGATCGAGCCGCAGGCGCTGGTCGCCAAGGTGTCGGCGTTCGTGCGCGAGAACCCGCAGCTGCAGGTGCTGGTCGCCGGCGACACGCGCGCGGACTACGGGCGCGTCTACGGCGCGATGGTGCTGCTGCAGCAGAGCGGCGTCGCCAAGGTCGGTCTCATGAGCCAGCCCGAACAGCAACAACAAGGCGCCCGCTGACGCGATGGAAAGCTTCGGCGACAAAGCGCGCGCCTTCGCCTTCGCGATCGGCGTCCACCTCGCCTGCATCTTCCTGATGCTGATCGGGCTCTGGTGGACCGTCGAGTCGCGGCCGGTCAGCGTGCCGGGGCCGGTGATTGAGGTCGACCTGATCGGCCCGACCGCGGCGCCGAAGACCGTCGCCGTGTCGAGCCCGAAGCTCACGACGCCCAAGCCCGTGCTGCCCAAGCCCGAGCCGCCCAAGCCGGAGCCGCCGAAGCCGGAGCCGCCCAAGCCGCCGCAGGACGCGGTGCCGCCGCCGACCGAGGTCCACGAGGACAAGGTCGAGCAGGAGCGCATCACCGCGCTCGCCGCCGAGAAGGCCGAGGAGGCCAAGCGCGAGCAGGAAGAGAAGCACCGCCGCGAGCAGGCGCTGCTCGAGGAGCAGCAGCGCAAGGACGAGGAGCGCAAGAAGCAGCTCGCCGATATCAGGAAGCAGCGCGAGGCGACGGAAAAGGCCCTGAAACTCGAGAAGGAGAAGCTGGCCCAGCTCGAGGACCGCCAGCGCGCCGACCGCGCGCAGGCCGAGAAGCAGCGCGTGCAGCAGATGGCCGAGCACGAGGCCGAGCAGGCGCAGTCCGGCGCCGGCGGCCAGGACGACGACCTCGCCGCACGCTATGCGGCTGCGATTCAGAGTGCCGTGACAAACAATTGGAACCGGCCGGACAGTGCGGCGCCGGGTTTGCGCTGCACGATCGTGATCACGCAGATCCCGGGCGGGGAGCTCATGAACGTCGCCGTGACCAATCCGTGCAACGCGGACCAGGTCACGCGCAACTCCATCGAGTCCGCCGTGCGCAAGGCCGCGCCGCTGCCGTACCAGGGTTACGAGAAGGTGTTCCAGCGCTCGATCCGATTCAACTTCAGATACGACGGATGAAAACAATGTCCCAGAACAGCCGCTCCCCGATCCGCGCGCTCGTCGCCTTCGCACTGGCGGGCGTCGCCGCGTTGCTCTCGCTCGCGCCGAGTCCCGCGCGCGCGCAGCAGCTCGGCATCGACATCGTCAACGGCAATCCCTCGGCGATCCCGATCACGGTGGTGCCGTTCGGCTTCGAGGGCGGCGGGCTGCCGCCCGAGACCGACGTCGGCGAGGTCGTGCGCGCCGATCTCGCGCGCTCGGGCCAGTTCCGCACGCTGCCGAAGAATGACATCGTCGAGTCGCCGACGCGCGAGGCCGACGTGAAGTTCGCGACCTGGCGGCTCCTCAAGCAGGACTACCTCGTCGTCGGACGCGCGACGGACTCCGGCGACGGCGCGGTGCGCGTCGAGTTCGAGCTGTTCGACGTCGGCAAGCAGTCGCGCCTCGCCGGGCTTGCGATCAGCGGGCAGCGCACGGCGCTGCGCGACGTCGCGCATCAGATCGCCGACATCATCTACGAAAAGATCCTCGGCGTGCGCGGCGCGTTCTGGACGCGCGTTGCCTACGTCACCGCGACCGGCACCGCGCCGAGCATCCAGTACGCGCTGATGGTCGCCGACTCCGACGGCTTCAATCCGCAGGTGATCGTGCGCTCGCGCGAGCCGCTCCTGTCGCCGGCGTGGTCGCCGGACGGCAAGCGCCTCGCCTACAACTCGTTCGAGAGCGGCAATTCCTCGATCTTCATCCAGGATCTTTCGACCGGATCGCGCCAGCAGGTGTCCTCGTCGAAGGGCATCAACGGCGCGCCGGCGTTCTCGCCGGACGGCGGACGCCTCGCGCTGACCTTGTCCAAGGGCGGCAATCCGGACGTCTACATCATGGATCTCGGCAGCCGTTCGTTGACGCAGATCACGAAACATTTCGCGATCGACACCGAGGCCGTCTGGGCGCCGGACGGCCAGAGCATCTACTTCACGTCGGATCGTGCCGGCAAGCCGCAGATCTATCAGGTCTCGCCGTCCGGCGGCGAGCCGACGCGCGTCACCTTCGACGGCCAGTACAACGCGCGCGCGAGCGTCGTCGATGCGAAAGGCATCAAGCTCGCAATGGTGCAGGGCAACGGAAACGTGTATCGTATTGCGGTTTTGGACCGCGCCACCAATCAGACGACGCTGGTGTCGCCGGGCAACCAGGATGAGTCGCCGAGCTTCGCACCGAACGGCAGCATGCTGCTGTATGCCACCAGCGAAGGCTCGCGCGGCGTGCTCTACGCGGTTTCCGCCGATGGCCGTGTCCGCCAGCGTCTCGTGCTGGCCGACGGCGACGTGCGCGAGCCGGCCTGGGGCCCGTTCCGCCAGCGTTAATCTGACTGTGAAATAACAGCGCTCCGAAAGGCTGAACAGAACGCGCTTACCCGATTTTCCAACCCTGCAGAGAATAGAAAGGGGCAACCCATGAAGAACGTCGCAAGAGTTGTTTTCGCCGCGTTGCTGGTCGCTGGAGTGGCGGCCTGCGCGAAGAAGAAGGTCAAGACCGAGGCGCCGGTCGAGGAAACGCCGCCGCCGACCAGCACCGAGCGCATGGAATCGACGGGCAAGTACACGCGCGACAGCCTGGACACGGATTCGTGCCTGCGCCAGCGCGTCGTCTACTTCGATCTCGACCGTACCGAGATCAAGCCGGAGTTCCAGGCCCAGATCGCCTGCCACGCGGCGTACCTGCGCCAGTTCCCCGAAGCGCGCGTGCGCCTCGAGGGCAACGCCGACGAGCGCGGCTCGCGCGAGTACAACCTCGGCCTCGGCGAGCGCCGCGGCAACGCGGTGCAGAGCGCCCTCTCGGCGGCCGGCGGCTCGTCCTCGCAGCTCAATGTCGTGAGCTACGGCGAAGAGCGTCCGGTGTGCCGTCAGCACGACGAGTCGTGCTGGTCGAAGAACCGTCGCGTCGAGATCATCTATACCGCCAAGTGAGGGCGGATCCGATGCGGCAAGCGCAGTACCTGCGCCAGGGTGTGCTCGCGGCGGCGGTCCTTGCGACCGCCGCCGTCGCGTCGCCCGCGACGGCGCAACGGCTTTCGCTGGCCGAGCGCGTCGAGCGTCTCGAGCAGCAGCAGGCGGGCGGCCAGGGCGGCAACGCGGTCGACCTCGTCAACCAGAATCAGGCGCTGCAGGCCGAAGTGCAGCAGCTGCAGGGCCAGGTCGAGGAGCTGAAGCATCAGCTCGACGAGGCCAAGCAGCGCAACAAGGATCAGTACATCGATCTCGATTCGCGGCTCGGCCGGCTCGAAGGCCACGCGCCGGGCGGCGCGCCGCCCGCGGGGCCGGCACCGAACGCACGCGACAACGCGCAGCCGCCGGACATCGAGCTCGGCGCCGGCGCATCGCCGCAGGCCGCGACGCACGACGTCCCCGAGCGCGCCCGCCAGAACGTCGGCGAGCTGCGCGAGGACGAGCGCGGCGATCTCAACGGGCAAAACACCGGCGCGGCCAACGGCGCCGGCGCACCGCCCGCGGATGCCGCCGGCGAGCAGCCGACGTACGATGCCGCCTTCGCGGCGTTGAAGGACGGCCGCTACGCGGAGGCCGCCCGCCGGTTCCAGGGGTTTCTCGACCAGTATCCGAACAGCGGCCTCGCCGGCAACGCGTATTACTGGCTCGGCGAGTCGTACTACGTGACGCAGAATTACAAGATCGCGCTGCAGTCGTTCCAGACGCTCCTGCAACGCTATCCTGACAGCCAGAAGGCGCCCGACGCGCTGCTCAAGGTCGGTTACAGCCAGTACGAGCTCAAGCAGTGGGATCAAGCCGAAGCCACGTTGAACCAGGTCGTAGCGACCTATCCGGACACGACCGTCGCGCGCCTCGCGCAGGGTCGCCTGCGCGCGCTGAAGACCGACCGCCGCTAGATCGCGACGGTGCCGGCGCGGGTTCGATCCTGCGCGCCGGCACCGATCAGCGCCTTCGCATCACCGAGATCTTCCATTCGCTGCAGGGCGAAGCGGACGCCGCCGGTTGGCCGACGGTGTTCGTGCGCCTGACCGGCTGCCCGCTGCGCTGCGTGTGGTGCGACACCGCGTACGCGTTCCATGGCGGCGCGTGGCAGGCGATTCCCGACATCCTCGACACGGTCGCGACGTTCGGCGCGCGCCACGTCTGCGTCACCGGCGGCGAGCCGCTCGCGCAGAAGCGCTGCATCGCGCTCCTCGCAGCGCTTTGCGACGCGGGCTACGAAGTGTCGCTCGAGACCTCGGGCGCGATCGACGTCGCGCCCATCGATCCGCGCGTGCGCAAGGTCGTCGATCTCAAGGCGCCGGGTTCGGGCGAGGAGTCGCGAAATCTCTGGTCGAATCTCCTGCACGTCGGCGCACGCGACCAGATCAAGATCGTCGTCGCCGACCGCGCCGACTACGAGTGGGCGCGCGATCGCGTCGCCGAGCACGACCTCGCCGCGCGCTGCCAGGTGCTGTTCTCGCCGGTCTACACCCGGCTCGCGCCGCGCGAGCTCGCGGAATGGATCCTCGCCGACCGGCTGCCGGTGCGCTTCCAGATGCAGCTCCACAAGCAGTTGTGGGGCGAGACGCCGGGCACATGAGCGCGACACCTCGTGCCGTCGTGCTCGTGTCCGGCGGCATGGATTCCGCCGTGACGCTCGCGCTCGCGCGCGAGCAGGGCTTCGCGTGCCATGCGCTCAGCGTCGACTACGGGCAGCGGCATGCATCGGAGCTCGCCGCGGCCGATCGCGTGACGACGATGCTCGGCGCGGTCGAGCACAAGACCGTCCACGTCGATCTTCGCAGCATCGGCGGCTCGGCGCTGACGGCCGACATCGACGTCCCGGCGGAGGGCGGTGCCGGCATTCCGGTCACCTACGTGCCGGCGCGCAATACGATCATGCTGTCGGTCGCGCTCGGCTGGGCCGAAGTGCTCGGCGCCGCCGACATCTTCTGCGGCGTCAACGCAGTCGACTATTCCGGCTATCCCGATTGCCGGCCCGAATTCGTCGAGGCGTTCGAGCGTCTTGCCAATCTCGCGACGAAGGCCGGCGTCGAAGGCACGAAGCTCAGCGTGCACGCGCCGCTGATCCGTCTTTCCAAGGCCGACATCGTGCGCGAAGGCATGCGCCTCGGCGTCGATTTCGCGGCGACGGTGTCGTGCTATCGCGCCGACGCCGGCGGACGCGCCTGCGGCGCGTGCGATGCGTGCCGCCTGCGCGCCGAGGGCTTCGCCGCCGCCGGCATCGCCGATCCGACGCGCTACCGCGGCTGAACGGATCGCTGCCGAGCCCGCTTGCGGTGCCATAGGCGGTACAGGAACCCGACGCGATACTCCCGTCGCGGAATCCGCGTATAGGAGTATACCAGTGGACAAGACATTGCGCTTCCTGTTGCTCGGCGCCGGCAGCCTGCTGGCTTTCTCGGCGGGTGCCGCCAATCTCGTCGGCAATCCCGACTTCGTCGGCATCGACGGCTGGTCGGTCATGGACGGCGACGGCAACGCGACGCTCGACACGACCGACGGTTCGCCGGCCGCGCCGTCGCTGCACGTCGTGACCGGCACGACCGTGAACACGTCGGTGCAGTCCGATTGCATCGCGGTCGACGATTCGAACAACGTCGATCTCTACTTCAACCTCAACGGCACGACGGGCTCGGCGTCCGTCCTGATCAACACCTACGGCGATGCCGCGTGCACGACCGGCCTCGCCGCGCTCGGCAGCGATTCGTTCCCGGCGACGAACTCGTGGATCACGTATTCGACGAGCGACGTCATGCTGCCGGACGGCACGCAGAGCGTGCGCATCGTGCTCGTGACTTCGCAGACGGCATCGGGCGGCCAGGGCGAGGCGAACTTCGATCACATCCTGTTCGGACCGACCGGCACCGTCATCGGCGCGGTCGACATCAATCAGGAGGGCCTCGGCGGCTCTTGGTACAACCCGGCGACGAGCGGGCAGGGCATGCAGTTCCAGTTCACGCCCGACGACTCGAATCCCGGCGAAGGCTCGCTGTTCGGCGCGTGGTACACCTACGACATCGCCGCCGGCACCGAGAGCTCGCAGCGCTGGTACTCCGTGCAGAGCGCGATCACCGGCGACGCGCAGAGCGTCGCGGTCACGATCTACCAGAACACCGGCGGCAACTTCGACGCGCCGCCCGACACCAGCGCCGTCGCCGTCGGCACCGGCACGCTGTCGTTCGATACCTGTACGACGGGTACGTTCTCGTACACGTTCAACGACGGGCGCGCCGGCACGATCCCGCTGCAGCGCCTGCTGCCGAACGTGAGCTGCGTCGAGAGCGGCACGCCGGCAAATCCGGTCAGCGACTTCGGCTTCTCGGGCGCGTGGTACGACACCGGCACCAGCGGCCAGGGCATGCTGGTCGAGGTCAACCCGAACGACGCCGAAGTCTTCATCGGCTGGTACACGTACGCGATGTCCGGCGAAGCGGCCGGCGCCGCGGGGCAGCGCTGGTTCAGCGCGCAGGCGCCGTACACGGTCGGCACGCGCGTCATGGACCTCACGGTGTACGCATCGACCGGCGGCATCTTCGATTCGTCGGGCGGCGTCACCACGACGCCCGTCGGCACCGCGACGCTGACTTTCGCCAGCTGCACGACCGGCACGCTCGACTACGCGTTCACGGCCGGCGAGCTCGATGGCCAGAGCGGCTCGATCCCGCTGACGCGCCTCGGCGCGACGCCCGCGAGCTGCAACTTCACCAACAACTGATCGACCTCCGGGGCGGCCGGGAGCGAATTCCCGGCCGCTTCGCGTGTCGCACGGCTGCCGCGGGCCCGCTACAATACGCGCCCCTCGAAGCGCCCTGCAGGAAGCGACCGTCGTGAGACGCCTCGCCCTCCGTGCACGCGCTTCGACGTTTCTACGGGCCGTTAGCTCAGCGGTAGAGCAGTGGACTTTTAATCCATTGGTCGATGGTTCGATCCCATCACGGCCCACCATGGAATCAGCCGTTGCTCGCGATCGGCCGAGCGACTCGATCACGCGAGCGACCTGCGCATCGCGATCCGTTGCTCGGGCCGCGGCAACCAGCGCCGCTGGATCTCGAGCTCGCGGGCCAGCTGGTGACCGCACGCGGTTTCGTGCACGGCGGCGTACCCGTTGCGCTCGTAGAACGGACGGTTCCACGGCAGATGTCCGTACGTCGTCAGCACGATCGAGCGCTCGTCGGCCGCTTTGGCCAGCACCGACACCGCGCCGAGGAGCCATGTGCCGATGCCGCGCCGTGTAGCCTCTGCGCGCACGGAGATCTGCTCGAGGTATGCCTCGCCGTCGAGACGACCGAGCATCGCGAAACCGACGGGGCCGCTCGCCCGGTCGACGGCGAGCAGCACGGTTCCCGCGGCGAGGCACGCCTCCCAGCGGCACCTCTCGTGAAGCACGAACGCGTGCCGAGGCGGAAAGTCCAGATCGAGCCCGGCCTCGCGGAACAGCGCCGCGGCGTCGTCATCGATGGCGCCCAACACGTCGATCTCGGCAGGATCTGCGCGTCGAATGAAGAAGTCGGGCCGCACGTCGAGCTCCACGTTCATCGGTGAAGACAGGACGGACCGCATGACGACGTGCTTCCTTGCAGCTGCGACTCAGAGTCCGAGCGCACTCAGCGAGGCATGATCGTCGGGTCGTGGCCCGAGCGGCCAATGGAATTTCCGTTCGCGCACCTCGATCGGCGCATCGTTGATGCTGGCGATGCGCCGGCGCATGAGGCCGCCCTCGTCGAACTCCCAGAGCTCGTTGCCGTAGCTGCGGAACCAGCGCCCGTCGGCGTCACGCCACTCGTACGCGAAGCGGACCGCGATGCGGTTCTCGCGACAGCCCCAGATCTCCTTGATCAGGCGGTAGTCGAGCTCGCGGGTCCACTTGCGCACGAGGAACGCGCGAATCGCCGCCCGGCCGCTCAGAAACTCGATGCGATTGCGCCACTGGCTGTCTTCCGTGTAGGCCAGCGCGACCCGTTCCGGATCGCGGCTGTTCCAGGCATCCTCGGCCATCCTGACCTTCAGCGTCGCGCTCTCGAGCGAGAACGGCGGCAACGGCGGGCGGCTCACGCTATGCCGCCTTCTGCGCCGAGACGACCGGGAAATCGATTTCGGTCCGTGCGAGCGTATTGACGTAGTTCGTCCACGTGTTGAGCGCGACGCATTGCACGATCTCGATGATCGCCGCGTCGGAATAGCCGGCGGCGCGCACGAGGCGAACGTCCTCCTCGTCGACGTGACCGCGCGTCTGGACGAGACGGCTCGCCAGGCGCACGGCGGCTGCCGCCTTCGCGTCGCCGGAACCGCCGCGGCGGTTCTGCAGCATCTCTGCGGCGTCGAGCTTCGCCACGTTCTGGCCGAGGTAGGTGTGCGCCGAAAGACAGTAGTCGCAGCCGTTGAGCTCGGCGACGACGAGCGCGATGCGCTCCTGGGTCGCCGCGGACAGCGCGCCCTTGCCGAGCGCGCCGAGCAGGCCGACATAGCCCTCGAGCGCTGCAGGACTGTTGGCGACCATGCGGAACACGTTCGGCGCGACGCCGAGCTGCTTCTTCACGGCCTCGAGCAACGGACGCGACGCGGCGGGAGCCGCATCGATCGTGGTGGGAACGGGTATGCGTGACATTGAGGTTCTCCTGATGGGGTTTGTTGCGACACTGAAAGTAGCGCCTTCCACCAGCAAGAACTAGCCACTAAAATAGAGAACCATTCTTCCGAATTTTGGAATATCAAAGTGGACCGCCTCGAATCGATGTCGGTGTTCGTCAGCGTCGCGTCGCTCGGCAGCTTCTCCGCCGCCAGCCGCGCATTGCGCATGCCGTTGCCGACGGTGAGCCGCAAGGTGTCCGAGATCGAGGCTCACCTCGATGCAAGGCTCCTGCTGCGATCGACGCGCAAGCTGACGCTGACCGATGCGGGGCGGTCGTATCTCGCGGACTGCAAGCGCATCCTCGAGGACATCGCCGATGCCGAGCGCGTTGCGTCGGGCGCCTACCATGCGCCGCAGGGCGAGCTCGTCGTCACGGCGCCGGTCGTGTTCGGACGCCTGCATCTCGTGCCGCTGTTGGCGCGCTTCCTCGAAGCGCAGCCCAAGGTGGACGTGAGGCTCGTGCTTGCCGACCGCACGCTCAGCCTCGTCGACGACGACATCGATGTTTCCCTGCGCATCGGTGTCGTTCCGGACGGACGGCTCGTCGCCGTGCGCATCGGCGACGTCCGCCACGTGGTCTGTGCGAGCCCGGAATACCTGCGCCGGCGCGGCGTGCCGAAATCGCCCGAACAGCTCCGCGCGCACGACTGCGTAACCTTCGCCGGGTGGCAAGGCACCGATGCCTGGTCATTCGGCAACGGCGTGCCGGTTCACGTGCGCTCGCGGCTCGAGGTCAACCATGCCGAGGCCGCGATCGACGCTGCGATCGCAGGCATCGGCTTCACGCGGGTCCTGTCCTATCAGGTCGCCGAGGCGGTGCGCGTCGGGCATCTCGCGCGGGTGCTGAAGCGATTCGAGCCTGCGCCGATTCCCGTCAGTCTCCTCTATCGCGCCGAAATGCGCGTGACCGCGAAGCTGCGTGCGTTCGTGGATTTCGCCGGCCCGTACCTGCGCGCGCGCCTGCGCGAGTAGGGATTCATGCAATACCGGAACGAGCGCCGTGAAGCGACGTGCATTTTTCGGTGCGGTCGAACAGGGTCTACTGCCGACGTTCGTCGACCCGTACCGAGGAGTCCCTCATGTTCACCTACCACTCCGCCCATACCGCGCCCACCGAATCCGCGCCCTTCGTGCAGGAATCGATCGCGGTCTTCGGCTTCTTTCCGAAGCTGCATCAGGTGATGGCCGAGGCGCCGGCGACCTATGAAGCGTACATGCGCTGCTTCAAGCTGTTCCAGGAAAAGACGACGCTGTCGCCGCTGGAGCAGCAGGTCGTGATGATGACGTCCAACTATGAGAACCGCTGCCACTACTGCACGGCGGGACATTCCGGGTTGATGCTGATGGCGGGCATGCCGGCCGCCATCGTCGAGGCCCTGCGCGAAGGCACGCCGCTTGCCGATCCGAAGCTCGAAGCACTGCGCACGTTCTCGCGCGCGCTGATCGATTCGCGC
>Ga0126377_10001648_pt1 | contig 14784 bp, 10 predicted proteins | sample PanSoiMetPlot_22_FD_92647 | JGI IMG/M metagenome (GOLD analysis project Ga0126377, IMG submission 92647) | Tropical forest soil microbial communities from Panama - MetaG Plot_22 | ecosystem: Environmental > Terrestrial > Soil > Tropical forest > Bulk soil | place: Panama | collected 2016-02-17
CAAGACTTCATGTCTGAGACGAAAACTCTCGCGTCCTACGTCGTTTCCAGTCGACTGGCTGACATTCCTGACGACGTCCGTCATGAAGCGAAACGGTCGATTCTGAACGTGCTCGGCTGCGCCATCGGCGGCAGCCCGCATCCTGCCGTCGATTTCGCGATTCGCGCGCTCGGTCCCTTCTCGGGGGAACGGACGGCCGCGGTGATCGGTCGACCAGAGCGTCTCGATCCGCTGCACGCATCGCTGATGAACGGCATCAGCTCGCACGTCGAGGACTACGACGACACCACGCCGAAGAACTACAGCCATACGAGCTCGCCGGTCTCGTCGGCGCTCTTCGCGTACGCGAGCGCGAATCCTGTTCGCGGGCGCGAGTTCCTCGAGGCGTTCATTCTCGGCTTCGAGGCCGCATCGCGCGTCGGCAACGTCGTCTATCCCGCCCACTACGACGTCGGCTGGCATATGACCGGTACGATCGGCGTGTTCGGCGCGGCTGCCGCGGTTGGCAGGCTGATCGGGCTCTCGGCGCAGGAGATGGTGTGGGCGCTCGGGCTCGCGGCGACGCAATCGGCGGGGCTGCGCGAGATGTTCGGATCGATGGGCAAGGCGTTCCACCCTGGACGTTCCGCACAGAACGGGTACTCGGCCGCCCTGCTGGCGCGCGCCGGGTTCACGTCGGGCGAGCGCGGCATCGAAAGTCCACGCGGCTTCGCACACGTGCTCGCGGCCTCACGGGATCTGTCGAAGATCACGACCCGGCTCGGCGTCGATTTCGATCTCCGCGAGAACACCTATAAGCCGTTTCCGTGTGGCATCGTGAATCATCCGACGATCGACGGCGCTATTCAGATTCACCACGAGCACCGTCCCGATCCCTCGTCCATCGTTGCCGTCAGGTTGCGTGTGGCGCCGCTCGTGCTCGATCTCTGCAACCAGCAGAACATCACGCGCGGGCTGCAGGGGAAGTTCTCGGTCTATCACGGTGCCGCAGTGGGGCTGGTGCGTGGGAAGGGCGGCCTGCGTGAGTACACGGATGAAGCGGTCAACGATCCGCACATCAAGCGCGTGCGTGAATCGGCCACCGCCGTCGGCGATCCTGCCATCACCGAGGATCAGTCGCACATCGAAGTCGAGTTGAAAGACGGCCGCCGCCTGACCAAGTTCGTCGAGCACTCGCTGGGCAACATTCACAAGCCGCTGACCGACACACAGCTCGAAGACAAATTCCGCGATCAGGCAGTGCTCGTGCTGCAAGCCGCCGATGTCGATGCGCTGATCGACATGTGCTGGAACATCGACACACTGGAGGATGTTGGCGATCTCGTGAACCTCGCCGTGCCGGCGAAGGCACGCGTGGCGCGGCCGTCGTTGACGTCATAACGTCGTCGTTACTGGGCAATGTAGGCCGGGCCCGCCTTCGTCAAGCTTCGGCGAGGCCCGGCGTCGATCATGTTGGAGGTGCCGGGTGTCACGCGCGCTTCTCCTCGCAATCGTGAGCACGTTCGTGGCGTGCGGACGCGGCTCGTGGCCGCAACCGCCCGCCGTCGACGCGGCTGCCTATCAGAAGGAATACGACGCCTGGCTCGGCGACCAGCAGCACGTCGGTGACATCCTCGCCATCGTCGGCATCTGGCCGCTCCCCGAAGGGGACACGCCGTTTGGATCCGACAAGACGCTCCCAGTCGTCCTGCCCGCGACCGCGGCACCCGATCGAGCGGGCGTGTTTCAGAGGAAGGGCAACGATGTCACGATCGTTCCCGCGCCGCGATCGACGGTCCATAACGCAGATGGAACAGCGATCGCTGCACCGGCGAAGATGACCGATGGCACGATGGTCGGCTCGGTGCTCCTCATCACCCAGGGGATGCCTGACGGCCGTGTGTTCATCACCGGGATCGATCAGGCACATCCCGCCCTGAAGCAACCGCCGATGGTTGAGGCATTCCCACCCGACCAGCGATGGCGTGTCGCCGCACGGTTCGATGCGTTCGAGAAACCCCGCCAGGTGACAGTTGCCGATGTTCGCGGGGGGAAAGTGGAGTTTACGGCCGCCGGTCAGCTCGTGTTCCGCCTCGCCGGTCGCGAGTGGCGGCTGACTGCATTCGTGCCCGGTGGGGATGAGCCCTTCTTCGTGATGTTCAAAGACCAGACGAACGGGGTATCCACCTATGGTGGCTACCGCATCCTCCAACCGGAGCGCGTCAAGAACGGCGAGTTCACGATTCTCGACTTCAACATGGCGATGAACCCGCCGTGTGCGTACTCGCCCTTCACGACGTGTCCGCTTCCGCCGCCGGAGAACAAGATCGACGTCGCCGTCGAAGCGGGCCTCAAGCGCCTGCCCTCGGTCCAGGGATTCACCGCCTCGTAGCCGAATGGCCGTCACTGAAGATCTCGTCGTCTTCGTCAGAGATGCGCTCGCGCGCGGGCAAACCCGCGCGCAGATCGTGGAAGTGCTTCGGAAGGCAGGGTGGACGAACGAGCAGACGCGAGCGGCCCTCGCCTCGTATGCCGACGTGGAGTTCCCGGTTCCCGTTCCGCGCGCGCGGCCCTATCTCTCGGCGCGCGAAGCGTTCATGTACCTCGTGCTCTTCGGCACCCTCTATATCAGCGTCTTCAGCCTGGGCAGTCTGCTCTTCGATTTGATCAATGTTGCCTTTCCCGACCCTGCTGACAGCACGAACTTCCCTGGGGGCTCCGAGTACGTGCGCGCGTCGATTCGATGGGCAGTGTCGGCGCTCATCGTTGCGTTTCCGGTCTTCGCGTACACCTCGTGGGTCACGAGCAAAGCGATACAGCTCGATCCAACCAAGCGTGCATCGAAGATTCGGCGATGGCTCACGTACTGGACGCTGTTCGTGGCGTCGGGTGCCCTGATCGGGGATGTCACGACCTTGGTCTACAACGTCCTGGGGGGCGAGGCGACGCTCCGCTTTCTGCTCAAGGTACTTGTCGTCGGGATCATTGCGGGCACGGCGTTCACGTACTACCTTCGCGATCTGCGCGCCGACGAAGTGGAAACGAGATGAAGGGCGGCGCCCTCCTGCTCGCAGCCGCGACGGTCGTCGTGGTCGCAGCGATCGTCGCAGGGATCGTCGTACTTGGTTCCCCCGCTCAGGAGCGCGCGCGGCGTCTCGATCAGAAGCGCATCTTCGATTTGCAGCAGGTGTCGAACGCGGTCGACTACTACCATCGGCAATACAAACGACTTCCCGCGTCACTCGACGAACTGGCTTCGCTTTCCAACGTCAGCGTCAGTGTCCGCGACCCGATCACTAGCCTGCCCTATGAGCTTCGCGTCGTAAGCGACACGGCGTATGAGCTGTGCGCCACGTTCGATCTCGACTCGAAGGGCGAACCGGGATACGGCGACGCATTCTGGGCCCACCGCGCCGGACGGCAGTGCTTCAGGAGGACGGTGCAATAGCGGTCGTGAGGAGTCGCAGTAGAATCGTGGCCTCTCGACGTGACCCTGCCAGCCATCTCGTCGGCTCCGGACATCGAGCGCCGCGTCTTCGCGAAGATCGGATGGCGGCTGATGCCGATCCTGATCCTCGCGTACATCTTCAACTACCTCGATCGCAACAACGTCGGATTCGCCGGCCTGACGATGAACCAGGCGATCGGGCTGAGTGCCACTGAGTTCGGCTTCGGCGCCGGCGTGTTCTTCGTCGGCTACTGCCTGCTCGAGATTCCGAGCAACATCGCGCTCTATCACGTCGGCGCGCGACGATGGCTGTCGCGGATCATGATCTCGTGGGGACTGATGTCGGCAGCGACGGCGCTGGCCACCGGTCCCAACAGCTTCTACGCGCTGCGTCTTCTGCTCGGCGCGGCCGAGGCCGGCTTTTTCCCCGGGGTCGCGTTCTACCTCGGCACGTGGTTTCCGGCGCGGTACCGCACCCGCATGATCGCGTGGTTCATGGTTGCGATCCCGGTGTCGTCGGTCATCGGCGGCCCGATCTCGGGATGGCTCCTCACGATGGATGGCACCCTGGGTATCGCCGGCTGGCAGTGGATGTTCATCCTCGAAGGGCTGCCGGTCGTGCTGATCGGAATCAGCTTGCTGTGGCTGCTCGCCGATCGCCCCGAGGACGTGGACTGGCTCAGCGATGACGAGCGTCGCATTGTCCGCGATCGACTTGCGGCGGAGCAGAGGCCGCGCGAGGTGCGCCACTTCGGCGCGGCGGTTCGCGATGTGCGCGTGCTGATCCTGGCGCTCGTGCAGTTCGGCTTTCTCGTCGGATCGTACGGCATCGGGATCTTCCTGCCGCTGATCCTGCGGGAAGGGAAGCTGACCGAGCTGCAGATCGGTTTCGTCAGCAGCGCATGTTATCTGGCGGCGGTGGTCGGCATGATCCTGTGGGCGGGGCATGTCGATCGTGGTGCAAGCAAAATCGTCAACCTCGCGGTCGCATGCGCGATGTCGGCCTGTGGCTTCCTCGGAGCGATTCTGTTCAGGAACGACTTCTGGATCTCGGTCGTATGGATGGCGGTCGCTGTGACTGGTGTCAACGGTGCGCGCGCGATCTTCTGGACCATCCCGCCGCGTTTCCTCACCGGCATGGCTGCCGCGGGCGGCCTTGCGTTCATCAACTCGATCGGCACGACTGGTGGATTCGTTGGACCGTACGTGATGGGATGGCTGACCGATGAAACGGGATCATTTTCGGCAGGTCTTCTGGCGATGAGCGGCTTTCTCGTGCTCGCCACGGCGCTCTCGTGGTCGCTGCGCCGTTTCGCGCCGGGTGAATGATGACCGCCCTTGCCAGTCAGGTTGCCGAATGGGTGATGCGCGTCACTTTCGACGATCTTCCAGACGATGTCGTCGACGCGACCAGGCGGCGGATCCTCGATGTGGTCGGCCTTGCGTACGCGGGTGCTGAAACGTCGTTCGGTCGTTCGACGACCGCCGCCGCCGTCGCGATGTCTCCACCCGGGCCCTGCCGGATCATCGGCTGCGACGACCGCGTCGGCATGACCGCGGCGGCGTTTGCGAATGCCGCGTTGCCGCAGGCCCTCGAGTTCGATGACACGCACAACGAATCGATCGTGCATATGAGCAGTCCGGCCGTCGCCGCATCGCTCGCGCTGTCAGAGACGCGGCTGGTATCGGGACGCGATCTGATACTCGCGATCGCGATCGCCAACGAGATTTCGTGTCGTGTCGGGAGCGTGGCGTCGGGACAGTTCCATCGGCGGGGCTTTCATCCGACCGGGCTCTTCGCGCCGTTCGGGATCGCGTATGCGGCCGGCAGGCTCCTCGGGCTCGATCGCGAACAGCTCGCGTATGCGGCCGGTACCTGCGGCAGCTTCGCCGCCGGGGTGCTCGAATGCTGGGTCGATGGGACCGACACCAAGTTTCTCCACTCGGGGTGGGCCGCGCAGAGCGGGATCGCGGCGGCGATGCTGGCGCGCGCAGGCGTGACCGGGCCGCCGATGATCTTCGAGGGCCGCTTTGGTCTGTTTGCGTCGCATCTTCAGGATCCCGCCGTTCCCAGGACGTTCGACCGCATCGTCGATCGACTCGGCGAGTATTGGGAGAGCCGCAACGCATCGTTCAAACCGTTCCCGACCGCGCATGTGCTCCACCCGTACGTCTCGGCGATTCTTCGCGTGCGCCATCGGCACGGCGTTACCCATGGGGACGTGGTGAGCATCGAGTGTCCCGTTGCCGAGTTCAACGTGTCGATCGTCTGCGAGCCGGTTACCGAGAAGACGGCACCGGCGTCGCGTGCGCACTGCCGTGTGTGCCTGCAGTACACGCTGGCCGAGGCACTCTACGCAGGGGAGTTGGGGAAGAACGCGTACGGTGACTCGATGCGGCTCAATCCGGACGTCCTCGCGCTGGCGCGCAAGGTCCGCTATCACGTCGATCCGTCGTACCCCGGCCCGGGACGTTTCAAGGGCGCGGTACGAGTGACGCTCACGGACGGTCGCGTGGTCGAAGAGATCGAAGAATACAACCGTGGGTCGGCTGAGAACCCGATGAGCGATGCAGAACTGCGCGCGAAGTTCGACGACAACTCAGGTGGCTGTCTCTCGCAGGCAGAGCGCGATGCACTGGCGCAGGCGATTGCGCAGACCGAGCGTCTGCCGGACGCCCGTGTCCTGATGGATCTCTCGAGCAGACTGAAGGGAGCGCGGACGTGAAGGCGTTGGTTGCTGTACAAAGGCGACGCACCGGATCTATCACGCACCCAACCAGGCGAGCTTCGTCGAACTGCCGCGCGTCGTGACGCCCTGAGGTCCAGCGAACAGACATGTGGCAGCCCGGCCCGCGTCAATGGTGGGTCCTCCTGATCGTCGCGTTGCTGATCGTGATCGTGTGGCCGCCGTCCGAGGATCGCAGCCTTGCCGTGAAGCTGGTCAACTGGGTCGTCGATCCGTTCGATCGTCTGCCGACGTTGCCAGGTCCGCTCGCGTTCGGACAGGGCGACGATCCAGTGGCTGTGGAAGCGCACGATCTGCAGACGCGGATGTACGACGAGCTGTACGCGAAAGGCGGATGGACGCGCATGCGCCTCGAGCTCAAAGTCGCGCGCGATCCGTTCAACCCGTCGACTGAACGCCAGCTGCTCATCGCACTTGGGGTCGTGACGGCGTTCGTGGTGTGGAGATCGACCGGGCGTCGTTAACGGATGCCTTCGAACGATTGCACCACTCGTTCATCGACACTCTCTCGGACGGCTCCAAATCCACTTGACTAAGCACGTCCCGCCAGTTCAGGCTTTCACCCGCGTGCGGTCGTCTAACAATGCACGGCCGCCTTCCAGCACGGCCTCGCTCTTCGAGGAGGAAGTCCGCGATGGATTGGTCAGGGCGTGCATGGTGGAGGGTCGCGGTCTTCTGCCTCTCAGGGATCGTCGGACTCCATGCCCAGGTCGTGGCCGGTCAATCGATCGCCATCACCGGCCGTGTCGTCGACGCGGTGTCGGGTGCCGCCGTCGCCGACGTGAAGGTAGCGATCGGCTCACGCACCATCGTCACCGACGCCGAGGGCCGCTTCCGGCTCGACGTGCCCGCCGGACGCTGGGAGATCGACGTCCAAGCTCGTGAGTATCTTCCCCGCACTATCGTCGTTGACGCCAGCTCGCAGAGCGTGATGCCGATCGAGATTCAGCTGGTTCCGAGACGGGGATTCGAGGCGCACGTCGAGGTCGCGGCGCCGGAGCCACCGCGGGAGGCGCCCGAAGGTCCAGCCTCGCTTCCCCTGCGTTCGAAGCAGGTGCTCTCGACCGCCGGCAGCCTCGACAACCCGTTCCGGACGCTGCAGACGCTGCCGGGTGTTGCCGGCACCGACGAATTCGGCAGCAAGTTGTCGGTCCGCGGCGGCGCGCCGGACCAGAACCTCACGCTCATGGACGGCGTGGAGATTCACAACCCGTATCGCCTGTTCGGCCTGACGAGCGCATTCAATCCGGAAACGGTCGAACGATTCGAGCTGCTGGCGGGAGGCTTCGGCGCCAAGTACGGCGACCGGTTGTCTTCCGTGATCCTCGTGGAGAACCGCGACGGGAACGCCAGCCGTCCCCTCGGCGGGTCGGCGTCGGCGAGCATCACCGATGCGAATATCATCGGCGAAGGATCGCTGCCAGGGCCGGGACGGGGGTCGTGGCTCGCGACCGCGCGCCGCACGTACTACGATCTCGTTGCGGAGCGGGTCGTCCATCAGGATCTGCCCTCGTTCAACGATCTGGAGATCAAGACTGCATGGCAGCTTCCTGGCAACCGCCGACTCTCGCTGCTCGGCCTGCGCAGCCGCGAGCTCACACGCATCACGCCCGGGACTGACACGGACGCCCGCGCGGACATCCAATCGCGCAACGATCTGCTCACCGCGACGCTGGCGTCCCCGGGGCGCCTCTCCTCCACCAGCATCATCGCCTGGTCCCGAAACACCGATCTCATCGACATCGCGGACGACGCGCAGACGTCGTCTTCGTCGGTGCCCGGCTCGGAACCCGATCAGTTCACGCGCCAGCTGTCGATCGACGATCTGTCAATACGCGAGGAGATCGGCCTTCCGCCACTCGGCGGCCATCGACTGGAGGCGGGAACGGAGTGGCATCGCCTGCAGACGCATGTCGGGTTCAGGACGTTCGACGATCGCGATCCGTTCGGGCTGTTCCGCGGAGGCGCCGTGTGGCTCGGAGGTGTGTTTCCCGAGCGCCTCGACCACTCGCGGAGTACCGCGCGCGGCGGCGCATGGATCGAGGATCGCGTGCAATTGTCGTCGGCGGCGACCCTCGTTCCCGGGCTGCGGTGGGATTGGAGCGGGCTGAACGGGCGCGCCTCGGTCTCGCCGCGGTTGAAAGGCGTGGTGGCGCTCAACGCGGCCACACGATTGACCGGGGCGGCGGGACTCTACACGCAGAGTCCAGGATACGAGAAGCTTCTGCAGGCCGATCACTTCACCGACTTGACCGCGGCCGGTCGCCTGAACCTGCGCCCCGAACGGGCGACCCACGCGGTCGGGGGCCTCGATCGCGACATCGCTCCCGGCATGCTCGGACGCGTCGAGGTGTACTACAAGCGCTTCACCGATCTCATCGTCGGCCGCCTCGAGACGGAGGACGAGCGACGGGCACGGCTCGCGCGGTACGATTTTCCGGCGTCATTGCAGCCGACGCTTCCCGTCGCCCCGATGATCACGAGCGTGCCTACGAACGACGGCCGCGGAAGGGCCTACGGGCTCGACGTGTTCCTCTCACGTGCGGACGGTCCGACACACCCGCGTCTTACGGGTTGGGTCTCGTACTCCCTCGGGAAGACGGAGCAGGATATTTATGGACGCCGCGTGCCCTTCAGTTACGACCGGCGCCATTCGATGAGCGTGGTGTGGAACTGGCGGGCGGACGATCGCTGGGAGTTGGCTGGCACGGCCCGCGTCGCATCGGGATTCCCGTGGACTCCGCCTGCAGGTGTACGCGTAGAGACCAGGGAGATCGACTCCAGGCTGGTGCCGGCGCTGTCGGGGCCCAATCGCGTCTCGCTCGAGGTTGCACCCGGCGGCGTCGCCGAGTTGAACTCCTCACGCATGCCGATGTTCGCGCGCGTCGATCTGCGGTTCACATATCGCCCGCGCGGCACGAGCGGACGATGGGAGCTGTACCTGGAGGTTCTGAACGCGCTGAATCACACCAACGCCTGGTTCATGGATGTGAACCTGGTGGACCGGACTTCGTTGTCATCGCCACTGAGCGAAGAGCCGGTCGGAGGGTTTCCCCGCCTGCCAACGTTCGGCCTGCGCTTCAGGTTCCGCTAGTGCCGCCGTGATGCCGACTGCGCCGGGGAGCGTATGTTCCGCAACTCACGTGACCAGCGTTCAATCTGGTTCCAACTGGCGAAAGTTGGGCTCAGCATTTCGAAAAGTCACTTCGCAACAACAGCTGACAGCCCAGATTTGCAATCGAACCGGCAAGGAGAGAGCGCCCGAACGGCCGTTGACGGATCCGCGAACGATCGGCGGAACAGCTCTGTCGACAGTCGCGCTGGAATCCTAACACCGCCGAACTACAAGACAGCTGACCCTTGCGCCAGCTCGAAACGCATCTTGACCCCCCGAACAGGTCCATGTGACCATTCACTCATCTCGATTGCCTAAATGACGCACGTGGAGAAACTGGACATACCGCAAGGCACGCTCGACTTGATGATCTTGACGATCCTTTCGCGCGAGCCGATGCACGGCTTCGGCATCTCGCAGCGACTCACCGTCCTCAGCCAGGATCAGTTCCGGGCCAATCCGGGATCGATGTTCCCGTCGCTGTACCGTCTGGAGCAGGACGGGAAGCTGAAGGCGGAATGGCGAGCCACTGAGAATAACCGGCGCGCCAAGTACTACCGTCTGACGGCCTCGGGGCGACGGCAGCTCGAACACCATCGAGAGCGCTGGAACAGGGTCTCGTTCGCGGTCACAAGTGTTTTGGAGGGCGCATGACTCTCCTGCATCGCCTCGCGTCCATCGTGCGCTGGATCGCCCGTCGGGACAGAGCCGAACACGATCTGCACGAGGAGTTGCAGGTTTTCATCGACATGGCGGCCGCCGACGAAGTCCGCGGCGGTGCAACAGCGGCCGAAGCCCGCCGTCGAGCTGCGATCGCGCTGGGAGGCCTGGAACCGGCCAAAGAACGCGTTCGAGGTGGTCGCCACGGCGCGTGGCTCGATGCGGCCGGACGAGACATCCGCTATGGATTGCGGCAGCTCCGACTCAGTCCGGCGTTCTCCGCTATCGCGATCGCGACGCTCGCGCTCAGCATCGGCGGGATTACCGCGATTTTCAGCGCCTTCGACACGATCCTGCTTCGCCCGCTCCCCTATGCCGACTCGGATCGTCTCGTGATGGTCTGGGACGACATGAGCAAGTCCGAAGGCGATTCGAGGTTCTTTTCAACCCCCGCTGAATGGACCGAGTGGCGCCGGCTCAACACGGTAATCACCGATCTCGCCTGCAGCCAATCGGGCACCGCCATTCTGTCGGGCGACGGGGAACCGGAAGAGGTCCGGGCGCGGAGGGTGACGTGGAACCTGTGGAGTGTGCTTGGTGTGCAGCCGGCGCTTGGACGCGTCTTCACCGAAGATGAGGACGACAAGGGCGCGCGCGTGGTGGTCATGAGCCACGGGCTGTGGCAGCGCCGCTTCGGCGGCGCCTCTGACATCGTCGGGCGCAAGATCTCTGTAAACGACGAGGCTTACGAAGTCGTCGGTGTCATGCCGCGAAGCTTCTACTTCATGCCCTCGCGCGACATCGACATGTGGATGCCGGCATCGTTTCCCCCCGGCTTGCGAGGCAATTTCACTTGGCACAGTGCCCAGATCGTGGCACGCCTCAAACCAGGAATAACGCTGGAACACGCGAGGCAGTCGATGTCCGCGCTGAGCTTGCGGGTGACGGCGAAGGACTTCCGTGGGCCACACGCGGTGACCATGATCCCTCTGCGGGAAGAGATGGCGGGCAAGACCGGGACGGCTTTGATCATCCTGTTGTGGGCGGCGGCGGCGTTGCTGTTGATTGGGTGTGTCAACTTGGCAAACCTGCTGTTGTCGCGAGGCGAAGGGCGCGGACGAGAGGTCGCGGTGCGCGCGGCTCTGGGCGCCGGACGTGGAAGACTGATCGCGCAGTTCCTGACAGAAAGCCTCGTCCTTGCCGGACTTGGCGCAGTTGCGGGGCTCGCGCTCGCTGTGCCCGCCATGCGGTTTCTTGAACGGCTCGTGCCCGAGGCGATGGGCGCAGCGCGTCTCACCCTCGACTGGCGTGTGCTTGCGTTCGCCACTGTCGCAACCGTTACTGCGGCATTGGCCTCCGGCCTTGCGCCTGCATGGCGTGGGGCCCGCATCAGTTCGCAGGACGGACTGCGCGATGGAGGCCGCGGCACGGCCGGCGCGCGCAGCCATTGGTTCCAACATTCGCTCATTGCTGTCGAGACGGCGCTCGCTGTCGCGTTGTTGACATGCGGTGGTTTGCTTCTGCAGACATTTCAACACCTGCGGAACATCGATCTGGGAATCCGCACCGAGAGGTTGCTGACCTTCGAGACGCCGCTGCTCCGTTACAAGGACTTCGACAGACGGGTAGCCTTCGTCAACGCGGAGCTGGAGAAGGTGCGCGCGATTCCGGGTGTGACAAACGCGGGGGCGATCTCGCAGATTCCGCTGACGATTACCGATAATTACCGGTTCTATCTTCGGGCCGGCCAACCACCAAACAGGTTCTCTGAACAGATCGCACTGACACGGGTGGTGAGTCACGGCTACTTTACGGCGATCGGCGCGCGGTTGCGAGAAGGCCGGTTCTTCGAAACCTCCGATCGACGATCCGAATCGCCCGCCGTCGTTGTCAACGAATCCTTCGCGAACCGCAACTATCCGGGGCGCTCGCCGCTCGGAAAGAGGCTCAAGTTCGAGCGCCTCAATGAGACAGGCTACTGGTACACGATCGTCGGAGTCGTGAAAGAGATCCGTGAGCGTGGCGTGGCTGAAGACACGAGACCCGCCATCTATCGGGTGCACGAGCAGGCAGACCAAGCCAATGATTCGCCGAGCGGCATCGTGGTCCGCACCGCCGTCGACCCCGCATCTATCATTTCCGCCGTCCGTCAGGCCATCTGGACGGTCGACGGGAATCAGCCGCTCGCCCGCATCAGAACGATGGAGGACATTGTTGATCGCCAACTGTCCACGCCGACGCAGAGCACTGGGCTCTTGGGCGCATTCGCTCTGTTGGCGCTGTCGTTGGCGTCCATTGGAATGTACGGTGTGCTCTCCTACGCGGTGATCCAGCGCACCAACGAGATCGGCGTGCGCATGGCGTTAGGGGCGACCTCGGGCGAGATACTGCTGTCGTTTGGCAGACGGGGCTTGGGGTTGACGCTCTGCGGTCTCGCCCTAGGCCTCGGCCTCTCGGTAATTGCGTCGCGCCTACTGACCGCGCTGCTCTACGGCTTTCACCCCGACTACATCGCGACAGTCGCCGCCGTATCGGTGATTCTGACGGCGGTCGCGACACTGGCCTGGTTCGTTCCGGCGCGGCGCGCCTCGCTCGTCGATCCAATCATTGCGTTGCGGCAGGAATAGGAGGAAATGCCGTCAAACGCGATCCCAACTATTGGCGGCGCTTCGGAGCATGTCGAGCTGACGCAGCCAGCCGAATAGTCGGTTCGAACTCGCGCAAATCTGGCTCACCAATGGGTCGACCCTGACGGCGATCTCGTTCTGATCTCCGGCTGCCGCATCCGTCAGCGGTACGCGACCACCCACGACGAATCCTGACTTGGGCCCGATCCCGACGACGCTGTCCGCTCGGTCACGGGATACTTGCCAACGGCAATCACCTTCAGATCTCCCGTTTCCCCCGTTCCCCCCGTTTTCCCTGTGTGATCCCGTTTCCCCCGTTTTCCCCGTTTCCTCCGTGTGAGCCTCCATCTCTCCGCACTCCCGGTTTCCATCGAAGCTGCTAAGATCCGCGCGCTATGCGTCGTACCGTTCACGCACTCACACTCGCCGGATACGCCGTTCTACTCGGGTGTCAACAGCCGGCCTCTCCCATTCCTGCCGCGGCGGCCGCTTCTGATCCACTTGCAGACGATGCACGGAATGTACGGCTTGTCGGCTACAACGACCTGCAAGGGAGAGAAGCACTCGTCGTCACGACGCTCTCGGATCCCGCGAACGGAAGCTGGGTCTACGTCGGCCACCACGAGAGCTACTGGGACGGGAAGCCGAAGCGCAATCCGATCACCGGCAAAGACGAGTGGAACGGCACGTCGATCCTCGATATCGCCGATCCGTCGAAACCGAAATACGTCTGGCACATCCCGAACGAGTCGAACAGGAATTCACGATCGGTGTCGGTCGTCTACGACTACAAGTTCGACGGGTCGGGTCACGACTACCTGATTCGCAACTCCGAGGCGTTGACCGAGGGCGAGACGGGGCAGGACCTCAAGTATCAGATTTTCGACATCACGACGCGCGACTCCGACCCGAGCAAGATTGCGCTCGTCGCCGAGATCACGGGCACGCCGCCGAATTCGTGCGGGCCCGGATGCGGCGGCGCGTTCAAGTACCGTGCGCACAAAGGCTGGTGGTCGCAGGACACGGGCTACTTCTATGCAGCTTCAGGCGAGCCAGGCTTCCGTAACGTCGTCATTCAGATCTTCGATCTGAAGAACCCGCGCGCGCCGAAGTTCGTCGGGCGGGCATGGCTGCCCAGTCAGAAGGACGGCGAGCCCGGCTACGAAGGTCAGTACGCGCACCATCCGATCGTCGACGAGGAACGCAAGCGGCTGTACGTCGGCTATCGCAACTCGGGATGGGCCGCGGAGTTCGACATCGCCGATCCGTCGAAGCCGAAGCTGGTGTGGTCGATCGACATGAACCCGCCGCATCGCGGGCCCCATACGGTTTCCCCGATCGTCTACGACACGGTCCCCAACTTCGGACCACAGGCCTTGCCACGCCGATACGCGTTCATCGTCGACGAAGCAGGCGGCGCCGCAGATATGGCGCCGTGCACCAACGGCGTCCGCGCGGGCACCTACATGCTCGACATCACCAACGAGACCAAACCGTTTCCTGTTTCGGTGTGGCAGGTGCCGGTGGGAAATTTCTGTACGAAAGGCGGCCGCTTCGGCCCGCATCAGTCGGCCGAAACAGTGAACGGCCGTCTCAACCGCTTCGCGAACAAGATCGCGTGGCTCGCCTATTTCAATGCCGGCATCCGCGTCGTCGACTTGTCGAATCCGTACAAGATCGAGGAGCTCGGCTACTACGTCCCGAAGACGAACGCGCGATCGCATCCGGTCGACAAGGGTCAGCCGGTCGCGATTCAGATCAATGACGTGGATATCGATGCGCGGGGATTGGTGTATGCGTCGGATCGGGTCGGGACGGGGCTCTTCATTCTGCAGTACGAGCCGCGCAAGTGAACGGAGGGGACGGAGGTGACGGATAAACAGGAGGAACGGAGGAACGGAGATCGGACGGAGATCGCCACACCGGTGGGCCTGCCAGTCGCCGGGAGGCGTTCGGAGGCCGACTGGCAGGCCCACCGGCGTGGCGCCTTCCGTTCGTCCTCCGTTTCTCCGTTGCTCCTGTTTATCCGCTTCCTCCGTCCCCTCCGTTTACTTGGTCGAAGTAGAAGCGGGTTTCCCCCCGCCCTTGATCGTGATCTTCTCGACCGTCCACGTCGAACAGTCACCCTTGTAGATCACCGTGTCCGACTCGCAGTGCAGCTGGTGGACGAGACACGTGGTCTGCCCGTGACCTTTGCCGACCTGGGCC
>Ga0126377_10001649_pt1 | contig 14784 bp, 8 predicted proteins | sample PanSoiMetPlot_22_FD_92647 | JGI IMG/M metagenome (GOLD analysis project Ga0126377, IMG submission 92647) | Tropical forest soil microbial communities from Panama - MetaG Plot_22 | ecosystem: Environmental > Terrestrial > Soil > Tropical forest > Bulk soil | place: Panama | collected 2016-02-17
AGGATCGGACACGCGAGCTTTATCCTCCACGTCACCGCCGAGAACGGGTGCAAACTTTCATGCACGCCCGACGAACCGTTCATTACCGATTCGGCGGATGCCACGGGCACACCGCTCTCCATCCTTAAGAGGCGCTTCGATGCAGGCGAGACGGTTATGGTCCTCACCAAGCCGCAGGACGAAGTAATGCGTACAAAGATCATTTCGATCACCAAAGAATTCGGCGATTTTACCGTGGGCCATCCATCCGTTGAAGGCGATCTTTTTATAGCGGGCGGTTTTCTTCTTCACAATCGAAAACCTATAGAAATGCTTGAGGGTGTTTAATGATCGAGATGCTGCCAAAAGAGCGCTGGCCGGAGCTTAAAAAGATATTTGAGAGGGAATTTCAATCGGCACTTCCGCACCAGGAGAGCGCGCAGATCATCGCCGAGATCGATGAAGAGACGGGCGAGATAAAAGGCTTCCTGGTGACGGAAGTGCTCATAAGGGTAGGACAAATTTATCAGCCCAGGAACAAAGGCCGGGCGCTGTTCAATTGGATGCTGGAGAGGATGCCGAAAGGCGCAGCGGTGATCGCGATAGCGAGCTCCAGACGCTTTCGTCCGTTGTGCGAAATGTTCGAAATGCACCCGGTCGAAGGAGAAGTTTGGCGAAGGGATTTTAATTGATGGACGCATATTGCACTATGTGATACCTTAGCAAGCGAACATGTTGACAATCTCGTAAGGTCATAGCTTAGGCAACAGTTCTAAGCCATCGCCGTTCTTGAGAGATCGCTTTTCCGATTCGAAGTGATCTCTTGGGGACGGCGTTTCTTTTTTTTCGGGAGAAACGGCAATGGGATCAGGTGGAAATAAGGTCATTGAAAACAAACCGCTCGACACTCAAACGAAAGCGGCGATCGAACAGACCAACACAGTTTCTCCGTGGGAGCAGTACGCAACCGATTATTTCAATAAGTACACCGCTTGGGAGAACGCCCCCGGACCAAAGGACATCACCACTGCGCCGGGGATGGAGTTTGCCAACCAGATCTACGGCCAGGCGAATCAGCAGGCCATGAAGGCCCGCATGGGCGATCCCTCACGAGCGTTTACCGCCAATCTTCCCGGTTTTAACAACCAGCTTCAACAGCAAAAGGAAATGCAGCTCGCCGAGGCCCGCGCGCAGGCGCTCAGCGATGCGTTTCAGCAGAACCGCCAATCGATCTACGGCATCGGGCAAAGCGGCTCGCAGGCCGAGACCGATCGCCTGAGCAACTACTCACGAAACTGGCAAGCCTATAACCAGGCGTATTATGGACGCCCGCGCGATGTGCCTCTGTGGGAGAAGTTGACCAGTTTTGCGATCGGCGGTTTAGGGGCAGCGGGCCAGGCAGCGAGCGGTCTGGGATCAATGGGCTACAAGCCGTTCGGCTAGAAAGGAGAAGTACAGCAATGGGATTTACAAAACCGATATCACTGACAGGCGGAGCGTGGAGCAATCTTCTGACGAGGATGCAGGCCGCAGGATACCAGGGCGGTGGCATCGTTTCATCTCTCGGTATCTTTAACGGCGATTCCGCGTTGCTCGTCTATCTCCATTTGACCGACAACGGCCTCACATCTCCATCGACGGGCACGGACGGCTGGCCCATCGGCGCCGGATCGGGCGGGAGCGGGGCAACATTTTTCTCGGACAGAGGCGCGAATATGTCATCGCTCGATCTCGGAACAACCTGGTTGTATGCGCCGACAACGGTGTCAGTAAAGGTAATGGCGGTTGGGAATTAGAAAAGCTTTACGCGAGACCAATCGGGTGTACCGCAGTGACGGCAGTAGCGTTTGACATCGAGATAACCGTTCCCGGCTTCTTCGCGACGTTCGGGACCCCAGGAATGATGAAACCAGCAGAGAGTTTTGGCAAAAAAACGGTTCCAGAAAAGGTTGTGCGGTTTGATGCCAGCGTAGATCTCTTTTCTTTCCATCAGGATGTCACGCGGCAAATCGTGATGATAGGTCATTGAGGAATTATAGCGTGAGTTTTGCGGTCGGACAACGAGTATTCGGACATCAAGGTGGCTTTATGGGAGCGGCGCTGGCCAGCGGTCCACCCGCCATCGCTCCCGTTGTCAGCACGGTCAAGCAATCCACCAACGGCACCAGCGTCACGAGCGACCCGATGGACACGACAGGGACCCACTTGATCGTTATCAGAAGTAGCGGGGCCACTACAGGCACTCCATACTTACCAACCGACTCCAAAGGAAACTTTTGGTCAACCTACGGTTATCTAGGGGGTGGAGGCCAGCCCTCAGTGTGGACGTTCTACTGCAAAGATCCCATCGTTGGCCCTGGTCATACCTTTACTGTCGCTACCACCAAGCCAACGATCGAAGTGGAAGCCTACAAGAACGCCGGAGACCTGGACGGCCAGACCGCTTTCTCAAGCGGCGGTGCCGCAGCGGCCACCAGACAGCCGGGAAGCTACACGCCGACCATTGATAACTGTTTGATCATTACCGCAATGGGAAAGAACGACACTGTGGCGGCGGTCGGTGTCGATTCGGGTTTTACGATGGTCAACAACGTGGCTGGCAATGCGAACAGCTACGGACAGGGCAGCGCCTATAAAACCCAGACCGCGAAACAAGCGGTAAACCCCACCTGGTCGATGTCGCCTAACGATGTTTCCTCAACCGTACAAACAGCTTTCAGGAACAGGGCGAACAGCGTTGCACCAGGAGCCGTTTTCGATTGGGATGCGCTCGATCTCAATTGGGCAGCGATCGACGGGCGGATCATCATCGACGGCAACGATATCAATAGCTGGAAGGACAAAAAAGCCCTGCGAAATATTCAGCAAGCAACGGCGGGTTTACGTCCGATCTATAAAGCTGCAATCACGCCCAAGGGAAAGGGAGTGGCCCGCTTTGACGGCGTGGATGACGGCATTACCAGCGGCGGGTTAACTCCGTGCGATGTTGCCCATATCTTTATGGTCATGGCCTATCGCCCGGCATCCCTGGGCGGTGGCAACCAGCTCTTTTTTTACGGGCGTGATGCCACTGTATCGGGCCTGGAACTTTATCTCTACATAAGCAGCGGAGTTCTCCGGGTGCAGACGAGTGCAGGCCAGGGAGCAGTGTTCGTCAATGGCGTTAGTACGACCGTAATACCAACAAACGGCGTTTTTGCGGTCATCGAAGGCATACCGCTCGCCCCCTTCACGCACTTGGACACGGCGGGCATGTCAGCAGGTGCCCTGTCGGTTTCGCCGATCGATGTTTGCCGGGTTGTCGGATATTCCACGGTACAGACGGGAGCGGATCTGGCGCAGACGCGAGCAGCCTTGACAAGTTTGTATTGAGCTAACGACGCGAGGGAGGAATTTTAGGACCGTGCTTTGATTCGAAGTGGATCTCAGGATATTCGGGCAGGAACCGATCGAGTATTTTTTGCAGCCATCGCCAAAGACGTTTCATAAAGATGACTGTACACCTTAATCAGGTCTATTTTCAATGCCAGCAGGAACACTAGCAGGTTATCAATACAGGGCTAACGGCGGACAGCCAGTGACCGTTGGCAACGTCAACGATGCACATATCGACGGCTTGCCGCTGGGCGTCGATGCGGCCTTTGATGTCCGCTCCTTCGACGATCGCGGACAGCTCTCGCGCTGGTCATCGCCCCTTGCTCATTGCGTACCGAGCGACACATATCCCTCAGACGTACCTACTGGCGTAGGCGGAGTGGCCCAAAGCACCAGCCAGATATTGTTCAGCTGGAATGCAGCTGTCGATGCCGTTGGGTACGAGTACAAGATTGATGGCGGGAGCGTGATCGATAACGGCAATGTCCTGACCGCTCTGGCGAGCGGAGCCTGGGCGTCCGCCACTCCGCATACGATCGAGGTTAGATCTTACGACCGGGCGAGCAACCGTTCTGCCTTTTCTCCACCCGCCACCGTCTATACGCTGGCCATCCTTACGCCGGGAGCGGTACACGATTTCGCAGCCGACGATCTGGCGCTCGCGAACGGCGCTGGAGTGGCGACTTGGGTGGACCGCATGGCCCACGGGAATTTTACGCAGCCGAACCCCGCTAACCAGCAAACTTTTGTCACCAACGCAACGCCCCAAGGTAAGGCCGCCATACGCGGGAGCATCGCCTCGAAATTCATGCAGGCCAACAGTACACAGGTCATCAAGCATATTTTCGTGATCGCCGCTTATACGAGCGTTGCCGCAGCAGCCAATGACATTTTGCTCTTGACCCACGGTTCCATAAATGAGGATGGCTGGGGAACAGCGGCAGGGAATATTTGGAGCCCCAACCCGCCGAGCGTTCATCGGCGCAACGGCGTCACGACCAACGCGATCTATCCGAACGGTGTATTTGCCCTTTACGAACGCGTACAAAACACGTCCCGCACGGATCTTCTATACATGTATCTCTGTGCCTACGCGAACTTGTTTCCCGGACCTTTTGATGTTTCGAGATTGATGATCTATCCGACCGAACTCACGGGTGCGGATCTTACGAACACACAGCTCGCGCTGATGCAGCAGTATTTATAAAGCTTATGCCGACGACACCGACAATACCCGAAGACGTGATGGCGACACCGGAACCGACCGGAACGGTGCATCTAACGTGGTCGCCCTCGCTTATGGGAGAGGTTTCGCAGGTCGATATCGGCGCCGCCGATTTTATCGAGTATCACGATGATGAGCGGATACCGACGAGCGCCAGGCTCTCGGCCAGCAAGGACTTTAAGGCGAAGGACGGGACGTTCATCGAATCGGGCGACCCCTATGTGTCGGACAGGTTCTATCAGAATTTCGGCGTGACGATGAACGGCAGCCGGGTACAGGTGAACGCGGGACAAGCCTATTCGACCACCGATTCCGACCAGCCAGACGTTGTATATTCGCTCGATCTCTATGACCAGGACGGCACGTTCATCTGCAATCTGCTTCACGGTTTGCGCATCCCGCCCGATAAGAATCCGACCACCTGGCAGGAGATCACCGCCTACTCAAAAGGCAAACCTCTCAGGAACCCGCCGACCTATCTCGATTCGAACGCCATCATGGAACTCATCGACGGCCTGGTCGATGTGACCCAAAAGGCGAGCAGCGTGCAGCTGGGCGTTACGAAATTGGATGTCGACCCGGACATAGCACCGAGTCCCATCGCGGTCGGCATCAACTCGCCGCTTTTAACCGCCTCCGCAGGCTTAGGAGTGGCAGGCAGAGTGGAGCTGGATATCGCACCAGTCGATCCCGACCACCCGATCGCCGTAGGAAAGAATTCGAAAGCCCTTGAGGGCCTGCGACCCTTTTTGTCCGCCGACTATGCCAACGATCTGGCCGCAGCCGTAGCCGCGATCGGTTCGACCCCGACGACGCTTTGGATCACTTCGCCTTGCAGCGTGAACGCGGACCTTGATGTCCCGACAACCATCGCTCTTGCTTTTTCGGGAACGGGCAAGATCACCATTGCGGCAGGCAAACGCCTTATTGTGCGCACGATGATCGACCCCGGAAGCTATCAGATCTTTGTGCTCACCGACGCAAATTCGCATGTGCTATTTGCCCGCAACACGACCCAGGAGATCAACATTGCCTGGTTTACCGCCAGCAACGAGGGCGGGGACGCCACGCGGGCCATCAATGAGGCTTTGTATTCCACCAGCTTTGGCCAGGACGGCGGTGTGATCTATATCCCGCCGACCGTAACGCCGTGGACAACAACGGGCGGACACATGGTACCGTTCGGCACGACGATCCGGGGGAGAATGGGAGACCCCTACAACTCAAAGATCCAGATGGCCGCAGCCAATACGTTCATGTTCAAGGTGCAGGACTATTTCGTCGACCATACGCGGTTCGAATATCTTTCCCTTTCAAGCACCGGACAGGCCAACAATATCGGTATTGCTTTTGAAAGCCACTCGTCAGGCGGGCCTACCGACAGCGTTATATCCCAGGTCACATTCGTCGATTTCAATCGTTCGATATCGGGCATCGGCGGTGCGAGCTGGATCAACATCATCGAGATCGACAGGTGCCGTTTCTTCGGAGCCGTCGACTGCGATATCTATTGGGACGAATCGAACGGCATGGTCACTGTCAGCAACTGCCAGTTCAACCCCAATGCCGGAAATTTTGCGGTCGAGATCTGGCATTGCGGGTTAATGAAGTTCAGGGAGAACGAGGTAAATGGTTCGGGGACGGGCAGCGGTTTTGTACATATCTTCGGATACTTTGTGAACATCACTTTCGAAGGCAACGAGGACGAAGGCCCCGAATTTTTCCTGGTCGATGAGGCGATCACCGGAAGCGTGAGGGGGGTTGTCAATTTTACCAACGGCTTTGTTGCCAGCCGAATGGTTCTCAACGGCGATTCGACGTATGTATCGCGCGGCATGACCTATTATTTTCATCATCCGTTCGAAGATAAAAACACACCGAACGCAAACCCCAGTTCGCATGTTTTCTCTCGCAGCGATACTTGCTTAGGCCACGATCGGAGCGGCGGGGCAGACATCATCCCGGCACCGATGGCGAACTTTACGCACGGTTGCCTGATGAGCTGCGAGGACCGCATGGGCAACAGCATCGAGCGCACCATTCTTTCCAACGACCAGTGGATCATCGAGCGACCCCCGCAGGATACATACCGAGATCCGAACAAGGCCCTCCATCTTGTCGGCTCCACTCGCCCCGATCGCGACCTGGTTGCCTGGGGAAGCCTGGGTAGCGATCCCGAAGGCGACATAAGCGGATATAAGAATCGCATGAATGGGGTTACCGGACGCCTCGAATGGCGGTACACGCACGTCCTGGGCGGAACGTGGAACAACTACGGCGGTTTTGTGTTCAACAATTTCCCGTTCGTCTATGTCCCGCAGCGGCCCGCGCAGATCGTTGCCAATATGGACAACTACAACCCCGGCGCGACCAACAAGAAAATACTTATCAACAGCGATGCCGCGCGCGATATCACCGGATTGACCTTTACATCAGACCCGACCGATGGCCAGGAGCACGAGATCATCAATATCGGAAATTTCGCCATCACGCTCAAGCATCAAAGTTCTTCCAGCCTGAGCAATTATCGTTTTATAAATTCCACGGGTGCAGATATTGTGCTCAACCCCGACCAAGGCGCCTATCTTAGCTATGACGGGACCAGATTGCGCTGGCGAGTGTTCAAGAGAAGCTGATGCAGAACATACCTTTTATCGAAGATCTTATTCAAAAGTTCGGCGTGGGCAACGCGGTCGTGAACGGCAATGCAAATGCGTCCGCGTTACCAGCGATCGGGACGCCCGCGCCGACATACAATTTACCGCCCATCATTCCCGAAGATACGACGCCTGTATCGGCTCCCGTGAGACCGATAAGCACTGACATGGGCACGGGCCTGGGAACGGTGCCAATGCCCGATACGACCGACACCGAAATACCGCCCGGACCCGCACGCTTTGGCGTTGCCACGGCACCTGATTTTAACCGGAACAGCATTCCCGATATCGCCCCGCCGACCAGACGCTCATACGATTATTTTGGCGGGCAACCGTCACAGCCCATCAATCCCGCGATCGCGTCTGCGCGGCCCATCAACGCGCCCGACCGCCCGTCAGTCGGTTATTTCGAAAACCTGCCTCCACTGGTCTCGACCTCCGGTTTGCAATACGGCGTCAAGCCCGTCATCCCCGGCGCGGATACGACAACGACACCAGCAACGACGACCGGAAAAGCCGCGCCCCTGCCGGAGCTTACCGACATGCAGCAGCTGCGCGAAGCGATGGACCCGCGAGCGTTCGACAAAGGAACCTTTGAAGACGATCAAGGAAACCGAAAACGTTTCAGCAGCCAGGAAGCTGCCGACAAGGCAGGCTTTCATACACAGATCCAGGCGCCGGGATCGAAGGTCAATAAGAAGTGGTCGATCTGGGAAAAGATCGGTTCAGCTCTCGCAGGCTGGGCCCAGGGTGGACTCTTAGGCGGGATCGCCGCAGGCACCGACCGAAATTATTTCCAACAGCTTAAGAACCAGCGGCAGACCGGAAGACTTCTTCCCGCGATCCAGACACGCCAAGCGCTTGAGCAGCAAGCCGCCGAAACAGCGCTCAAACGCCAGGAGCCAGGGCTTCGCCAGCAGCAGATCGATGCTCAGGTCCTGGGCCACAAGGTGACATTCGCCGACGCGGTTATGAAAGGTCGGCAGGCGCAACAAAAATGGACGCCGCGTGTCGATCCCAATACAGGACTGACATTCATGCAGTTCGATGATGCCAGCATACCGGAAAGACCGTATGTTGGAGCGGACGGCAGGCAGGTCAGAACGGGCGTTCCGATCACCCAGGGTGGCCGCACTGTTTATGTTTCGCCGGATCGCTATTCGCAAGAAACAGGCCAGCAAGAGAGAGCGAACGTCCAAGCGATCAACACAGCCGCCAAGGATGCAGCCGACAAGCAATTCGAGGCTGACAAGGAAAACCTTTCCAGGATCGACACCTACAACAAAGCGGTGCAGACCCAATTGGGCGAGCTCGCCAAGCAGGGCGGGATCAGCGCGGGCGAACTGCAAAACTTGCAGGCCATCGGCGGACGCGTGCAGACCATCAGGGACGAGATCAATTCCCGCCAGGGCCCGATCGAGGGAGACAACACTGCGCAAGTGACCGAACGGGAATATCGATCGAAGCTTTGGACTCGCCTTGACGCTGCCCAGAAGGAATACGATGCGGCCCTGGCTAAGAGCACAGCGGCAAAATCGATCGCTGACTATCTCCAGAATAACAACATCCCGAAACCGGGAACGCTTACCTACAACCGCTACACGCCGCAGCTGTTGGGGCAGAAGATTGCCAGGGCTTCGGACCTTCCAGCTTTCGCCAAGAAAAACGGTATGACGGTCGAGCAGGCAAAAGCATGGTTCGCGAATAATGGTTACACGCTGCAATAAATGCCGGACAACGATCTATATCAACAGTTTCTTGCGACACGATCCCGCCTACCCGATATCACTTCGCAAAAGAACGCGATCGAAACAGGCGCCCGTAAGCTGGGCATCGATCCCGTTGACTACGCGACCGCCATGTCATACGAGACGGGCGGAACAATGGACCCCTACCAGTTTGGTCCTCATACCAAATGGGGACGCCATCGCGGAACGATCCAATATGGCGAGCCCCAAGCGCGACAATACGGTGTCACCCCCAACCAATCATTTGAAGATCAGGTGACGAACTCCAACGTTCGCTATCTCTACGATCGCGGTGTCCGCCCCGGCATGGGATACTCGCAAATTTATGCAGCGATCAACGGCGGGAATGTCAACAAAAATCTGGATACGCCCGATGTCGGTACGCCGCGAACGATACGCACCAACATCGCAAAAGCCAATGCAGTCGATCGGCCAAAGGTGATCAAGAAATATGGCTTCAACCAAGGCGATCTCTATCAGCAATTCCAACAGGGAAACCAGAACCAGGGCCCGGATCTTTACCAGCAATACCTGGCAGGCCAGCAAGCCCAACTTCCCCAGATCGGCGGGCCCTCACCGCAAGCTCCCATCATCGCACCGCAACAGCAGACGCGTCCCGCACCGCAGGATGTCGGCAGTGCCCTGATGAGTCTGAGCGGTAAGGATTTTAACGACTATCTTGATTACATTATCCAGGGCGGACAATTGCCCGGACCACAGGCGCCGCAACAGGCAGTGCAGCCGCAGCCGGAAGAGGCGCCGATCGAGGAACCGACTCCCGCACCGGAGACGACCGCAGCCCCAGCCAAGCAGCCAGCGGCCATCGCAACGCGAGTTAAAGGTCCGAAAGGTGGAGCGGTGACACAAGTTCAGGTTGCACCGCAGCAGCAGATACCACAAGGCGAGCAAGATCTATCACCCGGCGTTGAGAACCTGGAAGATTTTAAGCGTACGGTCTCGTTCAGAGACAAACCGCCCGATGTCGACAAGAAAGAATGGTTCATACAGAACGTTATCCCGCAGACCGTCAGTTACATTCCCGGAGTGTCGGCAGCCGATGTGGAAACCTATTTGCGCAACGCGGATTTTGAAAGCACGCCCGGCGTAGAAGCAAGAAAGAAAGGCGAGACACCTATTCCGCTTTCTCAATCGAAGGACAATTTCACCTGGCACATCACGCCGGATGTCGTTCGCGACATCGAGGACATTCACGCCTATCGCATCGTGCAAACCGGAACCGCATTGCAGCACCGCCTGATCGCGGGCGACGATCCCAAGGAGGTGGCACAAAAGGCGAAGGACGCCGGGCTGAGCGAATCGGAGATCCAGGACATCACCACCAATCCCAATTTCGTGAGCGACACGAACGCCCAGCGCGCCGCCTACCAGCAGTTTTACGATCGCGACCTGGCCACCACTCAGGACCCGTTCGCGGCCAGGCTTTCCACCGAGCAGCGCATGGGCTGGCGCGATGACGCCGATAAAGAGATCAAAGCGTATCAGGATTGGGCTCACAGCGCGGGCTATAACAACGTTGCTTATAACCGCGACCACTCCGAAGAGCTGGCCCGCGAGATCAAGGGAATCCAGGATCAGTTCGGCAGCTTCCAGAATCTCCAAAAAGAAGAAGCCCGGATCGAGCAGGAGTACAAAGACAAACCCTTTCTCAAACTTGCAAGCAAAGTGCCGATGCTTTTCGGCAACGCCACTCTCAATCGTGACGCCGCCATTAACCAGATGTACGCAAGCCGTAGCAGGCTGAGCGATCGGGAACTTGCCAACGCCAAGCAATTTGGAGAAGGTTTGCAGAGCACGATGGACAAGCTGGGCTTCTATCCGCAAATGCAGGCGGGTACCGCGCTTGGTTTGGGAAGCGATGTGCTCAACCTGGGAGCTGGCGTCATCCGTACAGCCGCACCCATATTCGATTGGGCGACGGGCGGGCAGGCATCCGATTGGCTCGACCGTGCTGCGCAGCAAACATCGATGGTCGGCGAGGTGGCCGCAGAAAAAACGCGACAACCTGGAGAGACAGACGAACAATATAAGACCCGGCAGGAACAGCTTGGCTACAAGCATTTTGCTTTCGAGAGCGGGATCGGCGCTGGCCAGATGCCCGGCATCATCGGCACGACAATCCTTTCGGGTGGGAACCCTGTTGCCGGGTTTGCTCTACACTCTTTTCTAACCAGCTCCGGGAAACCGCTTTCCGAACGCACAACGGGAGTGATCAAGGATGCCGCCCTGGGCGCCGTCTTCGAAGGCGGAGCGCTGGTTGAAGGTTTAGGAGGGAAGGCGCTAAAGAACCTGATGGAAAGAGCAGGCATGGACGTTGCCGAAAATTCTATCTTTCAGGCAGGCATGAAACCCGCCCAGATCATTTCCTCACTATTCGAAAAAGGAAAGCGTGTCGGTTTTGTGGGAGCCGCAGGCGCCGGACAGTCGCTTGCCGAGGGCGGTGATATGTCAGACGCCGCCAAGAGTTTCATCATGATGGGACTCACGGACCTGGGCATGAGCGCGTTCGGGCACAAGCCAACCGAAGCGGAACTCCATAAGCTCGACACTAAGATCTTGCGCGTTCCCGATAACGAAGGGAAGCCCCGTGACATCCTGATAACCAAATCGGAAACCGGAAAGGGCGTTGATGTCACCGATATTACGGGCTTGGTACCCGAAGGCGTGCAGCAAGCAATCGTTGCACCGAGGCCGCAGGAGACGCTGAAACCGATCGACACCGGAGTAACCGCACCGGAGAAAACGTTTTACGACCCGCTGGGAATTGTCGATCGCTATCAGGCAAAGCCGACGCCTGAGACCGCAGGAGAAGAGCCAACGCCGACCACTGAAAAGAAAACTATCGGCCAGCGCATCAAGGACATTTTTTCTACCAGGCCAGCCGAAGAGGAAGCCGCTGCACCGACCACCGAAGAAGCACCAGCGCGCGAACCGGCTGCACCCGGCAGCTTCCGCGCCCAGATCGAAGCAAAGGCCGAGACCGCAAGACAGACTCGTATTGCCGAGATCAACAAACGGATCGAAGGAATGCGAAACGCAGATGGCGAGATCCCGGCAAAGAACCAAAAGGAATTTGCCGAGCTGCAAACAGAACTCGCAGACCTGAAAGAAAAATCACGCAAAGCCGCGCCGCCAGCGAAAGGTGAGACCGATCAGACCGTGCCATCAACCGAACAGTGGCACCCCATACCGGGTACGCCGGAACGAAGAGCGGTCAGCCTGGCCAATCAAGACAAGGGCCCTCACGTTAACGTCATAAATGCCCTTAAAGATAAACCGAACGGCTTGACGTTTAATGAGCTGAGAAAGCGATCGGGTACTAATGACGGATCGCTGCGAAAAGTGATCGATCAGATATTAAAACCCGCCAGGATGATCGAGATTTCCGATTCAGACCGTATCCGTTTGACCGAAGAACATCGCGGCCAGGGGTTGCTCGAATCGATAAAGAATTACGGCAAGAAGCCCGCCGCCGAATACGAAGGAAAGACGTTCAAACATCCGCAGCTGGGCATGTTAAAGCTGACTGGAGAAGTGTCCCCGGAAGGCGACCTGATGGCCCGCGAGATGCAGGGGGAAAAGCTTGGCCGTGAGCGCCAGATCCGCAAAGACCAGGTTGATAAATTCCTGGAGGCCGAGCCCGCCCGGCTGGAGGCAGAACAGAAGACAATAGCTGAACAGGAAGCCAGACGAGCAGCGGAAGCCCAGGAAGCGGAAAACAAGAAAACGGCTTTTGCCAACGCCAAAGAGCTCGCCCGAAAACTGGCCGAGGAACGAGGACGCCCGGCAGCGATCGAAGAGCTGAATAAACGTATCGCCGCGCTCAAAGATGAGAAAGGATTCGTAAAGCCCGATCACACCCACGAGCACGAAGCGCTCACCTTTGAGCGCGATGGCTTGCGCCGGACGGAGATGATGTCGCCGACACCGAAGGCAGGAGCACCGCCAGCAGAAGAAAAAGCCGAGATCCCATCTTTTGGCCCGGAGACGGAAGGGAAAACCGAAGAAGGAAAACCGAAGAAGGAATGGCGCCCGACGCCAAATGCAAAATCGCTTTCGGAATTTGCCAACAGCAAGAAAGCGGACGGGAGTAGAGGCGGTATTAAAAATAAGGGCGAAGTTGATAGGGAGACCCTGCGATCCTACGGACTTCTTAACGAGAAAAGCGGGCGGACCTGGGACGATCTGCATGAGCAAGCAGCGGAAGCCGGATATATCTCGCGGGATATGAGCCTGGCCGACTTTCAGGAAATGGTTTTGCAGGACGCCCGCAACAGGCTTGAAGGTAAAGCTAAACGTCACTGGTCGATGGAAGATCTGGCACAGTACGAGCCACCGGAAGAGCCCGCGAAGGCCGGAACTTTAGCGAAGCCCGGAACGAATAAAAAAGATTTACTTGAGCAAGGCTATACAAAGTTAGAAGGCCACACATTCTACTACACAAAACCGATAGAAGAATTACCGGGTGGATATACGATCAACCATATCGTCAGTGCCGCACCAGAATTGACCAAGGCGTCAGAGGTTTACGAGTTACGACACCCCGATGGGACGACTACAAAATTTACAACCACCACCCGAATGACAAAGCCCGATGGCACTGTTGTTGCCGGATTGGACGCGGCCCGTTATGAGGCCGAACACTTCAACGCGCTGCCAAAGGCGGAACTTCCAACAACAAAAGCCGATTTGAAAACGCCCACCGTCGAAGATGAAGAGGCCGCAGCCATTCGTGCGGAAGCGGCAGGCGAAGAAATAAGCCCGGATGATTTTCATTTCGGGGACGAAGAGCCCCCGAAGAAACCGCCGACCGGACCGCCGCCGTCAGGTGGCGCCCCGCAGCCCAAAGCCCAGCCGCCAGCCGGGCTCGATGCCGACACGCGGCAGGCCATCCTTTACCAAAAAGAACGCGGTCTGGGCGTGGAAGCGATCGTGCAGCAGCTTAATGCAGCAGGCATGAAAGTCACCCCGGAAGACGTGCAAGCAACCGGGGAGTTGCCGCCCATCGGACAGTGGGGCCACCTTACAAACCATCTGCTAAAATCCACGGGTTTCCCGGACACGGTGTTGTCACCGGAAGATGTTTCTAAATCGTTCGCACAGGCCATCAAAGACAACCCCGGCAGTTCCATTATCGACGCCAAAGGGAAGCAGACGACAGCCGGGGAAGTGGCCACGGTCGATGCGAAAGATGTCAGCCACGTTATCAATGAGCGAGGCCGAGTCGTTTGGGAAAATCCGATCGAAGCCAAGGCGCGCAAAATAAGGATCATCAATGACCTGGCCAGGCTTGCCGGAGTCCCGGAGCTCCCGGAGAACCCGACCAGTAAGCAGGCCGATGCAAAAATGCAAACGCTGCGCGGTGAATTGCCCCGGCAGTTCATGGGCGGTAAGCGAACGTCTGAGATCTCACCGGACGATTGGGCGACATTCCTGGACGACAATGCGCACAAGCTGTCACCGGAAACCGTCACGCAGATACTTACGTCCGCGAAGGAAGGCCAGCGGGTGATGGACGAGCATATTATTCCGTTTGTCGAAACACCGCAAAGCGGCAAGGCCGCCGAAGAGCTAGAAGATGTCAAGAATTTCAAGGACTGGATACATTTTCTTGAGACCAAGTACGCCGACCAAGGCGGTATCCGGGAAATGCCGGATTTTAAGAGTTTGCCGAGCAAAGACGTTAGTGCTAAAATCTACGCGATCGGCAAAGACTATGGCCTTACAACCACGCAAACTGAGAGAGCATATCAAGAATACCGCCGCCGATTTCTCGAAAGCC
>Ga0126377_10001650_pt1 | contig 14784 bp, 10 predicted proteins | sample PanSoiMetPlot_22_FD_92647 | JGI IMG/M metagenome (GOLD analysis project Ga0126377, IMG submission 92647) | Tropical forest soil microbial communities from Panama - MetaG Plot_22 | ecosystem: Environmental > Terrestrial > Soil > Tropical forest > Bulk soil | place: Panama | collected 2016-02-17
GCGGATCGTGATCGTCACCGTCGAGGGTGCGACCTGGACCAGGCGGTGGAGCTCGCGCTCGAGGTCGGGCATGAGGGTGAGCAGCCCCGGCGCGGCCGGCTCGCGCTCGCCGGCGTCGACCCACGCCTCGTCGCCGACCACCGGAAGCGCCAGGCGGAACAGGAACAGCGTGTAGCCCAGCGTCAGGAGCGAGCCGTCGTCGAGCCGCGCGCGCCGCACGGTGACGCCGTCGACCAGGGTGCCGTTCTTGGAGCCGGCGTCCTCGACCACCCAGTAGCCCAGCCCGCGCTCGAGGCGCACGTGGGTGTGCGACATGCTCGGATCCGGCACGCGGATGGTGAGCTCGCGCCGGAGACCGGCCGGGCCGAGCTCCACGCTGCGCTCCGGCCCGCGGCCGATGACCACCCGGTCCACACCCTCGAGCGAGTAGCGCGCCGACAGCGCCAGCGGCCGCGTGCACTCCAGCGCCAGGAAGAGGTGGGGCGCCTGCCGAGCGGCGGGCTCGGTCCGACCCCGCCGCAGCAGGGTCACGGTGCTCTCGGCACTCACGGCCAGTCAACCATACGACGTCTTGGCCGCCCGGTGGTGGGCTAGCGGATGAAGGCAGCGGCCTACGCGGCCGCGCGTGCCTTCTCTCGCAGGATCTCCACCTCGGCCAGCGGCCCCAGGACCACCAGGGTCATGCCGTCGCCGAGCACGAAGTCGGCCTTGGGGTTGAAGACGTAGCCGTCGATGGCCGGCCGCTGCACCGCGAGGACGAGGATGTCGCCCGCGAACGAGCGGATGCCGGAGGTGGCCAGCGTCTTGCCCGCCAGCGGCGAGCCGGGCGGGATCTGCACCTCCTCGATGCGGACCCGCTGCTGGTCGCGGCGCATGTCGTCGAGGAACTTCACCACCTGGGGGCGCAGGAGCTCGGACACCATGCGCATGCCGCCGATGTAGTTGGGCGACACGACCGTGTCGGCGCCGGCCTTCTTGAGCTTCTCGAGGATCTGCAGATCGCTGCCGCGCGCGACGATGCGGGCGCGCGCGTTCATCTGGCGGGCCGACACCACCACGAACAGGTTGTCCTTGTCGCCGGCCAGCGCCACCACCACGCCGCGCGCCTGGGCCAGCGCCGCCTCCACCAGCACGTCGTCATCGGTCGCGTCCCCCTCGACGTAGCGGAACAGCTCGCCCGGGTGGCGCTCGGCCAGCTCCTCGAGCCGCTGTCGGTCCATGTCGATCGCGACGGTCGCGATGCGGTACTCCATCAGCTCCTCGATGGCCTGGCTGCCGGTCGAGCCGGCGCCGCACACCACCACGTGGTCCTCGAGCTTGGCGATCTGCTTGCGCATGCGTGTGTGGCGAAGGGCGCGCCGAAGGTCCCCCTCGATGATGAGGGCAGTCAGGGCGGATGCAAAGTAGACCACCGTGCCCATTCCGAGCACGAGCAGCGCGACGGTGAACGCGCGCGCGTGCGGGACCGCCTCGAACTCGTGCAGCACCTCGCCGTAGCCGACCGTGGTCAGCGTGATGATGGTCATGTAGAAGCAGTCGAAGACGCTCCAGCGGCCGTGGCCGATGGCGTAGTAGCCGACCGTCCCGGCTCCCAGCACGAACAGCATCACGGCGAAGGCCGCGACCAGTCGCGCCCGTAGCTCGGCCATCCAGCACGCAATGTACCTGAATTCTTGAGGCTGGCGTCGACCTCGCGCGCCGCCAGAGCGGTCGGACGGCGACGCGGGTAAGCTGCCCGGCCATGAAGCGCCTCGAGAGCTACGTGTGCGGCGGCTGGGTTGCCGGCCAGGGCCCTGCCACACCGCTCATCAACCCGGCCACCGACGCGGTCATCGGCGAGTGCGCGTCCGGAGGCATCGACTTCGCCGCCGCGCTCGATCACGCGCGCTCGCGGGGCGGCCCCTCCCTCCGCGCGCTCACCTTCGCCGGGCGCGGCGAGCTCCTGCGCGCGATGTCGAGGCTGCTGCACGGCGCGCGCGAGGAGCTGATCGCGCTCGCGGTCGAGAACGGGGGCAACACCCGGTCGGACGCCAAGTTCGACATCGACGGCGCCATCGCCACGCTCGCCTCCTACGCCGACCTGGGCCAGAGCCTGGGCGCGCGCACCATCCTGGTCGACGGCGAGGGCGTGCAGCTGGGCCGCACCGCGCGGCTCTACGGGCAGCACATCCTCACGCCGCGGCGCGGCGTCGCCGTCCACGTCAACGCGTTCAACTTCCCGGCCTGGGGTCTGGCCGAGAAGGCGGCCACCGCGCTCCTGGCCGGCATGCCGGTGGTGTCGAAGCCGGCCAGCGCGACCGCGCTGGTCGCCTGGCGCATGATGCAGCTCTTCGCCGAGGCCAGGGCGCTGCCCGACGGCGCGCTGTCGCTGGTGTGCGGCGGGGCCGGAAGGCTGCTCGAGTCGCTCGCCGGGCAGGACGTGCTCGCCTTCACCGGCTCGTCGGTCACCGCGCGGGCGCTCCGCTCCGGCGAGGGCGTGGTCGCCCGCTCGGTGCACGTCAATGTCGAGGCCGACAGCCTGAACGCCGCCGTGCTGGCGCCCGACGTGTCACCCGGAAGCGAGACGTGGAACCTGTTCGTCGCCGACGTGGGGCGCGACGTGGTGCAGAAGACCGGGCAGAAGTGCACCGCGATCCGCCGCGTGCTGGTGCCGGAGGCGAGCCTGGCCGACGCGCTGGAGGCGCTGCGCGCGCGCCTCGACGTCGTGGTCGGCAACCCGGCCGAGGAGGGCGTGCAGATGGGACCGCTGGCCACACGCGCCCAGCTCGAGGACGTGCGGGCCGGCCTCGCGCGGCTCGCGCGCGACACCGAGGCGGTGGTGGGCGGCCAGGGCGAGGTCACGCCGCGCGGGGTCCCGGCCGGCGCCGGCTGCTTCGTCGCGCCAGTCCTGCGCGTGGCGCGCGACCCGCGCGCGGCGACCAGCGTGCACGAGCACGAGGTGTTCGGCCCGGTCGCGACCGTGTGCGTCTACTCCGGCCGCCCCGAGGAGGCGGCCGAACTGGTCGGCCTGGGCGAGGGCGGCCTGGTCGCGTCGCTCTACTGCGACGAGCGCGACTGGCTGCGCGCCGCGGTGCCGGCGCTGGCGCCGCTCCACGGCCGCCTCTACCTCGGCAGCGAGAAGATGGCGTCGCAGTCGCCCGGCCCCGGCACCGTCCTGCCGCAGCTGGTCCACGGCGGACCCGGCCGCGCCGGCGGCGGCGAGGAGCTCGGCGGGACCAGAGGCATGGGGCTGTATCAGCAGCGCACCGCGCTGCAGGGAGACAAGAGCCTCCTGGCGGCGATCCTCGAGGCGAGTGAGAATTGAGCCAGGACGAGCTAGAACGCCGGTCGCGCCGCGTCCATCGACACGACGGTGGTGACCTCGGTCGTGGTCGGCTGGGGATAGAACAGATAGTTGGCGCGGTGCGGCAGCGCGCCGTAGCGCAGGGCGTAGTCGCCGGGGTCGAAGCCTTCGGGAGGCGACGAGATCTCGCCGAAGTCGACGTGCATGAGGTCGTAGGCGGGCAGGATCGCGACCAGGCGCTGGAAGCGGCGCAGGAGCGGCGCGTCGTACACGCCCGCGCGCGGCATCTCGCGGATGACGAGGTCGCCGCCAGCCCGCTCGAGCTCGATCGCGGTCTGCTGCACGCCGGCCAGGCGCGCCATGCTGCTGAGGCAGACGCGCAGATATTGCTCGCGGATGACCTCGCCGTCGTCGATGTCCGCGATCTCGTCGGGGACCGGCACCTGGCCGTCGCGGATCTGCACCGCGCACGGTTCGCGCCCCACACACAGCACATAGATGTAGTCGCAGTACTCCTCTTCCGGACCGGGGCGGAAGAGCGCGACCGCGTCGAGCTCCATCGCCAGCTCGTCGGCCAGCGCGAGTCCGTCAGCCTCGGAGAGTCCGCCGCCGAAGCGGACTCCGTCGTCCGGCTCGCCCCACACGCGCGACGGATACAGCGCCGCGAGCGCCTGCTCGACGGAGTCGAACATGACGCCCTTGCGATCATCGCAGCCGGGCTTGGCCCTGCAGTTGGTGCAACCCGCCACAGTCGAGAGATAGCACAGTCGCGATACTCGCGCGGCGGCGGAAAGCGCGCACACGCGTGAGGGTCGAGCGGCGCTTGGTCGCGCCGCCGCCCGGTGGTAGCGTAGAGGTCGTGCTCAAGGACGAGCTGAGACAGCTCCTGCGAGAGCTCGCTGCTGCGACCGGCGCAGTGTCGGTCGCGATCGCGCACCCGGATCACCCGGAGCTCTCCGAGCTGCCCGGCTTCTCGTCGGTGCCGGCTCGCCGCGGCGGGTCCGGACGAGCCGGCCGCAATCCGGGAGGACTCAGCCCGGCCGGACTCAACCCCGCCGGCGTCAGTGACCCGGAGCTCGACGCCTCGGCCGATCTGCGCTCGCACGCGACGCACAGCATGTCGGTTCCCGTCGGTGGCGGCGCGGTGCTGCGCGCCGGCTTCCTGCACGCCGAGGACCCGCCCGATCCCAACGGGCGGGCGGCGGCGCTCGAGCGCGCGGCCCGCGCGCTCCGGGCATGCGCGCGGCGCTGGGACGTGGGCACGCTGCCGCCGCTCGCGTTTCCGGAGAGCTCGCGCTCGCCGCGCGGCCTCATCCTGTCGCGCGTGCGATCCTACCTGGGCGCGCTGGTCGGATCGCTCGGCATGGACAACGCGGTCGTGACGCTGCGCGGGCGCGTGCTGGCCAGCGCACGCCCGCTCGGCGAGCTGCACCGCGCGCAGATTCCCTTCACCGTGCGGCGCGTGGCGGTCGAGGCCGACCGACGGCGCGGGGGAGGCCCGGGCGGGCCGAGCTCGCACGGCGAGCTGGTCGGCGAGGACTTCTACGCCCTCGGCTTCTGGTACGGCGGCTGCCTGCTCGGCTTCTTCTCGCGCCCGTACGCGGCGGACTTCGTGCGCCATCGCGCGCGGCTGGTCACGCGCGAGCTCTCGCACCTGCTCAGCCTGCTCGACGAGCCGAGCCACGATCCGGCGCAGACCGCGCCGCGGCCCGACTGAGCCGGCCGCGCGGGCGCCGCGCCGCGCTCACAGCGAGGTGCGCTCGCTCGGATCCAGGTGGAGCCCGAAGCCGTCGTGCAGCGTGCGCATGGCCAGCTCGGCGTACTTCTCGTCGATGACGCACGAGATCTTGATCTCGCTGGTCGAGATCATCTGGATGTTGATGCCCTCGCCGGCCAGGAGCTCGAACATGCGCCGGGCCACGCCGGCGTGCGATCGCATGCCGACCCCGACCACCGAGATCTTGGCGATGCTGTCGTCCCACGACACCGCCCGCCCATCCTCGGTCAGGTCGGGCACGCGCTCGCTCAGGAGCTCGAGCGCGCGCTTGCGCTCGCCGCGCGGCACCGTGAAGGTCATGTCGGTGTGGCCGTGGACGCTCGTGTTCTGGATGATCATGTCCACCACGATGCCGGCGTCCGACAGCGGGGTGAACAGCTTGAAGGCGACCCCGGCCACGTCGGGCAGGTTGCGCACGGTGATCTTGGCCTCGTCGCGGGCCACCGTCACACCGGAGACGACCACTTGCTCCATGTAGGCCTCCTCGCCGACCACCCACGTGCCCTCCGAGCCGTCGAAGCTCGAGCGCACGTGGATCGGCACGCGGTAGTTCATCCCGAACTCGACCGAGCGGAGCTGAAGCACCTTGGCGCCGAGCGACGACAGCTCCAGCATCTCCTCGTAGCTGATGCGGTCGATCTTGCGCGCGGTCGGGACCACGTTGGGATCGGCGGTGAACACGCCCGCCACGTCGGTGTAGATCTCGCACACGTCGGCGCGCAGGGCCGCGGCGATGGCGACCGCCGTCGTGTCGGAGCCGCCGCGCCCGAGGGTGGTGATGTTGTCCTCGTCGTCCACGCCCTGGAAGCCGGCCACCACCGCGATCTTGCCCCGCCCGAGCGCGTCCGACAGCGCCCGCGACTCGATCTCCTGGATGCGCGCGCGGCTGTGCTGGCCGTCGGTGATGATGCGGATCTGGTGGCCGAGGAAGGAGCGCGCGTTGCCGCCCAGGTCGCGAATGGCCAGCGCCATGAGGCCGGAGGTCACCTGCTCTCCGGTCGAGATGATGAGATCCACCTCGCGGTCGGCCGGGTCGTCCCACACCTCGCCCGACAGGCGCAGGAGGCGGTTGGTCTCCCCCGCCATGGCCGAGACCACCACGACGACCTCGTGACCGGCGCGGTGCGTGTCGAGCGCGCGCTTGGCCACCGCGCGAATGCGCCCCACGTCCGCCACCGAGGTCCCACCGAACTTCTGCACGATGAGCATTGGACGCCGCGCAGCATACAGCGAGTGGGAGGTGCCCTCCACATGCCCGCGCGGGCCGCGGCTCATGCGGTTCACCCGCTCTCGGCGCCGTAGGCCTCGACCTCGGCCAGCCGCTCGGCCAGGATGCGGCGCAGGGCGGCGTGCTCGGGCAGGGAGAGCCGCGGATCGGCCTCGATCAGCCGATCCGCCTCCTCGCGCGCGCTGGCCAGGAGCGCGCTGTGCTGGACCAGGTCGCCGAAGCGAAGCCGCGGCAGCCCGGCCTGGCGCACGCCGAGCAGCTCGCCCGGCCCGCGCATGGCCAGGTCCTCCTCGGCGATGCGAAAGCCGTCGCCCGTCTCCTCCATGACGGCGAGGCGGCGCGCGGCCGCCTCTCCGCGCGAGCGCGTGACCAGCAGGCACTCCGACTCGCCGCCGCCGCGCCCGACCCGGCCGCGCAGCTGGTGCAGCTGGGCCAGGCCGAAGCGGTCGGCGTCCTCGACGATCATGAGCGTCGCCTGCGGCACGTCGATGCCGACCTCGATGACCGTGGTGGCGACCAGCACGCGGGTGGCGCCGTCGCGAAAGCGCATCATCGCGTCGTCGCGCTCGGCCTGGTTCATGCGGCCGTGCACCAGCCCGACGGCGCGGCCGCCGAACGCGACCTCGGCGCGCAGCTGGTCGGCGCGCGTGATCGCGTCGGCCGGCGGATCGGGGTCCTCGTCGGCCGGCGGCGCCACCAGCGGACACACCAGGAAGGCGCGCCCGCCGCCGGCCAGCACACCCGCCAGCACCTCCTCCGCCTCCTGCACCCCGCCGATCCCGCGCAGGACCCGCGTCCGGATCGGCTGGCGGCCGGGCGGCAGCTCGTCGAGCAGGGTCAGGTCGAGGTCGCCGTACGCGCTCAGCGCCAGCGTGCGGGGGATGGGCGTGGCGGTCATGACCAGGAGGTGAGGCGCGCCCTCGCCGTCTCCCTTGCCGCGCAGCTTCACCCGCTGGGCCACGCCGAAGCGGTGCTGCTCGTCGACGATGACCAGCCCGAGCGCGCGGAAGCCGAGGTCCTCGGCCAGGAGCGCGTGGGTGCCGATGACGAGATCGATGTCGCCGGCGGCGAGGCCGGCGGCGGTGGCGGCGCGGGCCGGGCGCGGCGTGCCGGCGGTGACCAGCGCGGCGCGCAGCCCGAGCGCGCGCAGGTGCGGGGCCAGCGCCGCGCTGTGCTGCTCGGCCAGGATCTCGGTGGGGGCCATGAGCGCGACCTGCCGCCCCGACGCGGCCACCTGGTGGGCCGCGGCCAGCGCGACCGCCGTCTTGCCCGCCCCCACGTCGCCCTGCAGGAGGCGGCTCATCGGCAGCGGCCGGGCCAGGTCGGCGGCGATGGCGTCGATCGCGCGCCGCTGGGCGGAGGTCAGGCGAAACGGCAGCACGCGCTCGAGGTCGCCGCGCACGTCGGCCGTGCACGGCACCGCGCGATCGGCGCGCCGCTCGCGCCGCCTCTGCGCCACCGCCACGCCGAGCACGAACAGGTCGCCGAACACGAGCCGGCGGTGCCAGCGGCTGTCGCCGCGCACCAGCGTGTCGACCACGTCGTCGGCCAGCGAGTCGGCCGGGCGGTGGAGCGCGGCCAGCGCCTCGGCCAGCGACGGCAGGCCCTGGCGCGCCTCCACCTCGGGCGGGACGCCGTCGTCCATCAGGCCGAGCACGCGATCGACCGCGGTCGCGCAGGTGCGCCGCACGGTGCCGGCCGGCACGCCGGTCACCTCGGGGTAGCGCGCGATGATGCGGCCGGGCGCCAGGCGGGCCAGCCCGTCGGGCGTCTCGACCTCGAGCACGTCGGGGTTGGACATCTCGACCGCGCCGGCGCGCCGGCTGAGCCGTCCGGACAGGACCACGCGGCTGCCGCGCGGGAAGCGCGACACCATGCCGGCGTGGGCGTGAAACCAGCGCACCGCGATGGTCGCCGTGCTCACCACCTCGTCGACCAGCACGACCTCGACCCAGCGCCGCCGCCCGCGCCGCGAGAAGCGCGCGGCGGTGACCTGGCCGCGCAGCGCGCGCGACTCGCCGCTGTCGGCCGCGGCCAGCGCGGCGGCCAGCGGCTCGACCTGGCGGGCGTCGTCGTAGCGGCGCGGCACCAGCCACACCATGTCCTCGACCGTGTGCAGCCCGCGATCGGCCAGGCGCTCGGCCAGCGCGGGCCCGATGCCCGGCAGCGAGCGCGCCGGCGCGGTCAGCGCCGATCGATCATCACCGCCATCACCGCGCCGATCGCTCGCCGCAGGCCCGCGCGGCTCCGGCGCGCGCGCCGGGGCGCGACCGAGGGCAAAGCAGAGCCGCAGCCCGCGCGCGACGATCACCGCCTGGGTGTCGCGCTCGAGGCCCTCGAAGTCGGTGAGCTCGGCGCGCCACGCGACCAGGGCGGCGCTGCCGGGGCCCACGGCGTCGCGATCGCCGAGCACCGCCAGCACGCGGTCCGCGGCCAGTCGCACGCGCGAGCCCAGGTCCGCCGCGCGCTCGAGGCCGGCGAATCCGTCGTGCGCCGCGTCGCGCAGCGCCTCGTGCAGCGCGGCCACGCGGGCCTGCGCCTGGCTCGTCATCGACGTCCGGTCATCCAGTCATCCACCCGGCCCCCGGCAGCGCCGCGCGGGGCCGGGCTCGGGCTCAATCGGTGCGGTACGTGAAGCGGAGCTCGTAGTCGCACAGGTGAAAGACATCGCCCTCGTCGATGCGCTTGTTGTCGATGCGCATGCCCTTGTAGTCGATGCCGTTGGTGGACCCGAGATCCTTGATGTAGTAGGTCCCGTTGCGCCGGATCACCGCCGCGTGCTTGCGCGAGATGTTGCCGTCCTTGATCGGCAGGTCCGACGTCTTGGAGCCGCGCCCGATGATGAACTGGTCCTTGGTGATCGGGTAGCGCTGGTTGTTGTAGACGAGGTACAGCGTGCCGGCCATGCCGGGCGCGACCGCCGCGTTGACCGGGCTGCCCATCTCGGGGCGGTACGCGGCGGCCGAGTTGGTGCGCGGCGGCGGCTGCGACTGGGTCGGGCGGCGGACAGGTCCACCGACGGGGGGTGGCGGCGGCGCTCCTTGCCTTCGCGCCACGTGCGGCGACGGCGACTGCCCCGGCTGAGGCAGCGGGCCGGTTGCTCCATAACCCGCCTGCTGCGGTGCGGCGGCGTACTGATTTGGTGCCTGAACCGGGCCGCCCATCGCCGGCTGGTGCGGCGAGATGGGCCCGGATGTCGCCATGGCGGTCTGGTAGTTCTTCGACCGCGCGTAGTACCGCATCGCCTCGTTGATGAGGTAGTCGATGGAGCAGTCGAAGTCGTTGGCCATCTGCTCGAACGTCTCCCAGAGGACGTCACGGCAGTAAAAATGGCGCATCGTCTTCTTGCTCTGATCCATCTCAGCCTTGCTCCCCCGGCGCAGGAGCCTTGAGCGGGTGCATTATCACTTGCTTTCGGGTCCTTTCGCTAGGGCCTGGAGTCCGCCGGCCACTTCCTCGGCGATCTGGCCAATGGTCGGATCCGGCTTCTTCTTGCCGGCGGGGGCGTCCTTCTGCGGCCCCCACCAACCTTTCAGCACCGTGTGGTCCCTGGCAAGCTGCCGAATTCGTTTCGCGTCGTCTTCGGCCGTGGCGCGCTGCTTGAGCGCCGCCAGGATCTCGATGGCGGCCACCCGCGCGACCCAGCTCTGCGAGGAGAGCAGCGCGCGCGCCTGTTCCGCCACCTTTGCGGCTCCCGGCGCCTTCAGGAGCTCGGACACCACGTAGTGATCGAGGTAGCCGCGGTCGTATTCCAGGGTGGCGGGCACCGCCTCCAGGACCGGCGCCATCGCCTGAGCCCCGCCGCAGCGCAGCCCCATCTGCAGCCCGACCGCGCGGAACGAGCGCTGCGCGGACGGCAGCCTCGCCATCTCGACCAGCGGCGGGATGCACTCGGGCGGCCCGACGGCGACGAGCAGGTAGGCCGCGTCGTTGTTCATCTGACCGGGCAGATTCTCGTTGCGCGCCACCTCGCCCAGGCGGTCGGCCTGGCCGACCAGCGCCGGACGCGACGGCACCGGCTGGCCCGACACCGGCTGCACGTAGGCCTCGAACAGCGCCGACAGCGCCCGCTTGGGCAGGGTCGGCTCCTTGTAGTCCTTGAGCACGAGGTCGAGCAGGAAACCGACCGCCTGCGGATCACCGGTCGACGCGATGGCGGCGAGGAGCTCGTCACCCACGATGGGGCGCTTGCCCTCGGCGTCGGGCGGCCGGACCAGGACGCTGCGCGCCGACTCGAGCAGCTTGGGTCCGGCGATCGGCCCGAGCTGGCGGATGATGGTGCGGCCGCTCACCCGACCCGACGTCGCCCTGCCCTCGTAGTAGCCGCCGGCCAGCCACTCGACCAGGTAGCCGTCGATCTTCTGACGGGTGGCCTCGTCGGCCGAGCCGCGCAGCTCGAACAGCGCGTCCTTGGCCTGGGACTGCACCGGAGTGGGGACGTCCTTCTCGTGCGCGATGCGCGCCTTCTCCCACAGGCGCGGGACCAGCGCGGTCATGACGTCCTTGCGCTCGGCGTCCGACATGTCCTCGAGCGCCTCTTTGACGGTGCCCAGCTGGGGGGTGAAGTTGTGCACGATGAGGTTCTGGGCGGCGTGGGCGCGCACGTCGGCGTCGTTGTCACCGTCGCGCAGCGCCTTCGTCAGCTTCTCGACGCCCTTCTCGGTCGACAGCCACCTCTCGATGTTGTCGTGATTCGCGCGGTCGCATCCGGCCAGGCCCGGCCACAGGGCGGCCGAGATGACCAGGACAGAAGCGCACCGTGCAAGTCGCAAGTATTTCTCCTTATTAGGGAAAATGGCGCGTGCAATATAGAGCGACGCGCGGGCCGAGTCAATTCGCCGCTCGGCCCGACGCTCGGCCCCGTCTGCTACTCTTCGCCGCTCATGTCGCGCCGGCTGGCAGGAATGGCCGCTGTTCTCGCCGGTCTGGTCGCCAGCCTGGGCCCCGGCAGCAGCGCAAGCGCGTCGCCGCTCGAGGACCCGACCGCGGGCGGCGCGGTGTTCAGCGGACCGACCCAGGCCCACGCGTCGTCGATCTTCCTCAACCCGGCCGCGCTGGGGTTCGCCGGGCCGGGCCTCCACCTTCATATAGGTGGGAGCCTGCGGCTCGACTCCATCCAGGTCGACCGCAGCGTGGTGGATCCGGACAGCGGGCGGCTCTCGCCCGGCGCCTCGGTCGGGACCACCACGTGGTCGCCGGGCGGGACGCTCGCGGTCTATGGCACGGTGCTGGAGGAGCGCGCGGTGTTCGGCGCCTCGCTGCACACCACCACCTTCGACCGCTTCCCCGCCGGGCACGACGCGATCGGCTACCAGGTCCTGGGCGGCTACCAGTACCAGGGCCTGGCCTCGTTCGCCGGCTGCTTCCGCCTGGCCGACTGGTTCATGTTCGGGCTCGGCATCTCGCTCGGCTACGCCGGGCTCCACCTCGACTTCGCGCGCGACAGCGCGCTCGAGGCAGGCAGCGACCCGCAGCGCGGCGTCGGCAGCGACTGCGGCGGCAAGCCGTGCGGGTTCGAGAACCCCGAGGCGCGCGAGGTCTATCGCCTGTCCACCTCGACCGGCGGGGTCGACGGGCTGTTCGAGCTGGAGAACATCGCGCTCAGCCTCGGGCTGGCGGCGCAGCCGTCGACCGGATGGTGGGTGACGCTGAGCGTGGTGAGCCCGCCCGGCGCGATCCCGGGCCAGGGCTATGCGCTGGTGCTCCAGGGCGACACCGAGTACACGACCGCGCCGCGCGACGGCGGCGAGGTCCACCGCGGGCTGGCCGAGGTCACCTATCGCATGCCGTACTCGCTGTGGTTCGGGGTGCGCGGACCCATCCTGCCGGGCTACGACCTGGTGACCAGCGCGCGCTGGCAGAACCTGTCGCAGCACGACGTCTACGACGTGCGCATGTACGGCGGGGACCTGACCGCGGCCGGGGCGCCGGAGTGGTACCCGCGCTTCCGCGGGCTGCGCGACGTGTTCCAGCTCTCGGCCGGGCTCGAGGGCCAGGAATCGGGCCGCACGCGCTTCGGCGGGCGAGTCAGGGTCGAGACCGGGGCGACCACCGACCGGAGCATCTCGCCGCTCCAGATCGACGGCTTCGACGTCGGCGCGGCGGCCGGTGTCGAGCTGCGGCTGTCGCAGCACGTGGCGCTGCAGCTGGGCTACGACCTGTCCTGGTTCCCGCAAGTGACCTCGCGCAACAGCGACTTCGATCCGATCGCTCGCGTCGAGTGCGTCGACTCGGGCTACGACTTCGACGCCTGCGGGGCCGTGCGGGACGGGCGCGCGGTGCCGACCGCGGCCGGCAGCTACGGGCGGGTGCGCAACTCGCTGTCCCTCGCCCTGCGCTACGACTCTCTCTGACCATGATCGTCATCTATGGAGCCGCCGGGACGACTGGCACGCTGGTGGCCAGGGAGCTTTTCGGGCGCGGTCACCGGGTCGTGCTGTCCGGACGCGACCGGAGCAGGCTCGAGCGCCTGGCCTCGAGCCTGGCCGGCCATCGGCCCGGGGTGGCGGACGCGGCCGAGCCCGGCGGGCGACCGGAGACCAGGCCGGCGCAGGTACACGACGCGGCGGAGATGGCGGCCGCGATGCGGGGCGCTCGCGTGGTGGTGGCATGCGCGGGGCCGTTCCTCCAGGTCGGCGAGGCCGCCCTGCGCGCAGCGCTCGAGGCCGGCGCCCACTACATCGACGTGTGCGGCGAGCAGGCGTTCCTGCGCGAGGCGTACGAGCGCTTCGACTCGCCGGCGCGCCGCGCCGGGGTCACCGCGGTGCCCGGCTTCGCCTGGGAGATCGCGCTCGGCGACTGGGCGGCCAGTCGCGCGGCGGCCCTGTGCCGCGCCCAGGTCGCGCCCGCCGGCCGCGCTGCCGACGGTGGTGAGCGCGGCGAGCCGGCCGCCGGGGCGCTCGCGCCGGTCGACGAGATCGCGATCGGCTACGCGCTGTCGCAGGTGGCCACCACGCCGGGCACGCGGCAGAGCCTGGTCGCCGCGCTGTCGCAGCCGATCAGCGTGTGGCGCGAGGACCGCTGGGAGAGAGTCGCGCCGCTGTCGCGCACTCGCTCGATCGCCTTCCCGCCGCCGTTCGGCGAGCGCGAGGCGCTCCTGTGGCCGTCGGGCGAGGTCATCACGGTGCCGCGCCACGCGCCGGCGCGGCGGGTGGAGGCGTACCTGTCCGCCGGCGGCGGGGCGCCGGCGCTGCGCGCGGCCGCGCGGCTGGCCGGGCTGGTCGGGCCGCTGGTCTCGGTCGCGGCCGCGTCCCCGCTGGGGGCGTTCGTGCGCGCGCGCGCCGGCGCCGGGCCGCCGCCCGACGAGGCGGCGCGCCGCAGCATCGAGTTCGCCATCGTCGCCGAGGCGTCGCTCCACTTCCGGCGCGCGCGGGTGTCGCTCGGCGGCACCGACCCGTACGCGCAGAGCGCGCGCATCGCGGCGCTCGGGGTCGAGCGCCTGCTCGGCGCCGGCCCACCGTTCCCGGCGGGCGTCATCGCGCCTTCCCAGCTCGTCTCCCCGGAGGGCAGCCTCGCCGCGCTGGTCGGCGAGGGCTGGCTCTCTCTGGCCGAGAACTGAGGTTTCATGCCCTGGACAACCGAGATCACGCACCCGTTCGCCGGACTCGAGATCCGCCGCCACCGCCTGCACAACGGCCTGGGCCTCATCGTCATGGCCGACGGGGCGGCGCCCATCCTGTCGTATCAGACCTGGTACGCGGTCGGCTCGCGCCACGAGCTGCCGGGCCAGACCGGGATGGCGCACCTGTTCGAGCACCTCATGTTCAGCCAGACCCGCACGCGCGCAGCCGGTGAGTTCGATCGATTGATCGAGACCACCGGCGGCGACAGCAACGCCGGCACCTGGGTCGACTGGACCTACTACCGGGACTCGGTGCCGGCCCGCGACCTCGAGGTGGTGGTCGAGCTGGAGGCCGACCGCATGGTCAACCTCGCCATCGAGCCGGCGGTGCTCGAGTCGGAGCGCGAGGTGGTGGCCAACGAGCGCATGCAGCGGGTCGACGACGAGGTCGAGGGGTTCGCCGACGAGGAGCTCGCCCGGCTCGCCTTCACCGTGCACCCGTACGGCTGGCCGACCATCGGCTGGATGGAGGACATCCGCAGGATGGCGCTGCCCGACGTGCTGCGCTTCTACCGCACCTACTACGCGCCCAACAACGCCACGCTGGTGGTGGTGGGCGACGTCGACGAGGCGCAGCTCTGCGGCCTGGTCGAGCGCCGCTACGGCGGCATCGCGCCGGCCGAGCTGCCGGGCGAGCGCGCGCTGGCGGAGCCGGCCCAGCGCGGGGAGCGCCGCCGCCGCTTCGCCAAGCCGACGCCGGCGCCGCGCCTCCTGCGCGGTTACCGGGCGGTCAGTCAGGACCACGCGGACTGGCCGGCGCTGTCGTTCGTGGCCTCGCTGCTGTCGAGCGGGCCGTCGTCGCGGCTCTACCGCCGGCTGGTGGTGGAGCGGGAGATGGCGCTGGCGGCAGACTGCGACGTGGCGCCGCTGCGCGA
>Ga0126377_10001651_pt1 | contig 14780 bp, 5 predicted proteins | sample PanSoiMetPlot_22_FD_92647 | JGI IMG/M metagenome (GOLD analysis project Ga0126377, IMG submission 92647) | Tropical forest soil microbial communities from Panama - MetaG Plot_22 | ecosystem: Environmental > Terrestrial > Soil > Tropical forest > Bulk soil | place: Panama | collected 2016-02-17
CCCATTGCCCCAGCGCGAAATCATCCGCCAGATAATCGGCCATCGCCGCGAATCCGCCGATCGCGCGCAGGCAGTCACGGCGGACGGCCATCGAAGGCCCGAGCGCGAACTTCATTCCCTCGAGGCGATTGGCCACCACCACGCCGGCCATGAATTCAGTGCTCATCCCCAGCGCCTCCAGCTTCGACCAGAAGTCCGCGCCGCTCACCCCCCGGTAGAGATTGGTCGCCGCGCCGACCCGCTCAGGCGCGAAAGCCGAGGCGACGCGTCGCAGATAATCCTTGCCGACTGAAGTGTCGCTGTCGGTGATCACCAGTATGTCGGCGCTCGCGGCCTCGGCCATTTTTTCCATGCTGTAGACCTTGGCGTTCGCATAGGGCGGCTCGCCGGTCAAGATCAGACGCGCGGGAACGTCTGGGTAGCGCGCCATCAACCGTTCGGCGACCGCGACCGCCGGATCGTCCGCGCTCCTGAGGGCGAAGAGGATCTCGAATGACGGATAGTTCTGCAGGAAGAAACTCTCCAGGTGCCGCTCCAGATCGGGATCGGCGCCGCGCAGCGGTTTGAGCAGTGATACCGCGGGAGAGTCGCAGGCCTCGGGCTCCGCCGCATCGAGCGCCCCGCGCAACTCGCGCGTGGCCACTATCGCCAACAGGTAATAGACCAGCCCCCCTATGGAGGCGGCCAGGAGTGGAGAAAGAAGGGCGAAATGGAGCGTATCGAATATGCCATAAGCCATATTTCATATGCTATATGAAATATGGCTTATGGCATATGACATTCGGCTGCCCATTATTCTCCCTACTTGAAATTGACGCGGACTGTATTGGCGGTTTTGCCGTCCACGGTCAGTACGACATCAACTTCGCCGCGCCCGGCCAGACTGCGCGGCAAGCGCACATTGATTTGATCCAGGCCGATAAATTCTTCGGTCTTGCCTGCGAACTCGACACTCGCGCTCACGCCGCCAATTGTGCAACTCACCGCGCTGAGAGCGCTGCGGAAGCGAATTCCAGCGCCGTAAAGTACCAGAAATACCTGATCGCCCGCCGGGCCTAAATCGATCGGGATGGCGACAAAGCGGTTCTGCGCCGTGTCGAAACTGGCGAGGGCTTCCACCGTCAGCGTGTTGTCGGCTTTCAAGCGATAAACCAGGGCGGCGGGCAAGCCTTGCCCGCTGGAGTTGGCGGTGAACAATCCGGGAGCGACGCCGGCGATTTGCGCCGTTTGCGCCGCCAGCAAGCCGTCGCTGTTGCTGAGATAAATCAGCGCCGCCCCCAGCGCCGCGCCTGGAGGAAGCTGGTAATTGACCTGACCTGGAGAAACGAAGAAGAGCGGGGACTGGCGTTCCGCTCCCAGGCTGTCGCGCACTGTGATGATTGTGCCGCCAAGCGAAGTCGGCAGCGGCACGCTGGCCGCAGCTTCCGTTGTTGTAGCCAATTGCGCGCCGAAAGCGGCGAGGATGGATTCCTGAGCGAGCGACGCCCCGGCGTAGCTGGCCGCCGAGACGTTCGCCAGTTGATTGACGATCAGGAAGCTGATCGCGGGGGTCGTCGCGCCGGTTGACGGATTGAAGACCGTGATATCGGCCCGACCATTGCCGGTCAAATCACCTGCAGGAATCGCCGCGCGCAACTCGACGCTGCTGATGAAGCTGGTAGCGCGGTTGGCGCCGTTCCAGCGCACGATCATCCCGTTCGTGAAATTCACGCCGTTCACCGTCAGCGTCACTCCGCCGCCGCCCGCGATTGCGAAGCCGGGGCTGAGAGTGGTCAATGCCGCGACCGCTCCCGAATTGATCGTCAGCGTGTAGCCTCGCGCGCCCTGACAATTAAGGGAATCAGTGACAGTGATGGTGAAATTGAATGCGCCCGCGCTGACCGGGGCGCCTGCCAGCGTTCCGGTGGCCGAGAGCGTCAAGCCGCCGGGCAGGGAGCCGGCGCTGAGGCTGTAGCTGTATGGCGCGACGCCGCTGACGGCGGTAATCGTCTGGCTGTAAGCGACGCCGGTTACGCCGCCGGGCAGCGAAGACGGACTCAACGCCAGCGGGCCGCAGATCACCAGCGTGTAAGCGCGCGTGCTCTCGCAGCCGTTGGCGTCGGTGGCGCGGACGCTAAAGTTGAATGCGCCGAAGGCCGTCGGCGCGCCGGAGAGCAGTCCGCCGGTGGAAAGCTGGAGGCCATTGGGCAAAGCGCCCGCGCTGACCGTGAAACTGACCGCGCCGGTATTGCCCATCGCGGTCAGGCTTTGACTGTAAGACGCGCCCGCGCTGCCCGCGGGCAAGGTCGCCGGATTGATGGTGAGCGCGGCGCAATTGGGGACTCCTCCGGCGCCGCTTAAGAAGCCGCCGCTGACCGCATACTGGCCGCCGCTCGACGTGGACGCTATGCTCTGGCCGAGGGCGCCGGTCACATTGGTATTTCCGTTTGAGCTTGCGCCGCCGCCGCCGGAGATGACCGACTGCGTAATGCTGTAACTGCCTCCGCTTTGCGCTGGGGACAACGCAGCTTCGTGGTCGGCCTCTTCAGCCTTTGGCGGCGCCTCGGAATAGGCGGCGGCGGCGCTGGTCGGCATGGCCAACGTAGCAGTGGGTCCGGCGGTATATCGTTCGCGCGGGTACGACAAAATGGCGGTGGGTTGCTCGGCAGTCGCGGCGGAATTGCCACGCCACTGTCCGCTGGCCCGGTAGGCGTAAGTGGTCAAGCACAAGACAGCCAGCAAGACTGCGCTGAAAGCCCGGCGTTGTTGTATCGTGATAGCCATCTTTACTCGTTTTGCAAATGTGTCGCGGCCAAGTCAGGGTTGTCCGATCTTCACTGTGCCCGTGGCGCCGAGCCGTTCGATCCGGCTTGGACGACTGAGCGTCTGCGGCTCGTTATAATTGGCGGGCGCAATCGAGATCACATCTCCGGGCATCGCCGCGAAATGTCCCTCGCCGACTGTGTTGTAAGGATGTAGAAGACTCCCGTCTTCGTAGCCGGTGGTATTGAACTGCGAGACGAAGATCACGTTGGTCGGCGGCGGAGCATCGCGCTCGCGACCGAACCATACAAAACGATGATCCCGCGTAATCGGTGAACTGGGCGTCGGTGTGTCGAGCGCAAATCCCGTCCCCACCCAGGTGTTCACATAAGGCGAGTAGATGCGTGTGGTGAAATAGTCGCCCCAGCGTCCTTCAGCTCGATTGCCGGAAGCGACCCCGAGAGTCTCCAAGGGCGTGATCATGTTGTTGTTGAAATCGTCGGCGATCCACGCCGCCACGCCCGGATTGCCGCTGCCGCCGCCGCATCCGAATGCGATCGTCCCGCCCAGATGCCCTCGATCATTCGGATGCGCAGACGGATAGGCAAAAGCTATTGCGCCGCTGAAAATCTGCCCTTGCGTGAGCAGGCTGTGATTGCTTTCGTCGAAGCGCAATACCTCCACATATGGGCGCGCGAAGCCGCCGCCTTGCGCCGCGTCCCACATAAAACCGATCACGCCGTTTGCGACCCATGCCGCGAGAATGCGGTCGTCATCGAAGGACAGGTAATTCGTTCCGCCTGCGCAGGTCGCAATATGGCTGCCGCGCGCGGAAGCGTTATAGGCCGAGTGTATGACGTCATCGAACGCGATGGCGCCATTTTCCGGCCAGCGATAGACGCGCATTTGCGTATTCGTGTTATGCGTTCCCCAGTACATCGTATCGTGCGCGCCGTGCGTGAGACGCAGACTCTGGTGGGTGGTGTCGTTGAAGAAGCCGAAGTTGAGGTTTACGCCTTGAACTAACTGAGTGAGCGGTATCCGCCAGATTACCGAGCCGCGCGAAACCTGAGGCGAGATAGTAAAGACGTTGGTGGTCAGATAGAGAAAATTGTCGCTCACCGCCATATCAGGGAAATCGAGCCAGATGCCGCGCGTATCAGTCAGATTGAATGTGGCAGGCGAGAAATCATAAAAGAGCCAGGTGTTGTTGAGGACGTCGGCCTGTGAGCGGGCGATTGCCAGCCGCTGGCGGTTGGTCGCGCCGTCATCCCGATATTGAAGCAGCCAGCACATCAGCCCGTGGGTGCGTACATAGTAGACATACTGATCGCCGGCAAAACCGCCATTAGCGTTGTTCGTCGCCTCCAAATCGTCCCTTATGGAATTGGCCGGGAAATTGTCAAAGGGGTTGATGTAGGTGAAATTCTGCCCGCGATCACCCGACACGGCCGCATAGTTATTAGTCGTGTAAAAGACAGTCCGGCCATTGACGCCGACGCTTGGCTCGTAAGGACTATGGTCACAAGGAGAAATGGCGCCACAGCCAGGCGTGGCGCCGGGCAGAGCCGGCATATCGCCGGGCGCGCTATTCCGGAAGAGGGTGAAGGAGCCAGGCGCCTGCGGCGCGGCTGGGCGGCGCTGGGGCGATTCCAGAAGATGTTCCGGGATGAGCCTGACCACCGTTTCCGGATTTGTGGGGCGAATGTCCTCGGTACGCACAGTCGGGTCAATCGGTGTCTTAATGCTCGGATGCTCGCGCTCTTCCGGCTCTCCCCTCTCGCGCTCGGATCGTGTAGCAGGCGGCGACTTGACCAGCGGGCCGCGCACCGGCCCCTGGACTCGCACTGTGCCCTGTTGAGTCACAATCTGCCCTTGCCGAGACTGGACGTTAAATGATGAAGGATGTTGCGGCGCTCTAAATAAAATCACGAGGAGGCAACAGAGAGACAGTACAAAGACCAAAGCCTGTTGCATCTTGTTGCGTTTTCCGCCCATGTCATTTCTCCTTCTTTAGAGGGAAGTGTTATTGCAGCGTGACGAGCGCCAGCACCAGGCCGCGCCCTGCTTTCAATCCGGTCATTGCTTTACCGATGATCGCGCCTTGCGCGCGCACGGGATTGACAGCCTTCATGGCGTGACCGGGAAAGCGCGAGGTCGTGAGCAAATCGCCTGGCTTAATCGCATTCTTCGTTGCATCGCAATAAACCCAAACGCGACCCGACAGCGCGATGGGCATGGAATCTTTCGCGCCCGCGGGATTGGTCAACACCATGCCCGCGGCAAGCTGATTGGCGCCGCTGATGACGCCCGCAACTTTGCGATTGTAAGCTCCGCGCGCGATGGCGAGCTTGCCGGGTTGGCGCGGATCAATGGCGACGAGCAGCCCCGGTTTTGCGCCCTCGGCCACCTCGAAATGTTCCGCCAGGTCCAGTCCGCCGGTGATCTGCAGCACGCCCACGCTGCCGGTTCCCTGCACCTTAAGCGCTAATCCGCCGCCGCTATTCTGGAAATAACCGCCGACCCCTGCCGCGCCGGCGCTGTCACCGAAGACCCCCGTGCTGTTGTTGCTGAAACCCCACACGCCCACATTGCTGACGCTTTCGCCATAAACGCCGCGGCTGCCGTTGCTCTTGCCCCACACGCCGCGCCCCGAATCGCTCTCGGCGAAGATGGCTGAGACGCCGGCGGCGCTGCTCAGCACGGACAGCTTGGTTGTCGGGTTGGTGATGCCGATGCCGACGTTGCCTGCCGTGGTAATGGCGATACCATTTGTTGGGGAGGGGATTCCGCCCGCCCCATTCACCAGTTTTAGCGTGCCGTCGTACCGAAGATCGGCCCTGCCGCTGACACCTGCGATCGTCATCCCCGTTTCAGTATTTGGGGTACCGAATACCACCTGGTTCCCCTGCGCGCTCACAGCCAGTTGCACGTTCGTCGGCAATTGCACGCCGGCGGCTGACTGCGTGATTTGAGAATTGCCCAGCGTCGTACCTGCGCTCCAGAGTGGAATGCTGTTCATCGCGCCGCTACCGCTGACACCGCCTGCGCCCACCAGATTCACAAACGCTGCGCCGTTCTCGGAGACTTTGATTTTGTTGGATGCGGTGTCGAAATAGAGGCGTCCCTGTCCGGGGGGCGCCGCAGCCGGCGGCGCGCTTCCGCCCAACGAAAATGCGCTGTTGACGTTCAGGTTGCCGGCCGTGCCGGTACCGCCGATGTTGAAGTTGGCGCCGGCTTGTTGCACGGCGGTGTTTTGCACGAACCCGTTCGCCGGTAATCCGCCCAGTTGCTGAGCGTTGATGGTCTGGATGGCGTAAGGCGATGAGGTGATCGGCTGGCGCGGCGCGAGCACAGTGTAGGCGCTGGCGCTGCCCGCCGGACGCACGCCGATTTCCAGATAACGATCCGCGCCGCTGAACACATTCGCGCCGAAATCCAGCGTGACGGTGAAGTTCCCCGCGTTCGCGGCGACGGGCGTGCGCACGAGCGTTACGCCCTGTTGGGCGCCGCCTGCCAGCGCGTCGAAGAGTTTGAATTGCAGATCGTAATTTCCGTTGGCGGGACTGCCCGCGTCAGTCAGCTTGCCTTGATAACTGAAGGCCGTCGTTTGCGCCCGGGCAGAGCTAACGCAGAGCAAGCTTAGCCAGATAACCACACTAATAATTAGAGTTGGCGCTTTGGTTGCTTGACCATTGGTATCGAGGTGGTTCATTGTCACAGCTCCAGTCGAGAGCTCAGCCTGCGCGGGCAAACCGCGGGTAGAGTTTCTCCGTGTAGAGTTTCCAAGTTTGAGCCGGACAAAAATGCAAAAGATTGGCTTCGCTGTCCTTCAGTTACCCTGAAGGTTTTCTGGCTGTTTTCTGAACGTCCTTATGTCTAGTTCCCCCAGATGTTTGTATGAATTCGAAGGCTTCCGGCTTAATCCGGCTGAACGGTTATTGGCGCATAACGGCGCGCCGGTTCCGCTTGCGCCAAAGGCCTTTGAGATGCTGGTCGTACTGGTCAGCAATAGCGGCCGCTTGCTGACCAAAGATGAGTTGATGAGCGCCGTTTGGACCGATGCGGTGGTCGAAGAAAATAATCTGGATAAAACCATCTCCGCGCTGCGCAAGACTTTCGGCGAGTATGGCGCGGAACGTAAATTGATTGAGACGGTGCGCGGACATGGCTACCGCTTCAACGCCACCGTGACTGAGATCATCGCATATCAGAACAACGGCGCGCCGCAGGTTATTGTGGCTGAACAGCGCGACCCGTCTATCCTTTCGATCATTTCGCAACCGCCGCCATCGCCACACCCGGATGGCGTTCCGATGACTGTTCGGGCATCGCCGCCATCGACAGAAGGGATGCGCGATAAAGAGTCAGCAGTGAGTCGCTGGCGACGTATGAGCGCATTGGGGCTAGCCGCCTTGCTGCTGCTGGCCGCTGTGGTAACGCTGAGGGTCTGGTCGTCGAAAGAGCGGCGGCCTGATTCGCCGCGGGGGATCAAAGTGACGCGATTGACCAATGGCGGGTACATCCACAATGCGGTGCTCTCGCCCGATGGTAAATATTTCGCGTACACGGAGCAGGACGGCGCCGCTGCGCGCCTTTGGCTGCGGCAAGTGGCAGGCGGCCAACCTATAACGCTGGTGCCGGAGATTGAGCGCCCAATCCTGGGGCTGACCTTTGCGCCTGACGGCCTGGCCATCTACTTCGTGACGATTGGTCGGGACGACCCGCAGGGCGCTCTTTATAGAGTTCCCGCGTTGGGCGGGACAGCGACAAAATTGCTGACGGGGATCGTTTCGCCCGTCACCTTTGCGCCCGATGGCCGGCGATTGGCGTTCATTAGATTCGAAGGCCGGCCGGAAGAGAAGAGTGAAGGCAACAGCCTCGTTGTCGCAGATATCACGGGCGGCAGTGAACGAATTGTACTGACGCGCAGCGGGCTTGAGCGATTTGGCATGAGTGGCCCAAGTTGGTCCCCCAGTGGTAAGGAGCTCGCCTGTCAGCTTTTCAGCGGTCTGACGAAGACCAGCGATGATGTGTGGCGAATTGTCGGGGTGGATGTGGAGAGCGGCGCTCAAAGGATTCTGACATCTCAGCAATGGGACGCCGCCGGGCGGATCGTCTGGCTACGGGATGGGCGCGGCATTGTCATGATCGGCACGAGACGAGGTGAGGCGGTAACGACTGCGCGCGATTCCGTCTGGTTCGTTTCGCAACCGGAGGGAGCCATTCGCCGGATCACAACCGACCTCAACCGCCATTTCCACGTTTCACTCAGTGTGACCGACGACGGCCAATCCCTATTGGTCATTCCGTTCAATCGCACCTCGCAAATCTGGTCGGTCGAAGCGCGAGGGCAAGCTGAAAAGTTGCGCTACGACGCGCACAGCGCCGCGCAATTGACGACCGGCACGGGTGAAGGCCGGGGGGGCATTGTCAGCCTTGACGACGGGCCTATCGTTTACGTAGCGAGGACAGGCGATCACGTTGACCTCTGGCGAATGAACCACGACGGCAGCCAGCAGCAACAACTGACGACTGCCCCGCCATTTCTGGAAGAGGTTTCCGCGCCGCCGGACGGTAGTTTCTTTGTCTTTGCCTCGAATAACGCCGGATACAGCCATCTTTTCCGCGTGAACCGCGAAGGCGCCAACTTGCGGCAATTGACCAGCGGCGAGAGCCGCGAAAGTGACTCTGATTGCTCACCCGACGGGCGTTGGATTGTCTACGCTTCGAAATCCAGCCTGCCCGGCAAGATCGGCGAGTTCAAGCTCTGGAAAATTCCGGCGGAGGGCGGCGCCCCTGTCCGCCTGAGTGATCACGAAGCCCAGACGCCTCGTTTTTCACCGGATGGCCAATGGATTTCCTATATCTACCCGGATGCCACGGGCAAGCTGCAGGTGGCGGTCATGCCGGCGGACGGAGGCGCGCCAATCAAAACCTTCGAGACACCCAACTCGGCGGAGCTGAATGTCGGCTGCCGTTGGACGCCTGATGGACAGGGGCTGGTTTATATCGTGAAGGGAAAGACCTTCGATAATCTCTGGCTGCAACCATTGAACGGTCGCGCGCCGCAGGCGCTGACCGACTTCAACTCCGGCGAGATTTATAACTATGCTTTCGCGCGCAACGGGCGCCGACTTTTCCTGGCGCGCGGATATTCCATTCGCGACGTAACATTAATCAGTGATTTCAGATGAGCGTGGAAATCGGCGATCAATTCACGGCAATAGTCGTGAGATTGTTCGTCCGTCCCCCCATTGAGACCACGAGCGGCACGGCGGGTCCGGTGGGCGCGTTGTTGGGGATCAGCACGTTGAGTTGCCACAAGCCGACGAAGCCTGGAGCGAGTCCGCTGAAGCCTATAGTGGCGGCGACGCCGCCGACCGTCACCGTGGGATTTGTCGTCGTGGCGTAGAGCGGGCTTGCGGGAGCGGCGGCGCCCGAAGCCAGCGTCAGCGCCTGCCCCGTCGCCGGATCGAAAAACTGGCCGCCCTCTCCGGTCGCAAAGACGATCACAAAACGCCCGCGCGATTCGGGCCGGGCGCTCGAGTTGGTCGAAAAGTCCTGATTGAGCGCGGCGGCCTGTCCCTTCCCCGTTCCCGTGATGGCGAAAATTCCTGGCGCGGCGCCGCTGACCGTGAGGAACTCGCTCGTGAGCGCGACCCCGTTGTTGAGGACTTCGACGAAGGCCACTCCCGGCGAAGTCTCGTAAGGCAGTTGGTAGTTGATCTGGAAGCCGCCGCCGTTGTTCACGCCGACGAAAAAGAGCGGCGCGAGAATCCCGTTAACGCGAACCGACACATTCGCGAGTCGCGTCGGCAACGGTATGCCGGGGGCCGACTCGCTGATGTTGGTTCCCGCCGGGAATCCGGAGCCGAAGGCCGCCAGGATCTGTCCGGGAGCCACGCCGCGCGTGAAGCTCGCGGCGTCGACCGATTCCGTGGCGTTGCCCGCGGGAGGCGCATAAACATTGGTGTCGGCCACGCGCAGCCGCACGGCTAGATTGTCGTAGAAGACGCCTTCGCCAGTCTGCGAATTAGAGTTGCGCCTCAATTGTAGCTCCAATCGGAAAGCCACATCCGAATTGTTCGGCGCGCCGCGATTCACCGCGAAGACTCCGGTCCCGTCCGCGAAGCCGCTTCCCGAAAAACGCCGGAAGCCTCCCGTGGAGCCGATAGTCGAATTAATCAAAAGCAAATTTGTGAAGCTCTGGTCGTTGAAGCCGATGTCGTTGGCGGAATTGACCGGCGCATTGTTCGTGTATGTCCGAACGCGCAGAAATGTCAGATCGCCGGAGCCGCCGCTTTGATTCAAATCGCCTGTGAAGTCGGCGTTGACGTCTACCTCGAACGAATCTATAGCCGCGTTGATCTCGGCGGCAAGCTCCGGGTTTGAGACGCGGCCCGTGATCTGATTGACCGTCAACCCCGGAAGCAGGATCTTCTGCGTCGTCCACCATCGAGTATCGTCTAAGACGCCCTCTCCGGGATGAAACGTCGAACTCGTCCCATAACTCGCGCCCACGCCGCTGGGATCGCCGAGGCTGGCCGTCGAGCCATTACTTGCCGCGCGCTGATCAGTCGTCAATTGCCACGGTCCAGCGAAAGAGTTACCACTCGGCGCCGGATTGGGATTGTCCGGTCGCAATCCCCACGCCGATTCCGGGATAACGATGATTCCGTCTCCTCCGGGATCGGCGTCCGGCTCGAAGCGCGTGCGATAAGTGATGATCTTCTGGTCCGCGATGATCGTGAACTGCGTTGTCGTGGGCGGGCCGTTCGTAGGCGACATCGTTACGTTGAAGAGGATCGCCTGTCCGGAGCGGTTGACGCCGTCATCGAGCAGCGTGATTTGAAACGCCAAGGCTCTGGAGGATTGCGCCGCGAGGTCGCCGAGGTTGAGCGTCGCGGCCTGCCCTGCAGGTCCGCCGTTGATGCGCACGAGGCTCGCGGGCACGGCGCTGGCCGGGTCTACCGCGATTTGGACGGCGACGCCGGCGGCCGGAACGACTGTTGAATCGGCGACGGTCAAGGTCGCGGTAACAGTTTCGTTGCGGCTGATGAACCGGTCTGTGTTGACGCCCCCGGTGACGCTCGAAGCGCTAAGGCTCGCGACGGCCTGCGCTCCCGCTGTGAAGTTGCCGGTGGCGACGAGCGCATAGCCCTGACGATTTGAATCAATCGGTTGATCGCCGGGTTGGGCAATGATCTGAGTCATGCCGTTGCCAGGCACATTGGTTCCGATTACGCGGGCCGTGTAAGTCCCGGACAAAGGATATTGAATGTAGACCGCCTCGACCGGATTGCGGTTGTCGAAGGCCGCTCCGTTGGCAGGCTGCGAGTAGGCGTCGGCGAAATTGACGTTGCCGCGATAGACCGTTCCCTGCGGATCGACGACTTCAAGATCTAGGTCGTTAACGAGCGCGACAGAAGCGCCGATGCTCGCTTTCGGATCGCTCCAGACCAGCGTGATGCGCAGCGGTTCGATCGTGCTCACGTTTGCGATCTGATAGGTTTGGGTCTCGCCGGTCATGATGGCCGAGTTCGGCGCGGGCCGCGTTCCATCGCCCGCCGTCGCGCCGTTCCAGATGTCGGCCAAGACTTTCAATTCACGTCGATCTCCCGTGAAATAGAGCGAGTCGTCGAGCGCGATGCGTCCCCAGCCCTGCCCGAAATTCGGGAGCGGGCCGCTGGCGCCGTTCGCCTTGTCGCTGGCCGTGTTTCTGCCGGTCATATTGCGTCCCGAATTGAGAATGACCGCTTTGATCAACGCGTTCGACGGATTGAAGCCGCTCGAAGAAGCCCGCGCTCCGTTCGGATAATAACCGTCGGTGAAATACTGGCGCGCGAGCAGAGCGGCGCCGGCCACCATCGGCGAAGAAAAGCTTGTGCCGCTGGTCAGCGCGAGGCTGCGATTGTTGTCAGGGTCGACCGGATTGACCGCGGCGTCGAGCCCGGTGCGCGAAGTCGAATTGACGAATGATGAGGCGACGCCGCTGTTTTCGGTCGCGGCGCTCACAATTCCCGGCGCGGCGATGTCGGGCTTGATGCGGCCGTCGAGCGTGGGCCCGTGATTGCTGAAACTGGCCAGATTCTCGACATTTCCACCGTTGGTCGGGCTGTCCGTTGCGGCGACCACGATATTGTTCTTGGCGGCGTTCGTCACTTGCCGAAGGCCGACGCCGTTGTTGCCTGCGGCGTAAAAGATGCTGTAATCGCGCAGCCGCCACATCACGTCGTCAATGTCGGCGGCGTCATCGTCGTAACCGACAGGAGGATTAGGGCCGTAACTGTTGTTGTGAGCGCGAACGCCGCTGCCGTAAGCCTGTTGGTGAATGAGCGCCTGGCTGACGAAGTTGGCGCCGGACAGTTGCCCGCTCGGATGTCCGATGTCCTGGAAGACGATGCGCGCGTCAGGCGCCACGCCGTCGCCGCTCGTGCGCGACGCGAGGCCGGGCGCCGCGCCAGTCCCATCGGCGTTGAAGTCGCGCCCCACCGCGACGCTGGTGGTCGCAGTCCCGTGATAAGCGCCGAAGCTGTCGTCATAGGCGACTGAGTTTATAAAGTTTAGGCCGTTACGCTGGTTCGGATCGAGCGTCTGGCCCCCGTTGGGATTGGCCGGAGAAGCGATCAGGTTACCCGCGCCGAGGATGTAATAGGCCAGCACTTTGTTGTTCGGATTGGTGATGTTGACGGGCAGCAGGCCGTTGACGCGATTCATCGTGGTGGTCGCGAAAGAGAGCGTTTGCGCCGACGCGTCGCCGTTGAGTTTGAATTGCGCGTGGTCACCGTCGAGCCCGCTGTCCGCGGCGCCGTAAATCTGTCCCGCGCCGGTGAGACCGTTGCGATAGAGCGGAGTGTCGTTCCCGGCAAATCCGGTCTGCACGACCCTGACGCCGCTGTCGTTGCGCAAACGATGGAGCCGCCTTTGCTCGATCCATTCGACCCCTTCGATCTCCGCAAGGGTCGTGACCAGTCGCGGCAGATCGGCGCGAGCCACCGTCACAACGCCCCACGTCCGCCCGTCGTAACGCTCTTCAATGACCGCCACGGAGTCCAGACCGAGCGTTATAAGCGCAGCGCGAACCGGGGAGGGATCGGCGCCTCGGAATGCGAGCAGGGAGATGGCGATGTTCTGCTCGGCGTTCGCGCCGGCGCCCGATCCTTTGGCGATTTCATCGGCGGTTTGCGCGAGCGACGGTTCGACCTTCAGCCCGGCGCCGTATGCGCCGACCCATCGAAATTCGCCCAGCCCCTGCGCGGATTGCAATCGGTTTGCGGTCGAGCGCGCGCCGCGGACGATGTAAGCGTTGTTCGCCACATAACCTACAACCTCATATCCGCGAGAGCGCAGGCTCTCGGCTTGCGCGGGCAGAATGCGATCCGGAAACTGAACGATGTAATACGCCGGGTCGGTCGCCGCCACTTGCCGCGCGGCGAGTCGCGCCGAGCGCTCGGTGAGGTTCGTGGTCTCCAATCGCATCTCGCCGACGCGAATGGCGGCGGGCTCGGTCTCTAGCGGATTGAAAGCGCCCGCCCGCAGTAACAGGAAGTGGGGATCGCGCGACTTTTCGTCAAGCTCCCGCCTTTGTGATTCGCCGTCCGTTTGCGCAGTCGCGCCGTTCAGAAAGAGAGTGATGATCAAAAGTCCGAAGGCCGCAAGATAGAGTACAGGCCGCCGATGATCTTGAATTGGCATGATGAAAATCCTTCTGGATGTGTGTCTGACGAGATAAAGTGACTGCGCCCAGGCTTGCGCCCGGCGGGACCGCGCCGGCAGGGGGATTGATGAGGCGACCGTCGCGCCGGTTGCCAGGTAATTCGTCGCAATGGTAACGCATCTTCGCACCAAGCGCCGAGCAAGGAATATGCCATTTCCACACGCCGCATGTCATATGACATATGGCGAATGACGCGTGGAAAATGTGGCGAATTCTGACAACAATCGGATGTTGTAACTTAGGATGGTGAGGCGGCAATGTACAATTTCGATCTGTGCGGACGCTTTGATGGACTATCTGGTTGAAGAAGTTCTGCTTAGTTATCTAACGACTTGCTTCGGGACGAAACTTCCTGTTCCGTGGCGGCGTCCCACAGCCTGACTGTGCCATCAAGGCACCCGGTCGCTATCCGCTTCCCGTCGGGTGAGAAGACCACTGAACGGACGCCGTCCGAATGCCCTTTGAGGGCGCCCATCTCCTGGCCGGTGGCGGCGTCCCACAGCTTAGCTATGCCCCCAAAGCTCCCGGTCACAAGCCGCTTCCCGTCGGGCGAGAAGGCCACTGACCAGACACTCTCCAAACGCCCTTTGAGAGCGAGCAGCTCCCGGCCGGTGGCGACGTCCCACAGCTTGACTATGCCTTCACCTCCCCCCGTCGCCAGCAGCTTCCCGTCGGGTGAGAAGGCCACTGAATGGAGGCGAGGTGATTGCCCTTTGGGGGCGTCCAGCTCCTGGCCGGTGGCGGAGTCCCACAGCTTGATTGCGCCATCAGGGCTCCCGGTCGCCAACAGCTTCCCGTCGGGCGAAAATGCCACTGACCAGACAGTATCCAAATGCCCTTTGAGAGTGAACAGCTCCTGGCCGGCGCCGGCGTCCCACAGCTTGACTGTGCGATCAACGCCCCCGGTCGCCAGCCGCTTCCCGTCGGGCGAGAAGGCCAGTGATTGGACGCCGTTTGAATGCCCTGTGAGGGTAAGCAACTCCCCGCCGGCGACGGCGTCCCACAGCTTGACTGTGCGATCACCGCTTCCGGTCGCCATCAGCTTCCCATCGGGCGAGAAGCTCACTGACATGACGCCATTTGAATGTCCTTTGAGGACGTCAATCACCCGGCCGGTAGCGGCGTCCCACAGCCTGGCTGTGCGATCACCGCTTCCGGTCAGGATGCGCTTCCCGTCGGGTGAGAAGGCCACTGAATAGACGCCGGATGTATGTCCTCTGAGGGCGCCGGGCTTCTGGCCGGCGCCGGCGTCCCACAGCTTGGCGGTGCGATCACCGCTCCCGGTCGCCAGCCGCTTCCCGTCGGGCGAGAAGGCCAC
>Ga0126377_10001652_pt1 | contig 14778 bp, 9 predicted proteins | sample PanSoiMetPlot_22_FD_92647 | JGI IMG/M metagenome (GOLD analysis project Ga0126377, IMG submission 92647) | Tropical forest soil microbial communities from Panama - MetaG Plot_22 | ecosystem: Environmental > Terrestrial > Soil > Tropical forest > Bulk soil | place: Panama | collected 2016-02-17
CCGTGTTCCGCGCTTCGTCTCGCGGCCGATCCTCCGACGCGTTGATGGCGAGCTTGTCGCGGCGCCCTCCATGGATGGGTGGACGCCCGCGGCGGAGCCGGCCTGCGCGGCGGGCCTGGCGCGCCGTGTTCCGCGCTTCGTCTCGCGGCCGATCCTCCGACGCGTTGACGGCGAGCTGGTCGCGGCGTCCCTCCATGGACCGATGGACGCGCGCGGCGGGCGTGGGCATGCGCGTCGGGGAGTGGCGCGAAGCGCTCGGCGTCGCCTCGGGCCGATCGCCAGGATGCGCTCGATGGTGAGCTCGTCGCGTCACGCCGACGGACTCGCCACGACCACGGACACGTGGCGTGCGCGGCGGGCCTTGCGAAATCGCGTGCGCACGGCGCTCCCTCGTCCTCGCCGCCCTCACCCTGCGGTGCGCCGGGCTGAGCACCGACGAGCTCACCGACGGCCTTTGCCGGCGACGCTCCGATCCAGCGCCGATCTGGGCCGATCTACGACGGTCCCGGGGCCGGCCGCCAGTACACGGCCAGCCAGATCGTGTCGCGGTCCGGTGCGGTCCAGCTGACGCGGTGGCGCACGTGGTGGCCGATGTCGATCCAGTCGCCCTCGCCGAGGGCGACCTCGCCGGCGCCCTCGACCTCGAGGCGGGCGGAGCCGGAGACCACCAGCACCAGCTCGTCCTCGTCTTGCTGGTACCAGAAGCCGGGCGGCGAGGCGTGGCCGCGCGAGACGATGCGCTCGACGCGGACGCCGCCGGCGCCGGCGAGGACGGTGACGAGCTCGTCGGGCAGGTCCGCCGGAATGGCGGCGCGCAGGCTGCCGCGCGCGACGCGGCCCACCCTCGGTGACGGCTTCGCCGGCCTGGCCATGTCCGCGGCGCCCGGAGCCATGCCCGCGGCCGCGCCGGGGGTCCCGATCGACTTGCGGAACTGGACCGCGCGCTCGACCTCCTCGAAACCGAGAGCCAGGTGCGCGCGCTGGCCGACGTCGTTGTCGAGCTCGGCGTCGGATGCGAGCTCGCGGCAGCCGGCGGCCAGGCCCCAGGCCTCGACGGCGGTGACCAGGGCCGTGCCCACGCCGCGGCGGCGCTGGTCGGGAGCCACGTACCAGCCCTCGAGGAACGCGACCGGCCGCGACGGGTCGCAGGCCTCGGCGTGGGAGCGCAGCGACGCCTCGGCGAAGCCGCACAGCGCACCGTCGGCGCGCTCGGCCACCAGCATCACCATGTCGGCCGGCACGGCGAGGTAGGCCAGGATCTCGGCCTGGTGCTCGGCCTCGCTGCCGCTTGGCCACAGCGCGTGGCGCATGCGCGCCGCGCCCGCCTCGTCGCCCGACCTGATCGCCCGGATCCGCACGGCTCGATGATATGCCGGCGGCGGCCTGGGCGCCGGTTCCGCGGAGTCTGGCCGGCGAGACCGCCGCTCGCCGCGGCCCTCGGTGGCCGCGCCGCGCGGGGTGGCGGATACTGGGCGGGTGAGCCCAGCGAGCGACGACAGCCTGGCCGTCCACATCGCCCGGCGCGAGGAGCAGCTGGTCGAGCTGCGGCGCGACCTGCACCGACATCCGGAGCTCGCGTTCGGCGAGCGGCGCACGGCGGAGATGGTCGCCGAACGCCTCCACCGGGCCGGCCTCGAGGTGACGACCGGGGTGGCGGTGACCGGGGTGGTCGCGGTCCTGCGCGGCGATCATCCCGGCCGCACCATCGCCTGGCGCGCGGACATGGACGCCCTCCCTCTCACCGAGGCGATCGATGTGCCGTTCGCGTCCGGCACGGCGGGTGTCATGCACGCGTGCGGACACGACGGGCACACCGCCATCGCGGTCGAGATGGCGGAGATCCTGGCCGCCCGGCGCGCGTCGCTCCCCGGCACGGCGGTGTTCCTGTTCCAGCCGGCCGAGGAGGTCTTCGGGGGCGCGCGACGGATGATCGAGCCCGGCGTGCTCGAGCGCGAGCGGGTGGACGAGATCTACGGGCTGCACCTGATCTCGCGCCTGCCGCGCGGGCTGGTCGAGATGGTGCCAGGCGTGAGCATGGCCTCGGCCGACTTCATCGACATCGAGATCCGCGGGCGCGGCGGCCACGGCGCGGTGCCGCACCTGGCGGTCGACCCGATCGCGGTGGCGGCGCACATCCTGGTCGGGCTTCAAGATCTGGTCCGCGCCGCGGTGCCGGCGCAGGAGGCCGCGGTCCTCACCATCGGCCAGGTCGAGGCCGGCTCCGCGCGCAACATCATCCCGGAGACGGCCCTCCTGCGCGGCTCTCTGCGCGCGCTGCGCGAGCGCGACCGCCGCGAGCTGCTCGAGCGGCTGACCGCCTACTGCGCGGCGGTGGCTGCCGGCTTCCGCGCCGGCGCGATCGTTCGGCCGGTGGGCGATTCGTGCCCGGTGCTGGCCAGCGGCGAGGCCGAGACCGCGCGCGCCGCCCGCGCGCTCGCGATCGAGCTCGGCGCCGAGCGCGTGGTCGCCGGCGGCCCGGTCATGGCGAGCGACGACATGAGCCTGTTCCTCGAGCGGGTGCCCGGCTGCTTCTTCCGGGTCGGCGCCTGCCGTCCGGGCCACCCGGACCCGCCGGCCCACCACAGCCCTGCGTTCGAGATCGACGACGCGTGCCTCGCGGTCGGCGTGCAGGCCGGCGCGTCCCTGCTGCTCCACTGCCTCGCGCCGTGATGCCGCGATGGAGGGCGCGCGGCTCGCGCCGCGGTCACGCCGTCACGCCTGCGTGGCGTCGAGGCCGGGCGGCTCGATGCCGGACCGGTCGAGCACCGCGCGCGCGACGTAGATGGGGGCGCGGTTGCCGATCGCAAGGGCGATCGCGTCCGACGGCCGCGCGTCGATCCGTCGGGTCCCGCCGGCCGTGCGGATGAAGATGCTGCCGATGAAGATACCGTCGACCATGCGATCGACCTGGACCTTGACCAGCTCGCCGCCCAGCTGGCGCATGACCGTGTCGAGGAGGTCGTGCGTGAGCGGCCGCGGCGACGGCAGGCCGTGCAGCCGGAGCGCGATCGACACCGCCTCGGTCCCTCCGATGGCGATCGGCAGGACCTTCGCGCCCTCGCGGTCGACCAGCAGGACCGCGCCCCCCTCCGACACCGAGACGACGTCGCGCGCCTCCATCCGCACGTAGCCGTCCGGCACGCGCCGCGGATCGTCGTCCGCCCCGGCCGCCGGCCCGCCGGCCGCGGACCCGAGCGCCGGCCGCGACCGGGCTCCGCCACACGCCGCCGCCAGCGATACGACCAGCATCCATCGGCTCATGCGCCCTCCCTTTGCCGGAAGCCTACGATCAATGCGCGGCCGGCGCGCCGGCCCGCATTGCCCGCGAGCGCGCCGCCGCGCTCGCGCGCCGATCAGCGCTCGCCCGGCCGCTCGACCCGGACGCGGGCGCCGAGCCCGGGGCGGAGCTCGCCCGCGTCGTCGCCGCCGGCCGCGAGCTCCGCCTCGACCAGGATGAGCTCGGACGCCGGATCGAGCGCGGGGGACACCTGGCGGATGACCGCGGCGACCGGCGACTGCACGGTGTCGACCGCCGCGGTGACGGCCATGCCGGGCCGCAGGGCGCGCGCGCGCTGCGGCGGCACCGCGAAGCGCAGGCGCAGCTCGCCGTTCTTGACCACCTTCACGATCGGCGAGCTGGGATCGACGATGGCGCCGGCGTCGCGGAAGCGCAGCGCCACGGTGCCGTCGAACGGGGCCTTGAGGTGCGTCTCGGCCAGGTGACTGCGGGCGCTGTTGGCGCGCGAGCGCGCCGCGCTGGCCTCCTGGGCCGCGCTCTGGGCAGCCGCGCGCGCCCGGTCGAGCCCCAGGCGCGCCTCGTCGACCGACGCCGCCGCGCTCACGCCCGAGGCGGCCGCGCGCTTCTCGAGCGCCAGCTTTCGGCGCGCGTCGGCGACGTCGACCTCGGCCTTGCGCACGTCCGCCGCCGCCCGCCGCGCGGTCGCCTCGGCGGCGCGCACGTCCTCCTCGACCGGACGCGGATCGATCTCGGCCACCACCTGCCCGGCGGTGACCCGATCGCCGGGCCGCACGCTGACCGAGGCCAGCACGCCGGCGAACCGCGGCACGACGTCGGCCGACTGCGCCGCCGCGATCACCCCGATGAAGCCGCGCTCGGCGTCGGCGGCGCCGGCGCCGGTGTCGGCGACCTGGCCGGGCCCGGGTGTGGGCCGGGCCGGCGCGTGCACCTGCCCGCGCGGCGGCGCCTCGGCCGGCGCCGGCGGCTCCCGGTCGCCGCCGCACGCGGCGACCGCTACCGCGAGGCCGATCGCGAGCCGCGTCACGCCACTCGCCGCGCGCACGCCGCTCGCCGCCCCCACGCCCCTCACGGCGCCCCCTCGGTGCTGAAGGTCTGCGCCTCCACCAGCGCGGCGTAGCGGCCGCGCCGGGCCATGAGCTCGGCGTGCGGGCCCGACTCGACGACCGACCCGTCCTGCATGACGACGATCCGATCGGCGCTGGCGATGGTCGACAGTCGGTGCGCGATGACGATGCGGGTCGCGCGCAGGCTGGCCAGGTTGTTCATGACCGCGCGCTCGGTCCCGGCGTCGAGCGAGCTGGTCGCCTCGTCGAGCAGCAGGATGGCCGGCTCGTGCAGGAGCGCGCGGGCCAGCGCGATCCGCTGGCGCTGGCCGCCCGAAAGAGACGCGCCGCCGTCGGCCAGGATGGTCTCGTAGCCCATCGGCATGGCGCGGATGTCCTCGTCGATGCACGCCCGCCGCGCGGCGGCCACGATGCGCTCGAACGGGGCCACCGGGTCGCTCAGGGCCAGGTTCGAGCGGATCGAGCCGCCGAACAGGAAGGGGCTCTGCGGCACCACGCCGAGCTGCTGGCGGAGCTTGCGGTGATCGAGCTCGACCACGTCGTAGCCGTCGTAGACGATGTGCCCCTCGGTCGGGCGATACAGGCCGAGCAGGAGCGCGGCCAGGGTCGACTTGCCCGAGCCCGAGCGGCCGACGATCGCGACCATGGTCCCCGGTTCGATGGCGAGCGACACACCGCGCACGACCAGCGGATCGGCCGGCCCGTAGCGGAACGAGACGTGGTTGAGCTCGATCGCGCCGCTCAGGCGGGGCGGCGGGACCGCGTCGGGGCGCTGCTCCGGCTCGGTGGTGAGCACGTCGTCGATGCGCTCGACGTAGCTGCCCAGCATCTGGAGCTGGAGCGCGCTCTGGACCAGGCTGCCGAGCGGGGCGAGGAAGGCGGCCGCCAGGGCGCTGGCCGCCAGCATGGTGCCGAGGCTGAGGCCGCCGCTCAGGACCAGATCCGCGCCCACGCCGAGCAGGACCAGCGGCGCCGCCGCCTGCAGGAGGCCGTTGACCGCGTCGAGCACGGCGGTCAGCCGGCTGCGCTGCAGCGCGACGTTGAGCTCGTCGACGTAGAGGTTGGCCCAGTGCTCGAGCGCGCGGTTCTCGGCGCCGGCCACCTTGAGCGTCTCGATGCCGACCAGCATCTGCACGAGGTACGAGTGGGCGCGCGCCTGGCTCTCCAGGTCCTGCGACGTCAGGTGCGCGAAGCGGCGGCGCGACAGGAGCAGCATGACCAGCTGGAGGCTGCCGGTGCCGAGAGTGACCGCCGCCAGGGTCGGGCTGAGCAGGACGAGCAGCAGGAGATACGCGACCGCCAGCGCGCCGTCGAGCAGGGTCGACAGCATGCTGGAGGTGAGGAGGTCGCGTATCTGCGTGTTGGACGAGACCCTGAGCAGCAGGTCTCCGGACGAGCGCTTGCCGAAATAGGCGTACGGCAGCGACAGCATGTGCGACACGAACCCGAGCGTCATGCGCACGTCGAGCCGCGTGCGCAGCTCGAGCAGGAGATGGGAGCGGATGAGCGAGGACAGGAGCTGGAAGCCGAGCGCGAAGGCGATGCCGACTCCCACCACCAGGAGCAGGTCGCGATCGCCGCGCGGCACCACCCGGTCGACGATGAGCGCGGTCAGGACCGGAAGGGCCAGCGCGATGAGGCGCAACGCCACCGATGTCACCACCACGCGGCTCACCAGCCCGCGCTGGTGGAGCAGCTGGACCAGGTAGCGCCACACCTTGCTGCGACCGGGCGGCGTCGCCACGAAGCCGTCGGCGGCCTCGAAGACGAGCGCGACGCCGGTGAAGTGCTTGCGGAAGCGCTCCACCGGCACGCTGCGCCGCCCGAACGCCGGGTCGACGATGTCGATGGCCGCGCGGCGCACCCGATCGAGCACCACGAAGTGGTTGAAGTCCCAGTGCAGGATGGTGGCCGGCGGCAGGTAGCGAAGCCCCTCGATGTCGAGCCGCACGCCGCGGCCGCGCAGGCCGAGCTGCTCCGCGCCGCTCAGGATGCCGAGCGCGTCGGTGCCGCGGTTGGTGCCGGCGGCGACGCGCACCTGCTCGAGCGGGACCGAGCCGCCGTGATAGGCGAGCACCATGGCGAGGCAGGCCGCCCCGCAGTCGGCCGCCTCCAGCTGCTGGATGTACGGGACGCGCCGCGAGCGCCCTCCGCGCAGCCGCCGCAGCGCCGACACCAGCTCGGGGTCGATATCCGGACCGTCGCCGCCCGCGCCGCCGGGGCCGCCCGCGCCGCCGGGGCTGCCCGCCCTCCCCGCGCTCCCCGCGCTCCCCCCGATGCCCGCCCTTCCCGCGTTTCCGCTCATCACAGCCCCTTCAGCCAGGGAAACAGGGAGAACAGGATGCGGTCCAGGCGCACGCGCACCTCGGCTGCCCCCAGCATCCCGTCGTGGTAGCGGAACGTGCGGCCGTCGGCCTCGAACACGTCGCGCTGCAGGCGACCGCGCACGAGCACGACCGGGCCGCCGAACTTGAGCCCGTCGGCCACCTCCTGCCCCACCACGCGCCGCGCCTCCGACGGGCCGATCACGTCGGGCGTCACGCTGTCGATCTGGAAGGACTGGTAGGCGTAGCGGTAGCCGAGCAGCTCCAGCCGCACCGTCATGCCGGGCGCGAGCTGCGGGCGGTCCTCGCCGGGCAGGAGCGCGATGACCTCGAGGCCGCCCTCGCCCTGCACCAGCGAGGCGACGATGTCGCCCGGCTGGACGTGCTGGCCCGGGTGCACGCGCATGTCGGCGATCGCCCCGCCCGACGCGGCGCGCACCACCCGCTCCTCGAGCGCGGAGCGCGCCGCGTCGCGCGCCTGGCGAAGCGCGCGCAGGGCGCCGTCGGCCGCGGAGTCGGACGGGTCGAGCATGTGGTTGCGCAGCTGCGAGTCGAACTCCTCCTCGGCGCGGTCGAGCGCGGCGCGCTGGTTCTGGTCGTCGAGCCGCGCGATGACCGCGCCGGCCGCGACCTCTTCGCCGGGCGCTCCCTCGACCGCGGTGATGTTGCCGGCGGTGCGCGCGACCACCTCGGCCCGCGCGGTCGCGCGGATGACCGCCGGCCCCGACGAGTAGGTGGACACCGTGCCTACCCACAGGTAGGCCGCGGCGCCGATCAGCAGCGCAACCAGCAGCCAGTAGGCCCGGCTCATCCACATCGGCGTCACGCGGATGACGTCGCCCCAGCGGGTCTCGCCCTGCGCCTCCACCGCCTCGGTGCGGAACAGCCCCTCTGGATCGGTCGCCTCGTGCGCGATCTCCTGGGCCTGGCGGTGGCTCGACAGCTGATCGAGGAACGGGCCCGCCAGCGCGGCGTACCTCGCCAGCAGATCCGCGTCGGCCTGGGTGAAGGCCGGCTCGCGCGCGCCGCGCGCCGCCGCCAGGATGGCGTGGATCGCGCCCGACGGGCTCGCGATGGGCTGGACCAGCAGGCGCCCGCCGGGCTCGCCCGTCGGATCGTCGATCGCCGCCACCCACCGGCGGTCCTGCTCGACGCGCTCGGCGAAGGCCATCAGCCCGGTGCGGGCGGCGAACCCCACCAGCCCGGCGGTGGATCGGCGGTCGTCGCCCGACTCGCGCATGAGCGCCTCCGACCACAGGCCGCCGTCTTCGGGATCGTGGAACAGGCAGTGCGCGCGATCGGCGGCGCACAGCTCGATCACCGCGGCGACCGCCTGGGCCTCGGCGTCGGCCAGATCGGTCGCGGCGGCCAGCCGGCGCGAGGCGACGAAGGCCCGCTGCGCGGTGCGGGCGGCCACCGGAGAGTCCGGCTCCGGCAGGAGCGGCGCGTACGGGCGCCCGCCGGCCAGCGACGCGATCAGGGCGAAGGCGTGCTCGAGGGGGATGCCGCGGCGGATGAAGTGCGCGACGCGCGGATCGGCCGCCGCGACCGGCTCGCCGATGATGACGCAGAGCGAGCCGGGCGCGTGGGTCAGCACGGCGGCGGCGTACTCGGGCGCCGTCACGACCAGGTGGGCCGTCGCCACGTCCTCGTCGACCAGCATCATCGAGCCGACCGCCGCGCGGATCCATCCGATGTCGCGGGGCGCGATGACGGCGATGTGCGCGTTCACCGCCCGCCTCCGCTCGCCGGCGCCCGCGCGCGCTCACCGGCGGCCGCGCCGCGCGCGCGGCGGGCCGCGTGCAGGCGGCGCAGGAAGTCGTACAGCACCATCTCCTGCGCTCGCTGCGACGCGTGGAGCAGGCGGTTGGCGTGCATGTGGGCCAGGCTCCAGGCCATCTCGCCCGGGCCCGGCGACAGGGCGCCGGCTCGGTCGAGCTCGCCGAGCTCGCGCGCGACCTCGGCGAGGCGGCGGTCGCGCTCGGCCAGGATCGCGAAGCCGGGCTCGAGGGGATGCCCGGAGTCGCGCGCCGGATCGCGGGCGAACACGACCTCGAGGTCGGCGCGCTCGCGCGTGAAGCGCTCGCCGAGCGCGCTCCACAGCTGCGGGGTCGCGCCGTGCTCGGCGCCCAGCGAGTCGCGCGCGCGCAGGGCCAGGGCCGCCCGCGCCGCCGGGTCGAGCCCGAGGGCCTCGAGCAGCCCGTCGATGCCGCGCAGCGCGAGCCGCCAGCGCGCGTCGCCGCCTGCGTCGCCGTCGAGCAGGTCGACGATGTCGAGCACCGCCTCGCTGTCGATCCAGAACAGGCGCTCGACCAGCTGGATGCCGGCGTCGCCGCCGTAGCGCTCGGTCTCGCGCGCGTAGGTGTCGAGCTGCACGCGCTGGACCGCGGCCGAGTCGACGAGCGGCGCCAGCGCCTGGTCGAGCGCCGGCAAGATCTCGCCCATGAGGCGGGCCGGTCGGCCGGCGAAGCGGACCCGCACGTGGTTGCCGGGATCGGCGTAGCGGATGAAGAACCAGTGGCTGGCGTCGCCGGCGGCGAGCGCCCGGCGCGCGACGGGGCCTACCGCCTCGCGCAGCACGCGATCGGCGGTCGACGCCCCGCAGTAGATCTTGGCGTAGAGCCACTCCGAGCCGGGCGGGAAGGAGCGGCGGATGGCCGGGGCGCGGGCGGCCGGCGGCTCCGGCGGGCTGCCGGCCGCCGCGCGCGTGAAGGTCAGGATCACCTCGCTGGTGTAGCGGCCGTCGTCGGCGCGCGCGATCAGGCGATCGGGTGCCGGGAACATCTCGCACACGCGCGCGCCCTTCTGGCCGGCCAGCTCGTCGGCGAAGGCCGCCGCGAGGAGCGGGTTGTCGAGGTCGACCGGCAGCTCGTTGTCCCCCGCCACCAGCGCGGCGAAGCGAGGCAGGCGGCGCGCGGCCCTGAGGTCCGCCACCGCCGCGAGCACGCGGGCACGCGTGGCGGCCGGCGCGCCCGCGGCGCGCACCGCGCCGGTCACGGGCTCGATGTCGCCCTCGCCCAGGTTCCAGGTCGCGCGCGCGAGCACGACCCGGCCCAGCCGCACGCGGGGGAGGAAGCTCGCGCCGTCGAGCGAGCCCCAGGTGAAGCCGGCGTGGTCGCAGCCCTGGGCGGCCAGCGAGCACAGGAAGCGATACACCGCCAGGCTGCGCAGGCGGTAGTTGTGCGCGGTGGACAGGCGCGGGATGACCTCGCGGCCGAGGCGGCGCGAGCGCAGGACGATGCGCGTGCCGCGGACCGACACCATGAGGTCGTCGATCGCGATCTGTCCGTCGGCGGGGGCTCCGGAGACGCCGAGGAAGACGATCTCGTGGCCGCGCAGCACCGGCCGGCACAGGATGTTGCCGATGCGCCCCTCGTTGAGGTGCACGACCTCGGCGAACACCGCGCCCGGTCGCAACGCCTCCTCGGCCCGGTGGTGTGCGTCGACCATGTCGCGCACCTCGCGCGACGCGTGGCAGAAGCGCCCGAGCAGGCGCGCGCCCGACGGGCCCTGCGATCCCTCGAACAGGATGACCGGCTGTCCGTCCGGCGATGCGCCGACGCGGATCATGGCGGAGAACGCGTCGGGCAGGACCGGCGCGCGCTGGGTCGTCATCGCGGCGAGGTCGTCGTCGCCGAGCTCGATCTCGTCGGCGCCGCCCTGGAGGGCCGCGGACAGCCGGCGCAGGAGGTGCGCCTCCGCGGCGGTCCACGACCCGCGCGGCCCTCCTGCCTGCGCGGGCGGCGGAAAGCCGATCCCGGCCAGGAGCGGCGCGCCCTCGGCGCCGGGGCCGGTCGCGGACTCGAAGCCGAGGCCCGACTCCTCGTCGAGCGCCTCGGCGAGCGGGACCTCGCGCCCCTCCCAGCGCTCGTCGAACGCGCGCCGCCACTCGTCGAGCGACGAGCGGTCCGGCCGCGGCCAGAGCGCCGACAGCGCCGCGATGGTCCGCGCCACCTCGCTCGCCACGCGCGCACCGAGCGTCGCCGCGGCCGGCTTGACAAGGTCGACCTGGAAGAGGAGCGCCGGGTCGACCGCGGCCGGCAGCGCCTCCAGGTCGCGCGCGATGTCGCGATAGCGCGCGGGGTCGTTGCCCACGCCCGCGGCGTCGAGCGCCGCGATCGCGTCTCGCGCGCGTGCCAGCGCGGCCCCGGCCCCGGCGGCGGTCGCGACCGCGGGCTCGGCAGGGGCCGCGGACCCGGCAAGGGCCACGGACCCGGCGGCGATCGCCGACTCCGCCGCGGGCTCGACCGCGGACAGCTGGTCGAGCATGCCGTCGATCGGCTCCGGCCCGGTCACGTGGATGCCGAGCTCCGGGACCAGGATCTGCTCGTCCATCAGCTCGGCGACGTAGGCCGCGGCGTCGTCCGGCGTGACGTCCGGATCGTCGGCGACCAGCGCGCCGGCCAGCGCATCCGGCCGCGCGCCGCTCGCCGCCCGCGCCAGGGTGGCGTCGAGATAGGGCGTGGGCTCCACCGAAACGAGATGATAGCTGCGCTCCTTGCCGACGAGGCGGGCCTGGGCGTAGCGCAGCCTGCCGCCCAGGCGATAGATCGATGTGCTGGGCCGCCAGCGCAGCCCGGCGCGCACCTCGGGCGCCCGCGCCAGCTCGCCGGCGAGCAGAAACAGATAGTCGTTGTCGAGCCGGGTCTGGCGGCGGTACTCGGCGCGCGGGGCGAGGTCGAACGCGGTCGCGCTGCCCAGACGCCCGGCCGAGACGCCGGAGAAGAGGCCGAACGGCGTGGTGCGCCAGGACATGCGCGCCGCGTACTTGACCAGCGCGTGCTCGGCGCGCTGCCCTGCCTCCGAGTCGGGCGCGGCGCGCCACCTGTCGATGGCTCCGTGCAGGCCGGGCGAGGCGACGAAGATGGCCTCGCTCACGTCCGGCCGGGCGACCAGGTCGGCCAGGTAGCGGCGCTGCTCGTCGATGTCGGCGCCGATCGGCCAGTCGAGCAGCACGTCGACCGGCAGGAGCGGCGTGCGCACCACGATGCCGTCGCCGGCGCGGATGTCGTGAGCCCGTGAAGCCATCCCTGGTCCTGTCGTCCTGTCCTGTCCCTACCCTGTCCCTGTCGCCGGTCCCGGTCGGTCCGCCCGCCGCGGATCTCTCAGCCGCGGAACGAGCGGTCGGTGTCGGGGCCGGGGGTCGACCGCATCGTCCTGCGGCCGATGAAATCGGCATGCCGCATCGGCGCACATCACAGTGCCACACGTGTTCGCCACTGGTGAAGTGCTGGTTATTCCGGCCCCGTTGCCAGCCATCGGCGCCGAGCCGCGCATGGCGGACGGCTGAAAAGGCAATCCGCATGCCATGCGCGCACGCGATGTGCGCCGATCGTGCGGCCGTCACGGCTTGCCGGGCATCCGGTCCATGGTCCGAGCGGCGACCTGCGCGCGCGAATTGCGCGCACAACCGGTCGAGCGATCGAAAGTCCGCCCGACGCCGGGCCGCCGGGCCGCCGGGCCGCCGGGCCGCCGACGGCCGGATCGCACCGTCCACCGTCCGCCGTCCGCCGTCCGCCCCTCCCGCCGATCAGCTCGCGCTTGACATGTTACAAATGTAGCAACATGCTACGAACGTCGCAGGAGGGAGCAGCCGGATGACTCGACCACCCGCCGAGAAGCTCACGCGCCGCGAGCGCGAGATCATGGATGTGCTGTTCGCGCTCGGCCGCCCGGCCTCGGCCGAGGAGATCCGCGAGCGGCTCATCGATCCGCCCGCCAACTCGGCGATGCGCACGATGCTGGCCCGCCTGGAGGCAAAGGGCCAGGTCCGCCACCGCGAGGAGGGTCTGCGCTACCTCTACTCGCCGACCACGCCGCCGGCGGCCGCCCGGCGCGCCGCGCTCAAGCAGCACATCAAGGTCTTCTTCGGCGGATCGGCCGGCAAGATGATGACGGCCCTCCTGCGCCAGGAGGACTGGACCGACGATGAGCTCGACGAGCTTCGATGCGAGATCGAGCGAGTCCGCAAGGACAGGGGGAGATGATGACGAACCCGCACGACCAGCTCCTGGCCGCGCTCGCCGGCTCGCCGGCGCTGCTCGCCGTCGCGAAGGCGACGCTCATCGCCCTGGTCGGGCTGGGCGCCGCCCGGCTCGCGCGGCGGTCGCGCGCGTCGGTGCGCCATCTCATCCTGGCGCTGACCTTCGCGGCGCTCATGGTCCTGCCGGCGGCGGCGCTGGTGCCCGGCGCGACCATCGAGGCGCCGGTCGCGACGCCGGGCGCGGCGCCGGCGGCCCGCTCCGCCGCGCCCGAGAGCCGCGCCGATCGATCGCCCGATCGCATGGCCGCGGCCGCGCCGGCCCGGTCGCCGCAGCCTCGCAGCGCGGCGTGGAGCCGGCCGACGCTGGCGGCCTCGCTGACCGCCGCGTGGGCCGCGGTGTCGGCGCTGCTCCTGGCCTCGCTCGCCCTGTCGCTGTCGCGGCTGCGCCGGGTCCGCCGGTCCGCGGCGCCGTGGCCGCGTGGCCGCGCCCGGCTGGACGCGCTCGCCGCCGGGGCCGGGATCGACGGGCGGCGTCTCGATCTCGTGCTGCATCGGACCGACGAGGGGCCCTGCACCTGGGGCGTCATCCGCCACGCGATCGTGCTGCCGCGCGACGCCGCCGGCTGGAGCGACGAGGTCCTCGACCGCACCCTGGTCCACGAGCTGGAGCACATCCGCCGCGCCGACTGGCTGGTCCACGTGGCGGCGCGCGTGGTGTGCTGCGCCTACTGGTTCCATCCGCTGGTGTGGATGGCCTGGCGCCGGCTGCGCCTGGCCGGCGAGCGCGCCTGCGACGACGCGGTGCTGAGGAGCGCCGACGACATCGACTACGCGCAGCAGCTGCTCGCGCTGGCCGGGCAGCGGGCCGGCGCGCGCCGGCGGCCGGTCCTCGCCATGGCGGGGCGCAGCGACCTGGCCGAGCGGATCGCGGCGGTGCTCGAGCGCGGGCAGCTGCGCGGGCGGGCGGGCGCGCGGGCGGTGACCGCGGCCTGCGCCGGCGCCGCCGTGCTGGTGATGGCGCTCGGGCCGCTCAAGGTGGCCGGCGCGGCCGTCTGCCACATGCCGCGGCTCGTGCATTCGCGTGCCGCCCAGGCCGCGCGCCACGATCCCCCGCGCCAGGACGCCACATGCCAGCCCGCGCGCCAGGGCGCCACGGGCCACGACTCCGCGGGCCAGGGCGCCGCGTGCCAGGGCTCCACGCCAGTTGCTGCCGCGCCCCAGGCTGCCGCGCCCCAGGCCGCCGCGCCCCGCGATCCGGCGCGAGCCGCCGCGCTCGGGGGCGCGCTGCTCGAGGCGGCGCGGCGAGGAGACCTGGCCGCGGTCGACGCCCTGCTCGACGCCGGCGCCGACGCGAACGCGACCGTGCCGGGCGACGGCAGCCCGCTCATCGTCGCGTCGTGCGAGGGCCGCGCGGAGGTGGTGCGCCGGCTCCTCGACCGCGGGGCGAGCCCGGGCCTCGCGGTGCGCGGCGACGGCAACCCGCTCATCGTGGCCGCCCGCGACGGGCGGCTCGACATCGTCGCCCTCCTCCTCGACCGCGGCGCCTCGATCGATCAGATCGTCCCCGACGACGAAAACGCCCTCATCCAGGCCAGCGCCGCCGGGCAGCTGAAGGTGGTCGAGCTCCTGGTGAGGCGCGGCGCCGACGTGAACGCGCGCGCCTGGGCCGCCCTGTCGAGCGGCAAGCCGCCGCGCGGCGAGTGGCGCACGCCGCTCGGCCAGGCCCGGAGAGGCGGCCACACCGCCGTCATCGACCTGCTCCGCGGCGCGGGCGCCCGCGAGTGAGCGCCGCCCGATAGGTCGACCGGATCGAGGAGCGATGCGCGTCTCACCGGCCGCGATCCTGATCGCCGCCGCGGCCACGGCCGCCGCCGCCGCCGTCACCGCCGCGCCGGCCTGTCGACACCCCGACGCGACCGGGCCGGAGGCCCTGTCAGGCGCGTGGGAGGGCGAGATCTCGGACCCCCGCCGCCCGATCGTGGTCACGGTCGACTTCACCGCCAGGGCCGCGACCCTCGCCGCCGGCGGACCGATGACCGGGCCCATCCACCTTCTTCCGTCGCGCCCGTCGCCGCCCGGCCAGGTGCTGTTCGACGTGCAGCTCGGCGACCAGACGCTCCGCTTCGCCGGCACCCGGCGCGGCGGCCG
>Ga0126377_10001653_pt1 | contig 14773 bp, 15 predicted proteins | sample PanSoiMetPlot_22_FD_92647 | JGI IMG/M metagenome (GOLD analysis project Ga0126377, IMG submission 92647) | Tropical forest soil microbial communities from Panama - MetaG Plot_22 | ecosystem: Environmental > Terrestrial > Soil > Tropical forest > Bulk soil | place: Panama | collected 2016-02-17
GGCTGAAGGTCAAGGCCGTGCACGACGACGGCATCGAGCTGACCGCGACCTGGCGCGAGGAATGGGTGGTCAATCCGGAGCGGCGCTATACCCACGGTGGCGTGCTGGCCGCGCTGGTCGATGTCGGCGCCGACTGGGCGATGGTGAAGAAGACCGGCCGCGGCGTTCCCACCGTCGACATGCGGGTCGACTATCACGCCGCCGCCATGCCGGGCGACCTGACGGTGCGCGGCAAGATCGTGCGGATGGGCAGCCAGTTCTCGACCGCGGAGGCGCATGTGTTCGACGCGGCGGGCAAGCTCCTCGCCAGCGGCCGCGGCACCTATTTCACCGCGCCCCCGAAGAGCTAGCGCATGCCCCGGAAAAGTGGGAACCGGTGTTCCGACCAGGACATGCGCCAACCAAAAAAACTAGAGCGCATCCCGGTTCGATCCAATCGGGATGCGCTCTAGATGTCCAAGTTCACCAATCTCGGCGACCTTATTCGCCGCGATCGCGATCTGAGCAAAGTCGCCATCATCGATCTCGGTGGCGAAGAGATTCCGCGCGAGTTCAGCTATCGACAGCTTGACGCCATGGCCAACGGCGTGGCGCGCGCGCTCGTTAAGCGCGGGCTCGCGCGCGGCGACCGCGTCGGCATCCTCTCAGCGAATCGCGCTGAATATGTTTCAGCCTACTTCGGCATCATGCGCGCGGGGCTGGTCGCGGTGCCGGTCAACTTCAAGTTCCCGCGTCACACCATCCATTTCATCCTGCGTGACGCCGGCGCAAAGCTCGTGTTCTGCGACGGCCAGCGCGCGCCGGACACTCCGGCAGAAATTCCGTCGGTGCAGTTCGGGGGTGGCGGGCCCGACGGCTTCGACCGCTTCATCGAGCCCGGCCTGTTCGACGCCGTCGTGCCGCAGCCGCGCGAGCCCGCGATGTTCCTCTACACCTCCGGCTCGACCGGCACGCCGAAGGGCGTCGTGCTCTCGCACCAGAGCCATATCTGGGTGGTGGAGACGCGGCTCGCGCCCGGCCTCGATCGCCACCGCTATCTCATCGCCGCGCCGCTCTACCACATGAATGCGCTGGCGCTGGCCAAGCTCGCCTGCGCCGCGCACGCCACCGTCGTGCTGCTGCCGCAGTTCACCGCGACCGCCTATATCGAGGCGATCGGACGTTACCGACCCACCTGGCTCACCGCGGTGCCGCCGATGGTCGCCATGATGCTGCGCGAGAAGGCGGCGATGGCGCGCACCGACCTCGGCAGCGTCGAGTTCCTGCGCATGGGCTCGGCGCCGGTCAGCGCGAGCCTGATGCATGCGATCCACCAGGCCCTGCCGCAGGCCGCTATCACCAACGCCTATGGCACGACGGAGGCCGGCCCGGTGGTGTTCGGCCCGCATCCCAGGGGCCTGCCGCAGCCGGAAATGTCGGTCGGCTATCCGCACCCTCAGGTCGAGCTGCGGCTGGTCGACGGCGGCCGGCGCGACGCCGGCCAGGGCGTGCTCGAAATGCGCTGCCCGGCGCTCATGAACGGCTACCACAACCGGCCCGACGTGAAGCCGCCGTTCACCGAGGACGGCTTCTACATCACCGGCGATGTGTTCCGGCGCGACGCCGAAGGCTTCCACTATTTCATCGGCCGCACTGACGACATGTTCGTGTCGGGCGGCGAGAACATCTACCCCGCCGACGTCGAGCGCATGCTGGAGAGCCATCCCGATGTGGCGCAGGCCGCGGTCGTGCCAATCGACGACGAGATCAAAGGCCAGAAGCCGGTCGCCTTCGTGGTGCGCAAGGCCGGCCACGAGGCGAGCGAGGACGCGATCAAGCGCTTCGCACTCGCCAATGCGCCGGCGTATGCGCATCCGCGTTTCGTCTGGTTCGTCGAGGAGCTGCCGCTGGCATCGACCAACAAGGTCGACCGCGCGGCGTTGCACCGGCTGGCGGAAGAGCGCTTGGCCGGCCGCTGAGGCTGGCTCACTCCACCTTGAAGCCCGAGGCTTTGACCACCGGGCCCCAGCGCGCGATCTCCTCGTCCATGAACTGCTTCGCCTTCTCGGAATTGGAATCCGGGATCGCCTCGAGGCCCGCGTTCACCAGCACCTTCTGAAATTCCGCATCCGCCATCGCCTTGTGCGTGGCATCCGTGATCTGGTCGACGATCGCTTTGGGCGTGGCGGCGGGCGCGAACAATCCGAGGAACAGAAGGCCGATCATGTTCGGCACGCCTTCCTCGATCGCGGTCGGGATGTCGGGGGCAGCGGAAAGCCGCTGTGCCCCGTTCACCGCCAGGATGCGGATCTTGCCGGCGCGATGCAGCTCCAGCACCTGGCCGGTGACGTTGGGCGTCATCATCGGAATATGTCCGCTGACCAAGTCGGTGATGCCGGGCCCGGCGCCCTTGTAGGGAATGTGCACGACGTCGTTCAATCCGGTGAGCTGCTTGAACAGCTCGCCGGAGAGATTGCTCATAGTGCCGATGCCGGCCGAGCCATAGGAGAGCTTGCCGGGGTTGGCCTTGGCGTAGGCGATCAGCTCCTTCAGATTCTTCACCGGCACCGAGGCGTGCACCACGATGGACGTGGTCGAGACCGCGATGATGGCAATCGGCACGAAGTCCTTGGCCGCGTCATAAGGCACCTTGGCCATGGTCATCGGGTTGAGCACCATCGTGCTGGTGCTGCCGAGCAGGATGGTGTGGCCGTCGGCTCGTGCGCGCGCGACCTCGCCGGTTGCGATCGTACCGCTGCCGCCGCCCTGGTTCTCGACATAGACCGTGCCGAGCGTGGTCCGCATCCGCTCTGCCCACTGGCGCGCGACCACGTCGTTCACCCCGCCGGCCGAGAACGCCACCATCAGCTTGATCGGCCGCTCCGGAAATTTGCCCTGGGCAACGACCGACAGCGGCAGCACGCCCGCCGCCAGCGATGCCAATCCGAAACCGAGAACGTCACGTCGTTTCATCAGATGCTCGCTGCTCAAGATGCACGCCTATTCACATGCGCGGTGTTGGCTTTCGTTGCATTGGAATTGTAGCATAACCTGTGCCACTGCTCCGCCGTCGGCTGCAATGCAGTCCTGCGACATCAACGAAAGGAGTGCGACAATTCAACGCGCAATGCCCGAGGTCGATCGCCAGCTTCCCGTCAGTGACGAGATTTTCCTCGATCATGTCGGCCATTTCGTGCGCGACCCCGAGGCCGCGAGCGGCGCGCTGACGCGCGCGGGCTTCGCGCCGGCGCCGATCTCGATCCAGGTCAATCCGGATCCGGCGGGCGGCGCGCCGCAGCGTACCGGCACCGGTAACGTCACTGTCATGTTTTCGCGCGGCTATATCGAGGTGCTGTTCAAAACCGCCGACACGCCGCTTGGCCGCCAGCTCGATGCCGGCCTCGCGCGCTTCGGCGGCGTGCATCTCGCGGCGTTCTCGGTTGCCGATGCCGCCGCGGCGCATGCGCGGCTGACCGCGTCCGGCTTTCGCATGCAGCCACTGGTGCAGATGCAACGCCCGGTCGACACCGGCGCAGGTCCCGGCACCGCGGCCTTCACGCTGGCGCGCGTCGAGCCGCCCGAGATGCCGGAAGGCCGCATCCAGATCCTGACGCATCGGACCGAAAGCATGGTGTGGCAGCCGCGCTGGCTCTCGCATCCCAACGGCGCGCTGGCGCTGACCAGCGTGACGATCGCGGTTGTCGACGTGGAAGAGGCGGCGCGTCGTTTCGCGCGGTTCACCGGCCGCGACGCCGTGCCGTCGTCGCTTGGGCAGACTATCGCGCTCGACCGCGGGCGCGTGGAGCTCGCCACCGCCGAGTCCTTCGCGCACATGCTGCCGGAGATACCGATACCGTCGCTGCCCTTTACGGGCGCCTATGGCGTCAAAGTGAAATCGCTCGCGACGGTCGAAGGCATATTGCGGCAGGCCGGTCTGACAACGAGGAGGCGCGAGCAAGACCTGGTTGCGATTTTCCCCGAGGAGATCGGCCGCGGCGCGTGGCTGTTCGCGGAGTAGCCAGTCACGCTGCCGCGCCGCGCACGCAATCGACCACCGCGAGCGGATCATCCGGCATCATGTCGGACCGCCAGGCGACGTGGCCATCGGGACGCACCAGCACCAGGCGGCGCTCATAGAGCTCGCCGATGCGCCCGTCCGCAATCGGCACCACGGTGAACGGCACATTGCGCCGTGCGAACGCTGCCTCGAACGCGCCCGGCTCGGGCGCGCCCTCGCCGAAGCGCAGCAGCACAAAGCCGCGACCGAACAAATCCAGCGTGGATCGCCCACCCGGCAGCCAGGCGTGCGGCGCGCGCGCCCCGGAACGCGTGGTCGGACGGTACTCCATGATCGACTGCTCCACCGGAGGCGAGCCATCCGGCCAGCAGATCGGCGAGGGATCGTAGACGTTGCCGAGGGCGGTGCCGTCGGTGAGATAGACCTTGGCCTGAGAGGCGATGATCGCCTCGCCCATCTCGCGGCGCGCGCGCGCGCCCTCCGGGCTGTTCTCGGCGATCTTGGGATGCGCCGGACGCGTGCGGTCGCGCATGAAGTTGCCGGTCGCCTGCTTCACGATCCGCTCCGCCACCGGCTTGCGTTCGATCTCGTACGACTCGAGCAGGCCCTCTCCGCCCCAGCCGTCGATGACCGCCGCGAGCTTCCAGCCGAGATCGGCGGCATCGCCCATGCCGGTATTGAGGCCGAAGCCGCCGGACGGCGTGTTCTGGTGCGCGGCATCGCCGGCAAGAAAGACGCGCCCGCCGCGGTATCGGTCGGCGACGAGATCGCGCGCGATCCAGCGCAGCGCCGATACCAGCTCGTGCGGAATCGGCTTGCCCACGACGCCGGCGATGAGAGCGGCGGCGTCCACGGTCTCGGCATTGTCGAAATATTCCTTGCCGTTGAGGCTCAGACGCCAGAGCTCGCGGCCGTCGAGCTGCACCAGCGTGCGCCAGATGCCCTGCGCGTCGGCAAAGAAGTGCAGCGCCGCCTTGCCCTTGTCGTGCTGCGACCAGAGCTCCGGCGTGCGAAAGAAGATGTTGAGATTGTACTCGAGCGCGGGCGTGCCGTGCATGGCGATGCCCAGCGTCTTCGGGATCGAGCTGTGGCCGCCGCAGCAGGCGACGAGATAGTCGGCGGCAATCTTCTGCCGCCCGCCGCCGGCGAGATCGTGCACGGTCGCGACCACGCCGGCGCCGTTCTGCTCGAACGTTTCGAACCGGCAGGAGAGGCGCACCGTGACGCTGCCAAAGCTCATGGCGCGCTCGCGCAGGATCGGATCGAGCCAGAGCTGGTTGCAGCGCTGCGGCCGCTCCGGGCTGATCGCGCTTGGCGCCCGCCCGCCGTGACCGGGCCGCTCGATGCGCGCGATCTCGAAGCCGGTCAGCGCCGTGAGATAAAGCACCGTGTGCGGATAGTCCTGCGGCGTGCCGGCCTCGCGCACCTTGTCGGCGATCCCCAGCCGCCGGAAGAACTCCATGGTGCGGGCATTCTCGGCATTGGCGCGCGGATGTGCGATGGTGCCGTCGCCCTGCTCGACCAGCACGCAGTTGATGCCGCGCCAGCCGAGGTCCGCGGCAAGGCCGAGGCCGACCGGCCCACCGCCGACAATCAGCACGGATGTACGGGTGATATCCTCCACCGGCTATTCTCTATTACAATGACCAGCGCACATCGACCCTTCGAGACGCTCCGCCCCTCAGGATGAGGCGTGAGATAAGCCGACGGCGGAAGAGGAATCAATGAAGCTTTTCGGTGCCGCCGTCGCGGCGTTCGTTCTCGTTGCCGTCTCGCCGATCCCGGCCGCCGCGCAAGCGACGGGCCGGCCGATCACCATCATCGTGCCCTATACGCCCGGCACCGGCATCGACATTCTGGCGCGCGCGCTCGGCAGCGAGCTCGCGAAGCTGTGGGGCCAGCCGGTCGTCGTCGACAACAAGCCCGGTGCCAGCGGCAATATCGGAACGCAGGTGGCGGCGCGCGCCGCGCCCGACGGCCAGACGCTGCTGATGATCGCCAAGACCTTCGTGACCAATGTCAGCCTGTTCAAGAACGTGCCCTACGATCCCGTGACGAGCTTCACGCCGGTCGTCAAGCTCGCCACCGGCTCGATCGTGCTCGCGGTCCATCCATCGGTGCCGGCGGCGACGGCGCCGGCCTTCGTGCAATACGTCAAGGCACGGCCCGGAGCGGTGAACTACGGCTCGCCCGGCTTTGCCACGCCGCATCACCTGGCGATGGAACTGTTCAAGCACGCGACGCAGACCGATCTCGTACATATCCCGTACAAGGGGACATCCGGCGTGATGTCCGACCTGGTAGGGAACCACGTCAGCGCCATGTTCGTGCCGACGCATGTCGCGCTGCCGCTGGCGGCGGACAAGCAGATCCGCATCCTCGGGGTCGCCAGCGCCGAGCGGGTTCCCGCCGCCCCCGACGTGCCGACGTTGGCGGAGCAGGGCATCACCGGCTTCGACGTCGATATCTGGTTCGCCCTGCTGGCGCCGGCGGGAACACCGGCCGAGGTGGTCGCGCGCTACAACGCCACGATCAACGCCTTCCTGCGCTCACCCGCCCTCGTGGACACCCTGGCCAAGCAGGGCCTGATCACCGCCGGCGGGCCGCCCGAGGTCCTGCGCGAGCTGATCGCGACCGACATGGCGAAGTGGCAGAAGGTGATCCAGCAGGCGGGCATCACGGCCGAATGAGCATCGTCTCCCGATATTGTTCCATCGCCGGCCGGCGGCTCGCGCTATAATCCGCCTCAAATCAACGATAGCCTCCATCCCGAGGGTGCGGGCGGAACGGTCGACATCCCCAATTCGTCTATGGCGCAAGACTCCTTAAAGTGGTCGTGTTTTCCGTGGAAAAGCCGGGACCACTTTTCCGGAAAGCGCTCCGATGCTCGATGACGTGCTGCAGCGTCGACCGTACAACGCGGTCACCGATTTCGTCGACGCCAACGTGGCGCGCGGCCTCGGCGGCAAGATCGCGTTCACGGATTCCGAGCGCTCGCTGACTTACGCCGAGCTGCAAGAACGTTCGTTCCGGTTCGCCGCGGCGCTGAAGGCATTGGGCCTGCGCGAGGAAAACCGCGTCATCCTGCTGTTCCACGACACCATCGATCATCCCGTGGCGTTCTGGGGAACGATCCGCGCCGGCATCATCCCCATTCCCGTCAACACGCTGCTCACCGCCGAGCAGTACGCCTATCTGTTCGCCGACAGCCGCGCGGCCGCGACCGTGGTGACCGGCGCGCTCGCGCGCATGGTGTTGTCGATCCGCGATCGGCTGCCCTGTTTGCGCGAGGTCATCGTCGTCGGCGCCAGCGCCAAAGACAGATGCGAACTAAGAGACGTACGCTTTTTCGAGGACGTGCTCGACAGCGCCGCGCCGACGCCGTTCACCGCGCCGACGATGTCGGACGAGGTGGCGTTCTGGATGTACACGTCGGGCTCGACGGGCGACCCCAAGGCGGTGCGGCATGTCCACACCAGCCCGATGGCGACCGCGCGCCTCATGGGCCAGGGCATCATCGGCATTCGCGAGGACGACGTGGCGTTCTCGGCGGCCAAGCTGTCGTTCTCCTACGGCTTCGGCAACGCCGTGTCGTTTCCGCTGTCGGTCGGCGCCAGCGCCGTGCTGCTGCCCGATCGGCCGACGCCGCAGGCGGTGCTCGACACCATTCGCCGCCACCGCCCGACCATCTTCTACGCGGTGCCCTCGCTCTATGCGGCACTGCTTGCGCACCCGGAGATCGGCCCGGGTGCGGGCTCGGATCGGCTGCGCCTTTGCATCTCGGCGGGCGAGGCGCTGCCCGCCCCGCTCGGCGAGCGCTGGCGCCAGGTCGTTGGGGTCGACATTCTCGACGGCATCGGCTCGACCGAGATGCTGCAGACCTTCATGAGCAATCGCCCCGGCGACGTCCGCTACGGCTCCACCGGCAAGCCGGTGCCCGGCTACGACGTGAAGATCGTCGACGAGTCCGGGCGCGAGCTTCCGCACGGCGAGATCGGCGAGCTGATCGTGCGCGGGCCATCCGCCGGCGAAGGCTATTGGAACCACCGCGCCAAGAGCCGTCGCACCTTCGCCGGCGAATGGACCTATACCGGCGACAAATACGTCCGCGACAAAGATGGCTACTATTACTACTGCGGGCGCACCGACGACATGTTCAAGGTCAACGGCATGTGGGTCTCGCCGTTCGAGGTGGAGGCCGCACTGGTCTCGCACGAGGCCGTGCTCGAGGCTGCCGTGATCGGCAAAGAGGATGGCGACGGCCTGGTGAAACCGAAGGCCTTCATCGTGCTCAAGAACGGCTATGCCGCCGACGACGCGCTGCTCGAGACGCTGAAGGTCTACGTCAAGGACCGCGCCGGTCCATGGAAATATCCGCGCTGGATCGACATCCGGCCGGATTTGCCGCGCACGGCGACGGGCAAGATTCAGCGCTTCAAGCTGCGCGATTGACTTATTGGCTCTTGGCCGGCGGCGAGGCCGTGCTCGTGTTCGGCACGCCGTCCGCGCCGATGAACACGACGAGGATTTTCAGCGGCCGCCGGCCGGTGTTGCGGCCGTTGTGGGCCTCGTTCATCGCCTCCATCAGCGCCTCGCCCTTGCGATAGGTTCGTTTGCCCTTCGCACCGTAGTCAACCGTGAGCTCGCCCTCGAGGATGTAGCCGAACAGCGGCACCGGATGAGTATGCCAGCCGGTCTGCTGCCCGGGCTTGAACGTGAGCTCCACCGCCGTGATGTGGGGCGTTCCCGACGGATAGCGGATCGGCTCGTCGGTGACGGTCGTGCCGGTCGACAGCACCGCGCGCGTGCCAGTGCTCTCGGCTATCGCGCCATGGGCCGGCAGCAGCAATCCGAACGCCAGGACGACCGTCAGTCTCGAGATCACACAGGTCATCGCTGGTTGTGCGTCCCCTTGACGGCGTCGTCCTGCAGCTTGGTGAAGGGGACGAACGGCACCGGGCGGCCGTTGTAGATGTCGGTGCGCCTGACGGCGACCTGGCCGCCGGGGTCGGCCTCCTTGACCACCTTGAGGATGCGCTGCGCGCCGGGCGGTCCAACCGGAATGACCATGATGCCGCCGGCCTTGAGCTGCTGCAGCAGCGGTGGAGGAATGTGATCGATGCCGCAGGTGACGATGATCTTGTCGAACGGCGCCGCCTCCTCCCAGCCGAAATAGCCGTCGGCGTTCTTGGAATTGATCCCCTTGTATTCGGTATAGCCGCGCTCGATCAGCTTGTCGTAGACGCCGCGCGTGCGCTCGGCCAAGGGCTTGATGATCTCGATCGACCAGACCTTGTCGGTCAGGTTCGCGAGGTAGGCCGACTGATAGCCGGAGCCGGTGCCGATCTCGAGCACCTTCTCGCCCATCTTGACGTCGATCGAGCTGGTCATACGCCCGACCACGCGCGGCCCGGTGATGGTCACACCGTAGCCGATGTCGTGATAGTTGACATCGTAGACCACGCTGGGAGCGGTTCTTGGCAGAAATTCCTCGCGCGGCACCATCAGGAACGCGCGCTTGTTGCGGGCTTCCCAGAGATCGACGTGCCCGACCATGTTCTGGAAGCGGTCGTAGCGGGCGCGCAGGAAAGTCGGGCTCTCACCGCGGTTGTCCTGCATCCATTTGATGAACGCGGCCGCGTTGTCCATCGGCGGCGAGACATCGTAGCTGTAGGGCTGCGGCACGGTTGCCCGCGCCGCGCTCGGAAGCGCAGTGCCGGCCGCGGCCGCCGCCGCCAAAGTGAGGAAGCTGCGTCGCGGAATCGCTCGTGGTCGCTGCATGTTTGGTCGTCGCATCGCTTTCGAACCTCGCCAAACCGATCGGGCTGGAAGACGCGCGCCGGCACACGCGTCCAAGATCACACCGTCCCCGCTCACTCTATAGCGAGTTTCGGATTCGGACGGAACGGAACCATCCACAACTTCCGGGACTGCGGTTACGGGCCGCAGCCGAGGCCGCCTCATCCAGTGGGCATGATTCCGCAATATGGTCGGCGAACATGATCTGCCAAAATGGGATACTTTTCTCTTAGGCGGAGATCGGGACATGACCGCGGACGACCGGGATGCGGCGGCCATCGAGCGGACGCTGCGCACGCTGCAAGGCGCCTTCCAGAGCCGCAATGCCAGCCTTCTGCGGGAGGTCTATGTCGCGGACGCGGACTGGACCAATGCGTTCGGGACCACCTTGTCGGGCCGCGACGCGATCGTGACCTACCTCACGGGCCTGTTCGCCGATGCGCATTTCGACGCAGGCCGGCTCGCCGGTCCGCCGCAGGTGTCGATCCGTCCGGTCAGCGACGACGTCGTCGTGACCAAGATCTATGTCGAGATCGTGGGCCAGCAGACCACCGACGGCAGGGAGCTGCCGAAGCGGCGCAATCACTCGCTCAAGGTGCTCGCCCGCCAAGGCGACGGCCGCTGGCTAATCGTCTCGGAGATCTACATGGATGCCCGGGACGAAACGACCTATGCGGGCTAGTGGAGCAGCAGCTTGTCTGAGATGACCCACACCTTCGACGACGGGGCCGGCTACGAGCGGTTCATGGGGCGATGGAGTCGCGTCGCCGGTGTGGTCTTTCTCGATTGGGTCGCGCCGCCCCGGGATGCGCGCTGGCTCGACGTCGGCTGCGGCACCGGCGTCTTCACCGAGGTCGTGCTCGACCGATGCTCGCCCGCGACGGTGGTCGCCATCGATCCCTCGGCCGCGCAGATCGAGCTGGCCCTCGCAAAGCCGGTCGCGCAGCGGGCGGACTTCCACGTCGCCGATGCACAGGCATTGCCGTTCGCCGACGGTGCCTTCGACGTCGTCGCGTCGGCGCTGGTCGTGAATTTCATCCCCGATCGTCCACGCGCGCTCGTCGAGATGCGCCGGGTCGGCCGTCCCGGCGGCGTGATCGCGGGCTTCGTGTGGGATTTCGCCGGCGAGCTCACCCCAGGCTCGCCGATCCGCCGCGGCCTGCGCGCGATCGGCGTCGATGCGGCGGCTCCAGCGGGCACGCAGGCGTCGCAGCTCGAGGCCGTTGATCTCCTTTTCACACAGGCGGGCTTGCGGGACGTCGCCACCCGGACCATCGACGTAACGGTGGCCTTTTCGGATTTCGACGACTTCTGGCGGTCGCAGATGCCGAGCTATAGCCCGACGACCAAGCTGATCGCGACGCTGCCGGCAACCGAGCGGGCGAAGCTGATCGAAGCGGTGCGCGCGGACCTGCAGGTCGCCCCCGACGGCAGCTTCGCCTATTCCGCGCGGGCCAATGCCGTCAAAGCGCACGTGCCGGGCTGATGCATCGCGATTAAGGATGCCGTAACGAGAGCCTGCCAGAAAGACCGCTACGGAGGGGGCGGCGGCCACTGGAGGCACATATGCCCGGACAAGTCGGATGGGCGCGGCTCTCGCCCCCGAAGATCGCGATCGGCGTCCTGGCCGGCGTCGTCATCGCCTTCGCCGCGGTGGGACGACCGCTCACGGCGCCCCTGCCCGCCACCGTCAAGATCGCCGACATGACCTGGGTGGAGGTGCGCAGCGCCCTCGACGCCGGCTACACGCGCGTGATCGTTCCGAGCGGCGGCATCGAGCAGAACGGCCCCCACATGATCCTGGGCAAGCACGACCATATCGTCGCGTGGACGGCCGAGCGCATCGCCACCGAACTGGGCCGCACGTTGATCGCCCCGGTCGTGTCGTATGTGCCGGAAGGAAGCTACGTGCCGCCCAGCGGACACATGCGCTTTCCCGGCACGCTGGGCGTGACCGACGAAGTCTTCGCCGGCGTGCTCGACGGCATTGCCCGCAGCCTCAAGGCCGGCGGCTTCAAGACGATCTGCTTCATCGCCGATCACGGCGGCAGCGTGAAACCGCAGGCCGACGTGGCGGCCCGCCTGAGCCGGGAATGGGCCAGCGAGGGCATCAAGGTGATCAGCGTCGACGACTACTACGAAGCCGCGGGCGATCAGCAGAACAAGTTGCTGGAGGCGCAGGGCGAAACGGCGTCGACGATCGGACAGCACGCGGGCATCACCGACACGTCGGAGCTCATGGCGATTTATCCCGCGGGCGTCGACCTCACGCGGCTGGCCCGGCTGCCGTTCTGGGCCGAGCGCACCGGCAGCGACGGCAATCCCCAGCGAGCATCAGCCGAGCGTGGAAAGGCGCTGCTCGAACTCAAGATCAAGGCTGCCGTCCGGCAGATCAGGCTCGCATCACCGGCGCAATAGCTCGCGCGTCACGCCGTCACCTGGAGCACGACCTTTTCCGAAACCGGTACCCACCCCGGATCACGTCCGGGGCAGGCTTTTTCGGGATCATGCTCTTGCGGAACAGCCTTCGGCGCCAGCCGTTGTTCCCTCAGGATGAAATCGGAGGGAGACATGCGAGACCCACTGTTCCCTGCCGGAATCGTGACGGCGCTGTCCATCTCGATTCTGGTCGTTGCCGTGGCGGGCGCGCAGGATCGGCCGTCGCCTCCGGCGCAGGCACCTTCCAACCAGCAGCGATGCACGACGGACGTCGATCCGACGGATCGCTCGCAAGCGGAGACGCGCGGCCAGGCAGGTGGAAATCCGAGCGACAAGCTGTCGCGGTCGGATGGCGTCATCTGCCCGCCGCACACGATGGATCGGGAGCTCGTGACGCCGCCTCCGGGTGGCGGAAGGACGCCCGTCATTCCACCGCCTGGCAGCCCCGGTGGCGATCCGAGCGTGCGGCCAAAGTAGCACCCGCATGGACCCCATGGATGGCGCGACGGACGGTTCAAAAATACCGCCGCGTCCTCCTGACAAGCGTTCCATTGAAAACTCAGAGCTGCTCGGCCGTTCCGAATTGGGAACGTGATGGGTGCTACTGCGTTGCGGTAGCACATTGATCAAATTTGGGGCCCCAGTCATGGGGAGGGCTGAGCGATATCGGCGCTACGCCAAAGAGTGCGTACAAATGGCGGCGGTCTTCGAAAGTCCCGAAGCCCGCGGCATTCTGCTGCAAATGGCGCAGGTCTGGCTTCGCCTGGCAGACGATCAGCCTCCCAGCGAGGCTGCGGATGATGATACCGATTCGTAGCCTAGTGCTCCGCTTCCTCGGCGAGCGTCCTCCAGGCCTCGGCCATCTTCTCCAGCATTTTCCGATGATGCTCGGCCTTTGCGCATCGCGCGAGGCGACAACACTCTGCTGCAAATTTTCGATAATCCTTTGATGCTTGCATGGCCGACGAACCTCTCCCGCTGAAAGGCGTTCGAGAGCGCATGAACCATGCAACGCAAATCGCTCATTTTGGGGCCGCGTCAATTCACGACCTCGTGTGAGCCGCGCGGCACTCCCGGCGCGAATCATGTGCAAGTTTGCAGCGCCCCTCGACGCAAAAATGCAAGCTCGGCCGCGCGCCGTCTCCTTGAGCGGTTCCGGGCAGTTCCATAGATTGGGTGGTAATATTCGCAGGGCTGGGGAGCGGGATGGATTCCGCGCCGAAGTGCAGGCTTATCGCGGCGGGGATGATCGGCAACATCCTCGAGTGGTACGACTTCGCGATCTACGGCTATTTCGCCGCCGCCATCTCTCTCATCATGGCTGCGGGAGCGATCTCGTTCGTCGCGGCCTGGTCCCTCAAGGAAACCTACCGGGTGCCGCTTGCCTGAGCGCGCCAGCAATGCGGGAGCTTCTCATGCCGATCCGAATGGCTGCACTGGCGCTGGCGCTGTGGCTCATGCCCGCAGGCTTCGCCGCCGCGCAAAGCTATCCGACGAGACCCGTCACCTTCGTCGTTCCGTTCGCCCCCGGCGGCAGCACCGACACCGTCGCGCGCATCATCGCGCAGGCCGTCGGTCCGGCGCTCGGACAGCCGACCGTGGTGGAGAACCGCACGGGCGGCGCGGGCGTGATCGGATGGAGCTCGGTGGCACGCGCACCCGCGGACGGCCACACTCTCATCACGGTCGAGATGTCCTACGCCATCGCCGCCGGCCTGATCCCGACGTTGCCATTCGACCCGCGGAAGAGCTTCGCCCACATCACGACCGCGATGTCGGTCCCCCACGTCATGGTGGTCAACCCGCAGGTGCCGGCGAACAGCGTGCAGGAGCTGATCGGGCTCGCCAAGGCGAGCCCCGGCAAGCTGTTCTACGGCTCCGGCGGCAACGGCACCAACACGCATATGGGCGGCGAGCTGTTCAAGAGTCTCGCCAGCGTCGATCTCGTTCACGTGCCGTATCGCGGCGCCGGCGCCGTGCTGCAGGACCTCATGGGCGGCAGCGTGCAGATGCTGGTGACGTCGGTTCCGACGGTGTTGCAGCTCATCCAATCGGGCAAGCTGCGCGCGCTGATGGTGACCAGCGAGACACGCCTGGCGGCGCTCCCGGACGTGCCATCGGCGCCCGAGGCCGGGCTCCCCAAGATGATCATGAAATTCTGGGTCGGCTTCGCCGCGCCCGCCGGCACGCCGCAGCCGATCGTGGAACGCCTGAACCGTGACGTGCTGGCGGCGATGGCCACCGCCGACACCAAAAAACGTCTAGCCGAGCTCGGCATGGAAGCCGTCGGCAACTCGCCGGCCGAGGCCACGCAGCTCGTCGACGACGAGATCGCGCGCTGGACCGCGGTCGCCAAGGCCGCGTCGATCAAGCTCGAGCAATAGCGCATGATCCCGAAAAAGCCTGCCCGGACTTGATCCGGGGTGGGTACCGGTTTTCGGAGCAGATCATGCGCCAACGTAACAGCCCTGCTCAATCCATCGCGATGCCGGCGGCCTTGATCGGCTTGGCGTTCTTCTCGATCTCGCTGTCGACGTA
>Ga0126377_10001654_pt1 | contig 14773 bp, 11 predicted proteins | sample PanSoiMetPlot_22_FD_92647 | JGI IMG/M metagenome (GOLD analysis project Ga0126377, IMG submission 92647) | Tropical forest soil microbial communities from Panama - MetaG Plot_22 | ecosystem: Environmental > Terrestrial > Soil > Tropical forest > Bulk soil | place: Panama | collected 2016-02-17
GGGCTCGCCGAGGAAGCTCTGCGGCTCGCGGCCGTCGAAGACGAGGTCGCCGTACGCGAAGTCGTGGACGACCGCGGCGCCGGTTGCGCTCGCGTAGGCGACCGCCGCCTCGAACGCGCCGTCCGGGGCCGTGACGGCGCACGGGTTCGACGGGTAGTTGAGGTAGACCGCGGCGACGTCGTCGGCCGGTGCGCGCGAGAAGTCCGGCGCGAAGCCGCGCTCGCGTACGAGCGGGACGTACCCGATCTCCGCGCCGGCCAGCGCCGGCCCCGAGGGGTAGTCCGGGTAGTACGGATCGGGCAGCACCACCGTCCGGCCTTCCTCCGCCAGCGCGAGCGAGAGCTCCACGATCGCCGTTTTCGTGCCGGGCACGACCGCGACCTCGGAGCCGGGGTCGAGCTCGACCCCGTAGTGCTCGCCGTAGCGCTCCGCGATCGCCTCGCGGAGCTCGGGCAGCCCGCGGAACGGCGCGTAGCCGTGGGCCGACTCTTCGGCGGCGGCTTTCGCGAGCGCGTCGACGACGTGGGGCGGAGGCCCGGTCTCGGGGTTGCCGCGGCCGAGGTCGACGAGCGGCTCGCCCTCGGCCGCCGCGGCGGCCGATACGCGCCCGAGCAGCGCGCCGAAGTACTGCTCGGGCAGGCGCTCGAGTCGCTCCGGGCGGGGACGCATCGGGCGATCGTAGGGTCTCAGCCGGGCAGCGCGGCCCGTCGAGCGACGACGTTCTCGAGCGCCGCCTGCATGCCCACCGCCAGCGCCCCGGTGAGCACGGCCGCGTCGCCGAGCGTCGAGACCTCGACCCGCGGCGGGAAGGGGAGCCACTCTGCGAGCAGCCGACCGACCGGGTCGAGGAGCAGGTCGCCGTTGGCGCCGATGCCGCCGCCGAGGACGACGAGCTCGACGTCGGCCACCGCCGCGATCGGCGCGACGTGCAGTGCGATCCGGCGCGCGACCTCGTCGACGACCTGCAGCGCCTTGCCGTCGCCGGTCCGGGCGGCGCCGAAGATCGCCCGCGTCTCGTGCGGCTGGGGGAGCCCGCGGCCGGCCGCGAAGGCGGAGACCCCCGGCGCCGAGGGATCGAGGTCGGTGCCGAGCGGCTCGAGCGCGAAGTCGATCTCGCCCGCGGCTCCGTGGCGGCCGCGGTGGAGGCTCCCTCCGAGCACGAGGCCGGCGCCCATGCCGGTCCCCACAGACAGGAAGACGAAGTCGTCGACCCCGCGGGCCACGCCCTGCCACTGCTCGCCGAGCGCGGCGAGGTTGATGTCGTTCTCGAGCGTCACCGGCAGTCCGAGCGCTCCGTGCAGCTCGTCGGCGAAGGGGCGGCCCTCGAGCCCTGCGACGTTCTCGGCCAGCCGCAGCAGCCCGGTGTCACGCTCGACGACGCCGGGCACCCCGACGACGACGCCGTCCACGAGCCCGGGGTCGAGCCCGGTCGCCGACAGGAGCGCCGTGTGGAGCCGCTCGATCGCGTCGATCGCGCCGGCCGCGTCCGCGACGGAGAGCTCGAGGTCCTGCCGCGCCCGCACCGTCCCGGCGAGGTCGCAGACCGCCCCGCGGACGAAGCGCGCGCCGAGGTCGAGACCGAGCACGAGCGCGGCCTCGGGCACCGGCTCGAAGTAGACCGCGCCGTAGCCCGGCCCGTCGGGCCCGCGTTCGGCCTCGCGCACGAGCCCGGAGTCGAGCAGCGACTGCAGCGCCAGCGAGACCGTCGGCTTGGAGATGCCCGCGCGCCGCGAGATCTGGGCGCGCGAGATCGGGGCGGCGGTGCGGATGGTCTCGAGCACCTCGCGCTCGTTGATCCGCTTCAGCAGCCCGGGAACCGCGCGTGTTTTCGACATTGGCAAAGAACGCTAACGAAAATGACCGTTTTTGCCCAGCACCTTGACGGGCTACGCCGAACTACGACAGAATCCTGTTCGCAAACTTAACCAGATCGAGGAGGGACGGGATGACACGGGCTCTGGCCACGGTGGGATTGCTGCTCGGACTGGCGCTCCTGAGCGGCTGCGGAGGATCGAGCTCGTCGTCGGGCAGCAGTTCCGAGCCCGCGACGATCACCATCTGGACGCCGTTCGTCAAGCCGGAGCTGACCACGTTCACGAGCGTGGTCCGGGATTTCGAGAAGTCCCACCCGAACATCCACGTCAAGGTCGTCGGCGGCACCAACGACGACAAGATCGTCGCGGCGATCCGCGGCGGGAACGCGCCCGACGTCGCGCAGTCCTTCACCTCCGACAACACCGGCGCGTTCTGCCCGAGCGGCGCCTGGATCGACCTCGGCCCCTACATGAAGCAGGACGGCGTCGACGACTCGATCTTCCCGGAGGCACCGCGCCAGTACACCCAGTTCGAGGGCAAGCGCTGCGCGCTGCCGATGCTCGCCGACACCTACGGGCTCTACTACAACAAGACGCTGCTCGCGAAGGCCGGCATCACGTCACCGCCGAAGACGATCTCCGAGCTGACCGCCGACGCGAAGAAGCTGACCCAGCGCGACGCCAGCGGGAAGCTCAAGGTGGTCGGGTTCAACCCGTTCAACGGGTGGTACGAGAACGCCCCGGCGCACTACGCTCCGTCGTGGGGAGCGAAATGGGTCGACTCCAAGGGCAACTCGATCCTCGGCAAGGACCCGGCCTGGGCGGACCTGCTGCGCTGGCAGAAGAGCCTGATCGACTGGTACGGGTACAACAACCTCGTGCGCTTCAACGCCGGCGCGGGCGACGAGTTCTCCGCCTCGAACGCCTTCGAGACCGGCAAGGTCGCGATGCACATGGACGGCGAGTGGCGCGTGGCGTTCCTCAAGCGCGAGCACCCCGAGCTGAAGTACGGGACCGTCCCGTTCCCGGCCGCGGACGGCCACTCCAACCTCCTCGGCGCCGGGTACGTGACCGGCAGCATCATCGGTATCCCGAAGACGTCGAAGCACCGCGACCAGGCGTGGCAGCTCGTGAAGTACCTGGGCACGAACTCCGCCGCGCTGGCGAAGCTTTCGAACGGGATCCAGAACGTCCCGACGACGACGGACTCGCTCCAGTCGCCGGCGCTGACGCCGCTGCCGAACTTCCAGACCTTCCTGGACGTCTTCGGCAACCCCAACACGTCGACGACGCCGATCACCCGCGTGGGCGCCGCGAACCAGGAGACGTTCCAGAGCTTCATCGACAAGTACCAGGCCGGCCAGAAGCCCGACCTCGAGGCCGGGCTCGACGACGTCGACCAGCAGATCGACGCCCAGCTGAAGCAGGCGAGCGCCGGCCAGGCTCCGTGACGTGAGCGCGCCTGCCGCGCCCATCACCCCGCCGCTCGACCGGACGAGGGCGAAGCGCCGTGCGGCGCTGCGGCGCCGCGGTCAGGTGCTCCTGTTCATGAGCCCGTGGCTCCTCGGCTTCACGATCTTCTTCGGGTACCCGCTCGTGATGAGCGCGTACCTGTCGTTCACGCACTACGACCTGCTCTCGTCGCCGCGCTGGATCGGCCTCGCGAACTACCGCTACCTGTTCGAGACCGACCAGACGGTCTGGCCCGCGGTGAAGAACACGCTCTGGTTCATCGCGATCGCGGTGCCGCTGCAGGTGCTCTTCGCGATGGGGATCGCGATCATGCTCTCGCGCGCGAGGCGCGGGGTCGGGTTCTTCCGGACGGTCTTCTACCTGCCGGCGCTGGCGCCGCCCGTGGCCGCGACGCTCGGCTTCGTCTATCTCCTGAACCCCGCGACCGGGCCGGTGAACACGGTGCTCGGCAAGCTCGGGATCGAGGGGCCGCTCTGGTTCGACTCGCCGGCCTGGGCCAAGCCGTCGCTGACGCTGCTCGCCCTGTGGGGCGTGGGGAACACGATGATCATCTTCCTGGCCGCGGTGCTCGACGTCCCGAAGCACCTGTACGAGTCGGCCGAGCTCGACGGCGCCGGCTTCTGGCTGCGGCTGCGGTGCGTGACCCTCCCGTCGATCAGCCCGGTGATCCTGTTCGCGGTCGTGATCGGCGTGATCGAGGGCCTGCAGTACTTCACGCAGGCGTACGTCGCCGCGAGCGTCGCCGGCGGGAGCGCGAGCTACTCGGCCGAGCAGGCGAACACGCTCGGCTACCCGCAGGACTCGACGCTCTTCTACCCGGTGCTGCTCTACCAGCAGGGCTTCCGCTACTTCAACATGGGCTACGCCTCGGCGATGGCGATGCTCCTGCTCGCCGTCTCGTTCGCCGTCACCTACGTGATCGTCCGCAACTCGCGGCGCTTCGTGCACTACCAGGGGGCAATGCGGTGAGCGCGCCCGCCGCTCCCGTCGCGGTCGGGACGACGATCGTCCGCCGGAAGCCGCCGGTCGCGGTGCGGCGCAAGCGGTTCCTGATCGCGGTCGCCAACCACTCGCTGCTGATTGCCGCCGCGATCATCTTCCTCCTGCCGTTCGTCTTCATCGTGCTGACCTCGGTGATGACGAATGCACAGGCACTCTCGCCAAGGCTCTGGCCCGACCCGTTCGCCTGGCACAACTTCACCGACGTCTTCGCGAAGGCGCCGATGTGGCGCTACGCGCTGAACACGCTCCTCTACGCGGGGCTCGGCACGCTCGGCCTGCTGGTCTCGAGCATCCCGGTCGCCTACGCGCTCGCGCGCATGCGGTGGCGCGGCGCCAACGTCGTCTTCCTGGTGACGCTCGTGGCGATGATGCTGCCGCCGCAGGTGACGATCGTGCCGGTCTACGTCCTGTGGGCCAAGCTCCACCTCGTCGGGACGATCTGGCCGCTGATCATCCCGAACTGGCTCGGCGACGCATTCTCGATCTTCCTCCTGCGCCAGTTCTTCCTCACCATCCCGGAGGAGTACCTCGACGCCGCGCGGGTCGACGGCTGCGGCGAGTTCCGGATCCTGACGACGGTCGTGCTGCGCCTCGCCAAGCCGGCGATCGCGGCGGTGGCGCTGTTCTCGTTCCTGTTCTGCTTCAACGACTTCTTCGGGCCGCTGCTCTACACGGGCGAGAACTCGGCGCACTGGACGCTGTCGGTCGGCCTCTCGCAGTTCCGCTCGCTCTACCAGACGCAGTGGAACCTGACGATGGCGGCGACGCTGATCGTGATGGCGCCCGTGATCCTGCTCTTCTTCTTCGCGCAGCGCGCGTTCGTCGAGGGCGTGACCCTGACCGGGGTGAAGGGATGAAGGTCGCGGTTATCGGCGCCGGGTCGACCTATACGCCGGAGCTCGTGTCGGGGCTGTCGCGCGAGCGCGGGCGGATCGGGGTCGACGAGCTCGTGCTGCACGACGTCGACCGCGAGCGGCTGGACGTCGTCGGCGGGCTCGCGGGCCGGATGCTCGGGCGGCAGGGCTACGAGGGACGGCTCGAGCTCACGCAGGACCTCGACCGCGCCGTGGAGGGCGCCGACTTCGTCCTCGTCCAGATCCGCGTCGGCGGGCAGGAAGCCCGACTCGGCGACGAGACGGTCCCGCTCGCCTGCGGCTGCATCGGGCAGGAGACGACCGGCGCCGGCGGGTTCGCCAAGGCGCTCCGCACCGTGCCGGTCGTGCTCTCGATCGCCGACCGCGTACGCGCACTGGCCGGGCCGGACGCCTGGATCGTCGACTTCACGAACCCGGTCGGGATCGTCACGCGCGCGCTGCTGGACGCCGGCCATCGCGCGGTCGGGCTCTGCAACGTGGCGATCGGCGTCCAGCGGACCTGCGCCCGGCTCCTCGGGGTCGAGCCCGGGCGCGTCGTCGTCGACCAGGTCGGGCTCAACCACCTGACGTGGGTGCGGGCGGTCCGCCTCGACGGCCGCGACGTGCTCCCGGGGCTGATCGAGGAGCACGGCGACGAGCTCGCCGGCCTGGCCGCGTCGCCGCGCCGGCTCATCGAGGCGCTCGGCGTCGTGCCCTCGTACTACCTGCACTACTTCTACGCGCACGACGAGGTGCTGGCCGAGCAGCTCGAGGGGCAGCCGCGCGCCGCGCGCGTCGCGGAGATCGAGGCCGAGCTGCTCGAGCTCTACCGCGACCCCGAGCTGAACGAGAAGCCGGCCCTGCTCGAGGAGCGCGGCGGCGCGTTCTACAGCGAGGCGGCGGTCGGCTTGGTGTCGTCGCTCGTCGACGGCGACGGCGAGATCCACGTCGTCGACGTCCGTAACGAAGGCACGCTTGCCGGGCTCGCCGACGACGACGTGGTCGAGCTCCCTGCGCGGGTCGGGCCGGGCCGGGTCGAGCCGCTTCCTCAGGAGCCGCTCGCGCCCGTGTACCTCGGTCTCGCCCAGCACGTCGCCGCCTACGAGCGGCTCGCGGCCGCGGCGGCGGTGACGGGCGACCTCGGCACCGCGCGCAAGGCGCTTCTTGCGCACCCGCTGATCGGCCAGTACGACCTCAGCGAGGAGCTCCTCGAGCGGCTGCTCGAGCGCGGGGCCGAGCACCTGCCGCAGTTCCCGCGGAAGGCGCCGGTATGAGCCGTGCGGCCGTGATCGCCGTCGACGGCGGCGCGTCGAAGACGCACCTCGCGCTCGTGGGCGCGAACGGCGACCTGCTCGCGCTGGTCCGCGGCCCCGAGAGCTCGCCGCAGAACCTCGGGCTCCCCGGCGCGCTCGCGGTGCTGGACGGCCTGTATGCGGACTCGGGCGCCGACGGCGTGGAGGTCGCGCAGCTGAACATGTCCGGCGTCGACTTCCCGAGCGACGAGCAGGAGCTCCGCGAGGCGATCGTGTCGAGAGGCTGGGCGGCCCGGACGGAGGTCGGCAACGACACCTTCGCGGTCCTGCGCGCCGGCACCGAGCGCGGCTGGGGCGTCGCGGTCGTGTGCGGGTCCGGGATCAACTGCGTCGGCGTCTCGTCCGACGGCCGCCACGCGCGCTTCCCGGCCCTCGGGCAGATCACCGGTGACTGGGGCGGAGGCACCGACGTGGGCTACGCGGCGCTCTACGCGGCGGCGCGGAGTCAGGACGGCCGTGGGCCGCGGACGAGCCTGGAGCAGGCCGTGCCGGCGCACTTCGGCCTCGCGACGCCGGAGGAGCTGGCCGAGGGGATCCACCGCGGGCGGATCCCGGCGCGGCGGCTGCTCGAGCTGCCGCGGGTCGTCTTCGCCGAGGCCGACCACGATCAGGTGGCGGACGGGATCGTCCAGCGCCTGGCCTCCGAGATCGTCGCGATGGCGCGTGTCGCGCTCGAGCGGCTCGACCTGGGCGGCGAGCCGACGGAGGTGCTGCTCGGCGGCGGTCTGCTCCAGGCGGCCGACGGGCGGCTGAGCGGCGCGGTCGAGGCGGCGCTGCTGGAGATCGCCCCGAGGGCGACGGTCACGGCCCCGAGCGCGCCGCCGATCGTCGGCGCCGCGCTGCTCGGGCTCGACGCGCTCGGCGCGCCGCCGGAAGCGCAGCGTCGCCTGCGCGAGGAGCTGGAGGCCGCGGTCGAGGCGGAGCGGGGCGATGGCTGACGTCCGCTACATCCAGGCGACGAAGCTCTACGCGGGCACGGAGACGGCCGCGGTCCACGCGCTCGACCTCCACGTGGCCGACGGCGAGTTCGTCGTCATGGTCGGCCCGTCCGGCTCGGGCAAGACGACCGCGCTGCGGATGCTGGCCGGGCTCGAGGAGGTCGACGCCGGCGCGGTGATGATCGGCGACCGCGACGTCACCGACCTGCCGCCGAAGAAGCGCGACGTCGCGATGGTCTTCCAGAACTACGCGCTGTACCCGTACCTGACCGTGTCCCAGAACATCGCGTTCCCGCTCAGGACGGCCGGCGTAAAGAAGTCCGAGCGCGAGCGTCAGGCGGCCGAGGTGGCGCGGCGGCTCGGGCTCGAGGACTACCTCGACCGCAAGCCGGCGCAGCTCTCGGGAGGCGAGCGCCAGCGCGTCGCGATGGGCCGCGCCATCATCCGCAAGCCGAGCGTGTTCCTGATGGACGAGCCGCTCTCGAACCTCGACGCGAAGCTCCGCGTCCAGATGCGGGCCGACATCGCCGCGCTCCAGGCCGACCTCGGCACGACGACCGTCTACGTGACCCACGACCAGGCCGAGGCGATGACGCTCGGGCACCGGGTCGCCGTCCTCGACCACGGCCGCCTGCAGCAGTGCGGCACGCCGCGGGAGCTCTACGACCGGCCCGTGAACCGCTTCGTCGCCGGCTTCATCGGCTCGCCGGCGATGAACCTCTGCGAGGTGGCGCTCGGTGAGAACGGAACGGTCGCGTTGGGGGAGGAGCGCGTCGAGCTCGATCCGGAGACCGCCGCCCTGGCCCGCGCGAACGGCAGAGGCAGCGTCACCCTGGGGCTCCGACCCGAGGCCCTCGAGCTTACGGGCGACGGCCTGGCGGCCTGGGTCGAGGTCGTCGAGGAGTTCGGCGCCGACGCCTTCGTCTTCTGCGTGGCCGACGTCGCGGGCGAGTCGACCAGGCTCGTCGCCCGCGCCGATGCCCGCGGCGCCCCCGACCGGGGCGACCGCGTCGCGCTGCGCGTGCGCCCCAACGAGGCCCATCTCTTCGACCCCGTGAGCGGCGACCGCCTCGGCGCGAGGTGAAGTAGGGCAGTCAACCGTAGAAGGGTGATGGATCAAGTGACCCACCGCCTCCGATACTGCATCTGCGACCGATGATGCGCCCCGATGCGGCGGGGGCGACCTCGGAAGCGACAGATACCGAGGGCCCCAATGCGGCGGGGCCTCAGGAACTTATCTGCGGCTCTCTCACGGGAGACTCGAAGCGGGGCCGGGCGGCGGCCCCGCTTCGCGTTTACGTGAAATCCCCCATGCGGGGGACGGCAGAAGGCCCTCTTCCGCACAGGATGCGTCCGCGTGATCGGCCGTCTTGGCCGCAGAGACGGAAGACGCGCACTAGAAGGGCGACCAGATGGTCGCCCTTCGTCGTTCTCCGGACCGTTACCCGGCCGGCCTCGGACACTGGCCTAGAATCGAGGGGTAACCGACCCGGATTGGAGGAAGCCACATGCCGCCACAGCCCATTCCGGAGGGCTACCACAGCATCAACGGAGCGCTGACCGTCTCCGACGGCGCCGCCGCCATCGACTACTACAAGAAGGCGTTCGGTGCGACGGACCGCTTCGTCATGCACGGCCCCGAGGGCAAGATCGCGCACGCCGAGCTCCAGATCGGCGACTCGGTGCTCATGCTCTCCGACCCGTTCCCGCAGGGCTCGACGAAGCCGCCGAGCGAGCTCGGAGGCTCGAGCGCGTCGATGATGCTCTACGTCGACGACGTGGACGCGGTCGTCCAGTCGGCCGTCGACGAGGGAGCCACGATCGCGATGCCGGTCGAGGACATGTTCTGGGGCGACCGCTTCGGGACGATCATCGACCCGTTCGGGCACGTCTGGAGCGTCGCCACGCACGTCGAGGACGTTCCTCCGGACGAGCTCGAGGAGCGTGGCAAGGCCGCGATGGCGGCCATGGCCGGCAGCTGAGGCCTGTCAGGGCGGCGGCGGGACCGTCGGTTCCGCCGCCGGCCCGGCCCTCGCCTGGAACACGACCGCGCCGAGCACGATCAGGCCACCGACGATGGTCGCCGTGCCCGGGCGCTCGGAGAGGGCGAGCCAGACCCACAGCGGCCCGAGCACGACCTCCAGCAGCGTGATCAGCGCCACCTCGGCGGCCGGGATCAGCCGCGCGCCGATGGTGAGGAAGATCAGGCCGAGGCCGATCTGGCCGACCCCGAGCGCGACGAGCAGCATGAGATCACGGGCGCCGATGTCCCCGGCCTCCGCGAAGGGGAGCGCCGCGAAGAGCACGAGCACCTGGGAGAGGCAGGTCGCGGGCGCCATCGAGACGTCGCGGCGGTGGCGGGTGATCACGAGCGCCCCCGCGAACGTGACCGTCATCAGGAGCGTCAGGCTGACGCCGAGGGCGCTCGGGTGGTCCGGCCCGCCGACCATCAGCGCGACGCCGCAGACCGCGATCGCCATCGCGATCCAGGTCCGCCGTGAGACCGCCTCGCCGACGAGCATCCCGAGCACCGCCGCGAGCACCGGCGAGAGCGCCTGCATGAACAGCACGTTCGCGACCGTCGTGTAGTTCAGCGCGACGATGAACGAGCCGGACGAGATTGCCATCAGCCCGGCGGCTGCGAGGCCGGCCCACCCGATCGAGCGGAACGCGCGGACGATCGAGCCCCGTTCGCTGATCGCGACGTAGCCGAGGATGCCGAGCACCGCGAAGAAGGCGCGCCCGGCGACCTGCGTCCCGACGCCGACGGTGAGCTCGCGCTGGAAGAGGCCGGCCGTCGACCAGGCCACCGCGGCCAGCGCCACGTAGATGCGCCCGCGCCGGTGCTGGTGGGCGAGGTCGAGCGTGAGGGTCGCCGAGGTCACCGGCGGAGCCTAGTCTGGCCGCATGTCCCGCTTCGTCGGCCGCGAGAACGTGCGCAAGCGCCTGGCGCCGTACGAGGGCGGCCCGGGCCACACGCGCTACGCGGACGGCGAGGCCACGATCGAGCTGCCGGACGAGACGGTCGTCGTGCGGCCACCGTTCGGTCTTGCCCACGAGGGCCACTACGACACCGTCGAGCTCGGGCCGCTGCTCGACGCGCTCGCCGCCGACCGGGTCGTCGCAGCGGTGCTCGTGCGGCTCGGCGGCTACGCGGTCGGGGTCTTCGAGGGCGAGCGGCTCGTCGCCTCGAAGGTCGGGTCACGGTTCGTGAAGGGCAAGCACAAGAAGGGCGGCTCGTCGTCGAACCGCTTCCGCCGGCGCCGGGACGAGCAGGCGCGTGCGCTGATCGAGGACGCTGCCGACACGGCGGTGAGCGTGCTCGCACCGTGGCGCGGGCGTGTGGAGTTTGTCGCCCTCGGCGGCGACCGTGCGGCGATCCGGGAGGTGCTGGCGGCGCGGCCGGAGCTCGGCTGGCTGCCCGAGCGGGCGCTGCCGCGGTTCTTCGCCGTGCCCGATCCGCGCCAGCGCTCGCTCGAGCGCCTGCCCTACGACCTCTACGCCGCGGAGGTGCGCTAGTCCGCCGCCCCCAGCGCCGGCGTGAGCGTCGCCGGCTGCTCGGCGCCGGCCCGCCGGACGAGCAGCACGCTGACGATCAGCACCCAGATGGGCGTCGCGAAGATGAACGCGGCCCAGCCGATCGGGCCGATCAGCAGCACGACGCCGATCAGCGCGCTGAGCCAGCCGAGCCACTTCGGCAGGGCGCCGTGGCGCAGCGCCATGATCGCGCTCGCGATGAAGAAGATCGCCAGGACGTACTCGCTGGCGATGAAGAACGCGTCGGTGGAGTGGTGCAGCACGGCCGCTCCGGACGCGTCGATGTCCTTCCGGTCGAGCGCGCCGACCTCGTCCGGAGTCGGGATCAGCAGCGCGATCACCGACGCCGCCAGCCCGCCGCTGAACGCCAGCGTCGACAGCCGTCCGGTGCCGCCCTCGAGCGTGAGGTAGTGGCTGCGCACGCTGGCGAGGAACCAGATGAAGAGCAGCACGCCCAGCGAGAACAGCAGGCCGCCGACCAGGATGGCGTTGTAGTGCTGGTGGTAGGCCGCCAGGATCTTCGGGCCCTTGCTCCCGGTCGCCTTCGTCGAGATCAGGATGATCCCGATCACCCAGAAGACGACCGCCAGCACCCCGGAGAGCGGCGCCCATCGGTCCCACTTAGAAGTCATACCCCAACCCCTTTCTGTCGTATCGGACTACGAATTACTCCCCACGGCACCCGGGAAGTCAAGGCCAGGATTCGGCACTGATCCGGCACAGAGCGGGCACAGACCCGTGACGGTTTCTCTGCTCGAATGAGGCCATGAAGGGCAGACCGACGATCAGGCAGGTCTACGCGCTCGCGGCGGCGCTCTGCGAGCGCGCAGGCGAGGACTTCCCGGAGACACGCGACGACGCCTCGGAGCTCATCGAGCGCCTGCGGATCGAGAACGGCCACCCGGCTCCGAGGCTCGCGGACGTGCCTCCGCGGCGACGCCGCGGTCGGCCGCGGAGGGTGCGGGAGCCCGGTGAGCGGGCGCGCGAGTCGAGCAGGGCAGCGAGGGAGTTGGTCGATGAGATGAGCTGACGAAAACCGATCTCCGAGTCGTCGGACCGAGTCCGTAGACTCGACCTCCCGTGGCTGAGGCCCGCTTCGTCCACCTGCACGTCCACTCGGAGTACTCGATCCTCGACGGGGCCTGCCGGATCCCGGCGCTGGCCGCCCGCTCCGCCGAGCTCGAGATGCCCGCGGTCGCGCTCACCGACCACGGCTCGCTGGCCGGCGCGGTCGAGCTCTACCGCGAGACGACGAAGGCAGGCGTGAAGCCGCTGATCGGCTGCGAGGTGTACGTCGCCGAGGACCGCAGGGCGCAGCAGAAGGGCTACGCGCACCTGACCCTCCTCGCCGAGGACAACACCGGCTACGGCAACCTGATCAAGCTCGCCTCGGCCGGGTACCTCGAGGGCTACTACTACAAGCCGCGCGTCGACTGGGAGCTCCTGGAGTCGCATTCGCAGGGACTGGTCGCGCTCTCGGGCTGCCTCTCGGGCCGGGTCTGCAAGGCGCTCGAGGAGAACCGGGGAGACGACGCGCGCAACGACCTCGACCGCCTCGCCCAGGTCTTCGGGCGCGACTCGACCTACGTCGAGATGCAGAACGCCGGGCTCGACATCCAGGCGCGCATCAACCCGTCGCTCGGCAAGCTCGCCGAGGAGGCCGGGCTCCCGCTCGTCGCGACCGGCGACGTCCACTACCTCCGCCACGACGACGCCAAGGCGCACGAGGCGCTGCTCTGCATCCAGTCGGGGGACTCGCTGAAGAACCCGAACCACTGGCGGTTCGACACCGACCAGTTCTTCTTCAAGTCCGAGTCCGAGATGGCGGCCGACTTCCCCGGTCACGAGGAGGCGATGCGGCGCACGCTCGAGATCGCCGAGCGATGCACGGTCGAGCTCGAGCTCGGCAAGTTCCTGCTGCCGAAGTTCCCGACGCCGGACGGGCGGGACGCCTTCGACTACCTCGTCGAGCTCTGCGAGAAGGGCCTGCAGAAGCGCTACGAGCGGCCGACCTCCGAGCTCCAGGAACGCCTCCGCTTCGAGCTCAAGACGATCAAGGAGATGGGCTTCGCCGACTACTTCCTGATCGTCTGGGACTTCGTCGGTTTCGCGAAGCGCAACGGCATCCAGGTCGGGCCGGGCCGGGGCAGCGCTGCCGGCTCGCTCGCCGCCTACTGCCTGGAGATCACCGACGTCGACCCGATCCGGTACGGCCTGCTCTTCGAGCGCTTCCTCAACCCGGGCCGCAAGTCCATGCCGGACATGGACATCGACTTCGCCGTCGCCGGGCGCGACCGCGTCATCAACTACGTCGCCGAGAAGTACGGCCGCGACCGCGTCGCCCAGATCATCACCTTCGGGACGATGATGGCGCGCGCCGCCGTCCGCGACGCGGGGCGCGTGCTGGAGATCCCGTACGGCACCGTCGACAAGATCGCGAAGCTGATCCCGGAAGGCCCGAAGGTCTACCTCGACGACTGCCTCAAGCCGGGCGCCGAGCTCAAGAACGCCTACGACGGCGACCCGCTCGTCAAGGAGATCGTCGACCTCGCGAAGCCGCTCGAGGGTCTCGTTCGGCAGGACTCGATCCACGCCGCCGGAGTCGTCATCTCCGACCGGCCCCTGACAGACGTCGTCCCGCTCCAGCAGAAGGGGACCGACCAGGAGGTCGTCACCCAGTTCGCGATGGGCGACGTCGAGGCGCTCGGGCTCCTGAAGATGGACTTCCTCGGCCTCCGCAACCTCGACGTGATCGACAAGACGCTCGAGCTCGTCGGCGGCGTCGACATCGCCCAGCTCCCGCTGGACGACCCGGCCACCTACGCGATGCTCCAGAAGGGCGACGCGAACGGCGTCTTCCAGTTCGAGTCGTCGGGCATGCGCGAGGCTCTGCGGCAGGTGAAGCCGACCGAGTTCGAGGATCTGATCGCGCTCGTCGCCCTCTACCGGCCCGGCCCGATGGGCTACATCCCGGGCTACGCGCGCCGCAAGGCAGGCCAGGAGGCCGTCAGCTATTCCGACCCGCGGCTCGAACCGATCACCGGCCTCACGTACGGCATCTGCATCTACCAGGAGCAGTACATGGAGATCGCCAAGCAGCTCGCCGGCTTCTCGCCCGCCGAGGCCGACGACCTCCGCAAGGCGATCGGCAAGAAGATCCACTCGCTGATGGCGTCACTCAAGGACAAGTTCCTGGAGGGCTGCGCGGCCAACTCGGTGACACCGGCCGTCGCAAACCAGCTCTGGAAGGACATGGAGCAGGCTCAGGACTACTCCTTCAACAAGTCGCACGCGGCCTGCTACGCGCTGATCGCCTACCGGACCGCGTGGCTGAGGGCGCACCACCCCAAGGAGTACATGGCCGCGCTGATCTCCTCGGTGATGAACACGAAGGACCGCGTGCCCTTCTACGTCGCCGCCTGCCACGAGATGGGCGTCGAGGTGCTGCCGCCCGACGTGAACTCGTCCGAGTACGACTTCGCGGTCGTCGAGGGCAAGATCCGGTTCGGGCTGAACGCGGTCAAGAACGTCGGCGACTCCGCGGCGCGGGCGATCGTCCACGCGCGTGGCGAGGGCGGCGAGTTCGAGTCGCTCTGGGACTTCACCGAGCGGGTCGACCCGCAGGTCGTGAACAAGCGCGCGCTCGAGTCGCTCGTCAAGTGCGGCGCGTTCGACTCGACGGGGGCGTCGCGAAAAGGGATGTTCGACGCGCTGGAGCAGGCTCTGGGGTCGGGCGCTGCGCGGCAGGAGGCGTTGATGTTCGGCCAGGAGTCGATGTTCGAGGTCGAGCACCCGCCGATCTCCGCCAACGAGTTCGAGAAGAACGAGCTGCTGCGGATGGA
>Ga0126377_10001655_pt1 | contig 14771 bp, 8 predicted proteins | sample PanSoiMetPlot_22_FD_92647 | JGI IMG/M metagenome (GOLD analysis project Ga0126377, IMG submission 92647) | Tropical forest soil microbial communities from Panama - MetaG Plot_22 | ecosystem: Environmental > Terrestrial > Soil > Tropical forest > Bulk soil | place: Panama | collected 2016-02-17
GACATCCTCGCCACCGTGGCCGCCCACAAGGCAAAGCGCCCGAAGCTGGTGATCGGCTTTGCCGCCGAGACCGAGAACGTGGTGGATCACGCCCGCGCCAAGCTTGCGCGCAAGCGCTGCGACTGGATTCTGGCGAACGACGTTTCGGCGGCGTCAGGGGTGATGGGCGGCGACAACAACACCATCCACCTCGTCACCGCCGCGGGCGTCGAAGCCTGGCCGACCCAGACCAAGGAAGAGGTGGCGCGCATGCTCATCGCACGAATCGCCGCGACGCTCGGATCGGCCGCGCCATGACCGAGACCGATGTCAAGATCGCACGGCTGCCGCACGGCGAGGGTCTGCCGCTGCCGGCCTATCAGAGCCGGCTCGCCGCCGGCCTCGACCTACAGGCCGCGGTGCCGGCCGACGCGCCGGTGGTGCTGGCGCCGGGCGGGCGGGCGCTGATTCCAACCGGAGTTGCGCTCGCGCTGCCCGAAGGGTTCGAGGCACAGGTGCGGCCGCGCTCTGGCCTCGCCGCCCGGCACGGCGTCACCGTGCTGAACGCACCCGGCACAATCGATGCCGATTACCGCGGCGAAGTGCAAGTCGTGCTCATCAATCTCGGTGACGAGTCATTTACCGTCATGCGCGGCATGCGCATTGCACAACTCATCGTCGCGCCGGTGACGCGCATTGCGCTGCGCGATGTCGGGGCGCTGGATGCCACCGCGCGCGGCGACGGCGGGTTCGGTTCGACCGGCCTCGATGCCAACCGAAATGGAACAAGCCGCTAGACCATCGCGTGCAAGTATTATATTACCATTATCTTTCTTTACATCATCGCGATTCGAATTTTTCGGTCTCCGCATGCCAATGCTGTCCCGCAAGGCCGCACTCGCCATCGCCGCCGTCATCGACATCGCGCTGCATTCCCGCAGCCAACGGGTTTCGGCCAAGGCGCTCGCTGCGCGGCACGGTCTGCCGCCACGCCATCTCGAACCGGTGCTGCAGGCGCTGGTACGCGACGGCATCCTCAAAGGCACGCGCGGCCCGCGCGGCGGGTATGCGCTCGGACGCGAACGCGGGCGCATCACCGCCGCGGACATCCTGCGCGCCGCCCACCAGGTCGACGACGACAATGACGAGCCAGAACCGCACTCGGTGTTGCTCGATCACGTCGTGATGCCGGCCATCGCGCTGGCCGAGCGCGCCTTCCTGACGGCGCTGAGCCGGATCAGCGTCGAAGACATGACGCGCCAGGCCGAATGCGTGCCTGCGGCAAGAGCCGAGGCCGGCGCGCGCGACTGACGTGACCAAAACGCGACACGTTCACGATCTGGACTCTTTGGTCGCGCTGCTGTTGAGGGTACATTCAATTGATTCGCGAACGCAGGCACCCGCCGGCGGCCGCGAATCCGGCTCGCAGCTTACCGTTGGCGCGGCGCCGGCCGGTAAACGCGTTCGTGTCTCGCGATCTCGAGGCCACCAGGGGCAGCGGGCATGCCGGATGTCGTCCGGATGAACAGCAGAGGCCTTTCAGCCTTCCTGCGGACAAGAACAATCCGGACGACCGTGGTCGCATCTTCATCGAGCCCATTGCTGTCGTCGGCCGCCCGTGCCGACGATCTCAACATAGCGCACCTCCTCGCCGCCTATGCGCGGGTGCTGGCCTCGCTCGAGCAGCATGAAATCGCCGCGCTGGCGCTGACGCTCGGCATCGTCTTCTTCGGCGTGGTCACCGCCATCATGCTGGTGCGCACGCGCACCCGCGCAGCCGTTGCCGAGGCCGCCGCCCGCCGGGAAATCATGGCGCTCAAGGCCGAAGCCGATCGGCTCAACGCCGTGCTGCTGGCGGAGCCGCAGGTGCTCGTGGCCTGGGCCGCGGCCGACGACGAGCCGGATATCCTCGGCGATCCAGCGTTCCTGGCGACCGGTGCCTCACCCCCGCGCATCCTCGCCTTCAACACCTGGCTCGATGCCGACAAGGCACGCATGCTCGGCCACGCCGTCGACGCCCTGCGCGCGCGCGGGGAAGGTTTCGCCCTGTCGGTGACCACGTTGGCTGGACGCCACGTCGACGCCGAGGGGCGCGCCGTCGGCGGCCGCGCGGTGATGCGGTTGCGCGACGCGAGCGGCGCCAAGCGCGAGCTTGCCGACATGGCCGCGCAACACCGCCAGCTTCAAAGCGACGTCGAGGCGATGCGCACCTTGATCGAAGCGCTCCCGGCACCGGTGTGGCTGCGCGACGCCGCCGGCCGCCTCGCGTTCGTCAACGCCGCCTATGCCCGCGCCGTTGACGCGGCCGATCGCTCCGATGCGGTGAGTCGCGGCATCGAGCTGTTTGATCGCACCGAACGCGAGGAACTCGCCCGCGCCCGCAGCCGCGGCGGATTCTTCTCCGGCCGGCTGCCGGCGATCGTCACAGGCGGCCGCCGCGTGCTCGACGTGCTCGACGTCCCGACGCAGCGCGGCGCCGCCGGCATCGGCATCGACGCCACCGAGGCCGAGACCCTCCGCGTCGAGATCGGCCGCATGGTCGAAGCCCATCGCCGCACCCTCGACCAGCTCGCGACCGGCGTCGCGATGTTCGACGCCGATCGCAAGCTCGCGTTCTACAATGCCGCCTATCGCGCGCTGTGGGACCTCGATGCCGCCTTCCTCGACCAGGGGCCGAGCGATGCCGCCGTCCTCGATCGGCTGCGCGCGGCGCGCAAGCTCCCCGAGGAACGGGACTTCCGCGACTGGAAGCGGCAGCTGCACGAGGCCTACCAGGCGATCGAGGCCAAGCAGCACGAATGGCATCTGCCCGACGGGCGCACGCTGCGCGTCGTCACCACGCCCAATCCCGAAGGCGGCATCACCTATCTCGTTGACGACGTGTCCGAACGGCTCGACCTCGAACGGCGCTTCGATGCGCTCATTCGCGTTCTGGGCGAAACGCTCGACAATCTCGCCGAGGCGATCGCCGTGTTCGGCAGTGACGGACGCGTGCGCCTGCACAATCCCGCGTTCGCGCGGATGTGGCGGCTGTTACCGGACGCGCTGGCCGAGCGCCCACATATCGAAGTCGTCATCGCGTGGTGCCGGCCGCTCCATCGTGACGAGACGGCGTGGCAGACGCTGCGCTCGGCCGTAACGGCGCTCGACGAGCGCCGGGCAATTTCGTGCCGGCTCGAACGCAACGACGGCAGCGTGGTCGACTGCACGACCGTCCCGCTGTCGGACGGCGCGACGCTGGTCGCATTCCAGGACATCACCGATACGATCAACGTCGAGCGCGCGCTGCGCGAGCGCAACGAAGCACTCGAGACGGCGGACCAGCTCAAGATCGGCTTTGTCCACCACGTGTCCTACGAGCTGCGCTCACCGCTCACCAACATCATCGGCTTTGCCCACTTCCTCGGCGATCCCGCGACCGGGCCGCTCACCACCAAGCAGAGCGAGTATCTCGGCTATATCACGGCCTCGACCAACGCATTGCTCGCGATCATCAACAACATTCTCGACCTCGCCACCATCAATGCCGGCGCCATGACGCTTGATCTCGGCGACGTCGACATCCGCCGGACCATGGCGGCAGCGGCGGAGGGCGTGCAGGACCGCCTGGTCAAGGATGGCATCGCACTCGACATCCGCGTCACGCCCGATATCGGGTCGTTCGTCGCCGACGAACGGCGCCTGCGCCAAATCCTGTTCAACCTCCTGTCCAACGCCGTGGGCTTCTCGCCCAAGGGCGAGACGGTGACGCTCGCCGTTGAGCGCCACCACGACGGCGTCGTCTTCACCGTGACCGACCGCGGCCCCGGCATCCCGCCCGACGTGAAGGACCGGGTGTTTGCACTGTTCGAGACGCGCACGCTCGGCTCGCGCCACCGCGGCGCTGGCCTCGGCCTCTCGATCGTGCGCTCGTTCGTCGAGCTGCACGGCGGTACGGTGCTGATCGATTCCATCGTTGGACGTGGTACAACAGTGTCCTGCGCTTTCCCGCTCGAACACGCGGCCGCGCGCACGGCCGCCGAATGACCGACGACTGAACCTGATGCTCCAGACCATGTCCGGCGGCTCGAGCTTCACCGTCGCGCTGCCGAACGAGCAGGCGACGTCGCGGCTCGCGATCGACGTCGCGGCTGCGCTCGATCCCGGCGACTTCGTGACGCTCTCGGGCGATCTCGGCGCTGGCAAGACCGCCTTCGCCCGCGCGCTCATTCGCACGCTCGCCGGCGACGCCGCGGTCGAGGTGCCGAGCCCGACCTTCACGCTGATGCAGACCTACGACCTGCCGCGCTTCACGCTGGTCCACGCCGATCTCTACCGCGTGTCCGCGCCAGGCGAGCTCGCCGAGCTCGGTTTCGACGACCTGCCCGAGCAGGCCGTCATGCTGCTCGAATGGCCGAACCGGGCCGCCGGCCATCTGCCGCCCGACCGGCTCGACATCGCGTTCACGCTGACGCCGCAGTCGGGGCCCGAGTCGCGCGACGCGCGGATCACCGGCCACGGAGCGTGGGCGGCGCGCGCCGAGCGAATCGCCGCCGCGCGCAAGTTCCTCGACCAGGCCGGTTTAGCCGCCGCACAACGCCGGCGCCTGATTGGCGACGCCTCGACGCGCTGCTACGAGCAGCTCACGCTCGGCGCGCGCCGCGTCATCCTGATGAACGCGCCGCGCCGGCCCGACGGTCCGCCGGTGCGCGAGGGCCGCCCCTACAGCGCCATCGCGCACTTGGCCGAAGACGTGAAGCCGTTCATCGCTCTAGCCAAGGGCCTGCATCAACACGGCTTCTCAGCGCCCGAAATCCATGCCGTCGACCTGGTCGAGGGATTCGTCGTGCTCGAGGATCTGGGCAGCGACGGCGTCGTCGCCGGAAGCCCTCCGGCGCCGATCGCGCCACGCTATGCGGCGGCGGTCGACGTCCTGGTCGCTTTGCATCGCCACGACCTGCCCGACACGCTCGCGGTCGTGCCGCAGGTCGAGCATCACCTGCCGCGCTACGACATCGATGCCTTCCTGATTGAGGCCGAGCTCCTGCCCGACTGGTATCTGCCGCGCCTGAAGGCCAGCGCCGCGGATGCCGCGCGCCAGGATTTTCGCGGGCTGTGGCGCGCGGCGCTGGAGCCGGCGCTGACGGCACGGCCGACCTGGGTGCTGCGCGACTTTCATTCGCCCAACCTGCTGTGGCTGCCCGACCGGCGCGACCACCAGCGGGTTGGCCTGCTTGATTTCCAGGACGCGGTGATGGGCCCGGCGGCCTACGACCTCGCCTCGCTGCTGCAGGACGCCCGCGTCGATGTGCCCGAAGCGCTGGAGACGAAACTGTTCGACCGTTACGTGCGCACACGCAGCGGCGGCGAACCCACGTTCGACGCGGCGGGCTTCGCCGTCATCTATGCCGCGCTCGCCGCCCAGCGTGCGTCCAAGATTCTCGGCATCTTCGCCCGCCTCGACCGGCGCGACGGCAAGCCGCAATATTTGCGACATATGCCTCGCGTATGGCGCTATCTTCGACGCGCGCTGGCGCACCGGACGCTCCACGCGCTCCGCGCGTGGTACGACGCCCATGTCCCGCCGCCGGCGTGACGATTCTTGCGTTTCATCGCATTTTCTAAAGGAACACCGGATTTCTGAAAATGCTGCAGCCCGAGGACGACACGATGCCGCAGTCCCGACGTGATGCCGCCCAACCGCAGCGCGCCATGGTGCTGGCGGCCGGGCTCGGCACGCGCATGACCCCGCTCACCGACGCGGTGCCCAAGCCGCTCGTTCCGGTCGGCGGCACGCCGCTGATCGACCACGTGCTCGACCGGCTCGCGGACGCCGCGGTCGACACCGCCGTGGTCAACGTCCATCACATGGCCGACCAGATCGAGCGCTATCTCGCACCGCGGCGCGCACCCAAGATCGTCATTTCGGATGAGCGCACGGCGCTGCTCAATACCGGCGGCGGCATCGTCAAGGCGCTGCCGACGCTTGGCGCCCAGCCGTTTTTCCTGGTCAATTCCGACAGCCTGTGGATCGACGGCGTGCGGCCCAATCTGGCGCGGCTCGCGGACAGCTTCGACGCCGCACGGATGGACGCGCTGCTGCTTCTGGCCGCGACCGCGACCAGCATCGGCTATGCCGGACGTGGCGACTTCTCGATGACGTCCGACGGCCGCCTGCGGCGGCGGGGCGAACGCGAGGTCGTGGCGTTCGTCTATGCTGGCGCGGCGATCCTGACGCCAGCGCTGTTCGCCGGCGCGCCGCCAGGCGCGTTTTCGTTGACCCGCCTGTTCGATCGCGCGATCGAGGCCAAACGCCTGTTCGGCCTGCGGCTCGAAGGCGTGTGGATGCATGTCGGCACGCCCGAAGCGATCAAGGCGGCCGAAGCGGCGATCCTCGCCAGCGCGGTGTAGTCGCGCGCGGGTCGCTGCACGTCCCAAGCTTGACCGAGCCCGCTCTCCACTGGGGAGAGGAGTCCGGCCGGCAATCCAACCTCGACGATCGACGCTCGCAATCCGAAGCCGCAATCCACATTCGGTGATCGCGACGAAATCGCGTATGAGAGCGCCATGCCCCGTTCGCCCCGCGTCTTCAACATTCCGGCATCACAACCGTTCCTGCCGACATTGGTCGCGGCGCTGGCGGACGGCCGGCTGGTGCCCGAATCGGTGCCCGCCGGCGATCCGCTGGCGTTCGCACGCGTGACGCTCTACCTGCCGACGCGGCGCGCCTGCCGGCTCGCCCGCGACGTCTTTCTCGACGTGCTCGACACCGAGGCTGCGGTGCTGCCGCGCATCGTCGCGCTCGGCGACATCGACGAGGACGAGATCGCCTTCGCCGACGTCGCGACCGGCGGCGCGGCAGACGCGGCGCTCGACCTGCCGCCTGCTCTCGGCGGCCTTGCACGGCGGATGCTGCTCTCGCGCCTGATCCTGACCTGGGCGCAGCGTCTCGAACCGAGACAGCCGGACGAGATGCCACTCATCGTGCCGAACCCGGCGGCGGCGCTCGCGCTCGCCGACGACCTCGCGCATCTGATGGACGACATGACCACGCGCGGCGTGGCGTGGGACCGGCTCGACGGGCTCGTTCCCGACCATGTCGACCAATACTGGCAGCTCACGCTGCAATTCCTGAAGGTCGCCCGCGAGGAGTGGCCGAAGATCCTCGCCGCCTACGGCGCCATCGAACCGGCAGCGCGCCGCGACCTGCTGATCGCCACGGAAGCGGCGCGGCTCGCCGCGGCAACCGACGGTCCGGTCATCGCCGCCGGCTCGACCGGCTCGATGCCCTCGACCGCACGGCTTCTTGCGACCATTGCGCATCTGCCCGACGGCGCCGTCGTCCTGCCTGGACTTGACACCGAGCTCGACGAGCCGTCCTGGACCCTGGTCGGCAAGCGCGACGACGGCCTCGCCCCTCCGGCCGGCCACCCGCAATTCGCCATGCGCGGCTTGCTCGAGCGCATCGGCATCGCCCGCGCCGAGGTGACGCAGCTCGCAGCGCCCGCGCCGCACGGCCGCGAACGGCTGGTCTCGGAAGCGCTGCGCCCCGCTGACGCGACCGAGCGATGGCACGAGTTTCTCGGCGACCCTGCCCTTGCCAGCAATCTTTATGGCAGCCTGGCCGGCCTGTCGGTGATCGAAGCGACCAATGCCGAGGAGGAAGCGCTGGCGATCGCGGTCGCGTTGCGCGAGGCGATCGAGGTCGATGGAACGACGGCAGCCCTCGTCACTCCCGACCGCGCGCTCGCCCGCCGCGTCGTCGCGGCGCTTGGCCGCTGGAATATCGCCGCCGACGATTCCGGCGGCGACGCGCTGCCGAACACCGCGCTCGGCGTGTTCGCGCGCCTTGCCGCGCAGGCAGCGCTCGAGCGCCTTGCGCCCGCCGCCTTGCTCGCGCTCATCAAGCATCCGCTGTTTCGCCTGGGCGGCGGCGCCCACGAGCACACCGCCGCCATCGCCGCGCTCGAGCGCGCCGTGCTGCGCGGGCCGCGCCCGCGGCCGGGCAGCGCCGCACTCGCCCATGCGCTCGCGAGCTTCCGCGGCGAACTGGACAAAGTCCGGCGCGGCGAGCCGTCCGACCTGCATCCCGCCGATCCGCGCGGGCGCGTCGCCGACGCCGATCTCGCCGCCGCGACACAGCTGGTCGAACGGCTCGCCGCGGCGCTGGCGCCGCTCGAACGGCTCGATCCGCGCAAGGCGATCGGCTTCGGCACCCTGGCAGCGCACCACCGCGCCGTCATCGCCGCGCTCGGGAGCGGTAGCGACGGCGACGTGTCGGTGTTTGCCCAGCCCGCCGGCGCGGCCCTCGCCACCGCGTTCGACGACATCGCCGCGCAGGCGGAAACCGCCGACATTGCCATGGCGCCCGTCGATTATGTCGAGTTCTTCCAGGCTATCATCGCCGAACGCGTGGTGCGCCGCCCCGGCACGCCCGGCAGCCGCGTCGCGATCTATGGGCCGCTCGAAGCGCGCCTGACCAATCCCGATCGCATCGTGCTTGGCGCGCTCAACGAGGGCACTTGGCCGCCGGAGGCTCGCGCCGATGCCTGGCTCAGTCGGCCGATGCGCCACCAACTCGGCCTCGACCTGCCGGAACGGCGCATCGGCCTGTCCGCGCACGACTTCGCCCAGATGCTGGGTGCGCCCGACGTCGTCCTCGCGCGCGCGGCCAAGCTCGCCGGCGCACCCACGGTCGCGTCGCGCTTTCTGCAGCGGCTGGCGGCGGTCGCCGGCCCGCGCTGGACCGCGGTGACGGCGCGTGGCGAGCGCTATCTCGCCTGGGCGCGGAGCCTCGACCGGCCGGTCCGCGTCCGACCGGTCGCCCGCCCCGAGCCGCGGCCGCCGCGCGCGGCGCGGCCGACCACGCTGTCGGTGACCGAGATCGAGCACTGGCTGCGCGACCCCTACACGATCTACGCCAGGCATGTCCTGGGGCTCGACCATCTCGATCCGGTCGACGCGGCACCCGGCGCCGCCGAGCGCGGCAGCGCCATCCACGGCGCCATCGGCGAATTCACGCAGCGCTTCGCCGACAGGCTGCCTGACGATCCGGTCGCTGAATTGCTGCGGATCGGACAAGGCCATTTCGCGCCGCTCGACGACTATCCGGAAACGCGCGCTTTCTGGTGGCCGCGTTTCGAGCGCATCGCGCGCTGGTTCGTGGCGTGGGAGGCCGGGCGGCGCACCGGCGCGTCGCCTATCCACGCCGAGCAGCGCGGCGAGATTTCGATCCCGCTTGGCGAGCGCAGCTTCCGCCTGCTGGCGCGCGCCGATCGCATCGAGCGCCTGGCCGATGGGCGCTACGCCATTCTCGACTACAAGAGCGGCCAGGTGCCGACCAGCAAGCAGGTGCGCGCCGGCATCGCGCCGCAGCTCACCCTCGAAGCTGCCATCCTGCGCAGCGGCGGTTTCAAGGACGTTGCCGCCGGCGCTTCGGTGAATGAACTCGTCTACGTCCGGCTCAAGGGCGGCGAGCGGGGCGGCGAGCCCTGCGTGGTCGACCTTAAGGACAGGAGCGTCGACGGCGCCGCCGACCATGCGCTCGCCAGGCTGCGGGAACTGGTAACGCACTTCGACGACGAACGGACGCCCTACCGCTCGCTCGTCATGTCGATGTGGAAGAACCGCTACGGCGCCTATGACGACCTCGCCCGGGTCAAGGAATGGTCGCGTGGCAGCGACGCCGAGGACGAATTCGAATGAGCGGCGTGCGCACTATCCCCGACGTGGTCAGGCAGCGGCAGAGCGACGCTTCCGATCCGCGCGTATCGGCCTTCGTCGCGGCCAATGCCGGCTCCGGCAAGACGCACGTGCTGGCGCAGCGCGTAATCCGCCTGCTGCTCGACGGCGTCGACCCGGCAAAGATCCTGTGCATCACGTTCACCAAGGCGGCGGCTGCCAACATGGCCAACCGCGTGTTCGACCGGCTGAAGACCTGGACCGCGCTCGACGACGTGGCGCTCGACCAGGCGATGCGCGACATCGGCATCGGCCACATCGATGCGGCGCGGCGGGCGCGGGCGCGCCGCCTATTCGCCGAAACGCTGGAGACGCCCGGCGGACTCAAGGTGCAGACCATTCATGCCTTCTGCACCCGGCTCCTGCATCAGTTCCCGTTCGAGGCCAATGTCGCCGCGTGCTTCACCGTGCTCGACGACCGCACGCAACACGACCTGCTCGACCGCGCGACGCTGTCGATCCTCCTCGAGGCCGCGGCGCGCCCCGACAGCACGATCGGGCGCGCGCTCGCCGCCGCTATGACCGCCGCCGCCGACACGACCTTCCGCGACGTGGTGCGTGAGGCGATCGCACGGCACGATGACATCCTGCGCTGGATCGCGGCCGCCGGCGGCATCGATGCGGCGATCGCCGAGCTTGCCCGCACGCTCGGCATCGATCCGGCCGACACGCTGACGCAGGTGGAAGCGGACATGGTCGACGGCCCGATCCTGCCGGCGTCCGAATGGCCGGCGGTGGCGGCGCTGTACGGCGCGAGCACGGCGAGCGATCAGAACCAGTGCGCGCGGCTCACGCGTGCCGCCGCGGCGAGCGGCGCCGAGCGGGTCGAGGCCTACCAATCGGTGTTCGTCACCGCGCAACTCGAGCAGCGCAAATCGATCATCACCGCAGCACTGGCGAAGAAATATCCCGATCTCGCCCAGCGCCTCGCCGACGAGCAGACCCGTATCCTCGACCTGCTCAACCGCCGCCGCGCCGTCCTCTGCCGCGACCGCACCGGCGCCCTGCTCACGGTGGCCGCCGACGTGCTGGCGCGCTATCGCCGGGAGAAGGATCGGCGCGGCATGCTTGACTACGACGACCTGATCGACAGGACCTTGGCGATGCTCTCGAGCGTCAACCCGTCATGGGTCCACTACAAGCTCGATCTTGGCATCGATCACCTGCTGATCGACGAGGCACAGGACACGAGCCCCAAGCAGTGGGCGGTGATCAGCCGCCTGGTCGCTGAATTCGCCGCCGGTGCCGGCGCGCGAACGTCCAAGCGGACGATCTTCGCCGTCGGTGACGAGAAGCAGTCGATCTTCTCGTTCCAGGGCGCGGTGCCGCGCGAGTTCGACGCCATGCGGCGCACGTTCGCCGCGGCCTTCGCGCCGCCCGAACTCGGCTGGCGCTACGTCCGCTTCCTGCATTCGTTCCGCTCGGGAGCCAATGTGCTCGGCGCCGTCGACCGGGTATTCAGTGACGAAGAGATCTACGTCAGCGTGACCCCGGACGACGCCGGCGTCCCGCCGCACGAGGCGCTGCCCGGTACGCCGCCCGGCCTGGTCGAAATCTGGGAGCCAATCAAAGCCGACGAGAAACGTGAGATCGAGGGCTGGGAAGCGCCGTTCGACGCCCTGGCCGAAACGAGCCCGCAGGTGCGGTTGGCGCAGCAGATCGCCGCGACGATCCGCGCCTGGACGGCGCGCGATATCCGCGCCGGCGACGTGCTCATTCTGGTGCGCCAACGCGGCCCGCTGTTCGAGACGATCATCCGCGCGCTCAAGGACATGGGCGTCGCCGTCGCCGGCGCCGACCGGCTCAAGCTGACCGAGCACATCGCGATCGTCGACCTGATGGCCCTCGCCGACGCATTGCTGCTGCCGGACGACGACCTGTCGCTCGCGATCGCGCTGAAGAGCCCGCTGTTCGGCTTGAACGACGACCAGCTGTTCGCGCTCGCCAGGAACCGCCCCGGCACGCTGCGCGCCGCGCTGCATGCGCACGCCGGCGACGACCTGGCGTTCGCCGCGGCGGCGGCCCGGCTCGACCGCTGCGCCGCCGCGGCTCGCTCGCAAACGCCGTTTTCGTTCTACGCCTGGCTGATCGGGCCGGACGGCGGCCGTGCGGCGATGCTCGCCCGGCTCGGCGGCGAGGCGGCGGACGCGCTCGATGAGTTCCTCGAGCTCGCGCTCGACTACGAGCGGCGCGAGGCACCCTCGCTGCAGGGTTTCCTCGCCTGGCTGCGGGCGGCTGAGGTCGAGATCAAGCGCGACATGGACATCGCTCGCGACGAGGTGCGCGTGATGACAGTGCACGGCGCCAAGGGCCTCGAGGCGCCGAACGTCATCCTCGCCGACACGATGACGCCACCGGCCGGCGCGTATCCGCCGCGCCTGCTCGCGCTGCCGGCAGCGGAGGCGGCGCCCGGCACGCCCGACCGCATCGTGTGGGCCGGCGCCCGGGCGACCGACGTCGCCCCGGTGGCCGCGGCGCGCGAACGGGCGCTGATCGCCGCCGAGGACGAATACCGGCGACTCCTTTACGTGGCCATGACGCGCGCCGCCAACCGCCTCGTGGTGTGCGGAGCGGAGGGCGTGCGCCGCCGTCCCGAAGCCTGCTGGTACGACCTCGTGCGCGACGCGCTCGCCCCCGACCTGGTCGAGGAACCGGCGGACGCCGGCGACGGCACGGTGCTGCGCTATCGCCGCATCGCCGCCGCGACGGCCGACGCAGCGCCGCCGCCGCGCGAGCGAGCCGAGCTTGCGATCGACCTTCCGCGCTGGCTGAACAGCGCAATCATCGCCGCCCCGGCACAGGCGCGGGCGATCACCCCGTCGACCGCGCCCGATGGCACAGCAACGCGTGCGTCGGGGATCGTGGGAAGCGGCGAAGGCCTCGCCGCCGCACTGGCGCGTGGGCAATTGATCCACCGCCTGATGCAGTCGCTGCCGGATATCGTGCCGGAGCGGCGGGCCGAAGCCGGCGAGCGCTATCTCGCGCGCGCCGGCGCCATGTTTTCCGCCGCCGAGCGCGATCGTTTTCTCGCCGAGGTGCTGGCCGTGCTCGCCGACACGCGATTCGCGCCGTTGTTCGCGCCGGGAAGCCGTGCCGAGGTACCGATCGTCGGTCGCATATCGCGCGGCGCCCGGCCGTCGCTCGCCGTCTCCGGCCAGGTCGACCGCCTGATGGTCACGCCCGACGCCGCCCTGATCGCCGACTACAAAACCAATCAGCCCGCGCCGCGCCGGCCGCAGGAGGTGCCGCCGGCCTATGTGACCCAGCTTGCGCTCTACCGCGCCGTGCTCACCAAGCTCTATCGCGACCGCACCGTGCGCGCAGCCCTGGTGTGGACTGACGTGCCCGACCTCCTGGAACTTTCGCCGCAGGTGCTGGACGGGGCGCTGGCCCATCTCACCTCCGCGTGAAGCGCCTTGACGGTATCGGGCACGCTCCATACGTTCAGCGCCCTACGGGGCCCTTCGCCCCAAACGCACGATCAGGCCGAGTGGTATCCGGTCAGCCGTCCGATCGCGCGCTGGATGGTAAAGTTAGAGCGCGTGGACGCAAAATCGGTGTCCACTGGTGCTGATCGCGCTCTCGATCCAATAACGCGAAACGAGGTGCCTCATGGGCGTTGCCAAAGTGTCCGACGCGACCTTCGATACCGAAGTGCTGAAAAGTGCCGAGCCGGTTGTCGTCGACTTCTGGGCAGAATGGTGCGGCCCGTGCAAGATGATCGCGCCGGCGCTCGAGGAAATCGCGGGCACGCTCTCGGGCAAGGTCAAGATCGTCAAGCTCAACGTCGACGAGAATCCGGCCACGGCCTCGAAATACGGCATCATGTCGATCCCGACGCTGATGCTGTTCAAGAACGGTGAGCTCGCCTCGCGTCAGGTCGGCGCCGCGCCCAAGGCCAAGCTCGAGCAGTGGATCACCACCGCGGTCTGACCGATCGCGTTCGATATTTTTGCCAACGGCCGGCCTACTGCCGGCGTTGGCTCGGCATTCTAAATCGCAGCGCTCCAATCTCCCCTGACGGGCTTAAACGGGAGGATGCACGAAGCCGCCTACACCGGCGGCGTGCCGTTGGCGGCGAGCACCTCGCCGGCAAGGTAGAGCGATCCGGTGATTAGGATGCGCGGCGGCGGCGCCAGGTCGTAGCGGTCGACGAGGGCGAGCGCGTCTTCGATCGTGTCGCGCGTGTCGGCGGGAATGCCGATCCGCCGAGCCGTCTCGGCAAGGGCCGCCGCCGGCAGGCTCTTGTCCTGGTGGATCGGCACGGCGATGAGCCGGCGGGCGAGGCCGGCAAAATTCTTCAGAAAGCCTTCGGCGTCCTTGGTCGCCAGCATGCCGACCACAAGCACCAGCGGACGCGACACCCGCTCCTCGAAGTCGGCGAGCGCCGAGGCGACCGCGCGTCCGCCGTCGGCATTGTGGCCGCCGTCGAGCCACAGCTCGCTTCCCGGCGGCGCCACCAGCGGCAGCTTGCCAGTCGCGAGGCGCTGCATGCGCGCTGGCCAGTCCACCTGCACGAGCCCCTGCTCGATCGCGCTGACCGGCACCGCGAGACCCGCCGCACGCAAGGCGGCGATTGCGGTCCCGGCGTTGTCGAACTGGTGGCGGCCGAACAGCCGCGGGCTCGGAAGATCGAGCAGGCCGTTCTCGTCCTGATAGACGAGCCGCGCGCGTTCTTCGCTCACCACCCATTCCTGACCCAGCACGTGGAGTGGCGCGCCGACCTCTTCCGCCTGCCGCGTGATGACGGCGAGCGGGCCTTCCGCCTGCCGCCCAATCACGCCCGGCACCTGCGGCTTGAGGATCGCCGCCTTTTCGCCGGCGATGCGCTCCAGCGTGTCGCCGAGAAATTCGATGTGATCAAGCGAGACGGGTGTGACCACGCTCGCCAGCGGCCGCTCAATCACGTTGGTGGCGTCGAGCCTGCCACCGAGGCCAACTTCGAGCAGCAGCGCGTCGGCCGGGTTGCGCGAGAACAGCAGGAACGCCGCCGCGGTCTCGATCTCGAACACGGTGATCGGCGCGCCGGCATTGGCGTGCTCGCACTCGGCCAACGCGTCGGCGAGTTCGTC
>Ga0126377_10001656_pt1 | contig 14770 bp, 10 predicted proteins | sample PanSoiMetPlot_22_FD_92647 | JGI IMG/M metagenome (GOLD analysis project Ga0126377, IMG submission 92647) | Tropical forest soil microbial communities from Panama - MetaG Plot_22 | ecosystem: Environmental > Terrestrial > Soil > Tropical forest > Bulk soil | place: Panama | collected 2016-02-17
GGCGCGCACACCGTCTCCTATGTTCCGCTCAGCAACGGCTACCGCGTGGCGCCCACCGTCTACGACGTGCCGATCGCCTGGGTGCGCACGCGTGCTGCGATGACCAATACGGTGCCGACGGCGCCGTTCCGCGGCGCCGGGCGGCCCGAGGCGACGGCGGTGATGGAGCGATTGATCGACATCGCGGCTAAGCGGTTGCAGATCGATCGGGTGGAGCTGCGCCGCCGCAACCTGATCCCGCACGACAAGTTTCCGCATCGCACGGCCACCGGCCTCAACTACGACAGCGGCGATTTCGCCGGCAACCTTGCGCGCGTCTTGGAGATGGCGGACTGGAATGGCTTCCCAAAACGCCGTGCCGCAGCGAAAAAGCGCGGGCGGCTGCGCGGCATCGGCATCGTCAATTATGTCGAGACCCCGGTCGGCATGCCGCACGAGCGCGTCGCGGTGAGTGTATTGCCCCAACGAGTCGACCTTTTGGTCGGGACGCAGTCGAGCGGGCAGGGCCACGAGACGAGCTTCCGCCAGGTGATAGCGGATCAGCTCGGTATCGCGCCGGAGGAGGTCAACTTCCTTGGCGGTGACAGCGCCATGCTGGCCTCGGGTGGCGGCACCCATTCCGATCGCTCCATGCGGCTTGCGGGAGCTCTGATGGTGACCACCTCGCAGACGGTGATCGAGAAGGCGCGCCGGATCGCGGCGCTCATGCTCGACGTCGCCGCGAGTGACATCGCGTTCAATGACGGCCTGTTCGTTGCGCCCAACAGCAACCGGCGGCTGACGCTGTTCGACATCGCGGGGGCCATCGGCAGCCTGCCGTCGCTGCCGAACGATCTGCGCGAACTGCGTGCGGAGGCGACTTTCACCGGGCGCATACCGGCATATCCGACCGGCGCGGCGGTGTGCGAGGCCGAGGTCGATCCGGAGACCGGAACGATCGACCTGTGCCGCTATACCTCGATCGACGACGGCGGCCAGGCCATCAATCCGCTCATCCTGCATGGACAGGTGCACGGCGGGGTGGCGCACGGGGTGGGCCAGGCGATGATCGAAGGCACGGTTTACGAGCCGGGCTCAGGGCAGCTCCTGTCCGCGAGCTTCCTCGACTACGGCATGCCACGCGCGGATCAATTGCCGTCCATGGACATCGAGCTCACCGAGGATCCGACCAAGAGCAACGTGCTGCGCGTCAAGGGCGGCGGCGAGGCCGGGATCACGCCGAGCTCGGCAGTGCTGATGAATGCCGTGGTCGATGCGCTTTCGGAGCTCGGCATCGAGCACATGGACATGCCGGCGACGCCGCAGCGGGTGTGGAACGCCATCTGCGCCGCGCGAGGCGGATCTCGAGAGCGTCCGGATACCAATCGCCGTAAGGTCGCAACCGTCAAGCCGGGGAACGCCAAGAAGCCGAGTCCGAAATCCAAGTCGAAGTCGAAGCGGCGATAGGCCGAACCCTGTGGCAGTGTCGACCGGTATGCGCGCGGACCGGGGCTGCAATGCGCAATGCGCAAGTTGGCTCGGTAACGAAACTTACGCGCTGATTTCCGTACTGATTTCATTTCATCCAGCACGATGCGTTGATAGGTCAGCGCCGCTGGCGCATCGTCTTGTCCGTGCTGCCAAAGCCGCGCATCCTTCCTGATCAGAACAAAATCAAATCAAAACGCAGGGAGGCGGCCATCATGAAAAAACATGACGAGACTCGCCGTGCATTCTTGATCGGCACGGCAGCCGGTGCTGTCACGGGCGCGGGCATCACATCGCACGCGTTGGCGCAGACGCAGCGCGAGACGGCGGACGCCCCCACCACTACTGCGCAAGCGCATGGTCATGGCGGGCACGGCGCATTCCTCAACAACGAGGACGCTGCGACCGTCACGGCCTTCGCCGAGCGGCTGATGCCGGGAGCGCCGGGCAAACCCGGCGCACGCGATGCCGGCGTGCTCAACTACATCGACCTCGCGCTCGCCGGCGCCTATTCCGATCTGCAGGATTTCTATCGCCGCGGATTGGCGTCCCTCGAAGCCTATTGCCGCAAGACCCACGACGCCTCGTTCGTGAAGCTTGGCCCGGCCAAGCAGGACGAGGTGATTGCAGCGCTCGAGCAGGGCAAGGATACGGGCTTCACCTGGCCCTCGGCGCAGGCGTTCTTCAACACCGTACGCACGCATACCATGGAGGGAATGTTCGCCGACCCGATCTACGGCGGTAACAAGAACTTCGCCGGCTGGCGGCTGATCGGTTTCCCTGGCGCGCAGCCGTTGTTCTCGCCTGCCGACCTCGACAGCAAGGATGCCTTCACCGGCGCTCCCATCATCGGCCTGCAGGCGCAGGCTCAGGCACGGAGGAGCTGAGCCATGGCAACCGAAAAAACCGATGTCGTCATCATTGGCGTGGGCGCGGCCGGCGGCATTCTCGCGGCCGAGCTCGGCAAGGCCGGAATGAAGGTGATCGGGCTCGAGCGCGGCCCGCGGCTCACCACGCAGGACTTCAACCCGCACGACGAGCTGCGCTACTTCCAGCGCCAGGATCTGCGCCCGAACATCAAGCGCCAGCCCGTCACCTGGCGTCCGAATGCCAATGCGCGCGCGGTCCCGCTGCCGGTGCTCAACAACGGCAACCAGGCCGGCGGCGGCACCGTGCATTACGGCGCGGTCTCGTGGCGCTTCCACGAGGACGACTTCCGTGCGCGCTCGCAGACCATCGAGCGCTACGGCGCATCAGCGATGCCGGCGGACTCCTCGCTCGCGGACTGGCCGTTGAGCTACACCGATCTCGAGCCTCATTATGACCGCGCCGAATACGAGCTCGGCGTGTCGGGCAAGGCCGGCAACCTGCAGGGCAGGAAGATCGACGGCGGCAACGTGTTCGAGGCGCCGCGGCGGCGCGACTATCCGCTGCCGCCGCTGCTGCAGGACCAGGCGGAGATGCTGTTCGGCGACGCCGGGCGCAAGCTCGGCTATCACCCGTTCTCGACCCCGCGCGCCATCATCTCGCAGCCGTACCGGGGCCGTACCGCCTGCACCTATTGCGGCTTCTGCCAGGCATTCGGCTGCCATGTCGGCGCCAAGTCGTCGATCTTGGTCACCAAGCTGCCGGAGGCCGACGCCTCCGGAAACTTCAAGCTGATCACGGGCGCGACCTGTCACCGCATCAATAGCGACAACAGCGGCAAGGTGACCGGCGTCGCCTATTACGGCCCCGATGGCTCCGACAACACGATCGAGGCCGACATCGTGATCGTGACCACCTTCATCTACGACAATACGCGTCTCTTGCTGTTGTCGAAGACTGACAAATTTCCGAACGGCCTCGCCAATTCCAGCGGCCAGCTTGGCAAGCACGTGATGGCGCATATGATGGCGAACGTGTTCGTCGGCTACGACGACCGGCACCTCAATGTCTATATGGGCCCGAGCGCGCAGAAGCATACGCTCGACGATCTCAACGCCGACAATTTCGACCACAAGGACGTGGGCTTCATCCGCGGTTCGCAGATCTCGATCGGCACCGGCAACCTGCAGGGCGGGCCCATCGCGCTCACCACGGTTGCTACACCGCCTGGCGTTCCGCGCTGGGGGGAGAAGTATCGCGATTTCCTCGCGCAGTACTTCGCCCGCCACGCGGTTATGGTGGCGCAGACCGAGAACCTGCCCTATGCCGACCAGACGATCGATCTCGATCCCGATGTCCGCGACGCCTGGGGCTTGCCGGCGCCACGCGTGACCTACGATTGGCGGCGACCCAACGAGCGCGCCCGCGTCGAGTTCATGCAGAAGAAGATGGAGGAGATCGGCCGCGCGATGGGCGCGCACCAGGTCTGGCGGGCGCCGGTGAGCCCGGCGGGCGCTCCGGGCGCGCACCACGAGGGCGGCACGCGCATGGGCAACGATCCCAAGACTTCGGTGGTGAACAAGTACGGCCAGAGCTGGGATGTGCCCAACCTGTTCGTGATCGGCAGCTCGACCTTCCCGTCGATGAGCGGCTTCAACCCGACGCTCACCATCCAGGCGCTCGCCTATATGAGCGCCGATGCGATCGCGAACCGCTACAAGAAGAATCCCGGCGCACTGCTGTAATAGCCGCTGCGGTCCCCCTCACCCCCGCCCCTCTCCCCCGTCAGAACGGCGAGAGGGCGCGACCGCGGCTGAGGCAGTGCCAGCGACAACGGCGCCGTTGCTATTCGCGTGCGGCTGGATAAGCATCCCGGCATGCTCGCTCAGCCGCTCCGATATTGTTTTCGCCTGACGGCCGCCTTTGCGATCCTGGTTGCGTTCTGCGCGCCGGCGCTGGTCACGCCGCGACTGACCGAGGTCAAGAGCTGGGCCTATCAGCTGCAGAACGTCGATCCCGAGGAGATCAAGGGCAGCCCGTACGACCTCGTGGTGATCGATTACGGCGGCGATCAGCGCAACGCCAACGCGTTCCCGCGCGAGGTCCTGGAGCTGATGCGGACTAGGCCGGACGGTCGGCGGCGTTTGCTCTTCGCCTATCTCAGCATCGGCGAGGCGGAAAGCTACCGCTACTATTGGCGCGACGACTGGGCGAAGGCGCGGCCGGAATGGCTCGAGCCGGAAAATCCGGATTGGCCCGGCAATTATCTGGTGCGCTACTGGCACCCGGAATGGCACGGGATCCTCTACGGCAGCCCCAACGCCTATCTCGACCGCATCCTCGATGCCGGTTTCGATGGTATCTATATCGACGGCGCGGACAAGTTCGAGCAATGGAAGCGGCGGCGGCCGACCGCCGCCGCCGACATGGCGGATCTCATCGCCGGCATGGCCGGCTATGCGCGGGGCGTCCGCAAGGACTTTCTGGTCATCGCGCAGAACGGCGACGGGCTCCTGGGCAATCCGAAATTCCTGCGCACGATCGACGGCTTCGCCCGCGAGGACCTGTTGTACGGCGAGAAGGAGCCGGAGGCCCGCAACAGCCAGCGCAGCATCACGGACACCATGCGGCAGCTGCGTCGGCTGGCGGCGGCGGGGGTGCCGGTCTTCGTGGTCGAATACACCACCAGTCCAGACCGCGCGGCGTCGATGCTGCGCGAGATCAGGGAGCTCGGGCTCGTCGGCTACGTCGCCGCCCGCGACCTCAAATCGCTCTCACCGCCCGCCTTCGGATGCGGACAGCCGGATTGTTCGCAATGAAGGTGAGATAGTCGAGCCGGTGCAGCGTCCGCGCCAGCGCAAGATAGGCGATCAGCGCGGAGATCGCCGACGCCGCCAGGAAGCCCAAGCCCAGATAGGTCGGTCCGAGCGGCAGCAGCGCGTAAGTCAACGCGCCGTTGAGTACCAGGAAGATCGTCTGCAGGATGCAGAACACGACACGGCGGTCGAAATAGAGCACCAGCGACGAGCAGGTGATGAACAGGAACTGGAAGGCGGCGCCGATCAAGCCGAGCCGCAGCGTTCCGACCTGGCGATATTGCATGTCGAGAAGGTCGACCACGACCGGCGCGGACAGCGCGACCAGCGCGCAGACGACGAGCTGCGGCACCGTGATGGCCGAGATCGATGTGATGGTCTCGTCGCGCAATCGCCGGCCGTGGCCGCGGATCTGGGCGAGCGTGGCGTGCTCCAGGATGCTGGAATAGAACAGCCGGTAATTGCGGAAGAACCGCACTTCGAGATGGACCACGAAGGCGGCATAGGCCGGCACCACGACCAGGTAGGACACGAACATCGCGCTGTCGTAGAGCGGCGCATGCAGCAGGCCGTTCTGAATCTGGATGCCGTAGGGCGACAGCCAGACCACCCACTTGTCGATCCAGGCGCCGATCGCCCCGAACAGCCCGCCGAGCGCGATCGGCCAGTAGGTGATGGAGGCGCTCGCCAGCGCGCGCGCCGGCGCCGAGATGCTCGTCACCGCGAACGGGAAGGTGGCGACGATGCGCGCGAGCAATCCGAACAGCGTGACGCCGAGGCCGATGTTGAAGCCCCATAGCATGGTCGCGAGATCGGGCCGCCAATTGTAGCCGATGGTGACCGCCACGACCGCGATCAGCATGCCGGCGGCGAAGAAGGCGGTGACCGACATGTAGTCGCGGGTCACGCTGCAGAACAGGCAGGCGACCCAGATCAGCGCGATCAGGGCGCAATTCGCGATCGCCGCGACACTCGCTGGCGCTTCGAGATCGAGCGCGAGGCCGAACAGCAGCGTTCCGGCCGCGACGGTGACGACAGCCGAGAAGCAGAAGGCCGACAGCATGATGCCGGGAACGGTCCCGACGTCGCGGTCGTGCAATTCGTCGGAGATCAACCGGGCACTAACCAATGCAATGGGCGCAGTAATGACGAAGGAGAGCGCGAAGCTGTAGATGATGAGGGCGCGAAACGCCGAGATCGTGGTCTTGCCCTCGAGCTCGAAGATCGTGGCACTGATCAGCCAGATGCAGAGTACGGCGAGCAGGGAGGGGCCGGCCGCGATGATCGAGGCATGCGCGAATGACGCCATGCGGTCGGCGATCGAGCTGCTGCGATACAGGCGGTCGAGTGCGAAGCCGATGCCGGCCATGAGTCAGTCAACCTTCGAGTCGATGTTGGTGCCGCAGGCTTGGTGGCCTCGCTCTCCTCGTGAAGGACGGGGAGGGGGAGCCCACCGAGTTTGTTGACCGAGCAACCGCATCACGCCACCTGTCGCGAGGGCGCGTCGATGTGGCGCCGGTAGATCGTCGCATAGGCGTCGTCGACCACATTGAGATCGTAGTAACGCCGCACCCGTTCCTGCATGGCGTGGCCCAGACGCCGGCGCCGCTCCTCGTCGTGCAGCAGCGTCGCGATCGCGGCCGCGGTCTGCTCGGGCGAGGCGACGTCCGTGAGGATGCCGCCGTCGCCGAGCGGCGGATGCTCGTCGTCGCGGCCGAGCAGGATTTCGCGGCACGCGCCCACGTCGGTGGCAACGGTCGGAATGGCGGCGGCGCCGGCCTCGAGCACGCTCAGCGGCTGCGACTCGCTCACGCTGGTGAGCACGTTCACGTGCACACGCGGGAAATGCTGCGTGATGTCGACCTGGCCGGTGAAACGCACGGTATCGGAAAGGCCGAGCTCGGCGACTGCGGCTCGGCAGTCCCGGTAGTAGTCAGGCTGCTCGTCGGTTGGGCCCATCACCAGCGCGACCAGATCGGGAAAATCGGCGCGCAGCACCTTGATCGCCTGCAGATAGGTCTTGATGTCCTTGATCGGCACGACCCGGCCGACCAGCGCGACCGTCGGCGCCTCGCTCCTCTTTGCCTGCGGCAGATGGCTGAGCGTCTGGTAGTCGACCCCGTTGGGAATGATCTTCATCCGATCCGGCGTGGCGCCGTGGATGGTCTGCGCGGGCTGGTTGGCGCCGTGCAGCGTGATGACCTCGGCGCAGGCCTGGTAGCACGCCCGGGCGTAGCTCTCGAACGCCACCGTCCAGAAGTCGCGCAGGTCGCGGCGCGGATCGTCGATGGCAAATCCCTTGTCCACGGTGTCGACGATCCAATTCGCCTGCAGGATCTCGATCCGCCGCTCGTTGGTGTAGATGCCGTGCTCGGTGATCAGCGCGGGGCGTCCGGTCTCGACCGTGGCGCGCGCCGCCAGCAGGCCGGCATAGCCGGTCGACACCGTGTGGTAGACGCGCGCCGGCGGCAGCGGAAACGACAGCGTCGCCACCAGCCCACCGAACAAGGCGCGCCACGCCCAGAAGAAATGCAGGAACGACTCGTGTGGCATCTCGCGCTCGTAGAGGTCACAGACCAGGTTCCAGGCCAGCGTGGAGTCCAGCAGATCCGCCGTACGGCGGGCTTTCACGAGAGGCGCGAGCAGCCGGATGATGCGCGCAAGCTCGGCGACGCCGCCGGCGCTGAGAAATACGTCAACCGCCTTGTCGAACTCGATCTGATCGAACACGCGCGGCCGTCGCCAGCCGCCGTCGCCGTGGGTCTCGCTGAGATAGAGATGATGCAGCGCGGTGAGATTGGGCAACGCGCCGTATTTCGCCGCCGGCGCCGGCGGCTCCGGCAGGATCGCCACGACGCTGAAGCGCAGGGCCGGTTGGCGGCGGATCAAGCCGTGTACCCACGCCGACACGCCGCCGGAGACGTAGGGATAGGCCCCCTCGACGATCACGCAGACATCGTCGATGGGCCGCTCGCTCGATGGAGCCACGTGGCGCCCCGGATGCGAATAGGTTTCGACGCGCATCTGACTACGGCTGGCGCGGCTTGACATCAAGCGTCGCGGCCGCGGCCGGATCCACAACGCCCGACCAAACCCGATTCTTCTCGTCGGCGTCGAGGCCGCTGGCGACCGCCGCCGCCTGCGCCCGGATGAAGACGTTCTTGTTGCGCAGCGCCTTGCGCAGCACCGGACGGAAATCGGCATGATACCGGCGGCCGACCACGCCGAGGACGCGCTGCTGCTCCTCCAGCGACGCGCCTTCCAGGATCGGGCCGAAGCGCGGAACTTTCGCCGCCGGGTCGGACGGCAGGCGGCCGGACGTGAGCTCGTCGTAAATGCGGGTGAGCGGCATGCGGGCGACCACCCCCGCGATGTAATCGTACCAATCCTGCAGCCGCGCCGGCGACGGGTTCTGCCGCCACAGCGCGAGCGCCATGGCGGCGCAGCCCAGCGCCCCGACTGGTCCGGCCGCGAAGGTGGCGACCAGGAGCAGCACAGGAACCGTCAGCTCGCCGCCGCGGCGCATGCGCCTCCGCAAGAACACCGCGGGGACGATGAGCACGGCGAGATGCAGAAGGATGAAGATCGGCGCACTGGCGATGGCGCTCATGCCGTAGACCAGCACGGCGAGGCTCAACACCGCCGTCGCGAGCGCCAGCAGCACCTCGGTCGGTCCCACGTCGAGGCCCGCCTCGCCTAGCGGCGGGACGGCGGGCTCCGGTCCGATCGCTCGGTCCACCTCGGTCATCGCAGCGTGTACTCGTTGTCGGGCAGCGGCGGCCGCTTGGCGGGCGGGGCGCGGCCGGTCATGACAGCTGCCGCCGCTTCGGCCGCGCTGATTTCCGCCGCCCTCGCGGACTGAGCGGCTTGGCCGTGTCCGTTCGATTGCCCGGAATGTCCATTGGTCCGGACTGGCGCCGCCGCGGAGCGCCAGCGCTCGAGCAGGCCGATACGGTCGGCGAGGCGCGCCAGCTCCGTTGCCGTCAGCGCGAACCTGCGTTCGATGTCCTCGGGCGCGTCGTCGGGGGACGCGCCGACGGCGAGCATTCCGATCACGCGATCGGGCGCATTGGGCTCGGCCAGCGGACCCGCCATGACGCCGCGGTCGCCGAGCAGCGCCCGCTCGGCGGGCCGCGCCGCCGATAGCGTCCGCCGCTCCTTGACGATCGCCGTGAACAGCGGGTCGTCCTCCGCGACGTCGGCGACCGGATGATGCTCGTCGCCGGGCTGGAACGCCGCCACGAGGGTGTTGTCCCGCCGGAGATGGATGGTGAATTCCGCGACGCCGGTCATCAGCCGGACATAGCGCGTGAGCCGCTCGGCGAAATTCTCCCAGCTCGCATGCGCCAACGCGGTGACGGCTTCGGCGACGTCGATGCCGGAGGAGGGGGCGTTGGCGGCGATGCGCCGCTCCAGCATCTCGGTGCGCGCTCGCAGGTCGACGCAGAGGTCGGCGACCGCCGCGCCGTGCCGGTTGCGTTCGGCGAGCTCCGCCACGAGTTCGGCGTGGTTTGCGATCTGCCGGCTGCGGATGTGGCCGATCAGCAGCGCAACGCAGGTCCAGCCCACCGGTTCGGCCGCGATCCGTCCGATATAGGCGTACATGTCCTCCGACATTAGCGGCGGTGGCAGGCCGCCCCAATATTGCAGGCCGGCGGCGACCACTGCGGCGCCGAGGCCGGCGGCCATGCCGTGCTGCAGGCTGAGCACGATCACCGGGAGCCACAGCGGGTTGGGATAGGAGCCGGTGCCGGCGGCGGCCACGACGTATTTCGCCGCCAGCGCGATGCCGAACAGCAGCGCGAATTCGAAGGCGATGCGCAGCGCCGGCGACCATCGCGACCGGCGCGAAGCGCCGGGCTTGGCGGTTGCGGTGGTGTCTGCCGCGTCGCTCACCGGCGTCTCCTGCGGCCAAATTCGTCGCGCGGCTCGGCGTTGCTGAAGCTGCTGCCGGTGCCGTCACCACCCGCCTCGAGGCCGGGGATGCCGGCCTCGCAGGGATCGCGGGCCTCGTCGTCGTCGCCCGGCGCGGCTGCCTCGCTCCGCTGCGCCTCGCAGATCAGCCGTCGTGTCGCCGTCTCGTCCACCGCCATCATCATGCGGATGAGGCGGGTCGAGGGAATTTCCGAGCCCGCCGGGCGATGAATGCTGACCTTGCGCCAATGTCCAATCCAGGCCGCCGCCTTGCCGAGCGCGGTCGCGGTGTCGCCGGTCTGCACCAGCACGTCGAACAGCGCGAGTCGACCGATACTGCGTTCGGGGTTGGCGAGGTCGTCGAAGCGGGTAAGGGCGTCGCGGGCGCCGAAGAAGTCGCCATGTGCGGCCAGCATCAGGCCGAGCCGCTCGGCATCGTTGGCGGTGATCATGTTGCCCGCCAGCAGCGCGCGCAGCAGGCTTTCCTCGCGGTCGAATGCGCCTTCCAGCCGGTAATGCTGCAGTAGGTCGCGCGCGACCGGCAGCGACGGCGCCAGCGCGAACAGCCGCTCGAGCGTGCGTATCTCGCCATTCTTGTTCTGGATGTCGCTGTAGTGCTTGGCCAGGAGGCCGACCGCGGCGGGATCATCGGGATGGTCGGCGACGAACTCGCGCATGATGCGCGTCGCCTGGTCGACCTCGGCGAATGCCATGTAGAGCTTGTAGAGATGGAGGACCGCGTCGACCTCGCGCTTGCCCGCGCTGTAGCGCGTCTCGAGCGCCCGGATGGCCTCCTGGTTGCGGCCGTCGCGGACCAGCATTGTCCATTGCTCGCGCTCTCCCGGCACCATGGCGACCCCCGCGGCCAGCGCCACGGCGGTCAGCACGACGATGAGGGTGATGTGACGAAACATCAGGGCGGCCCATTCGTGTCCGGACAGGTCACATCGATATCGAGCGGGTTCATGGCGTCGGCATCGGCGGTCAGCGCCAGCCGCCCGTCGTCGCCGACCTCGGTGACGTCGTCCCACACGGCCTCTTTCGAGTCGCGCACGAAGACGTGGTAGACGCCGGGCTTGAGCCCGCCCCAGGTCATCTGCCCGGTGCCGTAGCCCTTGGCCATGACCGAGAAACCGCAGTCGCGCCGCCGCAGGTCGCGGAAGGTCCAGCGGCCGTCGATCAGGTGCGGTGTCGAGACGTCTACGGTATCGCTGGTGTCGGAGCCGAGCGCGACGATCACCTCGTCCTGCGCTTCGTCGAGCGCGACGTAGAGCGTCGTTCCTTTCTTGCGCTGGCCCAGCACGCCCACGCTGCGGCTGAAATCGACCGCGAGATCGGCGGCATCGTCGAAGCGCACGGTTTGCAGCGCGCCGCGGTTGCGGATCAGCCAACTCTGATCGCCGAGTGCCTGCATCTCGGTGGAGAAGAAGCCATCCGCGATCGCCGCATAGTGCGAGGCCGCGATTGGCGTCAAGAGCGCCTGCCGGGCGGAATCGAGGTGATGGCGCACGCCGGCGAGCTGGGCGGCGCGCTCGCCGGCGAACATGTGATAGTAGACGTTGATCGGCTTGAGGCGGCGGGGATTTTCGGTGGCGTTGATGGTCGCCTCGAGATTCAGAAAGCCGTGGTCGCGGCCGTTGCCGTCGGTGATGTAGATGTAGTCGTTGGCGTTGGCGGCGTAGATCTGCCGCTCGGCGCCGGCGACGCGCGAGATCGGTGCGAGATAGCTGATCGAGGGATAATCGGCGTCGTAGCGGGAATCGCCACCATTGAGATTGCGCAATCCGAGCCGCCGCGTCTGCGCGATCGCGCCCTCGAACGGCTCGGCACCGCCGCTCCAGAGATAAAGCGTGCCGCGCTTGCCGTCGGGCGCCATCTCCTCGGCGGCGGTGATGGCGCCGCGGGTTTCTTGATCGAGATCGAACGGGAAGTCGCTGTAGGCGCGCGGCGGGTCCTCGTCGACGAACTTGCCTTCGGTCTCGGCGCTCTTGCGCACCAGTCCGGGAAAGATCAGCCGCGCGAAGCGCCGCGCGCGGTCGGCGAGCACGGACTTCCACTCGGTCTCGTCGGGGCCGATCAGACGCTCTTCGAGCTTGCGGTCGTAGTTCTCGAAGAAGCTCCACTGGTAGGGATGGGTGTAGGAGTGGGTGGCAACCTCGACCTGCGGCAGGGCGTAGAGCTCACGCGCGGTCTGCCGGCCCGCTTCGGGCGTGCCATATTTCTCGTCGATGTCGGCGCCGATCACGCCGACCGCCACCGGCAGGTCGGGATAGGGCGCGATCAACTCGCGCAGGATGACGGTGGCCGCGATGGTCGGCTTGTCGCGATAGGCCTCGACGCGGGAGACGTTGTTCCAGCCGTCGCCGTCGATATGGCTGAACCAGGTGCGGCGGCCCGACAGCGTCGTGACGTCGGGGATCGGCATGCGCTCGCTGCCGAACGTCTTCTGGAAAAACGCGAACGGATCGATGATCCACTTGGTGCGCCCGGTTCCGGGCTCCTCGTAGACGAAATACCCGTTGGCAACATAGCCGCCGCGGTTCGAGGTCAGCGCCACGCTCGAGGCCAGCACCAGATTGCCCTCGCGATGTTCCAGGATCAGGTGCGAGGACACGTCCGGGCCGAAGGTTCCGACGATGGGGAATGCGGGAAGCACCGGATCGAGCGGGCGCTCGAAGCCGATCAGCTCGTCGCGGTGCAGGATGCGGGTGCCGTAGGTGATGTCGACCAGCCCGCCGCTCAGACCGAAGCCGATCTCGGCGAACAGCCGGTTGGCGTCCGCGAGCGAGGTAGTGCCGGACGGCAGCCCGCTGTCGCCGAGGACCACCATGCGGACGCCGCGCCGGACCTGCTCCTGCCCCCAGCGATAGAACGCCGCCGGCGGTGCCCGCCGGAACCAGGTAATGATGCCGCGGAGATCGGCGGTCCGCTCCGCGCTCGGCATGCCGGTGCTGAGGTCCCAGAAGGAGACGATGAAGCCGAGGTGGTTGAGCGGCATCTCGGCGAAACGGTGGATCCGGGTCTGGTCCGGCCGCGGCTCCTCCCGACTGTCGTAGATCGCCAGGATCTCGCGCCGAACCGGCTCGGGACGGGGCTCGTCATTCACGGGTTGTGCCAATGCCGCCGGCGCCAACAGCAGCAGCGCGCACAGCAGGAGCAGCGCCTGATGGACAGGCGCTATTTGGCGAGAAAGACGGTAACGCATGACTTGCGGCAGGAAGCCGGCCAATCGCGTCCAACACATGACCAGAATACGACCGGTGGGCGACCGGGTCGGCAAAATGAACAAATATTCAAAATTCGGCGGGCGGTGTTCGGCTGTCGAGGCGGCGCGATGTTGCTTGCGAGTGACCTTGCGCTGGGCCTGCATGTCGTGAGTTTCCGGACCGGCGGGCGGCCGCGAATCGGCTGCGATATGCCAGCCCCATCCGTATTCGAGCTTAGCGGCTAACCAGTTGTTCAATCAACCAGTTTTCCTGCACACGAAAGCCGCGGCGACAACGTCGCGGCCGGCCGCTTGTTCCGCCCGCCGCCGGGGCGGCTTCGTCTGGCACTATCTAGCAATGCAACGTGCGGTGGTCGAGAAAACTTTGGCGGACACGCGCGCATGCCACCGGCGCGTTTTGCCCATGCGGTTTGCCATGGTCGCGGCGGCTCGCCCACATGCTAGAGTCATTATGAGGGAGCGACCCAATGCCCGAATGCTTCGTTGCCAAGGCGTCCGAGATGCAGGACGGCGACCGCCGCATCGTCGTCAGCGGGAACGCCGAGATCGGCGTGTTCTACAAGGACGGCGCGTATTTCGCATACAGCAATTACTGCGTCCATTCCGGCGGTCCGGCCTGCGAGGGCGTGATGATCAACAAGGTGGTCGACGTGATCGCACCCGACCGCACCTATCAAGGCCAGGCGTTCTCGGACGAGGTGCATTTCGTCTGTCCCTGGCACGGCTACGAGTTCGAGCTCAAGACCGGCGAGTGCGTCGGCGACCGGCGGCTCAAGCTGAGGAAGTTCGAGGTCGTGAGGCGCGGCGAGGATATTTACGTCGTCGCTTGAAAAGAAATGATATGAGGAGAGCGCGCCCATGGATATGGCCCGCGATGAGGTTCGCAAGCTCGTCAGCGACGACAACTACACCACCGCCAAGCATCTCGAGCACGCCTCGCAGCAGGCGCGCGAGCGCAACTACCAGGACTTCCTCATCGTCGACGTGGACGCACACCACTACGAGAGCGAATCCTACAAGGACGTGTTCCAGTACATCGAGAGCCCGGTGATCCGCCATCAGGCGCTCGAGTCGTCGAAACGCGGCCAGCGCGCCTCGATGCTCGGCGGCACGGTCGGCTATCAGGACATCAGCGGCCGCATCACCCGTCACGATCTGCGCCGCAACGACATCGGGCGCCACGACAAGCTCGCCGGCGGCAAGCACCGCGACATCGGCATGACGCTGGAATGGATGGACGCGATGGGCGTCGACTATTCCTGCCTGTTCCCGACGCCGATGCTGTTCCTCGGCCTGCATCCGCAGGTCGAGGTCGAGACCGCGATGTGCCGCGCCTACAATCGCTGGCTCTGCGAGCGTATCCTGGCGCAGGAGCCGCGCATCATCTCCATGCTCTACCTGCCGTTCAACGACCCCGAGGCCGCCTACAAGACGGTCAAGGATTTCGGCGACAAGAAGGGCGTGGTCGGCTTCATGGTGA
>Ga0126377_10001657_pt1 | contig 14770 bp, 12 predicted proteins | sample PanSoiMetPlot_22_FD_92647 | JGI IMG/M metagenome (GOLD analysis project Ga0126377, IMG submission 92647) | Tropical forest soil microbial communities from Panama - MetaG Plot_22 | ecosystem: Environmental > Terrestrial > Soil > Tropical forest > Bulk soil | place: Panama | collected 2016-02-17
CGCAGCGAAGTCGCCGGCGCGGCCGCAGCAGCGATCGCTCGTGCGCTCGGCGGTCGCGCTGCTCGTGCAGACGCCGCAGCTCGCGGCCGCGATCGAGCCGCCGTGGACGTTCTCGGAATTGCGCCAGCCCGGCATTCCCCTGCTCGTCGAGCTGATCGCGCTGTGCCGCGACCGGCCGGACATCACGACCGGCTCGCTCATCGAGCACTTCGCCGAGCGCGACGAAGCGCGCGCGCTGCAAAAGCTCGCGGTGATGGATTTTCCGGGCGGCACGGAAGAGGCGCGGCTCGAGTTCCTCGATGCGCTGCGTCAGCTCGAAAGGCAGACGGTGCAGCAGCGCATCGACGATCTGCTCGTCAAGCAGGGTGCGGCCGGACTCGGCGACGCCGAGAAGCACGAGCTGCGCAATCTGCTTTCGAGCAAAGCGTCTAGCGTGTGAGCTTCGCCTTGCTGTCACTTCTCCCGCTTGCGGGAGAAGTCGGCGCGCAGCGCCGGATGAGGGAATGCTGGCGAAGCCTGCCCTCACCCGCGCCTTCGGCGCGGCCTCTCCCGCACGCGGGAGAGGCGAACGGCATCGCCGCTCAGCGCAGATCGCGCGCGATGACTTTCGCCGCGTTGTGCCCCGGCGCGCCGGTGACGCCGCCGCCCGGATGCGTGCCGGCGCCGCAGAGGTAAAGCCCCGGCAACGCGCCGCGATAGTCCGCGTAACCGATCATCGGGCGTGCGCTGAAGAGCTGGTTGAGCGACAGCGCGCCGTGGAAGATGTCGCCGCCGATCAGGCCGAAATCGCGCTCGAGGTCGAGCGGACTCTTGATCTGCCGGCCGAGTACCGATGCCTTGAAGCCCGGCGCGAAGCGGTCGACCGTCGCGATCATGACGTCGGCGACTTCCTCGCGATGGTCGTCCCAGGATTTGCCGCCGGGGAGCTCAGGCGCGACGTGCTGGCAGAAGAGGCTCGCGACGTGCTGGCCTTTCGGTGCGAGCGAATCGTCGAGCGTCGACGGAATCAGCATCTCGACGATCGGTTCGCGCGACCAGCCGTACTTGCGCGCGTCGAGGTACGCGCGATCCATGTAGTCGAGCGACGGCGCCATGATGATGCCGGCCGTCAGGTGATCGCCGGGCTCGGGCAGCGCCGTGAAGCGCGGCAGCTCCGACAGCGCGACGTTCATGCGGAACGTCCCCGAGCCGCAGCGCCAGTTCGCCATGCGCTCCTGCACCGGTGCCGGCACGACCGCGGGCGACATGAGGCGCTCGTAGAGCAGCTTCGGATTGACATTCGCGACGATGGCGCGCGCGTTGATCACGTCGCTCTTCTCGGTGACGACGCCGACCGCGCGGCCGTCCTCGACGACGACTTCGCGCACGCCTTCTCCGATGCGGATCTCGACGCCCGCGGCAGTCGCGGCTTTCGCCATCGCCTGCGTGATCGCGCCCATGCCGCCGATCGCGTGGCCCCATGCGCCCTTCACGCCGTTGACCTCGCCGAACACGTGATGCAGCAGCACGTACGCCGAGCCCGGCGTGTACGGGCTCGCGTAGTTGCCGACGATGCCGTCGAACCCGAGCACGGCCTTGATCGGTTCGCTCTCGAAGAAGCGGTCGAGGTATTCGGCGGCGGAGACCGCAAAGAGGTCGAGCAGGTCCGTGCGCAGCGCCGTGTCGATCGACGCAAGCTGCTTGCCGAGACGCCCCGCACGCACGAGCTCCGGCAATGCCTTGAGCCAGCCCGCGTCGGTCGCGTTAGGCGGCGGCTCGAGCGCGAGCGCGCGCAGCACGTCGGCGATCGCGTCGAGGCGGCGCTCGTACTCGGGCAGGCGCTCGGCGTCGCGGCGCGAGAACTTCGCGACTTCGTCGTGCGTGCGGCCGGCGCCGGTCGCGAGATAGCGCCCGTCCGCCAGCGGCAGGAAGTTGTTGAGCTTGCGCATGACGATCCTGAGCCCGTGGGATTCGAGATCGAGATCGCGGATCACCTTCGGCTGCAGCAGCGATACCGTGTACGCCGCGACCGAGTTGCGGAAGCCCGGGTGGAATTCCTCGGTGACGGCCGCGCCGCCGACGACGCCGCGGCGCTCGAGCACGAGCACCTTCTTGCCGGCCTTGGCGAGGTAGGTGGCGCAGACGAGGCCGTTGTGGCCGGCGCCGATGAGAATTGCGTCGTATTTCGTCGTCATGGCGCGATTATGCGGCACGACGCCTGCCCTCCGTCATCCCGGCGAAAGCCGGAATCCATTTGCGCTTTTGCGCGGCACAAGCAAAATGGGTCCCGGCTTTCGCCGGGACGACGGAGGGCGGGGATGCGAATCGTCGCGAATGGGCTGGTCGGCGTGATCGCCCTCCTCCACCTCTATTTCATGGCGCTCGAAATGTTTTTCTGGACAAAACCGCTCGGCCGCCGTGCATTCGGCCTGACCGCCGAATTCGCCGAAGCGTCGAAGAAGCTCGCCGCGAACCAGGGCCTCTACAACGGCTTCCTCGCGGCGGGTCTCGTCTGGGGCCTCTCGCTCGGCGATGCCGGCTACGCGATCAAGCTGTTCTTCCTCGGCTGCGTCGTCGTCGCCGGCGTGTTCGGCGCGATGACCGTGAGCCGCAAGATCCTCTGGGTGCAGGCGCTGCCCGCCGCGGCCGCGCTGGCAATGGTCTTCCTGACGCGATGAGAACCGTCACCGCGACGCGCTACGTGACGCCGCTGCGCGAAGGCGGCTCGCTGCCGGCGATCATCGAGGCCGACGATCAGGGCATGTACGTGCTGAAGTTCCGCGGCGCGGGACAGGGGCCGAAGGCGCTGATCGCCGAGCTCGTCGCGGGCGGCGTCGCGCGCGCGCTCGAGCTGCCGGTGCCGGAGATCGTGTTCGTCGAGCTCGACGCCGAGCTCGCGCGCACCGAGCCCGATCCCGAGATCCAGGACCTCATCAAGTCGAGCGTGGGCTTGAATCTCGCGCTCGATTACCTGCCGGGCGCGGTCACGTTCGACCCGGTCGTCGAGCAGCCGGATGCGGAGCTTGCGTCGTCGATCGTCTGGTTCGACGCGCTCGTCACGAACGTCGACCGCACGCCGCGCAACACGAACATGCTGATGTGGCATCGCCGGCTCTGGCTGATCGACCACGGCGCGGCGCTGTACTTCCACCATGCGTGGGACGACTGGCTCGCGCGCAGCACTGCGCCGTTCGCGCTGATCAAGGACCACGTGCTGCTGCCGATGGCGAGCAAGGTGGCCGAAGTCGGCGCGGTGCTGGCCGCGCGGCTCGATTCGCAGACGATCGATGCGATCTGCGAGGACATTCCGGCCGCGTGGCTCGGCGGCGACGCGCCGTTCGCGGATCACCGGCAGCACCGCGATGCCTATGCGACGTGGCTCAAGCGGCGGCGCGACGCGTCGCGCACCCTGATAGAGGAGGCGATCCGTGCCCGCACGCGCCACCTATGACTACGCGGTGATCCGCGTCGTACCACGCGTCGAGCGCGAGGAATTCGTCAACGTCGGCGTGATCGTGTCGTGCCAGGACGAATCGTTCCTCGACGCGCACATCGAGGTCGACGAGCGGCGCCTGCTCGCCTTGCATCCCGCGCTCGATCTCGCCGCGGTGCGCGCGCATCTCGCGACGATCCCGGCGATCTGCGCCGGCGGCGAGACCGCCGGGCCGATCGGCAAGCTCTCGCGCCGCGAGCGTTTCGACTGGCTCACCGCGCCGCGCAGCACGATGATCCAGACTTCGCCCGTGCACGCGGGCCGCTGCACGGATCCGCGCGCGGCGCTCGAGCATCTCGTGGCGACGATGGTGCGAGCGCCGGCGGCGCGGGGCTGACCGCTACGGCGATGCCGGCGTCAGCGCGAGATTGTCGATGATCACGCGCGGCGCGGACGGCTCGTCGCCGTACGTCGCGTACAGCCGGAGCTGATCGAACGTCGCAGCGCCGACGCTGAACGTCGCGACGTTGACGTTGTCGCGTCCCCCGCCGTTCGCGAGCACCAGCGTGTCGCTCGCGACAACCGTGCCGCCGTCGAGCGCGTCGAGGTGCAGCTCGATGCCGCCCCACGGACCGTTTTCGTAGAAGCCGAGATCGACGCTGGCCGAGCTCGCCGGCACGGCGAGATCCATCGTGACCTGCACGAGCGCGCCGAGCGAAAGGTTCGGGCCCGGAATGTAGGCCGAGCCGAACGTCAGCGTATTCGGCGAGCTGCCCCAGTCGGCGAACGAGGCGTAGAAATCGGTCGAATCCTCGATGATGAGCTGATCGCCGACGTCCGCGGGCGTGAACGTGCTGCCGTCGGGGAACACGCCGCCGATGCCGTTGACGTCGTGGTAGGCGACGTCGTTGTAGTCGAGCGTCGTGCCGAGGAAGCCCTCGGTCAGGTCGTCGTACGTGCTGATCGACGGCTGCGCACCGTCGAAGCCGTCGACGAAGATCGTGTCGGACGGCGTGCCGGCGAAGGCCGGACTCGCCAGCGCCGACAGGACCGCGGGCGCTAGCGCGCGTCGGGGGAAACCCCCTGCGATAAGGGACATCGGAACCTCTCCTCTCTGGTTGCTACTGCGGGCGGAAAAACGCCCGCGGTGGCTCGGGCGAGGTGCGGAGAAGCTAGCGGGACGCCCCGCGAGCGCATTTGCGTTCGATGTGGGGCGCGTTCGGGAGTCATTCGGGTCTCATCAGGCCGCGGGCGAGACGGCCCGGGGCGGCGCGGAGCCGGCGGCCGCGATCCAGCCGGCCGTCGCGATGCCGAGGACGCAGAGGGCGGCGACGTAATGGGCCGGGGCCAACGGCTGCTTCTGCATCAGGAGCGTCACGAACAGCGGCGTCAGGCCGCCGAAGATCGCGTAGGCGACGTTGTAGGCGAACGAGATGCCCGAGAAGCGCACCGGCGGCGGGAACGCGCGCACGAGCAGCACCGGGATCACGCCGACGACGCCGACGCAGAAGCCGGTCAGCGCGTAGAGGCTATCGAGATAGCCGGGGTTCTGGCCGAGTGTCTCGTACAGCGCATACGTCGTCGCGAGAAGCAGCGCGCAGCCGACCATCAGCATGCGCTCGGCACCGAAGCGGTCGGCGAGGAGGCCAAACACGACGCAGCCGATCGAGAGACCGAGCGTCGCGAAGCTGTTCGCCGCGAGCGTGTCGGCGGCGGCGATGCCGAAGAGCTTCTGGATCAGCGACGGCGTCATCAGGATCACGACGACGATCGCGGCGGTCAGCACCCACGTCAGCAGCATCGCGACGATGACCGAGCGGCTGTGCCCCGCGAGCACGATGCGCAGCGGCAAGCCCTGCACCAGCTCGGCACGGCGCCGCATTTCCTCGAACACCGGCGTCTCGGCGAGGAGGCGCCGCAGGAACACCGCGAAGAAGCCGAACACGCCGCCGACGAGGAACGGGATGCGCCACGCGAACGCCTCGACGTCGGCGGGGCTCCAGTGACGATTGACCCAGGTCGCGATCAGCGATCCGAGCAGGATGCCGACCGTGAGCCCCGACGTCAGCGTGCCGCACGCGAAGCCGACGCGGCGATCGGGCACGTGCTCGGAGACGAACGTCCATGCGCCCGGCACTTCGCCGCCGACCGCGGCGCCCTGCAGCACGCGCAGCACGAGCAGTGCGAGCGGCGCGGCGTAGCCGAGTGTCGCGTACGTCGGCAGGAGGCCGATCAGCAAGGTCGGGATCGCCATCAGGAACACGGAGAGCGTGAACATCTGCTTGCGCCCGCTGCGATCGCCGAAATGCGCCATGACGATGCCGCCGAGCGGACGCGCGAGATAGCCGGCCGCGAACACGCCGAACGTCTGCAGCTGGCGCAGCCAGTCCGGCGTATCGGGCGGAAAGAACAGCTTGCCGATCACCGCCGTGAAGAACACGAAGATGATGAAGTCGTAGTACTCGAGCGCGCCGCCGAGCGCGGCGAGCGTCAGCGTCTTGGCGTCGCTGCGCGTCAGGGGACGCGCGGCGGAGGCGGAGGGGATCAAGGGCGGTCTCGCGCTGGGCCGAAGCGCCAGATATACCACCCCCCGTCATCCCGGCGAAAGGCGGCGCGTCGTCATCCCGGCGAAAGCCGGGATCCATTGTGCTCTCCGGCCAAAATCAAGATGGGTCCCGGCTTTCGCCGGGACGACGGTGTCTAGTTTGCGCGGCCCTACTCGAACCCGTCCTCGAAAATCGGGTCGACGTTCGACGTCGCGCGCCGCTCGTATGCGCCGATGTCGAACCCGTTGCCCTGCGGCCGCGCGACGCCGACGATGTCGGTCGGCACGTCGCCGAGCGTCTGGCCGGCGTCGAGCGCCGGGCTCGTCGCCGACAGCGAGTAGTCGTCCGCGGCGGCGTTCGTGAAGAGCGCGGTCGGCGTCGCGACGACCGAATGCATGTCCTCGCCGGTCGCCTGCTGCCATTCGGCGAGCGTCAGCACCGTGTCGCCGCCGTCGGTCGTGAAGCGGTCCATGACCGCGTTGTGGTCGGCGGTGTAGCCCGGCAGCGAATCGTCGCTGATGTCGAGGCTGCCGCGGAACGAATGGCCGTTCCACAGGATGTTGTTGCGCACCGTGTTGTTGACCGCGCCGTCCTGGATATTGAGCGCCCAGCGGCCGTCGGAAGCGACGAGGACGGTGTTGTTGAACAGCGAATTCCCGCTCGACGGCCCGCCGCCGTCGATCTGGTACAGCGAAATGCCGCTCGCGTGCTCGTCGTAGATCAGATTGTTGCGGATGATCGAATCCTGCACGCCGTCGCAGTTGATGCCCGAGCCGCCGCCGGGACCGTTGTCGTAGATGATGTTGTTCTCGACGATCGCGCCGGAGATGATGCCGTCGCCGCCTTCGGAGCCGTCGCCGTTCATGTGGATGCCGGCGGCATTGTTGCCGTAGATCGTGTTGCCGCGGATGACCGGGCGGTCGCCCGAGTTGCTGACGTAGATGCCGTGCTGCTCGCCGCTGTTCGCGGCGACGTTGCCCTCGATCAGGAGATCGTCGCAGAAGCCGGTGAGGATGCCCCACGTGGCGTTGCCGTCCATGTGGTTGCCGCGCAGCGTGACGTGATCGCACAGCACCGCGCGGATGCCGGCGCGCGAGCGGCCGTTGATCGTGAAGCCCTGCACGGTGACGTACGAGGCGCCTTCGAGATTGAAGCCGTCGGGCGTCGTCGGATTGTCGCTGGTGATCGACGGCACTTCGCTGCCGAACGCCTTGAAGACGATCGGCTGCGAGGACGTGCCGGACGTTTCGAGATACGCGCCGACGTAGTTGCCGCTGCGCACGGATACCGTGTCGCCGGGACCGACGCTGTCGGCCGCGTGCTGCAGCGTGCGCCACGGGCTGTTCTGCGTGCCCGGGTTGCCGTCGTCGCCGTTCGTCGCGACGAAATAATCGGTGGCGCCGGCGAGCGGCGTGAAAATCGTGAGCACAAGCGCGCACGCGCGCGTGGAAAAACGGGACACGGCGATACTCCAAACGGCGGGATGACCGCGATTTTCCGGATTGGCGCGGCCCCGATCTGTGAACTCGGTGCTAGCAGAATGTTGGGAAGCGCGCGATCGGACGATCGCGCGCGCCCAAAGTGCGGCAGCGATCTCGTTTTTTCGGGCTTACGGCTCTTCGAAGGTCGGCGACGCCATGCCGTTGCCGGCGTATTCGTACGCGCCGACATCGTAGGCCGCGCCTTGCGGGCGCGTCACGCCGAGGAGATCCGTCGGCACGTCGGCGAGCGTCGTGCCGTGATCGATCGCGGGGCTCGTCGGCGACAGGCGGTAATCGTTGTGGCTTGCATCGAGGAAGAGCTGCGCCGGCGTCGCGAAGAACGAATGCGCATCGAGGCCCGTCTGCTGGCGCCATTGCGCGAGCGTCAGGATCGAATCGCCGCCGTCGGTCGTGAAGCGGTTCATGACCGCGTTGTAGTCGCTCGCGAGGCCCGGCAGCGAATCCGGGCTGATGTCGAGCACGCCGCGGAACGAGCCGAGGTTGTAGAGGATGTTGTTGTCGAGCGTCGTGTTGCGCGCGCCGTCCTGGATGTTGAGCGCCCAGCGGCCGTTCGATGCGACGATCACGGTGTTGTTCAACAGCCTGTTGCCGCTCGAGGGTCCGCCGCCGTCGATCTGGTACAGCGAGATGCCGCTCGCGTGCTCGTCATAGAGCAGGTTGTTGCGGAACGTCGAGTCCTGCACGCCGTCGCAGTTGATGCCCGAGCCGCCGGCCGCGCCGTTGCCGTGGACGATGTTCATCTCGACGATCGCGTTCGAGATGATGCCGTCGCCGCCTTCGGACGCGTCGCCGTTCATGTGGATGCCGGCCTGGCTGTTGCCGTAGACGAAATTGCGGCGGATCACCGGCCGGTCGCCCGAGTTGCTGACGTAGATGCCGTGCTGGTGCACGCTGCGCGAGGCGACGTTGTGCTCGATCAGGAGGTCGTCGCAGAAGCCGGTGAGGATGCCCCAGTAGCCGTTGCGGTCCATGCGGTTGTCGCGGATCGTCACGTGATTGCAGGTGACCGCGCGGATGCCCGCGCGCGTGCGGCCGTTCACGGTGAAGCCCTTCACCGTCATGTACGAGGCGCCTTCGAGGTTGATGCCGTCGGGCGTCACGGGATTGTCGGCGTTGATCACCGGCGTTTCGCCGGGATACGCCTGCAGCACGATCGGACGCGAGGCGGTGCCCGACGTCTCGAAATTCGCGCCCGCGTAATTGCCGGCGCGCACGCGGATCGTGTCGCCCGGAGCGACGCGATCGGCCGCATGCTGGATCGTGCGCCACGGGCGGCTCGACGTGCCGGGATTGCCGTCGTTGCCGGTCGTCGCGACGTAGTACGTCGTGGCTTGCGCGGCCGTGGCGGCGAGAGCGAGAACGAAGACTGCGCCAAGGCGCGAAACGACAGGCAACATGAACGAACTCCGGCTTCCTGCAACGACGCCGGATCATCACACGCAGCGTGTTAGGGATTCGTGCCCTTAGAGTGAGCCCGCGACGTCCTTGCCGATGCTTTCGGGCGTGTCGTTCGGCGCGTAACGCCTGACGACGTCACCGTTTTTGTCGACGAGAAATTTCGTGAAATTCCACTTGATCGCTTCGCTGCCGAGCAATCCCTTCGCTTCGTGCTTGAGATATTTGTAGAGCGGATGCGTCTTCGATCCGTTCACGTCGATCTTCGCGAACATCGGAAACGTGACGTCGTAGTTAAGCGAGCAGAAATTCCTGATTTCGTTTTCGTTGCCCGGCTCCTGGTGCCCGAACTGGTCGCACGGGAATCCGAGCACGACGAGACCCTGCCCCTTGAACTTGCGGTACAGCGCTTCGAGTCCTTCGTACTGCGGCGTGAATCCGCACTTCGAGGCGACGTTGACGATCAGGACGGTCTTTCCGCGATACGCGCCGAGCTTCTGCTCGTCGCCGTCGATGGTCTTCGCGCTGAAATCGTAGATCGAGGCCATGGCCGACTCCCGTTTGCGCACGCCAGTCTAGCGCGATCGGCGAAGCGGCGCGTCAACTCCAGACCTCGCCGAGCACGCGCGCGAAATTGCCGCCGAGGATCTTCGCGATGCGCGCGTCGGAGTGCTTGCGCGCCGACAGCATCGACGCCAGCACCTCGAAGCGGTTCGCCATGTTGAGGTCGGGAATGAACGTGTAGAGATCGTCCGGACGGTTCTTGTCGAAGATGCCGTCCTCCTTCGCGCCCTTGATCCACTCGCGATTCTCTTTCTCGAACTCGGGCGTGCGCTCGACCGGCGGCACCTGGCTGTCGGTGCCGAGGCCGACGTGATCCTCGCCGCAGACGTCGATCATGTGCTCGACGTGGCGGATCACGTCGATCGCCATCGGCTGCGTGTCGGTGCGAAGGTACGGCCAGAAGATCACGCCGGCGACGCCGCCCTTGTCGGCGAGCGCGCGCAGGTTCGCGTCGCTCGTGCAGCGCGGCAGGTCGGCGAGCGCGCGCGCACCGGTGTGGCTGATCAACGGCGGCGCCTTCGACGCCCTGATGCCGTCGGCGATCGTCTGCGGTGCGCCGTGCGCGAGATCGACGACGACCTTCTCCTGGTTGAGCCGCTCGACGACTTCGTAGCCGAAACGGCTGAGGCCCGCCTGGCTCGGCTCGGTGCAGCCGTCGCCGACGAGGTTGCGGCGGTTGTGCGTCAGCTGGATCACGCGCACGCCCATCTCGCGGAACATCGGGATGCGGTCGGCATCCTCGCCGAGCGGCTCGGCGCCCTGGAAGCGGAAGATCATGCCGACGCGCCTTTCCTTGTTCGCGCGCTCGAGATCGTCCGCGGTGAGGATCTGCATGAACGTGTCGGCGTGCGCGTCGATCTTCGACTTGCACTGCACGATGAAGTCCTTCGTCTTCTGGAACGCCGCGTCGTTCATCCAGAAGCGGCCGTTCGGGGCGACGCTGAAGAAGACGCCGCTGAGACCGCACGCGCGCGCTGCGGCGAGCTCCTTCGCGACCACGGGATCGTCGTCCTTTTCTGCGTAGAACAGGCCGAACCCGCCTTCGCCGTCGATCGCGATCGTGTTGCGGTACGGCGTCCAGTGCAGCGCCGACTTCGCGGACACGCGGCGCAGCATCGCGCCCGCGGCCGCGAGCGTCGACCTCATGAGGAAATCGCGCCGGTTCGGCATGCCGCCCCCCTGTCCCATCGAGTGCGACGTACTCTAACGTACACCGGCTTTCGTGGACAGATGTCAGTCGGCGCGCGACAGCGGTGCCGCGACGTCTTCGAGTGCGCGCCGCTCGGCCGCGACGCCGATGCGAAGCTCGACTGCCGCCGCGACGAGCATCAGCACGGCGCCGAACGCATAGCCGCCCGCGATCGCGCCGGGATCGCCGGTGCCGACCAGCGCGCCGAACACGAGCGGCGCGGCGACGCCGCCGAGCGCCGTGCCGAGCGCGTAGAACACCGCGATCGCGAGCGCACGCACTTCGAGCGGAAAGCTTTCGCTGACCGTGAGGTACGCCGAGCTCGCGGCGGCCGACGCGAAGAAGAAGATCACCGACCACGCGATCGTCATCGAGAGTGCATCGAACGCGCCGGCGACGAAGAGCGCTGCGCTCGCGAGCAGTAGGAGACCCGACAGCGCATACGTCCCCACGATCATCGGCCGCCGCCCGATCGTGTCGAACCAGCGCCCGAGCACGAGCGGCCCGAGGAAATTGCCGGCCGCGAACGGCAGGATATAGAGCCCGACGCGATCGGGCGCGATGCCGAAGAAGCGTCCGAGCACGAGCGCGTAGGTGAAGAAGATCGCGTTGTAGAAGAAGGCCTGCGCGGTCATCAGCACGACGCCGAGCACCGAGCGGCGCGGATGCAGGCGAAACAACGAGCGCGCAAGGTCGACGAGATCCGTCGCGCGATCGCGCACGCGAAGGCGCAGGCGCGCGAGCGACTCGATCGCTTCCGCGCGCGGCGCCGTGCACTCGATGGCGGCGATGACGCGTTCGGCCTCGCCGACGCGGCCGTGCAGCATCAGCCAGCGCGGACTTTCGGGCACGAAGCGGCGCAGATACAGGATCGGGAGGCCGAGCGCCGCGCCGATCCCGAACGCGGCGCGCCAGCCGACATCGGGCGGCAGCAGAGCCGGATCGAGCACGACGACCGCGCCGAGCGCACCGAGCGCCGCGCCGATCCAGAAGCTGCCGTTGACGACGAGATCGGTGCGGCCGCGATAGCGCGCCGGGATCAGCTCCTGGATCGCCGAGTTGATCGCCGTGTATTCGCCGCCGATGCCGGCGCCGGTGACGAAGCGGAAGAACGCGAACGTCGCGAAGTCGATCGAGCACGCCGACAGCGCCGTCGCGGCGAGATAGACGCCGAGCGTGACCGTGAAGAGGCGCTTCCTGCCGAGCCGGTCGGTCAGCCAGCCGAAGAAGAGCGCGCCCGACACCGCGCCGGCGAGATAGGCGCTCGCCGCGGCGCCGATCTCCGCCGCGGTGAGATGCAACGTCGGGCTCGCCTGCAACGCGCCGGCGAGCGCGCCGACCAGCGTGACCTCGAGCCCGTCGAGCACCCACGTAATGCCGAGCGCGCCGAGCACGAGCGTGTGGAAGCGGCACCACGCGAGGCGGTCGAGACGCGCCGGAATGTCCGTTTCGAATGTCGCGGCGGCGGGCAGATCTGTGTTCATGCGGCGAGCTTCGCGCGCGGCGCCTGTACCGAAGTGCAAAAGATGACTTTCGGCCTATGCCATCGCGGAGCCAGCCGCTAACCTCTGGCGAAGCCACGGAGTCGCCGATGAGAGTTGCGTTCCTGCTGTCCTCGATCGTGTTCGCGCTGTCCGCATCCGCTGCCGAGCCTGCTGCGCCGCAGCGCGTCGAAACCGGCAACCGCATCGGCGAGAACGTCCCCGACATTCCGCCCGCGCTGACCGAGCAGCTGCAGCGCTACGCGAACACGCGCAATGCGTCGCTCGGCGGCTGGCTCGCGGACGATTCGGGCCTCCTCATTACGACGCGCTTCGCGAACACGGCGCAGGTGCATCGCGTGAAGATGCCGGGCGGCGCGCGCGAGCAGCTCACGTTCTACGACGAGCCGATCGCGAGCCTCGCGCCGAACCCGAAGCGCAACGGCTTCGTCTTCGGCAAGGACGTCGGCGGCTCGGAGTTCTGGCAGCTCTACTGGTTCGACCTCGCGACGCGCGACGTCAAGCTCCTCACCGACGGCAAGTCGCGCAACGCGGCGCCGGTGTGGTCGCACGACGGCGCGAAGCTCGCCTATTCGAGCACCGAGCGGAACGGCAAGGACACCGACATCTGGGTGCTCGATCCGGTCAGCGGCGAAAAGAAGAACATCGTCGCCACGGGCGGCTCGTGGGAGGCGACCGATTTCTCGCGCGACGGCAAAGAGCTCCTGGTGCAGCACGAGGTCTCGGTCAACGAGACGTATCCCGGCGTCGTCGATCTCGCGACCGGCAAGGTGCGCATGTTCCCGGTCGACGGCGGCAAGGCCGCGTTCGGCGCGTTCCGCTTCGCGCCGGACGGCAAGGGCGCGTACTTCACGTCGGACGAAGGCTCCGAGTTCCGCACGCTGCGCTTCCACGATTTCGCCACGAACAAGGTGACGAGCCTCAGCGGCCGCATTCCGTGGGACGTCGAGGAATTCGCGCTGTCCGACGACGGCGCGCGCGTCGCCTTCGTGACGAACGAGGACGGCATCAGCGCGCTGCACGTGATCGACGCGGCGACGCATGCCGAAACCGAGCTTCCGACGCTGCCGCAAGGCGTGATCGCGGACGTCGACTTCAGCCGCGACGGCAAGCGCATCGCGTTCGCGATCAACTCGGCGGTCTCGCCGAGCGACGTCTATTCGATCGACCTCGGGACGCGCACGCTTGCGCGCTGGACCGAGAGCGAGGTCGGCGGCCTCGACACGTCGAAGTTCGTCGCGCCGACGCTCGTGCACTTCCCGAGCAAGGCGGCCGGCGATCGCAAGCCGCTGTCGATTCCGGCGTTCTACTACAAGCCGAAGACGCCGGGCCCGCATCCGGTCGTGATCAACATCCACGGCGGCCCCGAAAGCCAGGCGCGGCCGGTGTTCAGCACCGACACGCAGTTCCTCGCGAGCGAGCTCGGTATCGCCGTGCTCGTGCCGAACGTGCGCGGCTCTGAAGGCTACGGCAAGACGTATCTCAAGCTCGACAACGGCTACCGGCGCGAGGATTCGGTCGCCGACATCGGCGCCCTCCTCGACTGGATCGCGACGCAGCCCGACCTCGACGCGAAGCGCGTCGCGGCCTACGGCGGCTCGTACGGCGGCTACATGGTGCTCGCGTCGATGACGCACTACAACGATCGCCTGCGCGCCGGTGTCGACATCGTCGGCATCTCGAACTTCGTGACGTTCCTCAACAACACGGAAAGCTACCGGCGCGACCTGCGCCGCGTCGAGTACGGCGACGAGCGCGACGCGAAGATGAAGGCGTTCCTCGAGAAGATCTCGCCGATGACGAACGCGAAGAACATCACGATCCCGCTGTTCGTCTCCGCCGGCGCGAACGATCCGCGCGTGCCCGCGAGCGAAGGCCAGCAGATCGCGAACACCGTGCGCGGCAACGGCGGCGACGTGTGGTTCCTCGAATTCAAGGACGAGGGCCACGGCTGGAAGAAGAAGACGAACGTCGACTACTTCCGCGCGGCGACGATGATGTTCTGGAAGAAGTATCTGCTCGGCGAGCCGGTCGCCGAAGCCGCGCGCTAGCCGACCTTGATGAACTCGATGCCGCCGGGCCGGAACGCCGCCGGCGCGAGGTAGTGGTCGACGAGCAGGAACGCGAACAGCGCCATCAGGTACACGATCGAATAGTTGAAGACGCGCATCGGAAAGAAATCGTCCGGCGGATTCAGGAGGCGGATCGCGTAGTAGAGAAAGCCGGCGCCGAGCACGAGCGCGCCGCCGAAATAGAAAAGCCCGCTCATGCCGGTGAGAAACGGCAGCGCGGTCACGAGTACGAGCAGCACCGTGTAGAACAGCACGTGCCAGCGCGTGTAGGTGACGCCGTGCGTGACTGGCAGCATCGGCACCTGCGCGCGCGAGTAGTCGTCGCGGCGGAAGATCGCGAGCGCCCAGAAATGCGGCGGCGTCCATACGAAAATGATGAGGCAGAGCAGCAGCGCGTACGGATGCACGCTGTCCGACACCGACGCCCAGCCGAGCACCGGCGGCGCGGCGCCGGCGATGCCGCCGATGACGATGTTCTGCGGCGTCGCGCGCTTCAGGTACGCCGTGTAGACGACCGCGTAGCCGATCAGCGAGGCGAACGTGAGTCCCGCGGTCAGCGGATTGACGAACACGATCAGGATCGTCATC
>Ga0126377_10001658_pt1 | contig 14762 bp, 15 predicted proteins | sample PanSoiMetPlot_22_FD_92647 | JGI IMG/M metagenome (GOLD analysis project Ga0126377, IMG submission 92647) | Tropical forest soil microbial communities from Panama - MetaG Plot_22 | ecosystem: Environmental > Terrestrial > Soil > Tropical forest > Bulk soil | place: Panama | collected 2016-02-17
ACCCTGCCCACCCGGTGGTGGGAGTACCTCGGCGGGGTGATCAGCGTCCTGTTCATCGCGGTCACCGCCGCCGTGGTGCGGTTCACCGGCGTGCTGCTACTCAGCCTCGCCATGATCGCCGGCCAGCTGATCGGGGCCGTGGCGATCGACGCTGCGGTGCCCGGCTCCCCGAGGCCGGACACCTACACGCTGGTCGGGGTCGCGCTGACCCTGGTCGCGGTGGCGATCGCCGCGGTGCGGCCGCGGTCAGACCGTCGGCAGGTCGAGGGTCGGGGGTAGGTTGCCCTCCGGCTTGGGCACCTCCCGCAGCCGGGGGCGCCGGCGGCGGAACAGCACCGCCGCCACGATGCCGCCGATCAGCCCGAAGAGGTGGTCCTGCCAGGAGATGTTCGGGTCGTTGGGCACCACCGCGCTGTAGATCTGCCAGCCGTACAGGCCGCCGATGAGCAGCGCGACCACCGTCGCCCACCAGGTGCGCTCGACGATGCCTCGGGCGAGGAGGTAGCCGACATACCCGAAGATCACGCCGCTCGCCCCGACGACGAAGTGGTTGGCCGAGGTGGTGAGCCAGGTGCCCAGGCCCGCGACCAGCACGATGAACCCGGTCACCTTGGCGAACCTCAGCACGCCGCCGGCCAGCACGAAGGTGCCGGTGAGCAGCAGCGGGATGGAGTTGCCGTACAGGTGCGCCCAGGACTGGTGCAGGAACGGCGCGGTGATGATGCCGCCGAGGCGGCTGAAGTCGCGCGGGTAGATCCCGCCCTCACGGTCGAGCTGGTCGCCGGTGATCTCGTTGACCAGCTCGATGGCGGCCAGCCCCACGACCACCGCGCACATGGTCACGAACGCCTTGCCGATAGCGGCGTAGAACGGGACGGTGCCGAAGCGGTCCGGGTCGTCCTCGGTGCGCTGGGTGAACGTCACCCTTCGTTGGTAGCAGGCGCCGGCCACCAGCGCCAGAACACACTTGGGGCGCGCCGACCGCGGTCGGCGCGCCCAAAAGTGATCAAGCCTGGTCTAGTACCAGTTGTGTGCCTGCCAGAACGACCACGCGCCGCACGGGGTCTTGTAGCGATCCTTGATGTAGTTCAGCCCCCACTTGATCTGGGGAACCGGGTTCGACCGGTAGTCCGAGCCGTACGTCGCCATCTTGCTGGCCGGCAACGCCTGCGGAATGCCGTACGCGCCCGAGGACGCGTTCTCGGCCGTGGTGCGCCAGTTGCTCTCGTGCGTCCACATCTTGTCGAGGCACGGCATCTGGTCCAGGCCGAATCCGGCATCGAGCATCAGCGAGCAGCCGATGGCACGGTTGCCCGTATACGACTTGCACGACGACGGGATCGGGCCGTAGCTCGGCGTCGACGTCGGCCGGGGGTTCGACCGGCTGGCGGTCTGCGACCGCTTGGCGCGCGCGGCCTGCTCGGCCTTGAGCGCCTTGGCTGCCGCTGCCGCGGCGGCCGCGGCGGCCTGCTGCTGCGCGGCCTTCTGCGCGGCGGTGAGCACCGAGTTGGCGTCGGTCACCGGGACGGGGGACTGAAGTGCACTGTCGAGGCGAACGGCCGCGGCGGCCGTGTCGCGCTGCTGGGGTTGCCGGTCCATGCTCACGTACGCGCCACCGACCAGTCCGAAGACCAGCGTGAACATCGAGAGTGTGCGCAGACCGAAGCGGCTCCAGAGCCGACTCACAAGGTCTTCCAATCGTCGGGGGCAAGGACGCGGTTGCGACCGGTGGGGGCACCGGCCAGTGCTGACCGCGAGCGCCTTCCCCAACGAAGGGGTCGCGCGGGGGGATCTGTCGCGCGGCGCTCCTCGAACACCCTGACCTAGCTCTGAGTCGAAGGCAACCTGACGTTCACCGGTCTGTGAGAACCGGCACGCCGCATTTCAGGTCCGATCAGACTAAATCACTACTATCCAGGCAGGTCCTCGAGGAGATCTGTGACCACCTCGGCGATGGGTGACCGCTCCGAACGGGTGAGTGTCACATGTGCGAAAAGGGGATGGCCCTTCAGCGCCTCGATGACCGCGACGACACCGTCGTGCCTGCCGACCCGCAGGTTGTCGCGCTGCGCGACGTCGTGGGTGAGCACCACGCGGGAACCCGTACCGATGCGGGAAAGGACCGTCAGCAACACGCCGCGCTCCAACGACTGCGCCTCGTCGACGATGACGAACGCGTCGTGAAGGCTGCGGCCGCGGATGTGCGTCAACGGCAGCACCTCGAGCATGCCGCGGCCCAGCACCTCGTCGATGACATTGTCGTTGAGGACCGCGCCGAGGGTGTCGAAGACCGCCTGGCCCCAGGGCGACATCTTCTCCGACTCCGTGCCCGGCAGGTAGCCGAGCTCCTGGCCGCCGACGGCGTACAGCGGGCGGAACACGATGACCTTCTTGTGCCGGCGGCGTTCCAGCACCTGCTCCAGCCCGGCGCACAGGGCAAGCGCGGACTTGCCGGTGCCCGCCCGGCCACCCAGCGAGACGATCCCGACGTTGTCGTCGAGCAGCAGGTCGAGCGCGATGCGCTGCTCGGCGGAACGGCCGTGCAGGCCCATCGCTTCGCGGTCGCCGCGCACCAGGACGACGGTCTTCTCGGGGGTCACCCGGCCGAGCGCCGAGCCGCGCGGCGAGTGCAGCACCAGGCCGGTGTGGACGGGCAACCCGGCCGCCTCGTCGATGTCGACGGTGCTGCCGCCGTAGAGCGCGCTGACCTGGCTCTCGTCGATGTCGAGCTCGGCCATGCCGGACCAGCTGGGATCGGAGGCCTGGCCGTGCCGGTACTCGTCGGCGGGCAGGCCGACCGCCGCGGCCTTGACCCGCAGCGGCATGTCGTTGGTGACCAGGGTGACCTCGCTGCCGTCTGCGGCGAGTGCCAGCGCGACGGACAGGATGCGCGCGTCGTTGGCGTCCGCGCGAAAACCCGGGGGCAGAACGGACTGGTCCGCGTGGTTGAGTTCCACGCGGACCGTGCCACCTGCGTCGTTGACCGATATCGGGGCATCCAACCGGCCGTACCGGACGCGTAGCTCGTCCAGGCGGCCCAGCGCCGCCCTGGCGAAATAGCCCAGTTCAGGATGGTTGCGCTTGGCTTCGAGTTCGGAGATGACGATCAGCGGGAGCACCACCTCGTGCTCGGCGAACCGCAGGAACGCGGCCGGGTCGGCGAGCAGGACCGAGGTGTCCATCACGTAGGTGCGGGCCGCGGCGCGCCGGCCGCGGGTGGACTTCGACTGGGGGGTTCTCGCGTCAGGGGTGGTGCCACGACGAGTCGTCACAGTGCAGCTCCGGCGGGCGCACCTCGCCCGTGTCCGGTATCCACATCCGGTGCCCGGTCTGCGGGGTCGGGTGCGGGCCCCGCGGCTGGGTAGCGGTCCGGGCCGGCCGGATGGCTCAGGAAGCCCCCGAGCCATGCTGTCACGCTAGCTTTCCGGCGCCAGTGGTGCTAGCCCGCGACTTGGCACTGAGCGCCTCAGCGGATCGCCGCGACGTCTGGACTGAGCGATCTTGAAGGTCGTAGACCTTCAAGATCACGAGGGAAGACGTTGCATCAGGGCGATCCGCGCCAAGGCGCGGGCTAACACAGCAACTCATGCGCCGAACCGCCTTTGGCGGTTCGCGTAACTTCTCAACGCGCGCAGGAAGTCGACGCGGCGGAAGTCGGGCCAGTTGGCGTCGCAGAAGTAGAACTCCGAGTACGCGCTCTGCCACAGCAGGAAGCCGGAGAGCCGCTGCTCCCCACTGGTACGGATGATCAGGTCCGGGTCCGGCTGGCCCTTGGTGTACAGGTGCTCGGCGATGTGGTCGACGTCGAGGATCCCGGCGACCTCTTCGATGGACGTACCCGCCTTGGCGTGCTCGTGCAGCAGCGACCGGACCGCGTCGGCGATCTCCCGGCGGCCGCCGTAGCCGACGGCGAGGTTGACCTCGGCGCCGCCGGACCGGCCGATCGTGGCCTCCACCGCGGCCTTGAGCGCGGCGGAGGTCTGCGCGGGAAGCACGTCGAGCGCGCCGACCGCGCGGAGCCGCCACGGGTTGCCGGGGGCGGCCAGCTCGCCGGCGAGGTTCTCGATGATGCCGAGCAGCGGGTCGAGCTCCTTGGCGGGGCGGCTCAGGTTGTCGGTGGACAGCAGGTAGAAGGTGACGTGCTCGATGCCGGCGGCGTCACACCAGCCCAGCAGGTCGAAGACGTGCCGGGCGCCGACGCGGTGGCCGTCGTTGGGGTCGACGTAGCCCATCTCCCGCGCCCAGCGCCGGTTGCCGTCGATCATCACGCCGACGTGACGCGGGTGCGGCTTGCCGTGCAGCGAAGCCAGCAGCCGCCGCTCGTACACCGAATAAATGAGTTCCCGCACGATCAAACAGACTATCGAGCCCACGCGTGCAGGCCAGAGGCCTCCGCAAGATCTGCACAGATGGATAGCGGCGGCACCCCGTCGGGGTGTCGCCGCCGTCCCGTCGATGGATCACTCAACGCCCAAGCGGGCCTTCAGCGCGTCGAGCTCCGCCCAGAGCACACCGGGCAGCTTGTCGCCGAACTGCTCGAACCACTCGACGACCTGCGGGATCTCGGCCTTCCACTCGTCGACGTCGACGCGCAGCACGGCCTCCAGGTCCTCCCGGCTCATGTCCAGCCCGGAGATGTCGAGCGACTCCGGCGCCGGTACGGCACCGATCGGCGTCTCGACGGCCCCCGCCTTGCCCTCGATGCGCTCGATGACCCACTTGAGCACCCGCGAGTTCTCGCCGAACCCCGGCCACAGGAACTGGCCCTGGTCACCGCGGCGGAACCAGTTGACGTAGAAGATCTTCGGCAGCATCGCGGGGTCGCCGGCGCCCTCGCCGGACCCCTTGCCCATCTCGATCCAGTGCCGGAAGTAGTCGCCGGCGTTGTAGCCGATGAAGGGCAGCATCGCCATCGGGTCGCGGCGCACCACACCGACCTGGCCGACGGCCGCCGCGGTGGTCTCCGAGGACAGGGTCGCGCCCATGTAGACGCCGTGCACCCAGTCCCGCGCCTGCGTCACCAGCGGGATCGTGGTCTTGCGGCGCCCGCCGAAAAGGATCGCGTCGATCGGCACGCCCTTGGGGTCCTCGTACTCGTCGGCGAGGATCGGGCACTGCGTGATCGGGGTGCAGAACCGGCTGTTCGGGTGGCTCGACAGCTCGCCGGAGTCCGGGGTCCAGTCGTTGCCGTGCCAGTCGATGAGGTGACCGGGCGGCTCGCCCATGCCCTCCCACCAGATGTCGCCGTCGTCGGTGCGGGCGACGTTCGTGAAGATCGTGTTGCCCTTGCCGATGGTGCGCATCGCGTTCGGGTTGGTGTTGTAGTCGGTGCCGGGCGCGACGCCGAACAGGCCGTACTCCGGGTTGACGGCGTAGAGGCGGCCGTCGTGCCCGAAGCGCATCCAGGCGATGTCGTCGCCGAGCGTCTCGACGTGCCAGCCCGGGATCGTCGGCTCGAGCATGGCCAGGTTGGTCTTGCCGCAGGCCGACGGGAACGCGCCCGCGACGTGGTAGACGCGGCCCTCCGGCGAGGTCAGCTTGAGGATGAGCATGTGCTCGGCGAGCCAGCCCTCGTCGCGGCCCATGACGCTGGCGATGCGCAGCGAGTAGCACTTCTTGCCGAGCAGTGAGTTGCCGCCGTAACCGGAGCCGTACGACCAGATCATCCGCTCTTCCGGGAAGTGCGAGATGAACTTGGTCTGGCTGCACGGCCACGCCACGTCCTGCTGGCCGGGCTCCAGCGGAGCGCCGACGCTGTGCAGGGCGGGCACGAAGTCGGCGTCGTCGCCCATGGCTGCGAGCACCTTCGAACCCATCCGGGTCATGATCCTCATCGAGAGCACGACGTAGGCGCTGTCGGTGATCTCGACGCCGAACATCGGGCTCTCGGCGGTCAGCGGGCCCATGCAGAACGGGATGACGTACATCGTCCGGCCCCGCATGCAGCCGCGGTAGAGCGCGGTCATCTCGCGCTTCATCTCCGACGGCGCCATCCAGTTGTTGGTGGGTCCGGCGTCGGCCGGGTCGACCGAGCAGATGAACGTGCGCTGCTCGACGCGCGCGACGTCGGACGGGTCGGTCCTGGCCCAGAACGAGTTCGGCTTCAGCCGCTCGTTGAGCGGGACGAGCGTACCGGTGGCGACCAGCTCCTGGGACAGTCGCCGCCACTCCGCGTCGGACCCGTCGACCCAGGCGACGCGGTCCGGCGTGGTCAGCTCGGCGACCTCGCGGACCCAGGTGAGCAGTCGCTGGTGTGCGGTGGGTGCGCTGTCCAGCCCGAGCGGATAGGTGGACGCAGCTGTCATGGGCGGTGTCTCCTTGCGGTCGTCGTTGACCCCAGCGGCACTTCCACGCTGAGTACCCACATACGTGTGGAAATTCACCTCGGCGTTACAGGTTGTGCTCAGACTAGACCTGTCCGCTGGGTCGAGCATCGAGGTCGCTTGTGAATCCCTTCACAAGCGCGCAGGATATGCACCCCGCTGCTCGGGGCCGCTCGAAACGAGCTCCCACGCGCATCCGTGCGCACGTCGGGCGCGATTCTGGCCCGGCGGCGGTCGGGCCGATCCGCGGGTGAGCGCAGCCTGAGCCGGTAACCCGCCTATTTGTGCCTGAGCCGGTACTCTCGTCGTCGTGCCCGTTCCCGTAGGAGAAGAAGCTCCAGCGTCCCTGCTCGACCCGGTGCGAAGGCTGATCGTTCGGTTCCGCCGGGAGATCCACGAAGTGGGCAAGTTCGGGGTCGTCGGCGCCGTCGCCTGGGTCATCGACACGTTGGTCTTCAATGCCTGCCTCAGCGGCGGGGTCAACCGGTACACCTCGGCGGTGATCTCCACCGCCGTGTCGGCGACCATCGCGTTCGTCGGCAACCGCTACTGGACCTGGCGCGACCGGGCCGGGGCGAGCCTGCACCGCGAGTACGGGCTCTATGTGATCTTCAACATCGTCGGCCTGCTGATCGGCCTCGCCTGCCTGTTCATCAGCCACGAGCTGCTGGGCGCGTGGCAGCCGCGGATCTTCCACGGCCAGCTCGCCGACACGATCGCCAAGAACGGTGTCGGCCTGCTGCTGGGCACCGCGTTCCGGTTCTGGTCGTACCGGCGCTACGTCTTCGCGGCGGACAAGCCGAACGCGCGCGCCACCGCCCCGGCCACGGCCGGGGACTGACCGTCCCGTGCGGCTGGGATGAAGCGCCGCGGTCACCCGAATGTCGCTGAAAGTGAGCTGAGCCGCACAGGCCGCTCTGCGGGGTGCGGGCTCGGTCGTCGTCACGTACTGTGGCTCGGTGCGTGTGCTCACGAAGATCCCCGATCACCGGCGTAAGCTGCTCCGCGAACTGATGACGTTCGGGCTGGTCGGCGGCGTCAACACGATCTTCGGATTCGCGCTCTTCAACCTCCTGTTCGACATGGGATCACTCACCGCGAACGCCATCTCGACGGCGGCAGCGACCGTGCTCTCGTTCATCCTCAACCGCCACATCACTTACCGTGACCGGATGCGGACCCCGCTGCGACGGGAGCTGCCGCTGTTCGCGGCCTTCAACCTGGTGGGGCTGGGCATCCAGCAGGCGGTGATGGGTCTGGCGAAGGTCGGCCTCAACCTCCACGAGACGGCCCGGCTGGAGTTCAACCTGGTCCGCGTCGTCTCGGTGGGGCTGGGCACGGTGTTCCTGCTGCTGAGCTACCGGAACATCGTCTTCAAGCGGCATCCGGAGCTGCTCGCCGCGGCGGCCCTGCCCGCCCAGGCCACCGTGGTGGCGGAGACCGTCGCGGTCCCGGGCACCACGGTCACGGCCGTCGGCGTCGCCGCGATCCCGGTCAGCGGGCCGCCGCTCGCGGGAGCCGAGGGGTTCGACGGACCTGACGACCCGTTCGCCGAGGACGTCACCGACGACCTGGCGCTCGACGAACTGCTGGACGACAGGCCCGTACGCTCGACCCTGTGATCGTCTCCGGCACCGGCCGCCCAGCCGACCTGTTCTTCGAGGACCTCACCACCGGCGCCTCGTTCGACCTGGGCACCGTCGATGTCGACCGTCACGAGATGCTCGCCTACGCCCGCCGGTACGACCCGCAGTGGTACCACGTCGACGAGGCCGCCGCGGCGGCGAGCAGGTACGGCGGCCTGATCGCCAGTGGCTTCTACACGGTGAGCCTGTTCATGCGGGCCTACGTCGACCACGTGCTGTGCCGCGCCGCGGCGGACGCGTCCCCGGGACTCGAGGAGCTGCGCTGGAGCGCCGCCGTGTACGCCGGCGACCGGCTCGCCGTACGGCTGGACGTGCTGGAATCGGCCCCCTCGCGGGCGAAGCCGGGCCTGGGCACCGTGACACTGGCCGGGACGATGACCCGGCTGGGCGGCGCGCACCCCGACGGCGAGGTGCTGCGGCTGCGCTTCCGGGGCTGGTTCGCCCGCCGGCCGGACTGACCGGCGGGTGAACCGGCGCCTCAGTTGTCGTGGCTGAGCGTCTGCGTGGTGCCGTCGGACGACGAACGCTGCTGCGGCGCGTTCGTGGCCGGGTCGATCAGGTCGTGCAGCTTGACCGTGACCGCCTTGACGTGCGGGATGTTGCGGAGCTGGTCCGGGCCGTGCTCACCGGGCGACGCCAGGGCGAGCTTGCCGCAGCCCAGGATGCGGTCGAACAGCGACTGGTCGAGCTGGACGTCGGAGACCCGGTCCATCGGGATGTTCTCGGTGTGCTGGCTGAACACGCCCGACCGGGAAATGACCCGCTCGTTGGTGAAGACGAAGTGGGTGGTCCGCCACTTGATCAGCGGGATGAAGAAGAACCACACGATCAGCACCAGGCCCACCGCGGCGAGCACGATGAGCAGCACGCTGTTGAGCGACGCCACCCATGCCACGCCGAGGCCAGCGAGCACCACTACGAGCAGCACGCTCGGCCAGAATATTGCCTTCCAGTGCGGGTGAAGATGCATGACCACGTGTTCGTTGCTGGTCAGCTCGTTCTCCGGAAACCCCACACCAACCTCCCTCGGTGAACAGATGCGCGGTCGCAGGCCGACCGCCGTGTTTGTCGCGATGACGGTAGCGGGTCCGGGAAAGTTCCGGTGTCCGCTGGACGGTGTCAGTTTTGCCGCAGGTGGATGACGTCACCCGCGGCCACCGCACGCCCGGCCAGCAGCAGCGAGCCGTCGTCGGCAACCCCGGTCACCTCATCGACGATCTCCGAGCCGCCGGGGAGCGACAGCTGTACCTTGGCACCGATCGTCGCGCAATGGAACCGGTACGTATCGATGAGTCCGCTGCGGACCGGGTCACCCGCCGCGGCACGCCAGCGGGCGTACCAGCCGGCGAAGCCGTGCAGCACGCCGCTGAGCAGGGCTTCGCGGTCCACACAGGACGCGCCGGCGAGCAGCAACGAGGTGGCGTCGGCGCGGGGCAGTTCCGGCCCGCGCAGCGTGACGTTGAGGCCGGTGCCGACCACGACGGCGGGCGGCACGCCCGCCGGGCCGGGCACGGTCTCGGCCAGGATGCCGGCGCACTTGCGCCCGTCGATCAGCACGTCGTTGGGCCACTTGAGCGCGGCGTCGACCTCGGCGACCCGACGCAACGCCTCGACGGTCGCGACGCCGGCGAGCAGCGGCAGGTGTGCGTACCCGGACAGGGGTATGGCGGGCCAACCGCGGTCGGGAACGGCCTCGCCGGGCCGCAGCAGCACGGTCGCCGCGATCCCGGCCCGCGGCGGCGACGACCAGGCCCGCTCCAGCCGGCCGCGGCCCGAGGTCTGCTCGTCGGCGACCACGACCAGGCCCTCGACGGCGCCGCCCCGGGCGGCGGCCACGGCGTCCGCGTTGGTCGAGCCGGTCGTCGCGCGGTAGTCGACCGCGGTGTAGAGGCCTTCGGGCACCAGCAACTCCCGCCGCAGCGCGACCGCCGACAGCGGGGGCCGGTCCAGGCGCGGGTACGGCTCGTCCACGGGCGGAACGCTACCCGTACGGGGTCGCGCCCAGCTCACCGGCGTCGGGGTCGACGCGGGACGGGCACGGCCGGCGCGGATAGCATCACGGACGTGACCGGGCAACAGACTGACATCAACATCCACACCACCGCCGGCAAGATCGAGGACCTGCGGCAGCGCCTCGACGAAGCGGTGCACGCGGGCTCCGCCCGTGCCGTTGAGAAGCAGCACGCGCGCGGCAAGAAGACCGCCCGCGAGCGCATCGACATGCTGCTGGACGAGGGCTCGTTCGTCGAGCTGGACGAGTTCGCCCGGCACCGGTCGACCAACTTCGGCATGCAGGACTCCCGACCGTACGGCGACGGGGTGGTCACCGGCTACGGCACCGTCGACGGGCGGCCGGTGTGCGTGTTCGCGCAGGACTTCACGGTGTTCGGCGGCTCGCTCGGCGAGGTCTTCGGCGAGAAGATCGTCAAGGTCATGGACATGGCGATGAAGACCGGCTGCCCGATCGTCGGCATCAACGACTCCGGCGGCGCCCGCATCCAGGAGGGCGTGGTCTCGCTCGGCCTGTACGGCGAGATCTTCTTCCGCAACGTGCGCGCCTCCGGCGTGATCCCGCAGATCTCGCTGGTCGTCGGCCCGTGCGCGGGTGGCGCGGTCTACTCCCCCGCGGTCACCGACTTCACCGTGATGGTGGACAAGACCTCGCACATGTTCATCACCGGCCCGGACGTCATCAAGACGGTCACCGGCGAGGACGTCGCGATGGAGGATCTCGGCGGGGCGCGTACCCACAACACGAAGTCGGGCAACGCGCACTACCTGGCCTCCGACGAGGCCGACGCGGTCGACTACGTCAAGGCGCTGCTGTCCTACCTGCCGTCGAACAACCTGGACGAGCCGGTGATCGTGCCGACCGCCGCCGACCTCGAGGTCACCGACGACGATCTGGCGCTCGACACGTTGATCCCGGACTCGCCCAACCAGCCCTACGACATGCACGAGGTGGTCCGGGCGGTCCTCGACGACGGGGACTTCCTCGAGGTGCACGCGCTCTACGCGCAGAACATCATCGTCGGCTTCGGCCGGGTCGAGGGGCACCCGGTGGGCATCGTCGCCAACCAGCCGATCCACCTGGCGGGATGTCTGGACATCGCGGCGTCGGAGAAGGCCGCGCGGTTCGTGCGCACCTGCGACGTGTTCAACGTCCCGGTGCTCACCTTCGTCGACGTGCCCGGCTTCCTGCCCGGCACCGACCAGGAGTGGGACGGCATCATCCGGCGCGGCGCCAAGCTCATCTACGCGTACGCCGAGGCCACCGTACCCAAGATCACCGTGATCACCCGCAAGTCGTACGGCGGCGCGTACGACGTCATGGGCTCCAAGCACATGGGTGCCGACCTGAACTTCGCCTGGCCCACCGCGCAGATCGCGGTGATGGGCGCCCAGGGCGCGGTGAACATCCTCTACCGCGACGAGCTGCGCGAGGCCACCGCCAAGGGCCACGAGGAGGGCGCGAAGCTGCGCGCCGAGCTGATCGAGGAGTACGAGGACACGCTGGTCAACCCGTACGTCGCGGCGGAGCGCGGGTACGTCGACTCGGTCATAACACCGGCCACGACCCGGGCGCAGATCGTGCGCGGCCTGCGGCAGCTGCGCAACAAGCGCGACACCCTGCCGCCCAAGAAGCACGGGAACATCCCGCTCTAGGCAACAACCCGGTAGCCTCGCCTGCTGTGACGGACACCGACAGCTACCTGTGCGATCGGTGCGGGGAGCGCCACGAAGGCCTCCCGTTCAGCTACGGGGTGGACGCACCCGTGCACTGGTCCGACGAGTACGCCACGCGCGACGACAGCGTCCTGGACCAGGAGATCTGCATCGTCCGCAACGAGCATTTCTTCGTCAAGGGAATCGTCTACCTCCCGGTGCGCGACGCGGACCAGGATTTCGAGTGGACTGTGTGGGTGTCGTTGAGCCGCGCGAACATGACGCGCGCGCTGGACCTATGGACAACCGAAGGCCGCGAGTCCGAGCCTGCGTACTTCGGATGGCTCTCCACCGAACTGAGCGCGGTTTACGGGCAGACCACGGTCAACCTGAAGACACACGTACACACGCGACCGGTGGGCACCCGTCCGTTGATCTTCGTGGAACCGGACGATCACCCGCTCTATGCCGAACAGCAGCAGGGCATCACCCGGGCCCGGGTCCGTGAGATCGCCGAGATAGTGCTGCACGGCTGACGGTGCCGCGGCGCACCCGTACCCGCCGGGACGCATCCGCCGAGCGGCATTCGGGCGAAGCCGCATAGCGTCAGACAACGCAGAACTCGTTGCCCTCGGGATCGGCGAGGGTGACGAAGTAGTCGTCGTCCGGGTGCGGCGATCGGTACAGGAGTGTGGCGCCGGCTTCGACCAGCGCGCGGGTCCGGCCTTCGATCGCCTCGCGCGCCGCCGGGCCACCGGGTGGCAGGCCGTGGCTCGCCCGGACGTCGACGTGCACCCGGTTCTTGGTCGCCTTGGGCTCGGGCACCCGCTGGAAGAAGACCGTGGGACCGGTCCCGCCCGGATCCACCAGGGCGAACCCGGCGTTCGCCTCGTCGTCGGAGACGCCGTTGGCCGTGTCGTACGCCGCCCAGCTCGCGAAGCCCGCGGGCGGCGGACGCTCGACGTAGCCGAGGACGCCCGCCCAGAAGGCACCGAGCCGTGGCGGGTCGGCGCAGTCGAACACCAGACCGATCGGGGTACCCATGGACACAGCATCTCCGCCACCCCCGACAGTCCGGACCCCGGCACGTATGCTCGGCCGGTGACCGACGAGCCGGTATTGCGGGTGGTGCGCGGCACGCCGACGCCCGAGGAGCTGGCGGCGCTGGTCGGGGTGCTCTGGTCCCGGCGGCAGGGGGCCGTGGCCCCGCCCGTACCCGTCGTCTCCCGCTGGCGGTCCAGCGCGCTGCCGCGCGCGGACCGGCTACCGCGCCCCGGCCGCGGCGCCTGGTCCTCCACCCACTGACGCTCGCCCTCCCCGCCCGGGCCCACCCACCGGAGATCCGCGCATCCGCAACGTCACCGCACTCCAGCGGCATCCCGGGCGACACTCATGTTGCGGACACGGGGATCTTCCGCGCCCGGTGGGCGGTGGCGCCGTTAGGCTGACCGACCGTGGAGGAGACGCGGCTGGTGCTGGCGTCGTCGAGTCCGGCCCGGCGGAAGCTCCTCGCGGCGGGCGGGATCGACGCCGAGGTGATCGTGAGCGGGGTCGACGAGTCGACGGTCGAGGCGCCCAGGCCCGAGGTGCTGAGCCTGGTGCTGGCGCGGATGAAGGCCGAGGCCGTCGCCGAACGGTTGCGCAACACCGGCCGCGGCGGCGAGCCGCTGGTCGTGCTCGGGTGCGACTCGGTGCTCGCGTTCGACGGCGCGATCCTGGGCAAGCCGGCCGACGCCGGGGAGGCGACCCGGCGCTGGAAGGCGATGCGTGGCCGGTCGGGTGTGCTGCACACCGGGCACTGCCTGGTCGACCTGAGCAGCGGCACGCGTTCGGAGGGCGACGCGGCGACCGTCGTGCACTTCGCCGACGTGTCCGACGCCGAGATCGCCGCCTACGTCGCCACGGGCGAGCCCCTGCACGTCGCGGGCGCGTTCACCGTCGACGGGATCGGCGCGCCGTTCGTCACCCACATCGAGGGTGACCAGGGTACGGTCGTCGGCCTGTCCATGCCGTTGCTGCGCACGCTCCTGGCCAGGCTGGGGATCCAGATCACCGACCTGTGGCGCACCGGCCCCCATTAACGTAGGGCCATGAGCTTCAAGACGATCGGACTCTCCGACGAACTCCACCGGTACGTCGTCGCGCACGCCGGCACGCCCGACCCGCTGCTGGACGAACTGGCCGCGGAGACCCGCGCGACCCACCCGGACCTCGCCAACATGCAGATCGCGCCGGAGCAGGCGCCGTTCATGACGATGGTCGCGATGATCGTGCGGCCGAAGATCGCGGTGGAGGTGGGTACGTTCACCGGGCTGTCGTCGATCTCGATCGCCCGGGGGCTGCCCGCCGGCGGGAAGCTGATCTGCTGCGACATCTCCGAGGTGTACACGTCGATCGCCCGGCGCTACTGGGCCAAGGCCGGCGTGCGGGACCGCGTCGAGCTGCGCATCGGTCCGGCGGCGCGGACGCTCGCGGAGATGCCTTCCGAGCCGCACATCGACCTGGCGTTCATCGACGCGGACAAGACTGGCTACCCGACGTACTGGGCGGAGCTGGTGCCGCGGATGCGGCAGGGCGGCGTGATCCTCATCGACAACGTGCTGCGCGGCGGCCGGATCATCAACCCGCCGTCGAACCCGGACGACGAGGCGATGATCGGCTTCAACGACGCGGTCTCCGCCGACCAGCGGGTGACCTCGGCGATCCTGCCGTTCTCGGACGGCATCACGATGGCGGTCAAGAAGTGACTGTGCCGGTGGCCGGGGCCTTCGGCCCCGGCCACCGGCACCACCGCGTCAGCGCACGCTCTTGGCGAACGAGCGCGCCGCCCAGAACACCGCACCCACGGTCAGCACACCGAGGATGACCAGCGCCTTCCACACGTTCGGGTTGGTCGGGTCGCCGGCGAACAGTGCACGCGCGCCATCGGTGGCCCACGAGAACGGGTTGAACTGTGCCACGTGACGCAGCCAGCCGTGGGCGTATTGCAGCGGCAATAGGATGCCGGACAGCAGCAGGATCGGGATGCCGACCGTGTTCAGCAACGGTGCCAGCGCATCTTCGCTGCGGAGCTTAAGCGCCGTCGCGTAGGACAGCGACGACAGCATCAGCGCGATGAGCCCGAGCA
>Ga0126377_10001659_pt1 | contig 14758 bp, 12 predicted proteins | sample PanSoiMetPlot_22_FD_92647 | JGI IMG/M metagenome (GOLD analysis project Ga0126377, IMG submission 92647) | Tropical forest soil microbial communities from Panama - MetaG Plot_22 | ecosystem: Environmental > Terrestrial > Soil > Tropical forest > Bulk soil | place: Panama | collected 2016-02-17
CTGCCCCAGCACGGTCGCGAACACGAACACGGTGCCGACGGTCGCGCGGCCGGTGACCACGAGCCAGCCGCCGAACAAGATCATCAACGCTGGGCCCGCGGTCTGCAGGGTGGACATCAGCATGCCGAACCACTGGCCGATCAGGTTCTGGCGCACCTCAAGGCTGCGCAGCTCGGCGTTCATCGCGGCGAACCGCTGCCGCTCGGCGCTTTCCCGGCCGAACGCCTTGACCAGCATGATCCCGGAGATGCCGAGGATCTCCTGCAGGTAGCCGGTCATCTGCCCGCGCAGCGACTGGGTGCGCGCCCGGGCCCGGTAGGTGGCCCGCCCGGCGCGGCGGGCCGGCAGCGCGACCGCGGGAATCATCACCAGCACGGCCAGGGTCAGCTGCCAGGAGAACCGCAGCATCAAGGCAAGCGTGGCAATCGTTACCAGGACGCTGGACACCAAACCGAACACGGTGTCCGTGACGACGTCCTCCACCCCGTCGATGTCGGTGTTGATCCGCGACAGCAGGTCCCCGGCCCTGCGATCGGTGAAGAACCCGACCGGCTGGTCTAGCAGCCGGCCGAACAACTGCCGGCGTAGCGTAGCGACGATGCCCTGGCTGATCCGGGTGGACAGGTACGCCTCACCCACGCCGGTCAGCCCGCCAGCCACGGCGGTGCCGATGCCCGCGGCGACCAGCAGCGCGACATGCGCGAACGACGGGTGCGGGCGGGCGAGCGTATCGATCAGCGACTTGAACACCACCGCGGGCGCCAGCCCGAGCACCGCCTGCACCGCGATGCACGCGACGACCACCAGCCCGGGCCGCCAGTACGGGCGGAAATACGACAGCACCCGCGCCATCATGCGGCGCCGGTCGGCCGGGCCCAGCTCCGGCTGGTCCTCACCCCAGTCGACCGCCATCGCCGGTCCGACGCAGTACCGGTTCACAGCACACCCCCGGGCAAGACCTGGGACATGGCCGCACAGCACAGGGACGCCGCCGCTAGGACCGCAAGGGTTGCGGCGCTGGCCAGCAGCCGGCTCACGGCCAGGCGCTGCCGCAGCGGGCGGCCCCGCTCCAGCTGGGTGATCCTGGCCTCCAGCGACCGGCGCTCGTCCCCGGCTGAACCGGCCGCCGCGATCGCCGGGCACGCCGGCATGGCGGCCAGCTTGAGCAGCGCGGCAGCCAGCACGCCGCGCCCCGCGGACCCGGCGGCCGCACGGTCCGCGGCCAGTTCGTGGCGCAGCGCGGCCCGGCGGGCCAGCCACCCGGCGGCGGGCAGGTAACAGCCCCACGCGGCGACCAGGCGGGCGGCCAGCAGCCGCAGCGGATCCCGGTGCCGCAGGTGTTCCCGCTCGTGTGCGAGCACCGCGCGGATCTCGGCCGGGGCCAGCGTCGCGGCCAGGCCGGTGCTGACCAGGATCCGTGGCCTGATCAGGCCGTAGGTGATGGCGAAAGCCTCGTCACCCGCGACCACGTCCAGCCGGGTGGCGCACCCCAGCCCGGCCCCTTCGTTACGCATGAAAATCGGGACCGGGCGCCTGGCGGCCCGTATCAATGCCCGCAGCGCCCGCGAGCCGGCCGCTGCCCGCACCGCCACCGCGGTGCTGGCGGCCAGCCCGGCCGCCGCGGTGGCCAGCACCAGGATGACCGCGCCCGTGTCGAACCAGGTCGGCAGCGGCCAGCCCATCGCGGCGAATTCGGCGACCGCAAGCACCGCCAGGGTGATGTGGGCCAGGACAGCCAGCGGCAGCAGCGCCCAGCACAGCGCCGCGGCGGGCCGACCGGGGAGCTCACTCATCGCTGCTCCATCAGCCGCCGCAGCCGCTCGCGCAGCCGCGGATCCAGTTCCGCCTGGTCCACGAACCGGGCCAGCGCGGCGTCCCCGAACTCCGCGAGGACACCGCGGACCGCGATCTCCGCGGCGTCGGCGGCCACCGGCGCGTAGACGAATCGGCGCCCGGACCGCGACCGGGCCAAGATCCCCTTGCCCGCAAGGCGGGACATCACCGTCATCACCGTCGTATAGGCCAGCGCCGCATCGCGCCCGGCGTTAAGCTCCGCGGCCACCTCCCGAACCGGCAGCGGCGTGCCGGCGCGCCACAGTACCGCCATCACCTCGGCCTCCAGCGGGCCCAGCGTGGACGACCCGCCGCCTTGCTCCGCCACCCGGCCTCCCGGTGCTCGCGTTGACGGGCCACCCGATTGACTACAATGGTGTAGTACTACGTAGATGTCGTCAATCGATTTGACGCGACTCAGGCGGCGCACTTGCAGATGCTTTAGAGCAGCCTGATGGCGGTGAGCCAGTAGTAGACGACGTAGGCCCCGGCCAGCCAGAGCAGGACGGCGCTGGCCCAGCCGATATACGGCCGCAAGGCCTGGGCCCGCCGGATCAGGCCGTCGCCGAACCAGGCGGTGGCTACGGTGAGCACCACCAGGACCGCGCCCATGCCGATCCCGAACAGCACGAACTGGCCGATGGCGTCGGCGAGCCCGTGCAGCTGGAGCGAGGTGCCGACCACGCCAAGAAACACCGGCAGGGTGCAGCCAAGCGAGGCCAGCGCATAGGCGATGCCATAGGCGGCGTACCCGGCCAGGCCCCGGATCCGGGTGGCCGGCTTGAGGTGCTGGGCCACGCGCGGCCCGAGGGATGCGGTCACCTCGCGGCCGGATGCCAGGGCGCCGGCGAGCAGGATGAGACCCACGCCGACAGCCGTGCCGATCCATGGAAGAACCGAGGTCATCGCGGAGGCGGCAAGGCCCGCCAGCATCCCGGCAAGCCCGAACAGCAGCGCGAAGCTCGCGGTCACCGTGGCGCTGACGGCAAGCGCATGGACCGTCGGGCGGCGGGCCTCGCGGGTGCCCGGGTCGCCGCCGAGGTAGTACGCGAGATAGGCCGGCAGCAGCACGAACCCGCACGGGTTCACCGAGGCGACCATGCCGGCCACGAACGCGTACCCCAGCGGCGCCTTGGTTCCCAGGGACAGGAAGAGGCCCGAGATTCGCGCCGAGACAGACTCCACGAAGATGAGCGGGCCCAGGGCGGCCGGCGAAGAGCGCACCCCGCCCGCGACGGCCACGGCGAGCACGGCGACGCTGATACCCGCGGCCAGCCATATCCGCGCTGGCCTGCGAAGGGAGGGTGCTCCGGCGGCCACTGGCCCGGCCAGCTAACGCAACATCGGGCGGATGGCCGCCAGCAGCTGGCCGCTATCGCCGATCACAGTCCCGCCCTGGCTCACGATGGGGCCCGGAACGGCGCCCCACCGTGCCTTGGGAGGAAACAGCAGGTAGTAGTCCCAGGTCGGGCCGGGCTGGTTGGTCACATGCCGGGAGAACCACTGGCTGGATACCGCGTTCTGATCCCACAGGCTGGTGACCCGGCTGTCCGGCAGGACGGATGGGTTGATCGCGCCGCGCGACCCGCCGAGGAAGGGGACCCAGACCACCAGGACCCGAAGGGCAGGGTCGGGCATGCTGCTCAAAATATTGCTTTGCACCCAACTGGCGCCTGCGAGACACGTCGTTCAAGTCGGGGAGAAGATCAGCACCAGGCGGGGATGCCCGTTGTCCCGGTTGAACAGCGACCTCAGCGTCGAGATCCCGGTCAGCGAGATCACGCCACCGCTTCGCGAGGCGGAGCCCGGGCCAGGCGAGGCGGTGCCGCCTCCAGCGGCGGGAGCCGCCGACGAGCACGACGCCAGAACCAGGCCCGCCGCCCCGGCCGCCGCAACCACGGCCAGCCGCGACCTCAGGCGCTCGCGCCAAGCGACCCGCATCCCGATCCGCCTTCTCTCGCCCACCACCAGCATGACACCACCATCCACGGCCCTGAGACGGCCCCGATCAGAAGCGCTACCTATTCAGAGCGTCGACCCATCGCTATCCGCTGCATGACGCAGCGGCGGCGTCTGACGGCTGGCGTAACCGAGCGGCCGCAGGGTGCGCTGTGGTGCTGAAACTAGGCCTGAACGGTCGCGCCTTACCGCCCATGAAAACGGGGTGGCCGCTTCTGCGCGAAGGCCCTCCGGCCCTCGGCGGCGTCCTCGGTCGCGAAGCAAATGGTCTGCAGATCACGCTCGTACTGGATCGCATTCTCCAGTGGCACGGAGTACGCGGCACGCAGGTTGAGCTTGGCTGTCTGCGCGGCGATCGGTGGCCGTTGCCCGATCCGGTCAGCGAGCTCGCGCGCCGCGGGCAGCAGTCCGCCTGGTTCGAGCACCCGGCTCACCAAGCCCCAGGACAGGGCGGCGGCGGCGTCTACCGGGTCACCCGTGTAGAGCATCAGCGCGGCGTTGGAGGGCCCGGCGCTCCGCGCGAGGAACGCGGACACTCCCCCACCGCCGATCCAGCCCAGCTTGATCTCTGGCGCCGCGAACGTAGCGGTCTGTGACGCGAGCCTGATGTCTGCGGACATCGCCAGTTCGAGGCCGCCACCATAGGCGTAGCCGTTCACCGCGGCGATGACCGGTTTGCGGATCGACCGGATGGCGTCGCAGTAGTCCGGACGGCCGCGGAACTCCCACGCGGTGTCGTAGGCGTCCAATTCGCTGATGTCGCTGCCCGCGCAGAACGCCTTCCCGCCCGCGCCGGTGAGAATCACCACCCTGATCCCGCTGTCGGCGTTGACGCGGTCCGCGTGACCGCGGACCGTGTCGGTCATCCGGGGCGTGACGGCGTTGAGCTTCGCCGGCCGGTTGAGGGTCAGGGTCGCCACCGGCCCGGCGATGTCGAAAAGGACGTCCGCGGATTCTTCCACCACTGCTGTCACCTCACCATCTCGAAGGCACCCGTGGCCTGGCGGCCGGGGCGCGGTCCTCAGGGCCCCGGCGGCCTGCCGGCAAAGCAGCAGGCGCGGAACGCCAGCTGCAGCCGACGCAGGATCCGGGTAGACGCGGTCCGCCGCCGTAGCCCTCCGCGGACCACGGCGGAGCCCCGATCCTGGAAGGCGATCCACCCGGGAAACCGGGGCCGCACCCACGCCTGGTCGAGCGTCCCCCGGGTAAGGCGGTAAAAACCGCCGCATGCGGCGTTGACCGCGGCGGATTCCCACGCCGTGCGCAGAGCGGGCTGACCGCCGGCCCGCGGTACCAGCGCTGCCTGAACCGGCTCGGCCAGCAGCCGCCGTACGTGGGCCCTGGCCGCCTGGATGGCTTCGCCACCGACGCGGCGGGAGATGGCGACGCCGGCTCCGCCAAGGACGCTGCCCGGGCGGCCACCCGGCTGCCAGGCCGGTGCATCGCAGGCGATCAGCCGGTGCGGGCGCCGCCCCGGCTCGCTGTAGGTGACGTAGCCGTAGACGAGCGGGCAGCAGGCCGCCGCATCCTCCGCCGCCATCGCCTCAAGTACGCCGATGGGGTTGCCGGCGGCCAGGGCCAGGTCGATGCGCGCGCACACGTCAGCCAGGAGATCGAGCGCGGTGAGCACGGCGTCACGCGCCGCCCCGTCCTCGGCGAAACCGCCGGCCGGGGAGCCGCCGTCGGTCTCAGCCACGGGCGGTTCCCCTTGCGCGGCGCAGATCGCGAGCAATGTCAGCAGCGCGTGCGGGCCGCCCAGGACGAGCGTGACGGGCAGTTCGCGGGCCGCAGCGGCCACCTCTTGCCAGGTCGCGGGGGCCGGCCGGGCGTCCATCAGGCCGGGGCGGATCATGCAGATCTGGGCGGCCGCGTCCAGGGGCAGCGCCCACTGGTGGCCGGCGTGACGATAGGCGCCGAACGACGGCCCCACGGCGGCGTCCGCCCAGGCGGCTAGCTCGGCGGGGCTGAACAGCTCGTCGAGCGGGTGCAACGCCGCCGTGGCCGTGCCGAGCCCGGGATGATCGACGACAAGGAGGTCATACCGCCGGGCCAGGTCCGCGATCGGCCGGGACTCGAATCCGGTCAGTGGCTGGCGGTCCCAGGTGAGCGGAGCGGGCACGGCGCCGTAGCGCGTATCCGCCGTCGCATCGAGCCGTTCGAGCTGGGCCAGCGCCGCGTAGCCGCGCGGGTGGTCCCAGGTAATCCCGCGAAGCGCCGGACTGGCCTGGGTCACTGCTGCTCCGCGGCGATCACCCCGCCTGCGAGCAGGTCGTCTATCTGCCGGCCGCTGAGGCCCAGCTCGGCCAGGATCTCCCGGGTGTGCTCGCCGGTGAGCGGCGCGCCCCGCCGCACGGACGACGGTGACCCGGTGAACCGGATCGCGAATCCCGGGGTGGTCACCTCGCCTTCCGTGGGATGGCGGTAAGTGACGAGGGCACCGTTGTGCCGCACCTGCGGGTCGTTCACCACGTCCTGATACGAGTACACCGGGCCAGCCCAGATGTCGTGCTCGGCGAAGAGGGCAAGCCATTCGCTGGCAGGCCGGTCGAGCAGCCTGCCGGCCACCAGCCGGTGAATCTCGTCACGGCGTGCGTGCCCGTCTACCTCGTCGTCCATCTGGGTTAGCTCGGGAATGGCGAGCACCTCGCCGAGCCTGGCCAGCGGAGGGAACGCCAGGATCAGGTAACCCTCGGCGGTCGCGAACGCGCTATAGGGGGCCCGGATGAAGCAGTGCGCGTGGGGCTGCGACGTGCGCTGCTGCGCCAGGCCGCCGACCGTGAAGACGCTCATCTCCTGCATCTGCAAGGTCACGATGGCGTCGAGCATGTTGACCTCGGCCAGCTGGCCTTCACCGGTGCGCTCGCGGTGCAACAGGCCAGCCAGTGCGGCTTCGAAGGCCGCGTAGGCGGTGACCGCATCGACAACGTACATGGGGGACGGCTGCGGCGGGTCGGCCTGCCGGCCTGCCGAGAACATGGCGCCGGACATGCCCTGGAGAATCAAATCCTGGCCAGGCCAGCTCGCGTACGGCCCCGTCTCGCCGTACCCGGAGATGGAGATGTAGACGATCCGGGGGTTGATGTCACGGACCGTCTCGTAATCCACGCCGAGGCGGGCGGCGACTCCGGGCCGGTAGTTCTGCAGGAATACGTCCGCGGTCTTCGCCAACTCGTGCACGAGGCGCCGGCCTTCGGCGTCCTTGAGGTTGACCGCCAGGCTGCGCTTGTTCCGGTTGAGCGACAGGAACGAGACATTGACCCGGTGCCCCCTCGCACCGCCGGCGGACACGTGGCGCTGCCATTCCCCGGTGACCGGTTCCACCTTGATGACGTCGGCCCCGAGGTCACCCAGCCGCATGGCCGCGAACGGGCCCGACATCGCGATGGACAGGTCAAGCACCCGGTAACCCTCAAGTACCCCCACGCCGCTCCTCTCCTTTCCCGCCGGCTCAGGTCTCCGCCGGTTACCAGCGCGACCCGGCCGGCCAGCCCGCTCAGCTGTCTGCCGTCCACACGTAGGCCGTCCGGCCATCCGCCTGGGAGCGGTGAACGAGCCCGTACCGTTCCAGGCGCTCCAGGTGACCCAGCAGCGGCTGGGAGAGGAACTGGTGCGATTCGGCGGGCCACCGGCCGAGCCGCGGGCCGAGTCGCTCCGTCAGCGTTTTCATCGTGACCGGCTCCGCGGCCGTGGCCAGTTCCTCCCGCAGCGCGGCCTCGGCCCGGTCCACGAAGGCCCTCGTTTCCCCGAGAAACTCGGCGACGTCCGGCCCGCTGTAGACCGGGTAGTGGGCGGTCAGCAACCGGTCTGGCGGGATCGCCTGCAACCGGTGCACGGTGGCGAGGTAGGTGTCCACGTACCGGTAGGTCGGCGGGAACGCGGGACTGCCGTCCGCGAACAGCACAGCGCTCCCGAGTACCGCGTCCCCGACCACGGCGGTGCGGCTGCGCGTGTCATAGATGCCCACGTGCCCGCGCGAATGCCCGGGGGTGTGCAGCAGGTCCAGCGCCCACCCGGAACCGAGGCAGAATCGCTCGCCCCCGCTCAGGCCAAGATCCATGGGCACCGGACGGGTGCTGGCGGCGACAAAGGCCCGGGTCGCCGCCGGCTCGGTGATGCCGTCCGCGGCAAGCTCGTCGTAACGGCGCGCGAAGAGCAGGTCGGTGTCCTCGACCAGCGGCCGGTCCAGTTCGTGGCAGCAGAGCACCGCCGCCGGAGCCAGGTCGCGCACCGCGCCGTTGCCACCGTGGTGATCCCAGTCGCAGTGGCTGTTGACGACGTAACGGACCTGCCCGGGCTCCACGCCCGCGCCGGCGAGGTACGGCTCGACGTGAGAGGTGATCGCAGGGCCGATGGCGGTGTCGAACAGCAGCGCCGAACGGGTGCCCACGAACAGGTAGACACAATTGACCCGGTCCCCCAGCGGCGTCTGTATCCGGTGAATTCCGTCAGCGATTTCCATCCGGGCTCCGTCCTGTCCCCTCGGCGGTATCAGTCGGCGAACCCGATGACCTCCACCGCGTTGCGGAGTTCACCCAGCCCCGTCGTCGCGATGATCACTTCGTCGCCGGCGCGCAGGGTGAAGTCCGGTGGCGGGACGATCGCGGTCCCGGTGAGCAGGACCACGCCCACCGGGAAGTCGAGCGCCCGGAAGAGCCACCCCACCAGGTCGTCGGGCCGGCGGTGCAGGTCGGCCACCTTGACCGTATCGCTGATCACCTCGGCACCGTCCCGGACCACCCGAAGGCTGATCAGCAGCGACCTCAGGGCGGGAACCTCGTCCGGCGTGGCCAGGCACGGCCCGATGGCACAACTTCCCGTGTAGATCTTGGCCTGGGGCAGGTACAGCGGGTTCTCACCTTCGATGCTCCGCGATGACATGTCGTTGCCGTTCAGGTACCCGGCAATGTGACCGTTCCGGTCGGCGACGACCGCGAGTTCCGGCTCCGGCACGTCCCAGCCCGAATCGCCGCGGATTCCCACCGGCTCGCCGGGGCCCCGCACCCGCCCGGGCGTTGCCTTGAAGAACAGTTCTGGCCGCTCGGCCCGGTAGACACGCTCGTACGGGTCTGGCGTCCCCGTCTCGAGCACACGGGCGTCGAGGCTGCGCGTGTAGGTCACCCCGGCGGCCCAGACCTCCTGACCGCCGATGGGCGCCACGATGCGTGCGCCCGCAGGGACAGGTCCTGCCGCGGGCCCGCGCAGCGCCGTGGCGAGCGCACCGGGCGGGCCGCTCAGCAGCGCGTCGACGGTGAGCGAAGCTGCCAGCAGCTCCTGCGGGCCCGCGCTGGCCGGGCCCCGGGCAAGCCTTCGCTCGCCGCCGGCGAGCAGTTGCCATAGCGCCATCCGCCTCTCCTTCCCCTCCGCCCGCGCGGGGCCGCGGCTGGGCCGGTTAGGCCGGGCACGAGGTGATCACTGGTAGGAGATCATCAACGGCTTGGGGATCCTCGCCATCGTCTGGCGTGGGCTCAGCATCGGGTGGTCCTTGGCGTAGAAGTTCTTCCAGCCGAAGAAGACGTGGCGCGGGGCCGCACCGGTCACGGCCTGCCAGGTCTGCTGCTTATCGCCCGGCGTGCCCTGGCCATCCATGTGGATGATGATCGCCAGATTGTCGTGCCGCGTGTCGATGCTGCTCTCGTCGCCGATCATCGACAGCCGGAACTGGTGCAGCACGAGAAGCTTCTGGGGCAGGTGGTGCCGGGCGGTGAGGCCGGCCAGCCAGTTGCTGACGCTGTTGATCTCGGTTGCGTTCACGCTGCCGATCTGCTTAAGCGGCCGCTGTCCTGGCTGGAGTTTCCACTCCGGATCCAGCGCCAGCCCGACGTTGGGCAGCTCCAGAAGCGGCTCATACTTTTTAGCCTGGGTGAGGAGACTGGCCTTGCCAGCTTGCAGGTCCAGCACGACGTACATCCCGGCGGCCGACGCGCGCTTCACCCACGGCCGCAGGGGGGCCAGCGGGGTCTGGTGGGAGTAGCTGCCGTCGCCGCCGGGGGATCCCTCGGCGACGGTGGCGATGATCTCGAAGGCGGGGATGACCGGGACGCTGCTCAGCCGCTGGTACAGGGCCGCGGTCGTCGTGGCGCGTGCGATGCTTGCGGGCAGATCCTGCTGGCCCAGGGCCCCGAGCGCAGGGGTGCCGGGATGGCCATAGAGCGCAACGAGACGGCGCATCGGGAACAGGACCTGGCCGCCGCCAGGCAACTGCACCCCGGTCTCGGCCGCGGCAAGCCGGGCCTGCAGCCGGCGCACCGGCCGAAAGCCGGCTCCCAGGGCAATCACCCGCCGCGGCCGGGCAGCGGACAAGGCACTGATCGCGGCCGGGTCAGCCCTCGGGTCGTAACCGTGAACGGTGATCACCTGGCCGCCCGCCACCTGCGCGGTGATGACGGCCGCCGCCTCGGCCGCGGTGGTTCTCTCGTACGCCAGGACCACCACGTGGCCGAGCGGAGGAAAAGACCTCGTCGCCGGCAGCGCGGCCGGACCGGTGACCACGCGGGTTCCGCGTAGCTGCGCCGCGAGCGCTTTGCGGCCCACGCCGACGGCAAGGACGGCACGGGGGTGCAGCGAGGCGATCTCTGCCAGCGTCGCGGTGCCCACCGTGCCTCCCCTGGCCAGCAGCAGCGGCGCATGGGCCCGCTCGGCCTGGGCGGCGCCGGCTGATATCTCGGCGGGGCGGCCTGCGTCGGCGACCACAACAACCGGTGCGAAGGAGAACAGGGTGCGCGCCACGCCCGCGGCCACCACGTCGGGCGCACCAGCCAGCACCGACGTCTCCGGCGCCGTCGGCTCGGTGCGTGCCACCAGGGGAGGATCAGCCCGCCGCGGCGGCACCGGGCCACCTGCGCACGACGATGAGCCCAGGGCGGCGGCCGACAGCGCCAGTACCGCACCTGCCAGGCGCAACGTCCGCATGCGGCGCCCGCCTAACACAATGGCGACCCATCCCTCATAAGCAGCCCCAGCACCATGAAGCCTCGTGCGCCGAACGCTACGGCATCGGCCGAGAGCTTAGGGGGCGCCACGCCCACGGCGCCGGAAAACCCGCACACCCGGGGAACAGTCCCGCTGGACGCCAAGGTGCTGACCGGTGCCAGGCCGATCCGGGCCGGGCGCCCCAGCGCCGCACGGCCTGACAGCACCGATCCCTCACCCGCGCGCTAGCTGCGCGAGGTGCGGCTCTTACCGTCCCCGCCTCCACGATCTCTCCAAGTTCGCTCCAAGAGTTGTCGCGCCGATATCCCGACGATGGCCGTAGCGGCCGAACGAAGCCGGCCAGACCCCAAGGAGGAACTTCATGACAGAGCTCACGCTTCATCCCGCGGACGCCGTGGCCGCGTCCCGCCCGCCGGCGCTGGCGGGGACCAAGAGAGCCGTCGGGGCCCGCATCGACGCCATCGGCGTCGGCCAGCACGCCGGGGGGCGTCACATCCTCCAGGCGGTGTCCCTCTCCATCGAGCCGGGTGAGCTGGTTGCGCTCGTGGGCGGCAGCGGAGCGGGAAAGACCACCCTGCTCGAGATTCTTGCTGGGTTGCGGGCGGCCTCGGCTGGCCAGGTCATGCACGACGGCGTACGGGTCGATGCCGGTGGCACCCCCCACATGGGCGTCGGCTACGTCCCTCAAGACGACATCATCCACGTCGAGATGCCGCTGCGGCGCACGCTCCAGTACGCGGCGCGGCTCCGGCTGCCCGCGGGCACACCGTCCCAGCAGGCCGACCGGGTGGTCGATGACATACTGCGCGAGCTCGATCTGGCCGATCGGCGTGACGTTGCGGTCCGGATGCTGTCTGGGGGTCAGCGCAAGCGCGCCAGCATCGCGGTCGAGTTGCTCACCCGGCCAGCCACCTTCTTCCTGGATGAACCCACCTCGGGTCTGGACCCATCGACGTCGGCGGAGGTCGTGCGCCTGCTGCGCCAGCTCACCCGGCGAGGGGTCACGGTTGTCCTCACCACTCACGAGCCAGCCACCATTGACCGGTGCGACCGGGTGGTCTTCCTGACCCGGAACGGTCACCTGGCCTTCGCTGGCACGCCTTCGCAGGCACGGCGGTATTTCGGCGTCGACGACCTCGTCGAGGTCTACCGCCGGCTCGCCAGCGAGGACACACCGCGCGCGTGGGCGGAGCGGTTTGCCGCCTGGCGCCAGCAGGCCAACGCCCCGGCCGGGCCGGCCAACGCCCCGGCCGGACCCGGGACCGGGCGCCCGGCGGCCAGCGCGGACGGCCGGCATTCGCCGAGCGTCCTGCGGCAGTGGTGGCTGCTCACCCGGCGCAATGCTGAGGTGCTGGTCCGTAACCGGCTAACCCTCGCCATACTGCTCGGGTCGCCTGTGCTGGTCACGGCGATGATGGCGGTGCTGTTCCAGCCCGGCGCATTCAAGGGCCACGGCGCGGCCGACGTCGGGCCGGCCCAGATCGTCTTCTGGGTGGCCTTTGCCGGCTTCTTCTTCGGCCTGACGTACGGACTGCTCCAGATCGTCGGGGAGCTGGCGATCTTCAAGCGTGAACACCGCTCTGGGCTGAGCGCTGGCGCCTACGTTGCTGCCAAGATCGGCGTCCTGCTGCCGACGCTGGCCGCGGTGACCGTCGTTCTCCTCGGTGTCCTGCGCGCGCTCGACCGGCTTCCCGCCGCTGGCTGGGACGTGTACGCATCACTGCTGGTCACCCTCCTGGTGGAGGCGGTGTCGGCGTTGGCTCTCGGCCTGCTGGCCTCGGCGAGTGTCTCCAACGCCGCGCAGGCCGCGCTCGCCCTGCCGATGCTCTGTTTCCCGCAGGTGCTCTTCGCCGGCGCGGTTGTTCCCGTTGCCCACATGGCCGCTCCCGGGCGCTGGCTCAGCCTGAGCCTGGCCAACCGCTACTCGTTCGAGGCACTGGGGCGTGCGCTGGGGCTCGACCGGTTCACCGGGACGCTTCCGGCCATGCGCGCCTACGGCGACACCTTCGCCGGAACCGCGGCTTACCGGTGGCTGGTGCTCGCCGGGTTCGCCGGTGTCTTCGCGCTGGCCACGGTGTGGGTGCTGCGCCGCCGGTCCCTGCCCGGCACGTGCGGACAGCGATGAGGCCGGGCAACGCCTCGGCACCCAGGCCCGAGGGCGTGCCCTCAGAGGTCCGCGGCGTCGAGGCAGCGCTGGGCGTCGAGCGGCTGCCCGGCGAGTTCGAACAGCGTCGCCGCCTCGGCCAGGAGGCGGCCAGCGGTGGCGCGGTCTCCCTCGGCCCGCGCGAGGTATGCCCGCGCCTCGGCGACCGCTCCCTGCCACGCCGTGCCTTGCCAGGTCGCCGCCGACCTCTGGGCCTGGGTGAGCCAGGACCGCGCCTCGTCCAGGCGCCCTCCCTCGGTACACGCGATCGATGCCGGCACCGCGATCATGACCTGGCAGAAAATGCACGCGAACGGCTCGTCTAGCCGCTCCACCGCTTCATCGACGACCACCAGCGCGGCATCCGCGTCCGGGGCTGCCGCGATGAGCGTCCCGTAGATTCGCTGCAGGAGATGGCGGGCCAGCGGCGACCAGCGGGCGAGCGGAAGCGCACGCCGCAGCAGCCGCTCGGCCGCGGCGCGGTCGCCGGCGGCAAGCTCGACCTCGGCCATCCGCTGCAGCGTATGCGCCGTGCCGGTGTCGGCTCCCATCTCCGCGTGCATGGCAAGCGCCTCAGCAAGATCGGCGCGCGCAGCGTCGAGGTCGCCGGCGAGCAGGGCCGCCTCACCGGCCACCGTCACTGCAAACGCCACCCCGCGCCGTGCGCCCGTCCGCTCGGCCTGCTCACGCAGCTGGCGCGTCATGGCCACCACCTCGTAATACGGCGTCGGCCCGTAGAGCAGGTACTCGGCAACGCACAGGTGCGAGTCGAACACCGCCGAGGCGAGCTCCGGGTTCTCGGTCGTGGCGCGGAGCTCACGACGGAGCCGGTCGAACCACTTGCCGCGGTTGTGGGCGATCATGCCCTGCAGGGTGATGACGTCGAGCAGGCGGTTCGGCGCTCCAGGCGCCAGAGCCATGGCGCGAGCCGCCTCGACCGCCGCGTCAGCGCCGTCGATATCACCGGAGAAGTAGGCAAGCATGCCCCGAGCCAGGAGGATTGCGCCGTCGTCCGGCCCCCCGCTCGGTTCAAGCCCGGCAAGCGCCTCCTCAGCCGAGGCAAGGTCCCCGCTGAGCACCGCGGCGCGAGCCAGCCGCGCCCGCAGGCCTGGCGCCTGACCGAGGTCCGCAGTTGCCAGCGCCTTGCGGTAGGCAGGCACCGCGGCGTGGTCGCCGGTCGCCGCCAGCGCATCCGCCCGTAGCGACAGCAGCGCAGGTTCGCCCGCACCATCGACGTGGTCACGAACCGCTTCGGTCCAGCGCAGCACCTCGGCGTGGAGCCCCGATGTTGCCGCTACCCGCGCCGCCTCCAGCGCATACGGAGCGGCGACATCCGGCTCACCCCGGGCCAGGAGAAGGTCAGCGACCTGCGCGGGAGTGGCACCAAGATCGACGAGTCGGGTCGCAATCTCGCCCATGACCGCTGGCCGTAGCGCTGGGGCGATCTGCGCCGCCAGCCGGGCGGCGATGGCCGGATCCGCAAACCGGTACCCGCCGGACTCGACGCAGATCACCCCGGATCCGAGCGCCCGCTCAAGCAGCTGGCCCGCATCCCGCGGGTCGTGACCGACGGCCGCGGTGAACTCACGCCGATCGAAACGATCTCCGAGCTGCGCGACCCGCTGGAGGGCCGTGACCACCCCGGCGGGCAGGCCGACCGCGTCCCGGTCGACCCGTGGCTGCTGGTCGACCTGACGACCACCGCCCAGCTCGACGACCTCGAAGCCAGGCCATGTCGGGGCGTCTGACAGCTGAGCGATGATGATGGCCAACCGGTGCGTGTGGGTCAGCCGTGCCACATCCTCAACGAGGAGGAAGGCTTCGCGGTGACCCAGATGGAGATCGTCGAGCAGGAGCACCGCGCCCGGCTGCTCCGCCGCGACGACGAGGAAC